>Ga0307945_1002746_pt1:12500-14321 | contig 14321 bp, 18 predicted proteins | sample OrgLakmetagen228_FD_201818 | JGI IMG/M metagenome (GOLD analysis project Ga0307945, IMG submission 201818) | Saline water microbial communities from Organic Lake, Antarctica - #228 | ecosystem: Environmental > Aquatic > Non-marine Saline and Alkaline > Saline | place: Antarctica...
TACTGTAGGTTTCAGCTTTGCCTTCTTTGCGCTATCTGACAGCTTACCAATACCAGCCCCTCCATGATATTTGGATATTGCTCTTTTTTGTGAGTCTGCAGGAGGTCATCGTGAACACCGTCTCCTCTTCAAACGACTACAAAGCTCAGATGGGCTTGCTGCGGGCTAACGGCACCTTGTGCATTGTACGTCAAACATGGTGCAATCTCTTTGTTTTCTGAAGGAAGAAGCTGACCACCTCAAATCACAACTGTATTGCACGCACGTCCACGTCCTAGTTATTCTTGCTGTTGTTGCCTGTGTGCCCGCCATTAATTATGTGGGTGATTCCACTTTCCAGGTCGGCTTGCCTGTGTCAGACATCAGCATGGGCGTGAGTGACCTCGTCTTCAACCAGGTAAACACCATTGTGCTTTTGAAAGAAATTGCACGTCGTCCGCTAAGTAAAATTCACACTCCACGCTCCATGAAATATGACGGCTATGCTACAAACCCATTTTGTGGTACTTGCCGTTAACACAGAAAAAATTGGTGGGCTCTATCGTGGGTGGACGCAAGGACATGATGGAGATGCTTGAGTTTGCAGCATATGCTGGTGTGAACCCAATGTGTGAGACGATGCCTCTTTCCAAGGTGAGTGTGTGTGTGTATGTGTGCGCGTGTGTGTGTGCGTGTGTGTGTGTGCGTGTGTTTGTGTGTGTTTGAGACTTGTTGAGAGGGAGTGAGCTTGTTCTAAAGCATGTGCATTTGACGTCTGATCCTAGTTCAAGCGCTACTTGACAATTACCCTGCTAATGATGGCCAATATTCACTTTTTCAGGTTAATGAGGCGATTGCTAAAATGAAGGACAACAAGGTGTGTGGCAGGGAAATCTGGTGCATACCTCCATTAGGCTGATGCTAAAATGTTATTTTTCTTTGCTTTCACAACCCACCCATTCTTAATGTTTTGTTTGTCCTGGACACATTGCAGGCACGTTACCGCATCGTCCTGCTGACAGATCTATAAGCTGCTTGCCGTTCAAACGCCTGTGGGGCTGAAAAGTCTTACAAGCTTGTTTGATCATCGTCCATGCCTCCGTTGCTAAAGACTGTGCTCTTCTCAATTGTATTTCAAGACATTATCATTGGAATTTTTGTGAACTCAATCCTTGGCTTTGGTAGACTCTGGACAGTCTATGTTTAGGTCTTTTTACTTACTTACGCCTTACTAAATCTATTCAATCATATTTAGTTGCGTACCTCTCACTTGATCTTATAATTTTTTTTACATTTATGCATACGCTCACTCGATTGATCTTTGATTGATTGATATTAACATAATTTATAGTTTGTGATCCGTGGGCCCGTCCAGCCTGTGTCAACCAAAATGAGAGTGAAAAGAAAGAACCAAAACTTTGTTTAGGGGTTACAAGGATGGCTTACAGCCCGAGACTCTGGCTGATGGCAATTGGCTGGTGTAACAAAATCAACCAGTGTCGAAAATTGAAACTGAATCTGACACAAACTTGAGGAGTCTGTATGAGTCTTGATTCAGGAATGCATTGATCTCAAAATCAGTGATCTAACAGCAATCATCCTATAATTTCCTGGATTCAGCACTTCCCCTTTTTTATGGATGGGGCTCAGCTTGGCGACCTTCCAGCACGCAGGCACTTTACAATGGTTACAATGGTTGCAATTGGGGGTGACCTTCAGCCAGGTTGTTTGGCTGATCGGCTGCTGACTGGTCTCGGCCAGCCACAAATAAATCTATAAGCTCAGAAAGAAAAAGAAAAAGTCTATTGTTCTGCTGAGAAAGGAAATCATGAACAAGTTGGT
>Ga0307945_1002748_pt1 | contig 14309 bp, 11 predicted proteins | sample OrgLakmetagen228_FD_201818 | JGI IMG/M metagenome (GOLD analysis project Ga0307945, IMG submission 201818) | Saline water microbial communities from Organic Lake, Antarctica - #228 | ecosystem: Environmental > Aquatic > Non-marine Saline and Alkaline > Saline | place: Antarctica: Organic Lake...
GGGGTCTATTTAAGCATGCTGGTCCATTTAGCCTAAAAATATAAGATACTGCTGTAAGGGGAAGAACACAGATGATGACATTCCTGACAAGTTAGCCACCGACTCCTCTGGCTGCGGACAACATTGTAACTCAAATTGCAGAGCAATTTTGTTTATAACATTTGCTGATCATCCATATTCCCGGTACCTCTTCCCTGCCTCCCTGCCTCCTTTTTTGCTGTACCTTGACAGCAAAGAGGTTTTTTTCCTTACCCTTTTCCCTCGTCCAAAACTTATAAACTTAACAGTGACTAAGCAGGCGTGTGCATCTTCACTCCATACAGGAAAACCCACACTATCTTCAGTCTCGCCCACATGCCTCTGAAATGTAGATTTGGCCAGAACCATGTACTAAAATGTATGCACAGTGAAAGTAGCAGAGATCTCTCAGTGGGGCACTCGCTGGTTTGAGCACGACTTGAAGTCTACCTTTATTGCACGCTGGTTTGTGCGTGTGTAGCCTTTATTATTCTAAATACACACTGATCTGTGTGTGTAGTCTTTAATACCCTAAATGCACGCTGGTTTGTGTAGCCATTAAAATTTCAAATTACCACAGCCTTATACGGTGTCACCTTGGACTTTCTAATATCTCATATGGACAGACAGCCTAACCTTCCACAGCCATGTACAGTGTATGTCAATGATCCTGGCCGAACCTAGCCTCTTGTGTGTGGGATGTTTGCCTGACAGGTGCACGATCAAAAGATGGCAGCAGAGGTGGCCACTGCCAAAAGGGAACGAGACTTTTATCTGCAGCAGGTTAGTATGCGCTTGTGTACGTGCAGTGTGTGTATGTGCATGTGCATGTGTGTGTGTGTGTGTTTGCGTCTTTGTGTATTCGCTCGTGCTCATTTGCGTAAGAGTGATTGCACGTTTGTGCGTCTGTGTGCGTTACTGTGGCGCTCCAAGTCCTTTACACTACTTATTACATATAACAAATGACAGCTAGTGTGTAATCCTGTATGTGTGCACATTGTTTTTCTTTAGTCGGCCAATGGGTATAAACAAGCAATAATTTAGGTAGGAGTTGGTTGTAAAGCTTATTGTAATTTTGGCTGCTTTTCTTTGTACGCTTGACCCGTCTCGTGTTCCCAATATTAGTAGCAATTCTAAACATCATCTGAAACACGGGCATCAGGATCATGAAAGTCTTAAATGTCGACAAATATGAGGCATGAAATACAACAAGGCACTAATCATCAATATAATTTGGACTGGGTTGTGAAATAATCATTGTGCACCAGTTAAGCTTGTGCTGATGGTTGCACATCATTTACGTATGCTCGTATGCACCAACACATATACACAGGTGGATCGTGCCAAGGGCATGCGTGCAATTGCAGAACGACGAGCAGCTAAGCAGGGAGGGGCCACAACCGAGGGTGGAGCGGGAGAACCGGGAGGTACGGGGGGAAATGATGTCGCACATGGAAAGCACGGCTGAATGTTTCATACTCAAGATAGGTGCACAGACAAGCTCCAACCACGTACATGCATACAAGCACGATCATGTGCTTAGTCTTGTCAGTGCCAGTCCATGCCTTGTGTACCCATGTGTGTGCATACGTCTGCAAGTCCATTATTTGATTAATCTTTACCCCAATGCTCACTCATTAGCAAATGCATTGAGTTGGCTAGAGTTGCACATGTACGCTGCGCACGACAATTCATCAAGTGATTTCTAGGTTGAACCTCCGTAGGCACTCACATAATTAGGGACGCCATGAGATGGTTCAGCCTTTTGACTGCAGACTTTCAAATGCAGGACTCTGCCTTTGGACTCACTTCTGCAGTTCATACATTGTTTGTGGTTATATTATGGTTAATTTAATTGTTGTATACATCGTCTACCCTACAAATGCAGGACCTACTTTTGCAAGCAATGGCGATCTAGAAAGCGCCAAAAGAGACCCCAAAACAGCTCCTGAAGGCACCACCCAAAAGAAGGGGGCCAGTGCGCCACGTGTGATGCGCAATTTTGCGCAGAGGGTCAGTAAGCCGGATGCCACCACAGACGCGGGGGCTCCTCAGCTAGCGGATGACGTGCTGATGCAGATAGGCGGCAGCAAGAAGAAGCAGAGGGTGGTGTGATCATGTTAAAAAAAAAAATTGTACCAGCTGGTGCTGCTTTTTCGCTGTCTCTAGTTTTAGGGGTGGCAAGTTGAGCATGAGAGAGCCACAAATTTGGAGGAGGAGGAGTTGTTATGAAAGCAGGCAGGAAGTTCATCTATCTTTGGGGTGGTGTTTAAAGCAGTGGCGGAAGCCAAGCAGGTATGCAAGGTAGTAGTAGCTCCTAGGAAATAGAGGCTGGTGAAGCTCCGTCCTCAAACGTGATTCGTGTTCACGCATGTGTTTGTTAGCTAGTGTAGTGCTTGCAAATGTTTTGAGGTATTATTGCTCTCGGTTCAGTGTGACGGAGGGATCATGGTGGCAGTGGATCGCCCACTGAGGTTATAAACAGGTTTTATTTATCAATGGTCATTTTTTCAATTATTTGTCTTCTTTATAAGAACTGGGGACTTCTTTTCCATGCCTGACTCATTTTGAAAGATTTTTTTCATGCAGCTCAATAGGTTGGCGCGAGTTTTCACTCTGTCGTTCAATGTCAACACATACAAACACTCCTCACTAGTATACTTTAATTACGTGGTACAGTCGTGCCCACTGGGGTAACGTGTCATCCTTGCGCAGGGGCCATGCTAATCTTCTCTGTATCGTTCCAATTTTAACATATGTCCCGAAGGACGTGGTACAGTCGTGCCCACTGGGGTGAGGGGGTAGCATTGTGTTCCGAGCATGGAAGTAAGTGTGGGGGGGGGGGGCGAGAAGCTGTTGTGTGCTGGTCAGCTTGAAACCTAACCCAAATGGCGCATTTACAACGGGTAGATTAACGGATTAATGGATTAATGAAAAAGCATTAATCCACTTTTGCAACGGGTGGATTAACGGACGGGTTAATGAATTTCCGCGGATTAATCCCTGCCCAGGGGGGGAGGGTCGATAGGACCGTAAACAGTGTGGATTAATAAAATAAAGTGGCGGTTGATTGTCTACAAGATCTTACAGGCAGCTGACGAAGCCAGAAAAGACCCTCAAAGTCCTTCCGTCAGTTAATTCAGGAAGGCAATAAACAGGTATTTCTTTTCAGAAATTTGGGTATCAAGTCTTTTTACGGACAGTTTAATCGCAGCGTACATCAGCTAAAATGGCGAACGTAGGTGGCCCCGGAGACACGGAGCTGTTCTCGCAAGTTCTACGGGTGCGTGAATCCAGCCTCGCTTGCATGCGCGGGTTAACCGCGTGACCCGCGTGTTCTCCCCCCTTCTTTGTGGCCTCCCCTCTTCTGCTCCCACCTGCTGGCTGTCCATCTCACCTTTGTTTGTGCTCAATCCCCTCGCAACTGCAGGCCCAGACCAAAAACTTTTTTGTAGATTTAAGTGAGTGCCTGCTTGAGCCGTTTTTGCACATTGTCCTTGAAACTCACACACTCCCCACTATCTTGGTATCGCAGAGGAAAATGTCAGAGGTAGGGCACACATCTTGGTGGTTGGGTTTACCCATTTTCTCTGCGGGCTTGGCTTGGGCTTGGCTTGCGTTGCGTTGAACCAAAGTTCACACCATGAACTTTCTTGGGCTAAGTTCTCCTTTTCTTATCCACCATGTGCAGGGAGGTACTTGAAAGTAGCTGAGAAAGGAAAGTACCGGGCAAAGAGGTAGGGGCCGGGTGCTCTTTGAACCGCCGAGCTGTAAATGCACACAATCTCCTTAACAGCTTGCTACGTGCCCTGTTTTGCACACAGTTCCATCGTTGTCCCAGCAAGTGGGGTGCCGCAGGTAACATGTCTACCGCCTTCTCAAGTTGAGGGTGCCAAGGCAGCAAATCATCATTGCCTGAAAACAATTGAAGACACAGCTCCACAAACTGTTTAAGTGATGAGCACGCCTGCGTGCATGCATGACAAAAGAAAGGATTTTTAATGTTATGAAGCTGTTGCTGGAATTGTTAGTGCAACATCTTCAGTGTATATCAAATCGTGCATATTTGACACACTTGCACACACACACACACACACACACACACACACACACACACACACACACACATACACACACGCGCACACAACACACACACACACACACACTTACACGCACACACACAACACAAACACACACACTTTCACACACACACACACACACACACAACAAACACAAACACACACGCACAACTTGCATACACATACAACACAATCATGCTCTCACAGTTCCTGACCCTCATGCGCTTCTACCTAGACGAGGCTGAAGCAGGACGCATTGCGCAGCCCCAGGACCTGATTGTGGAGAGTAAGATTTTTTCCTTCAACGCCGGCAGCAATGACAGGGGGCAGTTCCTCCGGATTTTTGAAAGGGGGGGCGGCTTCCCCACTGGCGGAAGCTCACTGATGATCCCTAATGGCCTGAACAACGCGTACTTGCGCATGTTTGCGGAGTGCTTACAGAAAATTACGGAGCAGCTTGGAGACGAGGTGGGTGTGTGGCTGTGGAAGGCTTTCGCCATGCGTTGGATGAAAGTAGGGGGTGAATGTCTTATCGCTGGACTGCAAGGGCACTCGTAGTCGTTGGCTTTTTTCGTTTCAACAGTCATAGTCATTAATTCTCGTTTATTGGAGTGCTGAGGTTTTGGAAGCTGCAACAAAACGGCAGAATGGAGGATGCCGTGTCTTGCACTTTAATGCACCAAAAATGCAATGCTAGGCCGACTTCTACAGCAATGCCTGCAATAAGACTTTGTTGTGTCTTGATAAGACACAATATAAACATGCTCATCAGACAAGACACATACAGGCACTCACAGCACTTCTACCTGAAAATGCTAGGCCGACTTCCATAGCAATTGCAATCATACTTCTTGGTGTGCTGATAGACAAGATATAGCAATTGCAATCATATTTCTTGGTGTCCTGATAAGACACGATATAGGCACCTCCATTGACGTCAGACAAGACACATGCAGGCGCGCACAGCGCACAGCTGGACACGGGTGCGCTGTGGGGTCTTATTGCAAGCCTTTGCATGAGTGACTGGTGGACCGGATTCTGGCAGAAGTCCCCCAAAACTTAAGAAAAGATAAAAGAAAAGAAAAGACTTCGCTGGTAGTGATCCTTCAAAGCTGTACAGTTGGCTGCTCACTCGCCAAACCTGCCAGAAACAGAAAAAAGAAAAAACTACGCAGGCAGTGTAACACTACTCCCCACGTTAATTAAGGAAAAGGAGCCACTTTGGTTTCGGGCACCGTAAAACTCCTCCACCAAAAGAAATACACACGGCTCTAGCCCTTCACCTCACGCCTCTTTCTGCAATTCTTTGCGTCGCAGCCCAGGAGGTCCTTCGCTTTTCTAGTCTGTTCTCTTGCACACTAGTGTTCTGAGTATAGGGTATGTATACACACAGTGAATGACTGGGGTTGGCCATAACCGCATGTATACACCGTATATGACCGTATATTTGGTGATTTCCCTGCCAAATATGCCATATATACACCGTACATTCATGGTTCTGGCCAAACCTATGAATGACACGTTATGCTTGACCTGTCTGACCCTTAGACGTTTTCCTCCTGTCCGCGTAAGACGCCCTTGCTTGCCACAAAGGTGTTTCTTTTACCCCAAAGTCGTCCAACCCAAGATTCCTGATGACGTTGGTTGCGTCCCAGCCAGCAACCTCAGGTCGTGATCGTGTGTGAAACATCTTTTGAGTAAGCAGGGTCACGATCATGTGTTAAACACCTTGGAGTAAGCAGGGGCAAATTTCAATATTGGTGTTCAGCAGGCAAGGCGTCCACGACTGGTGTCTGGTTTCTTAACTCTGCACGCAAATTCGCAGCTTCATGTTCTCCGGTGCTGCCAGTTGTTTTGTACACCGGCTTAAAAAAACAGTGTTGACTTGTTGAAACATTGTAAAAAAATTGTGAGAAATGTTTGTTGTAGCACCTGGCTCACTCGTTTTCGAAACTGGTTGTATGTGTCTGTGCGTGTGCGTGCGTGTGTCCTCCTGAAGCCCTTTTACACACAAACACACATATATGCATACATGCACTTGCACAAATGTACACAGACACGCGCACACACAACACACACAAACACACACACAAAAACACACACTCCTCGCAGGGGTACGACTTTTCTCAAAACGCCGGGCCATCTGTGATGCCCATCCTTGCCTCCTCCTCTCCAGATGCCATCAACCTGGAGACCAAGGAAACTGGGCCTGTGCTCAGTGTGGGCAGCAAGTACGTTACTTTTTATATCGTGTGCTGCTGCACCCACCGCCTGTACCGTCTTCTTTAATACCGTTCGTTCACGATCACTTCGGAAATTAAATAATTATTGGCCAGAAAACGAAAATTTTTATTAATTCTTGGAGGAACTGACTTCGAAGTGATAAGTTGGTTATTTTAGTGGTTTTGAGGGTGAAGATCGAAATGCCTCCAAGCGCGCCAGTATGAACCCCCTGGCCGGGTTCTTGAAGCCCCTGTCCCCAGCCTCAGCCACAGCCACAGCTTCAACCTCTTCAACAAACAGCAGTAGCAGTGCACAGGCAGGATTCACAGGGGGCTCTCGAACTTAAAAACTAATTCCTGACAGGGCCCTCCCGAAGTGCCCTCGAACTCAAAAATTATTCCCCAGACCCCCTCACAAACTGAAATCGAAAATTTAATTAATTTTTTGAAAGTGTGGTTACGAAACGATCGTGAACGCATGGTATACCTCGTTTGCTTTGCTGTTACCGGACAAGGCCTGTATTGGTGTGGAAACCATGCGTTGCTTTTTGAGTGATCTGTGTTTGCGTCTCTAGAATGACCAGGTCTGCTACCGTTGCTCTGTTACCATCATTGACCTTGTAAGTGAAGAGTTAGCGCTCACTCTCTCTCTCTCTTTCTCTCTCTTCTCTCTCTCTCTCTCTCTCTCTCTCTCTCTGTCTCTCTCTCTCTCTCTCTTTTTCTCTCTCTCTCTCTCTCTCCCTCTCTCTCTCTCTCTCTCTCTCTCTCTTTCTCTCTCTCTCTCTCTCTCTCTCTCTTTCTCCATGAACACTATGATGGTTGCACAGTCATGAACCATAAATACCCGCAGACCAGGAACAATCTGCACGCTAATTGAACATTAGCACGCTAATTGAACGCTAGCATCATTCCCAGCTTCTCGTCCTAGTACCCTACCGGCTCCAACCCAAATGCCTGCCAAATCTTCACCTGCTTAAAGAAAAGAATAACAGAAAAAGAAGAATACCTACGCAGGCAGTGCAACCCACTTCAGTTGCTACTGCTGTGCTCCCTGGTTCATGCTTCAATACTAAAATCAAAGCATGCTCACTCACAGCCGTTCTTAGCAGCACAAGATTGACACAGGCTCATTATAGAGTTTTAGTGTGCTGCTGCATTGGGCACGCGTCTGTGCTTTGCCTAACCAGGTGCTCATGTCCTCTCCTGTTGTCCCTCAGTGTTAGTGTTGGCCAGAACCGTATAATATACACCACATTTGACCGTATATTTGGTGATTTTCCTGCCCAAAATGCCGTATATACACCGTGTATGTATATTTGGTTCTAGCCAACCCTATCCCGCGCTCATAGCAAGTTGACACCTTTTCCTTGGTTCTTGCAGGGAGCGGTTTCCGCTGCCTGCATAGTTTCTTCCCCCTCATGCTTGCCCTACCGGTCCCTGCTCTGATTCCAGGCACTTCTTCTTTGAGTCTCGTGCAAATGCCAGGGGTCCTTTCATGCGCATCAAGGAGGTGTCAGGGGGCATGAAGAACCTGCTGGTCGTGCCCATGAATGCCATCGCACAGTTCCAGGTGAGGCGTAGGTTGTTTCTGTTGTGTTTGCTGGTTAAAACATCAAGAAATAACAAGGTGTCGGGTGGCATGAAAAGCCTGCCGGTCCTGCCTGTGCTTTTTTGTTTCATTTGCTGGCCTTAGAGAAAACATGAGATCATAAGGTGTCAGTGTGCATGAACAACATGAAATCATAAGGTGTCAGCGTGCATGAACAACATGAGATCATAAGGTGTCAGTGTGCATGAACAACATGAGATCATAAGGTGTCAGTGTGCATGAACAACATGAGATCATAAGGTGTCAGTGTGCATGAACAACCTGCTGGTCGCGCCTATGATTGCCATTGCACAGTTCCAGCTAGGTGGTGTCATTATTTAATTTGCCAGTCAGGAGATCGAGAAAGAACAAGGTTCCAAAAGACAAAACAAGGTTGCAAAGAATGAGACAAGGTTGCAAAGACAAGACAAGGTTGCAAAAAACGAGATGAGGTTGCAAAGAACGAGGCAATTGGGGATAAGGAATGCCTGCTGGTCGTGACCTTGAATGCTGTTGCATACTCCCAATTGTATACTCCCAATGGTGAGGGGCACGATGCCAGGTCTAGGTTTGTGTGCTGGGACTTGATAGGTATGAAATGGTTCCTTATCCATCCACCAACATTTGTCTGTGGTTGTAGCGTTGCGTTATTGTTGTTTTTTTGCAAGCACCATTTTGGTGAAAATTAAAAGGAAGTCTCGGCATAAAATCACTGCCAAATGGATTTGCATATTGTTGTGGGGGTCTGCATGCGCAGTTGCTGGTCTGGTTCTGTCAGTGACACAAGAAGGAAGCTTTGTGTCCAAGGGGATGCTTGTTTTTTACATCTCAGAGTGCCTCAACTTTGCAAGGAACGTCTGAATACCTGCCAGTATCACTTCTTATCTTTTACTTTAGCATATGCTTACAAAGCCCTGTGATAGCCCTGTGATCATGGCACATATGTAGAACAGTCTTTCCGCAGGTGTTGGAAACAATCCATGCAACAACCAATCCATGCAACAACTGACAAGATGTCTTTGGCGTTAGGTATTGTGTGAAGGTCCCTCATTACAGGGAATAGTATTTGGTTTCAAATGCTCATCATTGCTCGCCCACAAGGCTTACGTGTTTTCCCCTCGCTCACAGGAAGCGATCAACTTCGCAGCCTTGCAGCAGCCCAAGGAGGACGCCACTGGTATAGCATAGTGGTTTCAGATGTTTCGGCGTACGGGTACCACAACATTGCCCTCTCACTACTTTGCCTAGCCTAACAATAACATTGCATGCAAACATGCATATGAACTACCCCTTATTTCGTATTCCGTATTATTTCTTACGAGCACTCCCGTCTTTATTCAATTTAATTCAGTTGTCCTCACGCCATTTTTTCGGTCGTCATGGACAGGAATGTCCACGTAGCCTGTTGGTGATTTTACGATTGTGAGCAACATTTTTGTTAATCTACACTCCATCGACAAAAGTCACTTTCAGCCATCTATGAGCTGTCGCTTTGCACTGCACACCCAACTTAGTGCCTGCTACTCCTACATTGTCTAAGAGGTGGGCTCAGCCCAGATGGTATGGTGCTGGTTGCTCCCATTTCTGCAACACACACATAAAAAGCAATGTTCAGTTGGGTGGGATCTTTAAAGTGACAGGGGGCGGCCGATGGAGATTGGGTGCACCTCAGCAACACCACCAGCCGTCAGCAGAGCAAAAGGAGCGAAAAGAACGCAGGGATGTAACATGCCAACATGGATTAGAAACGTCATCAGCAGAACAACTATCCTGAACAGTACCGGCTTGAAGGTTTAGGTAAGGTAAGGTTACATCACTATATATGCCTCAAGGAGCATCTCAGCGGAAGCTTGGAAAAAGCCTGTAACCATACCTATCTAAATAAGAGGGGAAGCGTCTATAATAAGTAAAAAAAAGTTGAAGGTTTAGGTAGTAGGCGTCTATGATAAGTAAGAGAAAGTTGAAGGTTTAGGTAGCAGGACATCCACTTTTTTGTGATCAAGTATCGCGAGGACACTAGACCTCAGAACCAGCTCAGCTGAGCTGAACAACAAACAGGAACAGCACGAATATCTCTGCACCATGACAGTTTAAAAAATCCTACAACAACAATTATACAGTTTTTACACGTTTTACATATATAGCCTAGCAGTCGCACGATTTGACTGGTGGCTTTATCTGTGAACTCTGTGAAAAGCCTTTACCGATTTTCATTCCATCCTGTTGGGTGCGATGGTGGCACACTACCACTCCCCCTTTTGAAACAAATTTGAGGGCTGACGTCTTGACACTCAAGTCTGGTGGTAGATAGATTACGTCTTGACACTCAAACAGGTAAAAAGCTTGCCTCTACTAAGTAGCGTTTGCAGGAGAACTTACACCATGCTGCGATCCATGCTTTGAGGCCTTTTAATGCAGCTTTACGTAGAGTGAAAGAGTTTGGTATTGAAAAGAGGAGTTCTGACAGGCCTCATGCGATGTTGTGGCTTTTCAAGACATATGCGTTGTCAGCTGGCATGTATGCCAGTCAGATTTGGTCTACGCAATTTCTGAAGCATGACAATGGTTTCAGCAACCCTTTGCAGGTTGCACACATGGCGTTTTTAAAGAGAATTTTTGGAATTAAGTCTACTTCTGCAAACTGGTGTGCTTCGAGAATGCGCACAGGAACCCTTGTTATTTTACTAGTTCGGGTCAGCTATCAAATTTTGGAACAGGATGGTTGAATCAAACAGCAATACTTTACGCGATGTTATGAAAGCAGATCTTTCCCTTGGGAATTCTGGTGCTTCTAATTGTTGGACCGTCCAACTCTAGTGACTAGACAGATGATAAGGATGCTTTTGGTGATTTGCAGAATGATACTGTATACAGAAGTGACTTATTACAATGCAGGAAGCTGAATATTTCTAATTTGCGCATAGACTTGAGATGCAGGCATCAGGCAGTTTGGAGAGAGGCACATGGTCAAGATCCATGCTCTTGTTTAAAAAAGTCTGTGGATTATCACAACTGGTTTGCTTTGCCTGAGAGACCGGTTTCTGATGCACATGCACCATTTGTCTTGCCGGAGTATTTGAAGATGGCTCTGAGCAAAAGTGTCATGAGAAACGTAGCTCGGTTCAGGATTCGAGGACATGGGTTGAAGATACTGGTTTATATGGCAGGAGTCCGAAAGGAGTGAACGTGTTTGCAATTTGTGTGGATTATATTCAAGATGAGAAACACGTTATTTTTCATGTATCGGTACCGAACATTTACGGCACCAGTTCACCCACTTGATAATATTTCTGAAGGTGATATCAAAGGTTTTGTTTTTCAACATAACTCAGAAGTTTACAAATTTATTAGTGCAGCTGTCGATCTTTTTGATTTATTTATTTGTTGGGACCTATAGGTTGAGCAGCCATGCCAGGCTGGAGGCCTTTGTAATCCAAACTAAACTTTGGGTGCGTGGGATAGTAGTAGATCCAGGAGGACACCCGGTTTCCAGTGCATAAAAGCAACGGAATTGTTGTCAGACAATTCAGGCCTCGGTTGAAGTGCGGTTGAAACGGTTGATTTCAGCCGTGTGCGGTTGAAATGCGGTTGAAATTATTCCAGCCGTATTTCAACCGCTTCAACCGCATTTCAACCAAGCCAGGAAATTTCTGACGCCGTACCATTGCCAATTTTTAGGAGGACGGACCCAAAAGGAAGTTACACAAACCTCCTTAGGTTGAGGAATTCCTGGCGTATAGACAACATAGGAAAAGCAAGTTGCAAACATTAATCCCTAATAGCTTTCTCGTTTGTCTTCTCTGTAGGCAAGGGGCGGTTAAAGCCACCACGGCGGTTCATGTACTGTCGAGCTGTTCGCTTGCTCTTTGTTCGGCTGGCACTGGCGTTGGCCGCCTCATCCTCAACCTGCAGACACACCGAATCAAATTGTAAGCCTAAAATCAATTAGTTGAAGACCTGAATGCGATGCTTAATTCAGACTGTGATTTGTCCTGACAGGACTGTCAAATAAGGTTCAGCGTGCGAGGGAAATCTCCAAACATGTGCTCACAATGGCCGGAGCCCACCTACACATTTCTTAGTGAAGTTCTGTGCCCTCTCCAGTTCCGCTACTAACTCTCATCAGGAGCTGGCTTCAGGCCATGCCTGCTACCCTCCTGACCCCATTGCTTTTTTTTCAGGCCTGTGCACTGTGGTGGTGTACAATACGGTACGCTTTTTACTGTACGTACCGTAATTTTGTAAATTACGGCGTATTTACGATGTTGGGGACCGTAATTTACCGTAATTACAATGTTTTACTGTACGATGTACGATACAGTGCCAAGCTGGCACTGCCAGTGCAAGAATGGCCTCAAAAAGGCCTCTCCGCCCCAACACCTCCAGCATGCTCCTCTCACGTGTAGACACCACACAAAGCTTCCCTGAACAACCCTGAGGCTGTGTTGAAGCTGCATCAGCTCGGGGGAATGGCCCAGCAGTGGCTTGCACGGAAACTCAAAGTCGGACGCAGTAATTGACTCCTGCTTTATAATTTGTGTTCTATTCATGAACATTGTTGCAAAAAGAAAATAACTGGTTTGGGCTGAAATTGAAGCCAAGTGGCCAAATTACGGTCATCATCGCACTGTACGGTAGCACCGTCATGTACGGTCTGAAACCACAATTTTGACCGACCGTAATTTGGACTGTAATGTTTACGGAATAATTACGGTTCTAAAGTTTTTGGCATACTTTTTGGCATATGTGCGTCCTCAATCACTTTGTGACACAAAAATTCAATAAGATTTTCGTTTTTAGTTCGTAAGGGGGTCTGGGGATTGTTTTTTGAGTTCAAAGGGACTTTGTGAGAGTCCTGTCGGTAATATTGTGAGTTCGAGAGGCCCCTGCTGTTGGCCTCTGCTGCTCCTCCTGCTGCTTCTCATGGATTCTCTGAGCAAGCCAGCCTCTCAGCTGGATACAAGGGCTTCAGGACAGGGCCAGGGGGTTCACACTGGCACGCTTGGAGGAATTCATTTTTAACCTTACCTTCATAACCGCTGAAATTAATTAATTTACAACTTTGGATCGAGTTCGGAGAGAGCTCCGAGAATCATAAATATTTCCTTTTTTCCCAAATGATTATTTAATATCCGAAGTGATTGTGGACGCACGGTATGTGCACAGGCCTGTTTTATATCCTTTCCTGTGGCGAAGGGGATTTACAATCCCGGTACCAGTGGCTCCTTTTCCTTGATTTATGCGGGGAGAGGGTTTTCTCCGCCTGTATTTTTATCAGAAAAGAGATTATCCAGGCAGTGAAAACTACTCTCCACATTTTGATGCACACAACGCTACCTTAAAATCACACACTGCTCTTGCCTTCTTTTTTTACACGTCTCAATTCAGAACGCACCCGCACACCCATGCACCCACACCCATGCATACACACCCACGCACGCACGCACGCACGCACACACGCACACACGCACACACACACACACAACACACAATCCTCCCCACACACTCACGTGCTTTCCGCTGGTGGAGTCAAAGGAGAAAGGGATGCCCATGGCCTGCATCATTTGGACCTCAGCAGCGGTCAGATCAGCATCCAGATCCACGCCCTTGGGCTTGTCCTGCAGAAAACAAAGGGAGAGAGGAAACAAAGGAAAGGCTTATCCTGCAGAAAACAAAGGGAGAGAGAAAACAAAGGAAAGGCTTGTCCTGCAGAAAACAAAGGGAAAGGAGGAAACAGCTCAGCCGGGAACGATGCCGGGTATGACAACGTTGCTCTGCATACGAAATGAGGTTTGGGTTGGCCAGAACTGTTTTTATACACCATACATGACCGTATCCTGGTGATTATCCTGCCAAAAATGCCGTGTGTACACCGTATATATAGTTATACGGTATATATATGGTGTACATACAGTATTTTTGGCAGGGAAATAATTAACCACAGTCATAAATGGTGTATATAAATATACGGTTTTGGCCAACCCTAAATTTATCAATTCAGCGTCCAGCTCGTTCAATCCCTCATTATTTCCCTGTACACCAATGACTTGTTAGGTACGGCACACGTATGCAGCATACACATACACACGCATACACATACACATGCATCTACATACGCACGCATCTACATACACACGCATATACATACACACACGTATGCAGCTTAATCAGGCTTGTCGAGTTGTACAGTACGGTACGGTTACGGTCTGTACGGTACGCACCGTACTTGTTAAATTACGGCGTACTACCGTAATTGTCACACCGTACTTTAACGTAATTACGGTAAAATATGGTACGGTGTACGGTACGGTGCCAAGCTGGCACTGCCAGTGCAAAAATGGCCTCAGAATGGCCTCTTCGCCCCAAAACCTCCCATTTTCGCTCCCCGGTGTGCTCCTCCCA
>Ga0307945_1002749_pt1 | contig 14307 bp, 14 predicted proteins | sample OrgLakmetagen228_FD_201818 | JGI IMG/M metagenome (GOLD analysis project Ga0307945, IMG submission 201818) | Saline water microbial communities from Organic Lake, Antarctica - #228 | ecosystem: Environmental > Aquatic > Non-marine Saline and Alkaline > Saline | place: Antarctica: Organic Lake...
CACACACACACACACACTCACACACACACACACACACACACACACACACACACACACACACACACACACAAGCACACACACAAACACACACGCACGCACACTCACAGACACACACAAACACACACACACGCGCACACACACACACACACATGCACACACACATACACACACGCACGCACACTCACATACACACACATACACACACACACGCGCACACACACACACACACACACACATACGCACGCACACACACGCACATGCACACGCACCTGCCAGGTGAAAGATGAGTGGAGGCATACAACCCCCACTGTACAGCTGGTTGCACAACGACGCCGGCAGATTTATCCAACAGCTCCTATCTGGTACCACAGCGACTTTCATCAGCTGGCTGGCCTCTCCGTTAGGGTTCCGATTTGACAGCATTTGGTCGTAATCCATTCTATAGGTTTTAAAAGAAATTACCAGTATATTATTAAAACTGGCAGCAAAATGAGCACTCACGATACTCAGCTGGCTGGGAAGACTGCACTGGTCACTGGAGCAACTAGTGGCATTGGCCTGGAAACAGCCAAAGCCCTTGCAAGTGAGTGTTTGATGTTTGAGGTCCATCCAAGGCAAATCTCAATTTTGCTCTTGCATCTGTCGTGTGCTACGCGGCAAATAAGCACAATCCAACACCGGCAATTGTAGTCAAAGGTGCCAAGGTAATCCTGGGTGTGCGCAACCTGGAAGCTGCAAGGCAGTTCGTGGATGCAACCCGGTGAGTGCAGCGATAGCAGGCAGGAACAGATCATGAAAGCAAGCGAGGTTGGTGGGACGAAAGCTGGGACATCCCTACTATTCTTAATCAAAAGAGGACATGCATGCATGCTACACACGTAAACACAATTACAGCCTTCTTGACAAAGTTACAGCGTTCATTACCCCCCCTCTTTCCAGGAAAGAGTACCCACATGTCCAGTTCGTCGTGCCTCAGCAGCCCCTTGACCTAATGTCCCAAGACTCAGTCCGCAAATTTGCTGAAGAGGTGCCTTATGCTTAATAATTCCCACGATACCCACGAGTACCTGCGCTTGTGCTCACGGACTTAGACTTGCTGGTAGCCTCCCATGTATGTAGAGGGTCATAGCAACCGTTATCAAGCTCACTACGTACATAGTTCTAGAACTCTGTACCTCCTAAGCCTGGTTGGGTTCGGCTGGATCCTTCGACTCTTTTCGACTTTCTTTCTATCCCTGTCTGAGCCTGTACAGCAGATGCAGGCAGCATATCTCTTACATTTTAGGTCGTGGCCGTGTGAGATTTTGTGAACAAGTCTTCTGAATTGTCAGTAAGCCTTGCCACCTACTCACTTGCCCAATTTGTGTCCAAATGAACAGGTGAACAAGGGGAACAAGGACCTGCACATCCTGGTGAATAACGCGGGCGTCAGCTACATGAAGAAGACGTTCACGGGCGACAACGTGGGAGGCATTGCGCAGGTGTCCATTTTTCATGTAAAGCTGTGACAGGATTGAAACATGATTTTACAACCTGAGCATTCCAGCATGTATGGCTGTTCACTGTCTAATGTTTAAGCTAATGTATGCATAAAGATTAGGGCTGGCCAAACCGTAAGTACACCTCGTATGACCCGTAATTATTGGCATAGTGACCTACGTCTACATTTTAGGCCTCTCTGCCAATAATTATGTAAACACCCAGAGGGGGTTATCTGAGCACAAGTCAAAGCATGCTCATTTCTGCATTAAAGGGGCAACTACTTACACATTAACTCATCGATTTGGATCCAATTTAGCTTCACACTGATACTGACTTTATAAGCTACCAGAGCATGTGCTCAGATCTAGGTAAGTCGCCCTGCGTAAGAAATGACAGGACTAATCGCACACGTCGTGCATCTGTACCCTAGATGGGTGCTTTGCACGGGGAACGACGCATTAAGTTGCATATCTCGCCAACCACTTGGTCTTTGCTTAATTGTTTTTGCAATGGCCTTAATTTGTCTTAAGGATTTCAAAACATTTAAATTCACTAGTGTGGTGCTCTGGCTGGTCAGACACAGCATATGGCTTCTCCAAAAGTAGGGTTCACGCCGCGGCCAATTAGGTATGGCTCCCGTGATTGGCACCTTTCAAGCTCAGCTGCATCAAAACACATATCAGGGCTGAGCTTGAAAAGTGCCAATTACGGGAGCCATTCCCTCGGAGCTTGCAAAACCATACCCATTCTGGGCCTCAGATAACCCCCTCTGGTACAGACCTCATGTACTCACATGGCTCTTGCCAACCTTGACCACCTTCACCGCCGACAGCTGGCCGCCTGGTGGTCACGCACTCCTCTCGGCTGCTGGGTGTTATAGCGTATCCTTTGCTTTTTTTCCTCCCCTCATGCACACAGACAAACTACTTGGGACCTTACACCCTGACCCGCCTGCTTGAAAAGAAGGTGAGGCATTGTTGCAGTCACCTATTTTGTCCTTTGTCCTCTGCAAGGTCTTGCAAAATGATCTCACAATGGAAGAATAATAATATAGACGACATTGCAAATTACCTTCTCTCTTCTTGCTTATCACAGCTAGTTTCCTCAAAGGCACGAGTGGTGACAGTGGCATCCATCACACATCGCACGTCCCGCATGAGGGACCCAAAGGTGCGTGAGTGTACTTATTAGTGTTGTCTTTTCATGGGTGTGTGTGTTTCTATATCAGCCTGGAGACTTTAGCTGGCTTCCTCCCTTTGGAGCTTGCCAACTGCTATGCTTCCTTTTCTGTAGAATTGACGGTCGTAGCTTTGCATCACGATGCATTCAAATTTTACCGGCCGTGGTCTGCATGTTACCTTTTTATTGTCCCCTCAGGCCTTTTTGACTGACTGGCGCTGTGGGTTCTATGAGCACAGCAAGCTTGCCAACGTGCTCTTTGGATACGAGCTGCAGGTGAGCTGCTGCTGGTTTTTGTGAGTGGTCATGCCCAATGTCGAAGCCCTTGCTCCTGTTTGCCGCCAGCTTCCTGTCTAGCTGCATGCAGGGAACTGCCGTTGTTGCTTGCATCTCCAGGCTGCTTGCATCGTTACCTGCCGCTGCATTTCATACGCATTGTTCCTTGCAGCGCCGCTTGGGCCTGCACGGCCTGACTTCATGTGTTGCAGACCCTGGAGGAGTGCGCTCCAACATTTTTAACAGCAGCCCCTTATTCAGCAAGGGAATGTACAAGTAGGTGATTATTTAGATTATTTCCTCTCCTGTCAAGTTTCAAATTTTAATGCCAGGGGAACCTTTGCCCAAACATTCTACCTCTCATTATAAGTAACATATGTGCTGCTTATCTCTTCATCTATGTTCGATACATGTTTGGAATTTGAAACGCCCCATTTTCTGAACAGCCATTCAGTTATGCATATCAGGTCTCAGTTGCTTTAAGTCAGGCGTTTGTGGTTAATGGTTATTGACGATGAGTTGCTTGCTAGGCGTGGAATGGCCTTAAATTTACACATGGTCATGCTATCGCAAGAAATGCATGACATATTTTCTGCGCCTTGAGCATTGTACCCCATTCCCCATAAAATGTCTGCAGGAAAATGATCGATATGTGCTATTCACCCCCCTATGACGGTGCTCAGAGCATAATTCATGCAGCCACGGTACGTTCTGTCTGGTAATATAAACCTGCAAACTTGTCCATTTTTAAGTAGTCAGGGTCCTTAGTTACATTTATGTAAGCACCCCTGCACACTCAAACCCTGCAGATGAGTGCCCAGGTGTGCTGGAAAAGAATCCCTGCCAGATGGTTGATTATTTTAAAGTCCTCTCCGGCATCAAAACAAATACAGGGCTGTTGGTCAAGGGTCAGGTTTGGTTCCCCTTTGACTTACATGTGACAGGGAAGTTACGTAAAGCTTCAGCCTCCTTCTCCCTGCAGAAATCCGATCACCAATTTATGCAGTTGATTTGCAGGATTAATTACAGGAATTAATACAGCAATAATTACTGACACAAATACCCTTGTTCAGCCTGACCTAAGCGAATTTTGAGGAGTGTGGTTTGACCCTAAACCTACCTGGGAACAAAAGAGATGGTGGGAATTTGGACCAGGAGCCACGTTTTGGTACTCATGCATGCGTGCTACCACTAATTTGGCAAAGAGCTTGCACAAATCTAGCCCCGACGCGCAGCTTGGACCCCAAACCCATTTCTTGTGCAGGAGTACTGCATATGTTCCTTATTATAACCCTGAACCACCAAAGGTCGAAACTTGACGAAGTTCGTTTTAGGCAGGCTTGCCAGGGAATGTCAGACCTGACCTTTAGGCATTGCTGTTTGCACACATTCAGCTGCTCTACCATACCGAAGTGTCCAGCCACATGGATGTCCCCAGAACTGCTTTGTGGGAACTGAGGTGTGAATCCTGTCACACAGAGCAGCCAGAAACGTGCTTGCTAACCTACTGACCATTGTGTACACGTGCAGGTCCCTTGGGAGGCAGAGCGTGCTGTGGTGGACGGTTCCCCAGTGAGCCCTGCCCATGACCTGCGCTACTACTCGCGTGGCCTGTTCAACCACCCCATGATCACGTACCTGGATGGAGTGCGTGGCAAGGCAAGTTGTAGAGCTTCAAGTCCAAAAAGGGTTTGATGAGTAAACCCTAAAATCCTATTGCTATGAATTGAAACAGTTTGAAAACAGTCGGCTAGATTGGGTACTCTCCTTTTCTTAGTTAAAGGGAGTGGTTTCTTCACTGCCTGTTTTTTTCCTTTTTGCAAGATACCGTATTTCCACGATCACTCCGTGACACCAAATTTTGATTATTTATTAAATTTTAGGGATTACTTTTGAGTTTGAAGGGACTTCAAAAGGTTCCTGTCTGGAATCAATTTGTGAATACGAGAATCCATCCTCCTCTGCTGGCTTCTCCATGGCTGCTAAGCAGACTGCCCATTGGCTGCATGGGGAGAACGACAGCTGTGAGTGCTTGCACGTGTGCTTCCCTCAATCAGAGAAGCAACTTTCTCTTACCCACTTGCCATCTTCACTCACTCTGTGTGGATGCCCTAGAAGAAGGGCCTGAAGGGGCTGTGAGAGGAGGAGGCTTGTAAGTTCTTGGAGCCGCGCGGGCACCCCATGGGCCTCTTCACAGCCTTGCCTCTTGCCTTTGCCTTTGCCTCTGCCTCTGCCGGATCCCTGGGCTGCCTCTCCCTCTGCAGCTTCTCATGGTCTCTCTGCTGGGCAGCCAGCCTCTCGGCTGGGGACTATAGCTTCAAGAACAGGGCCAGGGGGGGGGTTCACAGTGGCACACTTGGAGGCCATCTTTAAAATACTCCCCAAACCACTGAGAATATTTATTTTTGACTCCAAACTCCAAAACCAGTTCAGAGAGAGCTCCGAGGAGTATTAAAACTTTTCGTTTTTGGTCCAAATATATGTTTCTTGCAAGGTGATTGTGATCTGTGTGCTTGGCTGCCTAGCTATATAGGATTACCTATGTTTCTTGCAAGGACTGCAGTCAAAAGTACAATCAAGCAGCCATATTGCACAACCATGAAATATCCTATAAGGTAAAATTGAAACAATGAGGTGCAGCTGCAGATTCCTTGTCTTGATCGCTTATTGTCATGCATACTTTGTGTGTGTGTGTGTCTGTGTGTGTGTGTGTGTGTGTGTGTGCAGGGCCTGAGTTTTGCCCAGAACTGCTGTGGCGTTGTATGGAGCTTCACAGCCCTCTCCTGTAGTCTAGTGGACTGGCCTATCCGGAGCGCAACAGGCTTCCTCTCAAGAACAACCCTCAACCGTTCCTCCACAGAGGTAAGGCTTGAGCTACATATGTGCATATGTGTGCATGTGTGTCGATTTTTAACCAGCATTTCCTGCTTAAACCAAGCACAGCCTTGACTGATATTTCTCTTCATCCCTATCTTTCTACACAATTGCTGAAAGATCCAGGGACAAAGGAAGTGCATTTTTGGTCCTGATGCTTCAAATGACACTAATTTGCAGGGATGGGTCATACGGACTTCTGAGACGTCCCATACGGTATAAACGCTATTAATACGCAATACGCGTATAATACAAAAACGTATTTATGCTATTTTGGGGGGTACCCTGGGCTTGCACCAACCACCCTCCAACCACCACGAATTGTCCCCCCAGCCTCCAGAACATTATAATGCCTCCTGGTAAAGACCCTGAGTGGCATCGTGTTGTTGTTATGGGACAGAAGTGGCAGATACGAGATGCCAGAAGCCGGATGCCAGAATTCCGAGATTTCAGCAGCGGTGCCCCCCGCATCCGCGAGCACTTCATGAGGCAGAATCCCAGCGTAGGTGTAGCAGCATGCAAAGCTGACCCAGCAGGAATCCTCAGGGCGTAGTCGCAGCGCTCGCTAGCAATGGGAGAAATTGCCGACGCTAGCGCTCAGAGGGAGGAGCATGCAGGAAACGAGAGGCGCCTGCACAGGACTACAGCAAGCACATCAGCAGCAGCATCTACACAGTCATTGGACACCTGCAGCAAGAGGGCAGTGACCAAGGCTTGTGGATGCAGCTGTTGCACATTTCATCTACGCTACAGGCTCCACCTTCCGGGTTGTGGTAGCAGTAAGCAAGTGATCATGCTACGTTCTGAGGGGCTGGGAGTTCCTCTGGGGGGCTCTAGAGTGCTTGGAAGTGCCTCTGGGGGGCTCTAGAGGGCCTGGGAGCGCTTCTGGGGGGCTCTGGGGGGCTTGTGGCTGCAAAATTCGGAGCAATTTGAAAATTACGGTTAAATACGTGATAAATACGATACGACGTATGACACGCCTACGCCGTATGACCCATCCCTGCTAATTTGTTATTGCCAAAAACTTGCCGTTCGGCTCTGTCAATTGCACTGCCAAGCTCGTTCATAATGTACGACGACATCGTACGACGAAAGCTCTCATCAGGAGCCACCTTCCTTCCAAGCCTGCAGCTCATCTGATCCATGTTAATTGGTTGCTTTTGCACTGAAGGAGTTTTGCGGCACTCAGTCCCAAAGCAGCTTTGTCAGTTTTGCTTATTCTGTTCTATCTGTGCACACCAAACTAGTCGGTGGAATTACTGGACCATACTTCTCGCCACTCTGGTTTTTGCTTCGCAGTCTTACAAAGAGGACCTGGCAACCAAATTGTGGGATGTGTCGGCTGAAATTGCAGGCGTTCCATCGAAGCCAGTGGTTTAGCATGTCTCTTTTTGGTTGCCTTCTTTTTCCTTGGAAGAGCATAGATTCGCTTTCCAAGGATAGTCAAGTTGGACATACAGGAGAGGAAGTTTTGATAATCCTTTTTTAATCAATATTTCCCTTTCTGTGGTTTCATTTTTTCTTTTCAGAATTGGGTGCAATCAATGTGGGCATGAAAGACGAGTTAAAAACATCATTGGCTTTTTAGAGTTTACAGATAAAACCATCAGTCGGAACGTGCGACTTCTAGGCTGCGTATATAAAAGATGTAATTATATCTACTGTGATAATTGGGTAGCACCAGACCACCCATGAAGGGAAAAAAGGCACAACACTGTTTGCGACATTGCAGCACTCCATTTTATTTTATAAGTTATTACAATCAAGCATATGCCAGGACCAACCGACCGACCGCATTCAATCTCAAAGAGGGGGAATCATGTGTTTTGGGCACTTGAAAAGATGCACTAAACTTAGTGCTTTTCCAACCTGGCAAAAAGCAGCGATCAGCCTTCTTAAAATGCCAGTTTCGCGTATTGTTTCAGCGTCGAATTCCGGAAACGGTGAAATCAATTATAACATATATTTTACAAAAAATCAAGTTTCTGTGATCCCTGACTCTCTGGGAGCTGATGTGAGCTTTTGCACTCCTGTGTCACACATGGGGAGGCCATTCAAAGTGTTCTTAAACAGTGAGGGCTCCTGTAATTCCTGCTTCACTTGGTTCCAAGTGCCTGCTCTGCTTCTATCGTGCACTACTGCGTATGCAATGCATAATACTCTCACCCTTCCTCTTCTTGTCCAGGCCCTAAAATATATTGCTGCGCCACATGCAAGACCCATGTAGGTAAGTAAGTTGGTGTACTGGTTGAGGTCCTGCTTTTGTGAGGTGTCACAAGTTGGGACGAATTCTTTAATACACGTCTCTCCGCACACCTTGCAGCTGACCATGATGACGTTGTGTCCAAGGCGTTCCAAGGTGTGTGTGCTTGTCTAGTATTTGTCATATAAACTAGGTTTTCCTCTCATGCGTGTAACTAAGGGTGCTTGCCAGAGGGTGAGGCCCAAAAAGAGGTGTTTTTCGAACGATCCCTGAAGTTGGCTCCCGAATTCGGTAGACTCCAGCTAGGCGCCAACATTGGAGTCCAGAAAGTAAACAAAGTTAAAGGCAAAAGAAGTGGAGTGAAAAGATACAGTAGTCAGAGGTATGCAATGAACATGTCATGTCTTGAAGAAAGCACCAGACTGTGGTATAGGTGCAGATATGTACCGTGAACCTTTGCGCAGGGCAACTGAACTAAATCTAAGCACAAATTTTGGCTTATGGCTGTCAACTTTGTTTGAAGCTAGATTGTTTTCAGTTTGATGGCGTGGTGTGTGAGGACTTGCCCTTTGGCAATGCGGATGCAGAAGAGGAGCAATTCCAGGCCCTTGCTCAGTCCACACCTTCTGGGTGATTGCCTTTACCTTACTCTTGCAAAAGAATATATGTGTGCCGTTTTGTTTTTCCAGGACGACACGGGCGGGCTTACCTCTTTACCAATGTGTAAGCACAGTTCACGAAGCTCCTTTAGTCCGCCATTGAAAGAACATTAAAAGAAGAAATCTGCTTCTTTCTTTGTCTCAGTGTCAACGCCACACCAGGCCAGAGAGAGCAACGGGTACTTATCACTGGCCTTCACGAAGTTGCAGGTAGGCATCCTTTGTTTGCAAGTGTTCGTGTGTGAAGACTTGCGGACACGTTGTTTCAAGCTCGCGCATAAACTTCTCTATCTCCTCTTCTGCAGATATCTCTTGCATATGCTGTGCAAGCGTCTTGGGCTGGAAATATGTGAGTGGGATTTTCATTCAACCTCTTAGCGTAGCCCGCATGCCAGTGTCTGAATTTTTACTATATTAATTTTAAAGTACATGCAATAATTATCCAGGACTTGATGAATCCTACGACCTCAATTACATTGCAACCATGACTTGTAGGAGTACGCGGCCGAGGAAAGTCAGAGATACAAAGTGGGCAAGTTCATTGTAGAGAAGGCGCGTGTGTTGAAGGAGGGCAATTGGTAATTGTGCCGCCTGCTATACTCTGCTGCCGATGTCAGAAGAAGAAAACGGCAAAATGTATTGCCTCCGTTTGTTTATTATTAACACATTTCCAAAGAGCGTTCTTTAGGATAATCCCTGTCCGTATTACTGCGTGCCACTGTCTCGTCCTTTTTTACTCGTAACAACATACCTCATGTACATCGTCATGCAATCACAGCAGTGAGAACGCTGTCCTGAAACGCTTCACCCGTGTATCTAGCTGTACAATACTCTTTCCTGTTGCTGATAGATTTGTAGATCGCTCCTCCTGATTCGTCTGTGTTCTACTTTTGTACCTTTGTTATTGCTCCATAACCTTGTGGAATTTTTGCTTCCTGAAATATGAGGAGTCTATCTTGCAGGAAGTTTCCCTGGACTGGCTGCCTCAGTGATTGTTTGCTGCTTTATTACGCTACTGGTAGCCAGTGAAAAGCTATTTGTTCTAGCTTTTTTACTCCGCTGTATTTGAGCTTTAAATTCCTGGTATCAATTTGTGCAGATCAGTTGATTGTATTTTATTATTGGCGGTGATTTAATCTGACCTGTCGGCAGCCGGATCTCAAATTGCACGGCTCCGTTAAAAACTGCCCAGGCCCTACACCAAGTAGCTGAACCCTCCTATACCATACCATAATGCTTGAACAGGCACCATGAGCTGTCGCGTTCAGTTCAAGTGCTAGTCAGATTAATGCGGATTTAATACTGCGGCAGTAAATAGTGCGCTGCAGCTAGGGCGTGTGACAGAGCAATACTCCTGGGCGGTGAAGTGCAGGACTCTCGCCCGCACCCCCCCCTCCCAACAATGACCACCCTCGTTCAATAACTGCATTACCAAAGTACTTATGAGCTTAGGCTTCAATGGCTTTCACAATCTCACGTTAAAAGAGGGCCACATCATCACTGGGAAACAACTTAAAAGTAAGTACTCCCAAGTTTTCAAGAAGTACAATGTGGCATTTAGCAGGCTTGCAGCCATCGCCAACATGCCAGAAACAGAAGAGCTAAGCACTGCCTCCATTACACAACTCCTTCAAGGCACAATTACAAGTCAAAACACCCTGCTTGTCCGCCATAAAACAAGAAATTCCTCCTTCACAGGCCTCCTGGACACACATACCATTACATTGACTTATCATGATGATGTGCCCCCTGATGGGTAGCTGCCCTGAAAGCCTAGTGGCCCGTGGTCAGGCCAGACTCTTCGGGGTCGCGGGTTCGAATCTGCCTGGTAGCGTGACTACTTCGCTGTCCGACAGCAACGTCTCCGTTTCCCAAATCCATGCTTGTGGTGTTATCACCCCTGCGTAGTTTTTCTTTTTCTATTCTTTTCTTTTCTAGCTACCCCCTGATTCCACAGGCACTCAACCTCAACAGAGTGTGCCCACCAACGCAGCACCTGCAGTACAACCACGTTCAGCAACATAATACCGACATCCTATTACCAACCATTGAATAACCTCATTAGACGGCCACCTCTCACACACACAGATCTAACGGCAGATACTAGGCGATTTAACCAGACTTCTGTGTTTAAACCTTGCTCAGAACCACATATATCCCCTTCTCCCGCCGGATGTCCATCAAAACTCCAAAGACATGCCACCCAAAACGCACCAACACCTACATCAATACAAACATTCCCTCCAGACGCCAATGCTTCCAATTGGCCCAGGAAACGCACAGCATACAACAACATACCCCACACAGGGCCCACTCAGGCACAACACCATCCCACCACAAATAACGACACCAGCTGCCCCTCCATCACAAAATCCCACCCACACTCACAACGCTTCTCACAAAGAAGCTCCAACCTAACTGAAAGGGGCCACGACTCTATAGGCTCGTTATCTAAAAGAAAAAGAACAACTATGCAGGCAGTGAGAACCACTCCCCACATAAATTCAGGAAAAGGATCCACTTTGGTACCGAGTACCGTAAAGCTCCTCCACCGCGAAAAGGAAAGGGAAAATCAATGGGGATCAGGAGGGTTGCAGGCTTGGCCTGAAACCGGATTCTGATGAGAGTTGATAACAGTACTGGAAAGGGCACGTCTGGTATGGACAAGTTTAGCAGCGGAGTTTACAGAGTGCACATGGAGCTTGTAGGCAAGCTTCTTAACTCTTTGAGAATCAAGACCCAGTTCCTTAAAAGGCTTCAGAGTGTGGATGTTGTAGATGGTGCCGCCACACCCAAAAGGATGACGTGGAGAGTAACGGAGTCTCCATGGAGAATGCTGCAGAGATCTTTGTGCTGTTCCTTTGCGGCGTTCAGCTGGTTCTGAGGTCTGGTGTCTTCACATTACTTGATATCGACGAGGTGGATGTCACGCCAAGGTTTGCTGAGGTCTTTAGGTCGATGCTGTCTGGGGTTGGTGGCTTTACTGGTGGCTGGCGGTGCTGCTAGGGTGCTCCCAGTCTCCCTCAATTGCCCCCTGCCACTTCGAAGAACCCACCCCCCTACATTAGTTTGTTGTTTTTGAGTTATTGCGGCGATGGGAGTAACCAGCACACAATCTGGGCGGTTGGAGATAAATCTGTCTTTATCTGGGAAGCGGGTTGGGAAGAGCCATTTGGAAACAATTCTACTTTCAGCTGTTTCAGGAATCTGGAGATTTTGCATGATCATCCGTTCGTTGCTGCCTATGTCTATGGAGACAACGCATGATCCTAAGGAGCCTGTTTTGCTGATAGCCTTCAAGATCATGCGGCATGCTTAGTTGTGTATTTTGGCGATCATGTTCCTTATTTGCGTGTGTTGGCACCCAGAAAGGATGTGCAGGGCACTGTCTACTTGTGGGCAGAGGTGGCAAGTATGACTTATTGAGAGTTTGAACAATACCGCATGTTTGATTATATAGGGTGCCTGTTCTGTATTTCATAATGATGCATTTGGTCTTAAAGGGGACATAGAATGATGTTAGGTAAGCATTGCTAGTGGCTCCATTGGCAGTGCCGTCCTTTATGAGGTTCTGGTAGTACGCATGGCAGTTCACTTCAGTTTTGGTATTTCCCAGTTTATGGAGAAGATGCAAATGTGCTTGAAGGGCGTCACGGTGGTTTGGTAGGTACCAAAGCTTTGGGGAGGAGAATGGGCCATGTTTGTTGTATGGGTATGATTATAGGTTTGTGATTGGTTTTCTATGTATTCTTTTGCAAGCCAGTGGATGCATGTTGTAGAAGGGATTTCCCTCAGGGCCTGCTGTTCTGATGGAGGTGTCTGCAATGTCGGAGTAGGTGGTGGCTGACTTTTTAGCAAGGGCGTCGGCATGTTCATTACCGATAATACTGGCATGGGAATTTACTTTGAAGAAGTGGATGGGCGATGGTGATTGGCGGATTGCTTTAGCAATGGATTGAAGGACATCTCCTTGGATGTGGTGGCGATGAAGATTTGGGTGTGACAGCTGCTTTTTGATTTGATGCAGTGATGTAAGGCTGTCTGTGGCTATATGTGAGTAGCCATGTATGGCTGTAGCTGCCATAGCTGCTAGCTCTGCACGTGAGATGGTGTGTTGGTAATACCCATGCCTTCTGAGTTTACATAGTGGGAAACGTTTAAGTGAGGGTGGTATACACCTGATCCGGTGTCTTGCCCTACTTCATTCTTTTGGAGCCTGCCATCAGTGTAGGTCCAATCCCGCCAATCTTTTACTTTATGGGTTAGGTTTTGGCTGGAGCTGTTTGGGGGTGCTTCGTCGATATTACAATTACGAGGTTGGTCAGTGCTTATCAGGGCGCTTGTTTTATCTGGACCTTCTGGGGCTTGAGGGTGGTCATTGGGTAGCTTATTAAAACTGTTGAGTCCTGAGTGTTGTCCGGAACCTAAGGCTGTTTGGTAGGGATGGTTATGTATGTTTCAAACATCCCACATTGCTTCAGGGATTTCTTTGGCAAGTTCTTTCAGCCAGTCTTTATTTGTTGTGAGCATTGAGGCAGATCCTGCCCTTGGTGTTCCATATGAAAATGATCTTTAATTCCCAGGAGTGTTTGGAAAGTGGTATTTGTATGTTTTTCCAGAAGGGCACTTTCGCATATTGGAGTTGGTCTGATGGGATGGTGCCCAGAAATTTACACATGTGTGGGTATTTGCAGCAGAGTGATGCATAGGGATTTGTGGTCATCTTTTTATTCCAGGAAGGGAGGAGCATGACTGTGGCTGTTTCCTCTGTGTTAACAGCAGCAGAGTAAATTGCATGCCTTGTTGCTAAATACATGGTTTTCATGGTAAATGGGATGGCAGATGGAGAAACCAGAAAATCGGGAGGAGAAGGTATTGGTGTTTGCTCCAAACACTTTGTCCCTTGGGTGCTCACTCCAGTAGTGGGAGAACTTGGGGTCATAGTCGAGGGGGGATGCCATTTTTTCTTTAGTGACCAGGGCCCACTTTTGAAAGGCGGTGGTGATGTGGGAGGAATGTATCCGTGCAAAAGAGTCTTTGATTTTTTTGTTCGTATGTTTAGAGGCAGAGATGTCTTTACGAGTAATGAGGCCTACGAGTTCTGATGCAAAGCTAACGGGTGGAGGTTTAATGTGGCCGTGTAGGCCGCTGCACTTTGCCTAATCAAAGGCCTTTTGCAGTATGTGAAGGCGCTCGGGAGTAAGCATTATACCTTTACACTTTCCGTCAACATTGTAAATACAGGCTACTGTGTCAGTGTACACTTCAGGAAGCTTAGTGTCATCTGGGGAGGATAGGGTACTATTTTCTTGATACTCCATGAGATCAATGGTTGTGATCCAGTATTAACAATGCCCTGCTGTGGCCATAATGTCAGCCTGTGGGTTGGTGGGTTGGATGTCAAAGCTGACTTTGTTCCGAAAATCAACATTGTAGGGTCGGTACATATTGCCCTCTTGGATGGCAGAGAATTTTTGTTTTTGAAGATCATTTATTATTCATCTGGTGCAGGAATTAGCATGGCAGTGAGCAGTGGCGCAGCAGCAGCAGGACCTGGCCAAGACCCCATTTCAGCCCATGCGGCTCATCTCAACCTTCCCCCCTCTGCCTCCCCACCCTCAGCGGACCATCCCT
>Ga0307945_1002756_pt1:0-5000 | contig 14291 bp, 20 predicted proteins | sample OrgLakmetagen228_FD_201818 | JGI IMG/M metagenome (GOLD analysis project Ga0307945, IMG submission 201818) | Saline water microbial communities from Organic Lake, Antarctica - #228 | ecosystem: Environmental > Aquatic > Non-marine Saline and Alkaline > Saline | place: Antarctica: Organic...
TTGCTCCTTCGAGCTCTGAATGTATTCCTTTCTTGGCTTGTCATCACAGTATCACTGATTTTGAGATCAATGCATTCCTGAATCAAGACTCATACAGACTCCTCAAGTGTGTGTCAGATTTAGTTTTAATTTTCGACACTGGTTGATTTTGTTTCACCAGCCAATTGCCATCAGCCAGAGTCTCGGGCTGTAGGCCATCCTTGCAACCCTTGTCACCCCAAACTTAGCCATGCCAGACGTGCCCATTCCAGCACTATTATCAACTCTCATCATCAGGAGACGGTTCCAGGTCAAGCCTGCAACCCTCCTAATCCCCATTAATTTTTTTCTCGTTCTTATGATGGAGGAATATTACGGTATCCGGTACCAAAGTGGCTCCTCTTTTCCTTAATTAATCTGGGGAGTGGTTTTCATGGTAATCCAGAGGTTTGTCTGTATAGTCTTCGTAGATAGTCCCCATAGCTCCAACGAGGATCATGTGAAGCTTGACTTCCCTATATCCTTGCCTGTTTAGGTTGGCCATAAGCATGCTGTGCTGTGCTTTTGCTTTTTGGAGTTGGGGATCAGGCCTAGTGCCATGATCACAAAAAGGCTGTTCATAGCACCCGTCACCCTTATTCAAGCAAACACAGCCTAGTTCTTCCGCCGTCAAGCATCGTTCTACGCGTCTTGTCTTTCGCCAAGTCGTCACCCCTGCAATGCTATTGGTGGTCTCTCACCTGAGAGCACCACCGGGGGGACTTGCACCTCATCCTAGCTAGTGGCCTCTTTGCGCACTCTGCACACTTGCAACTCTAACTCTAACGTTGCACCTTCTCATCAGCAATTTCAACAAAATAGACAAGTATTCCATACTGCAAAATAGAAATCTGAAGGAAATATCGCCCAGGCGCCTCGTAAGGCCTGGAGGTCCACTCCCACGGCACACTTCTTCACCCTCATCGTTACTCCTGATGCATGTGCCCATCTACGTGCCCTTCTGGGGCCTCACCCTCCTCTCCCTCCTCGTCACTGCCGCTCTCCTCTTCCCCGCTTTCCTCCCCTCCCTCTCCTCCTGCTGCTGCACCCCCCTGCAAGAAAAGTTGTGGGAGATTGGGAGATTAGGAGGCAAGACGTCTTTGTATGTGTGTGTGATTATGATCATGTCTATGTTTATGACTGGGATATCGGTACCAAGCTGCCAATCAGAGAGAAAGTGTATTGTTACAGCGTGCTGTTATAGAAATCAAGAAAATAGAGAAAGTGCATTGTTACAGCGTGCTGTTACAGAAATCAAGAAAACAGAGAAAGTGTATTGTTACAGCGTGCTGTTACAGAAATCAAGAAAATAGAGAAAGTGTATTGTTACAGCGTGCTGTTACAGAAATCAAGAAAATAGAGAGGCAGCTCGGGGCGCAGCAAGACCTACCAATAGTTTGTGGTGTCCGGAGCCTATACAGTTAAAAAGTGCAAGGTCACACACACAAACATGCACACACACACACAGCGTCCGGAGCCTATACAGTAGAAAAGTGCAAGGTGGAGAAGTGCAAGGTGGAAGAGAGCAGCCCTGGCTTCATGCAGTAATGCAACTTCTGGCCTCACACTTATATCCAACACAAACGCACACACGCACGCACTCACGCACACAAACATGCGAACACACACACGTATACAAACATGCGCGCGCACACACACACACACACACGCACACACAAACAAACGCATACACGGACGCACACGCGTACACAAACATGCGCACATACACACACCTGCCCTCCAGCACCGCCGCCTCCTTCCTCCTGCGGCTCCTGTCCAGCCTGCAGCTGCTCCGCTTCTTGATGCATTTGCTCCAGACGTACTCGTAGCTGCTGCAGCGCCTCGTCTCCCGCAACATCACCCTACGATGCACACACACACCGGCAGCTGTCATGATCCTTTTACACCTGCAACAACGACACCCTACAGAGCACACAGACACACACACACTCACACACACACACGTATACACGGCGGCACATGCATGAATGCCTCAGGAGCACAATCTGCAGATGTCAAGGTCCTTTAACACCTGCAACACCGACACCCTACGAAGCACATACACACACACGTACACACGACGGCACATGCATGAATGCCTTAGGAGCACAATCTGCAGCTGTCAAGGTCCTTTAACACCTACAACAACGACATCCTACGAAGCACACACACACACGTATACACGACGGCACATGCATGAATGCCTTAGGAGCACAATCTGCAGCTGTCAAGTTCCTTTAACACCTGCAACAATGACACCCTAAAAAGCACACACACGGCACATGCATGGATGCCTGATGCACATGGCACATTCTTAGGGTTGGCCATGACCCTATATACACGGTGTATATACGGTAGTTTTGGCAGGAGAATCACCAAAATACGGTCATATACGGTGGACATATAAGGTTTTGGCCAACCCCACACAGGTACTGAATGTCTGACATTCAGTAACGGTCATGATCTTATATTTATAGGGTTGGCCAGAACCGTATATATACATATATATACACCGTATATTTGGTGATTTTCAAGCCAAAAATACCGTATGTACACCGTATATATATGGTTCTGGCCAACCCTATATATATACCACCTGCAACAACGACACCCTGCAAAGCATAGACATATTTAAAGTTGGCCATACTCGTATATATACAACGTACCTGACCGTACATTTGGTGGTTTCCCTGCCGAATAATCCGTGTATACACACCGTATATACATGGTTCTGGCCAACCCTATGTATGACCAACCGTAAATTTCATGGAATCCCTGCCAAAAATACCGTGTATACACACCGTATGTACATGGTTCTGGCCAACCCTATGTATGACCGACCGACCGTAAATTTCATGGAATCCCTGCCGAAAAAACCGTGTATGCATCGTATATACATGGTTCTGGCCAGCCCTATGCATGACCGACCGTAAATTTCATGGAATCCCTGCCGAAAAAACGTATACACATCGTATATAGGTACATGGTTCTGGCCAACCCTATGTATGACCGACCGACCGTACATTTCATGGAATCCCTGCCGAAAAACCGTGTATGCATCGTATATATATGGTTCTGGCCAACCCTATGTATGACCAACCGTAGATTTCATGAAATCCCTGCCGAATAAACTGTGTATACACACCGTATATACATGGTTCTGGCCAACCCTACGTATGACCGACCGTACATTTCATGGAATCCCTGCCGAAAAAACGTATACACATCGTATATAGGTACATGGTTCTGGCCAACCCTATGTATGACCGACCGACCGTAAGTTTCATGGAATCCCTGCCGAAAGAACCGTGTATGCATCGTATATATATGGTTCTGGCCAACCCTATGTATGACCAACCGTAAATTCTATGGAATCCCTGCCAAAAAAATTGTATATACATCGTATATATATGGTTCTGGCCAGCCCTATGTATTACCGACCGTACATTTCATGGAATCCCTGCCGAAAAAAACCGTGTATACACACCGTTTATACATGGTTCTGGCCAACCCTATGTATGACCGACCGACCGTACATTTCATGGAATCCCTGCCGAAAAACCGTGTATGCATCGTATATATATGGTTCTGGCCAACCCTATGTATGACCAACCGTAAATTTCATGAAATCCCTGCCGAAAAACCGTGTATGCATGGTATATATATGGTTCTGGCCAACCCTATGTATGACCAACCGTAAATTCTATGGAATCCCTGCCGAAAAAACCGTGTATGCATCGTATATACATGGTTCTGGCCAGACCTATACATGCCGCATACTCACTATGACACAGAATGCCTGGTGCCTGATACGCTTTCTGCTGAAACAGTGCTATAAGCTATATGCGTGATTGACAAACACAGACACATGCACACACGCACACACGCACACAAAAGTTTCCCAGGAGGTTTTTATAAGCTCAAACTATGCCAAAACTATGCCCCCATTTGAACTAACACGCTGAATTAGTTCAGGAAACACACTCAACACCCCACATGCACACACACCTGCAGGTCTCCTAAGAGAGCAACGTTATCGTCTTGTGCCACATTCCAGCCAGGGAGCAAGGAGGAAACAAATCCCAACACCAGCAGGGTTGTCTCGTCACAGACCCTCCTGTGTACAAGTAATGTGTGTGTGTTTGTGTGTGTGTGTGTGTGTGTGCGTGTGTGTGCGTGCGTGCGTGCGTGCGTGTGTGTGTGTGTGTATGTATGAGTGTGTATGTGCATTGGGAACCCAATTACTGGTTACAGGAGTTTTTTGGTATTCCGTACTTCTAGCAGAAAAAACTTCAGATATGGTTAATACGTGGTGTGTGAGTACATTCTGGAAAACGCTAATCGTTAATGCTTAAAGTCGGCCAGAACCGTATATTTACAGTGAACATAATCCTATTTTGATGATTTCCCTGCCCAAAATACCGTTTATACACTGAATGCCAGCGAAGATCCCCCCGCGAGGGGCCCGCAATCAATTAATAGAGAATTTCCAGGCCCTTTTTGGTCCGGGAAAACCGAAATTATTTTCCCGTTCATCCCGGGCTGCACGCAATCAATTTAATTTCGGTTCCGGGTTGCGGGCATTGGCAGAGCCAGGAGTAAGAATCTAAAGGACGAGAGCGCCAGGGGAGCTAGCCCAGCCACTCCATCGGCTACCTCTGTGCTTTGCAAGCAAAATTGGACACACACATTTGATGCATGCATTCATGCTGTCGAATGATGAGAGGGCAAATTTGAGTTCGAAGTGCATGGGGCTGGGCTGCTGCGCGTGAGGAGCTTACTGGAGGAGGCTGAGCTGCTGCGCGTGTGGAGCCGGCTGAAGGAGGTTGCTTAGGAGGCTTCAGCTGCTGGGGTTGGCGAGGGAAGAGGACTTCCATGTGCGAGGGCTCCTAAGGCCCCCTCTCCTAGCGTGCTCCCTTAGCACTACCCCCTCCCTGCTGAGCCTGCACCTACGAGCTGGTATCCAGCTTGGCCTGCACCTA
>Ga0307945_1002756_pt1:10000-14291 | contig 14291 bp, 20 predicted proteins | sample OrgLakmetagen228_FD_201818 | JGI IMG/M metagenome (GOLD analysis project Ga0307945, IMG submission 201818) | Saline water microbial communities from Organic Lake, Antarctica - #228 | ecosystem: Environmental > Aquatic > Non-marine Saline and Alkaline > Saline | place: Antarctica...
AGACACCAGCAGTATGAAGCGGCGCAGTGCAGCGTGACGTGCTGCGATTGTTTGTGTGTGTGTGAGGTTAAGGTTGGAGGAGTTGAGAAGAGGTCAGCAGCATTAATAGAAAGAGGGACATCAGCAGTATGAAGCAGCGCAGCGTGACGTGCTGTGCTTGTGTGTAGAGCGGCGTGGAAATTTAAGCGTTAAAAGGTCTGAGACAAAGGAAGAGAAAACGAAATTGGATTCCTGCTGCCGGAGGTTTGTTGTTGGTGATGGCGACGAAAAGGGTCGTGCAAAGAAGATGTGTGTGTGTGTGTGTGTGTGTGTGTGTGTGTGTGTGTGAGGGGATGGGAAAGGGTCATATGCCATTAGAAGCATGGACACTGGAGAAAAGTGTAAACAGATGGGCGGAACTTTATTACACATTCCATTAGAAGCATGGAAACAGGAGACAGGTAAAAATTGATGCAAAAACATTAACAAATGTATGTGTGTGTGTGAGTGTGTGTGTGCATGTGCGTGTATGTGTGTGTACGTCTCAAAGCCTTACCACATGTAGCTCATAAAGCATTTGTTCAAAAGACGAACAAAAACATGCGTACGCACACACACACAGATGCATGTTCACACGCACAAATGCACTTCACACTCAAACACAAACACACACCTGCACACACACATATGCAAGCATGCACGCACGCACAATCACATGCACACACAAACACCCCTACATATGCACGAGCACACAAGCACACAAACACCCACCTGGTACACAGAGACACCTGCACACACACACACCTGGTACACACAGACACCTGCACACACACATACACACACACACACACCTGGTACACAGAGACACCTGCACACACACACACACCTGGTACACATAGACACCTGCACACACACACACACACACAAACACACACACACACACACGTGTACATGCACACGCACACCCAACTGGTACACACAGACACACACACACATACACGTGTACACGCACACGCACACCCACCTGGTACACACAGACACCTGCACACACACACACGCACACACACACGTGTACATGCACACACACACCCACCTGGTACAGCACAAAGCCAAACACCAATGCCTGAAGCGCCTGACGTATGCTGATGCGCAGCGTAAAAGTGTGAGGGCGTCCCACCACACGTCTGTTGTTGTTTTGCAGGTGCTGGGTAAGGGCCACAACTGCACGTCGCTGTCTTGCTCCTGTGCGTGTGTATGTGTGTGTGTTTGTGTACGTGTATGTGTGTGAGAGAGAGGAGGATATATATAGAGGGGAATAGAGAGAGAGAGAGAGAGAGAGAGAGAGAGCGCAAGTGTGTATGTATAAATGTGGACGTGGGACGTGTGCACATGTATGCGTGAATGTTGCAGGTGCCGAGTAAGGGCCACAACTGAACGTCGCTGTCTTGCTCCTGGTGTGTGTGTTGTGTGTGTGTTTGTGTGTGTATGTATGTATGTATGTGTGTGTGTGTGCTTGTGACCGCCTCTATGCTTATGTATTACGTGTGTGTGTGTGTGTGTGTGTGCTGTGATCAGCAGCATGAGTGGCAGCAGTAATGACACCACACAACTGCTGCCACTACAAATGTGCGACGCACGCATATTGAAGACACTCAACTAACACCTCGTGCACATATACACGCACGCACACATACACACACACGTCCAAAGAAGCACGTGCTCGAAAATCACCTCCAGGTGGATTAGCTGCTTCAGCACCATTTGCGGCAGCAGCTGCAGCATCAGAGGAGACACAGGCACTGCCCTCCCCTCCCCCCCCCTCCCCCTTCCAACTAGACACATAACGCACGTGTAAGCACACACACACACACACACACACACACACACGTCCAAAGAAGCACGTGCTCGTAAATCACCTCCAGGTGGATTAGCTGCTTCAGCACCATTTGCGGCAGCAGCTGCAGCGTGCACAGAAGGAGCAGGAGCGGCCCCTCCCTGCCCTCTTCTGACAAACATAGCTGTAAGGCCTCCTGCCCCTTGCTGCTGTTGCTGCTGCTGTTGCTGCTGCTGCTGCAAGAGCGAGTGTGCAGACATTTGGGTTTGTGTGTGTGTGTGTGTGTTTGTGCGTGCTTGTGTGCACGTGGGTGTGCGTGACTGCGCGTGCTGCATGCATGCATGTGTGTGTCTGTGCCTTGCATCTGTGTGCGTGTGTGTGCATGTATGCATGCGCATGTCAACCTGCCTGCTGGCTTACCTGTAGGTGAGGTGGCACAAGTGTGTGTGTGTGTGTGTCTCTGTGCCTTGCATGTATGTGCGTGCATGTATGCATGTATGCATGTGTGTGTGCGTGTGCATGTATGCATGTGTGTGTCAACCTGCCTGCTGGCTTACCTATAGGTGAGGTGGCACATGTGTGTGCGTGTGTGTGTGTGTGCATGTATGTATGCATGTGTGTGTCTACCTGCCTGCTGGCTTACCTATAGGTGAGGTGGCACATGTGTGTGTGCGTGTGTGTGTGTGCATGTATGTTTGCATGTGTGTGTCAACCTGCCTGCTGGCTTACCTGTAGGTGAGGTGGCACCAGTGTGTGCGTGTGTGTCTGTGCCTTGCATGTATGTGCGTGCATGTATGCATGTGTGTGTCAACCTGCCTGCTGGCTTACCTATAGGTGAGGTGGCACATGTGTGTGTGTGTGTGTGTGCGTGCATGTATGGATGTGTGTGTCCACCTGCCTGCTGGCTTACCTATAGGTGAGGTGGCACGAGTGTATGTGTGTGTGTGTGTGCGCACATGTATGCATGCATGCATGTATGCATGTGTGTGTGTGCATGTATGCATGTGTGTGTCAACCTGCCTGCTGGCTTACCTGTAGGTGAGGTGGCACTCCCGATGGAGAGTAGTAAGGGTAATAGCCATGGTACGAATGAGGGGCAGCACCTGCATGTGTATGTGTGTGCGTGTGTGTGTGTGTGCGTGTGTGTGTCTGTGTGTGTACATGTTTGTGTTTGCGCAAGTATGTATTTGCACTTGTGCACGTATGTGTTTGTTTGTATGTGTGCATCACTTATGTGTGCATGGCAACATGATTATAAATATAGAGATATGCAGACCCTTGTATTGTGACTTAATACCTGGCACCCTAAAACAAACAAGACGATTACATAACGACCTGTCACGTATTTATAGGGTTGGCCAGAACCATACATACATATACCGTGCATATACGGTAATTTGGGCAGGGAAATCACCAAATACACGGTCATATATGGCGTATATATACGGTTCTGGCCAACCCTACTTATCTCCTCAGCCTGTGCCCTGACTTCCACTGATGCCATTAACTTGGAGAGACCATTATGTTTGTGAGACCTGTTGTTGGCTACGAGCGCAGCCTGTGGCACTAAGCTTAAATTAAGAATTATATAATTAATGGCCTATCTCCTCAGCCTGTGGCATAGTTCCCACTGATGATAGCAATCATTAAAAGGACATTTAACGCGTGCACTTGCTCAAACAGAGCGCACATGCAGCACATGCCTAGGATTGGCCAGAACCCTACATACACACCGTACATGACCGTATGTATGGTGATTCCCCTGCCAAAAATACCATATATGCATAGGGTTGGCCAGAACCATATATATATATACGGTGTATACACGGCATTTTTGGCAGGAAAATCACCAAATGTACGGTCATACATGGTGTATGTATACGGTTCTGGCCAACCCTATGTATACACCGTATATACCTATTAAATGTATAGTTCTGGGCAGCCCTATATATGCCACATGCGTACACATGCCACATGCGTACAGCCCTACATATGCCACATGCCACATGCGTACAGCCCTACATATGCCACATGCCACATGCGTACAGCCCTACATATGCCACATGCCACGTGCGTACAGCCCTACATATGCCACATGCGTACACACGCACACAATGCCTGATAATTTGAAGTGCAGGACCTGGATGTTTAGGTTTCAGACAGCCACATGCGTACACACGCACACAATGCCTGATACTTTGAAGTGCAGGACCTAAATGTTTAGGTTTCAGACAGCCACATGCGTACACACGCACACAATGCCTGATACTTTGAAGTGCAGGACCTGGATGTATAGGTTTCAGACAGCCACATGCGTACACACGCACACAATGCCTGATACTTTGAAGTGCAGGACCTGGATGTTTAGGTTTCAGACAGCCACATGCGTACACACGCACACAATGCCTGATACTTTGAAGTGCAGGACCTGGATGTTTATGTTTCAGACAGCCACATGCGTACACACGCACACAATGC
>Ga0307945_1002764_pt1 | contig 14266 bp, 8 predicted proteins | sample OrgLakmetagen228_FD_201818 | JGI IMG/M metagenome (GOLD analysis project Ga0307945, IMG submission 201818) | Saline water microbial communities from Organic Lake, Antarctica - #228 | ecosystem: Environmental > Aquatic > Non-marine Saline and Alkaline > Saline | place: Antarctica: Organic Lake...
CAGAAAACGTCTGCGGCCTATTTGCAAGCGGTTGAGCCTTTGCGCAAAACCATCGAAGCAGACGACACTATTCCGTTTGCCTACACCACCGTATTAAAAAACGATAAAGTATACTTCGTGCTTGACCCAGTACCGGCGAACAGCCCAGACGCCGTAGTAGGCATCATGGAGGAGTACGTGGATGCCAGCGCAGAGCTCAGAGAAGCGCTGCGCGACAATAAAATCACTACCTCGCAGGAGCCCTACACCGACGAGTGGGGCTCGTTCATCAGCGGCCACATTCCTCTCACCAACGCCGAAGGCAACGCGGTGGGTGTGCTGAGCATCGACATTGATGCCACAGCCTATTTTGAACGCCTAGCGCCCATTAAACGCGCTACCATTCGGGCCATGGTAACGGCCTTTTTTATCTCTTACCTGATTGCAGCGCTGGTTTGGTTTATGCGCAATTTTTCCTGCGTTATCAATAATAAGCGACTCCTGCTAGTTCGTAATATGCAACGAGGGCCTGACGCTCACTAGGCTCGCCAGTTACACCAAGCAAGGCGGCAAAGCTCGGGCTTTTTCTCTGAATCGGTATGGGCGGCGGTCACTCCCCGTTAAACAAAAATTCGAAGGCGATAATGCTATGACGGTAACAAAAAGACACTGGCGTTTTTTTGAGAATAATCCTCATATTGAGACGCCCTATTTGCTGATGGATCTAGAGGTTGTAGAGCGCCAATATAAGCGGCTTATCAACGCTATGCCGTTTGTGTCGGTTTACTACGCGGTCAAATGCAATCCCGCACCGGAGATCATCAGAACACTGAACGGATTGGGGGCGCGATTCGAAGCGGCGTCTTGGCCTGAAATCGAGCGCTGCCTGGAGCAAGGTGCTGCGGTTAGGGACATTCACTTTGGCAATACCATCAAAACATCGGCTTCGATAAGACGCGCCTACGCCGCCGGCATTCATAGCTTTACGGTGGATTCGCCGATGGAAGTTGAGAAAGTGGCGCGCCATGCACCGGGTGTCAAAATCAGTGTGCGCCTGGAAACCGACGGCCTGGGGGCGGCGTTTGGGCTTGACCGCAAGTTTGGCGCCCGGGTTGCTGATGTCGCCGATATGATGCGGCGAGCGGCGGATCTTGGGCTGGACGCCCAGGCCGTATCTTTTCACGTGGGGTCTCAGCAGTCCGACCCGCAAGCCTGGGTACGAGCACTGGAAGACGTGGCAAGGCTGGCGGACCGCTTGGCACCCTACAACCACGCGCTAAACCTGGTGAATTTGGGCGGGGGATTTCCGGCGCTGACCACGCCGGTGGCTGGGCAGGCTTTAATACGGCCAGACTTCATCGAGGCCTACGGTGATGCCATTTCCACCGCCATCCGCCGCCTGTTGCCCGCAGGCCTGCATTATGTGGTTGAGCCCGGGCGCTATCTGACAGCCGACGCCGGCGTTCTGTCCTCAAAGGTGGTGCTTGTGTCTGAACGCGGCGACGCAGAGGCGCGTAAACGTTGGGTGTATCTGGACGTAGGCCGCTTTAACGGTTTGCACGACGCCGGAATCGTGCGTTATCCCATAGTGACGTCGCAGGACCAGGGCGGTGCGCTTGAGCCCGCTATTTTGGCCGGCCCAACCTGCGACAGTGACGACATTCTTTACGATGAGAGTGAGCGTTTGTTACTGCCCGACACCCTAGACGAAGGCGACAGCGTTTTGTTCCAGGGGGCAGGGGCTTACACCGGTTGTTTCTCAACGGTTGGCTTCAACGGTTTTCCTGCGCTGCGCGAGTATTACATGGACAGCACGAAGGATTGCGTAGCAGAGCGGCCACCATCCATCGAGACGGCGACCAGCGGGGAGCTGCGGCACTAATGACTAAGACGCAAGAGCCGGTTAAACACGTATCGATCAGTTTGTTGCTGAATGTGGCGGCAACTTTTTTGGTGTCCTTGTCTATGGGGATGAATGCGGTTTTGTTTCCGGTCACCATGGAAACAAACGGCATTTCCACCACCCTGATCGGTTTTATTCTGGCCACTGAAACCGTTGCGGCGTTGGGCATCTGTTTTCTTCTGCCCAAACTGCTGAAGTACCTGGGTATGCGGTTTTCACTGGTGGCGCTGACCCTGTTCCGGGTTCCGCCCTTGTTGTTCCTTCCGTTTATTGACGATGTGTCGTTTTGGCTGGTGGGTATTTTTATTCACGGCATTGGCGCTTTCACTTTTCTGATTCTGATGCAGACCTGGGTCAACAGCCTGCAGTTCAGAAAAAACGCCGGTTTAATGATTGCCCTTTACGGCACGGCCGTGTCACTGGGTTTGGCTTTGGGGCCGCTGACGCTGCGCCTTATTGATGAATGGAACCTGTTGAATACGCCGTTTGGAAGCTCTTTTGTCGCTTTGGTCGTGCAGTACGGGTTTGACCAAGCCTACGCGGCCAACGGCATTCGCTATTGTATCAGCGCGGTGATAAGCACCTTGGCCGTTGTGCCCATTCTGTTCGGTTTGTGGCTGGTGCCGCGCTTTCAGTTCGAGGGCAAGGCGCGCATCTGGCACAGCGTCATGCTGGCGAAAGGGCCGATGTTTGCGGTGGCAATGGCCGGTGTTTCGCTGTTTGGTGTAACCTCCTTTATCACCATTTTTGGCCTACGCAACGGCCTGTCGCTGGCGGATGCGTCTTTGCTGTTCACTGCCTTTATGCTGGGCTCTCTGATTCTGGAGGTGCCCTTAACCTGGCTTTCAGACTACTTTGACCGGCGCTACATCATCGTGCTGAACGCGTTTTTTTGCATGGTGTGTGCGGTCTACCTGCCGATCGCTATTTACGAGCCCTACCAGGCCTGGGCGCTGCTGTTTATTTGGGGAGGGGTGATTGGGTCTATCTACTCGACGTCTTTGACCATGATTGCCGAGCGCTTCACTGGCGAGGATCTGGTAACCGCCAACGCCGGTTATTCGATTATGGAAAGTGGCGGCGGCACCATTGGTATCGTGTTGATTGGTGCGGCCATGGCGCTGGTGGGCCCTGACGGGTTGCCCTATGTCATTATGTTCTCAAGCATCGTTTACTTCTCATTTGCGCTGACGCGCTATCAGATTGAATGAACGCCGCTTCACAGCTCGCGGCAAGGCCGGCTGTGAAGCGGCTGGCAGTAAGCGGCGCTGAGGTATGTTTATGCTGGTTTTTGTAAGAGGTACCCCGTGACCCATGCGTATTTCGTTCACGTTTAAGCTTAGTTTGTTGATTATTCTGCTGACGCTGGTGGTAACCGGTGGCACCCTGACGTATTTCTACAACCACACCAAAGACCTGATACTGGAGGAGGTGCGCGGTCGGCTGAGCAACCTTGCCCATAGCGGGACTTATATGTTCCGCGCCGAAGACCGCGAGCTGATCACCTTATTCCGCGACCAGCTGTTCACTGAGTTTGCGGAACTGGACGCCGATGAGCTGACGGTGTTGGAGAACGAGGCGCGACAGTTTCTTTCCAAGCAGGCCCAAGACGAGTACCACGCAAGCTACCTGTACCAGCACCTTGTGCAGTTGCTGCGCCAAGTGCAGTTTGGCTCCTCACAGGAGGTTAGGCCCGTTGGTGCTCTGCCGCAGAGTATCAGCGGCAGCGGGCAGCAAGACCCCGGCATACAGTGGGTGTATCTGATGGCGCAGAACCCACAGCTGAAAAGTCAGGGACTGGTGGCGTTCCTAGCCGACACCTATTACGAAAAGCTGGACAAAGGGCCCGAGCCGAACCCCATTGGCAATGTGTACGCCGGCGATCCTGCGCTGTTCGTGCAGCCCTTTGTTGACGGCGAAATTGCGGTGAGCGACGGCTGGTACAGCGATCAGTGGGGCACCTTTATGACCGCTGTTGTGCCCATCAAGAATGCCAGCGGCGAGGTGATCGCCAGCCTGGGCCTGGATTACTCGGTTGGCGAGCGGGCGAAAAAGCTCGATGTGTTGTTCAACTTTTGTTTGTCGCTTTTTGGCGTGGCCTTCGCCTTGGCGGTACTGGCGAGTTTCATACTTGCAGGCGTGATTAACATGCCTATTGATCGCCTGCGCCGGGGCGCCGATCGTTTCAGCAGGCGGGATTTCTCAAAACCGATCAACGTCCGTTCCCGTGACGAATTCGGCGTGCTGGCCTCCACGCTCAATACCATGGCGCTCGAAATTCGGGATTATTCAGCGGGCCTAGAAGACCTGGTGCAAAAACGCACCAGCGAACTGTCCACCGCCAGCGACAAAATTCTGCAGCTGAACGAAAAGCTGGAGTCGGAAAAAAACAGCCTGGGCGCCGAGGTCGATATTGCCAAAGGCCTGCAGCAGCAAATGCTGCCGGGTCGCGACGATCTGACCCCGTTTACAGAGCTGGTTGTTGCCACCGGCAGCGAGTCGGCCGATTTGGTGGGTGGTGATTATTTTGATGTTATCGCAACCGGGCCCAATCGGGGCTGGTTCAGCATCGGCGATGTGACGGGTCATGGTTTGGAAACCGGGGTCATGATGCTGATGCTGCGCACGGCCATCCGGGCGGTACTGGACACGGGTTCGGCGGGCGGGTCAGATGCCGGCCCCGAAGCCCAATACCAGCGCATCAATCGCTTGGTTTACGACGATGTTCAGCGCCAGCAGTCGGAAAAGCACGCCACGCTGTCGCTGCTGCATTACGACGGCGGTGGTGCCTTCACGGTTGCCGGTCAGCATCAGGATTTATTGGTGATTCGTGACAGGCGCAGGGTCGAAAATCTGGATACAACCGGCTTGGGATTGCCGCTTGGACTGATCGACGACATCAGCCTCGTGTGCCGCCACCTGACGGTTAGGTTGGCGGTTGGCCAAAGCCTGGTGCTTCACACCAACGGCATTACCCAGGCCGAAAACGCGGCCGGTCAGTTTTACGGCTTAGACAGGCTGATGGCGCAACTGCAGCTGCACGGCGCCGCCACGCCCGAGAACATTTTAGCGGCGGTTATGGCCGATGTAAAAGACCATCTTGACGGCTTGCCTCTGCAAGATGACCTCACCCTGTTGATCATCAGGCGCGCTCGGTAAACGCTCAACCAGGACCGTTTTTATGAATATTGAACATCAGCAGTATCGCGTTTGGCGCGAGGAAAACAGCAACACTCTGTATTTTAGAGGGCGCATTCGCCTGCACGGCCAAACGGATCGCCAGCCGCTGAATGATCTGCTTGATGACACGATTCGCAGCAACTCGGCCACCATGACTTGGGACTTCCAGGAGCTGGATTTCATCAATGGTTCGGGTCTTGACGTTATTTACCGAAAGGTGATTCGAATCAGCCGCGACTGTCCCTCCATGAATTTGCTGGTTCGCGGCTGTGACTCGATTCCCTGGCAGCAGAGCGCCTTGCCCAATATCAAGAAATTAATGCCTGCCGTGCGTCTCAAGTTTGAGGCCAACGCCCCCATTCTGGCGCCCACAAACGGCGCCGCTTGACCCAGGAGCAGCGATCTAATGCAGCAATTTTTTCAGCTAATAGGGCGCACCTGCCTCTTGGTGTTGGTGCTAACCGGCGCTCCCGGTGCGTCTTTTGCCGCCACCGAGGTAAAAGTTGGCCTGTATCTGACCAATCTTTATGACATTGACATGCATAACAGCCAGTACAATGTTCAGTTCTGGGTGTGGTTTCTTCACGACAACCCCGATTACGACCCGACCAGCCGAACAGAGGTTATCAATGGCAAGAGTTGGAGTCAGCAAAACGGCGTTCGTGAGGTTTCCGGCGGACAAATCTGGGATGTGATGAGTTTCCGGGCGCTTATCGATGAAGAGTGGGACATTAAGCGCTACCCCTTTGACACCCAGACGTTGCATATCCACTTAGAGGATATTGAACAAACTGCCGCAAACCTGACGTTTATACCCGACGTGGCGGGTACTCGCGTTGACGAAAGCCTCATTCCAGACGGCTGGAAGCTGCAGGACTATCGCATTGACGTATCACCGCACCGGTACAACACCAGCTTTGGCGACCCGGCTCTGGGGTCTGAAACGACCTCTGAGTTCAGCCGAGTCAGTTTGGTGATGACCCTTGAGCGCGAGGGACGGCGCCTGTTCACGACCATTTTTATCGGATTTTTTGTGGCCACGCTGTTTGTGCTGATGACCCTGGCGGTCAATATGTCGCGCCGCGCGCACCCGGTGATTCCGCTGCAGCCGAGGGTTACCCTGGCGTCCGGTGCTATTTTCTCGACCATCGGCAGCATTTACCTGCTGGTTAACCAAATGCCCTACACTACGGAATTTACGCTGGCTGACAGCCTGTTGACGACCACGTCGGTGGGCACGGTGCTGTGTATTGTCAGTTCTTTCACCACGGATGTGGTGTGCAAAACCGATCGCGCTGCCACCATGTATCGCCTAAACAAGGTGTTTTTTGCGCTTTTTCTTGGTTTGCATTTAGGTATCAACACGTCGTTTATGATGGGTTGGGTTTGAACGTGGACGGGTACTTTCAGGAGCCGTTGTTATGAGCAATCCGATCATTTCGTACGAATTTATCAGCAAGGCGATGCCTGATGATGACCCCCTGCGCTTGGTCAGTTTTACCGGCACCGAAGGGGTGTCCCAGCTTTTTCGGTTCACCCTAGAGCTGAAGTCGCGCGGCGCCGACGTCGATGTTGACGGGCTCTTGCGACAGCCTGCGGCGCTGAAGATGACCGTTGGCGATCACACCCGCCAGATCAACGGCGAGCTGCTGCAGTTTGACGTGATCGGCCAAAGCGGACCTTTTACCATTTACCAGGCCGTGCTGGTGCCGCGGCTGCACAAATTGTCGCTCTATCGCAGTAACGAAGTGCACGTTGACGAAACGCTGCCGGAAATTATCGAGAGCGTTCTGGGTTATTGCGGCCTGACCAGCCTAGACTACGACCTGCGCCTGGACGGCCACTACCGGCGCTTGCCACTGTGCTGTCAGTTTGACGAAAGCTATCTGGATTTTCTCAGCCGGCTGATGGAACGCGTGGGTATTTACTACTTTTTCGAACACGACGACAAAATTGACCGGCTGGTGCTCTGCGATTCGCTGCAGGGCCAAGACGCACTGACCGCGCCAGACATTCGGTTTAGCGCGCCCAGCGGGATGCAGGTGACGGATTTCCCAGACGGCGTGCACGGCTTGGTCTGCCGCCAGAAACGGATGCCGGCGCGGGTGGTGTACAAGGATTACAACGATGAAAACCCGTCGGTTAACATTCAGGGCCACGCCGACGTCGACCCTGACGGCCTTGGCGAAGTGTACGATTACGGCAGCCATGTGGGCTCGCCGGGTGAAGCCCGCCGTTTGGCAGAGGTTGCGGCGCAGCAGATTTTAACCGAAAAGCGCCGCTACTACGGCGACAGCACGGTCAGCCGCTTGCAGCCGGGATTCACGGTGATGCTCAGCGGCCATTTTCGTGCGGCCATGAACCAGCCCTATCAGATTCTTGCGATTGATCACGAAGGCTCGGCGCCCAGCCTGCAAACCGGTGAGAGCGGCCAGAACGGAGCCTACCGCAACAGCTTTACGGCCCTGGAAACCGACGTTCAGTTTCGCCCCGCGCGCGATACCGCCAGGCCCCGCTTTTACGGCACCATGAACGCGTTTATTGATTCTGAGACCGACGGCGAATACGCCCAAGTGGATAGCACCGGGCGTTACAAAGTGGTGTTTCCTTTTGACCGGGTGACTCGCAAAGAGGCCAAGGCCTCCTGCTGGATTCGCATGGCGCAGCCCTACGCCGGTGAAGGCGAGGGCATGCACTTTCCGCTGCGTAAAAACGCAGAAGTGCTGCTGACCTTTATTGGGGGTGACCCTGACCGGCCGGTTATCAGTGGCGCGGTGCCCAACCATTCCAAGCCCAGCGTTATTACCGATCAGAACCAGACCAAGAACATCATCCAGACCAGCAAAGGCAACAAAATCGAAATTGAGGACCGGGAAGATTGCAAGCGCATCAAGCTGTTCTCACCTCACAAAAATACCTACATGCATTTGGGGGCGCCTAACCATGCGGGCGATGGCTTTGTTCTGCTGACAGACGGAATGGAGCGTAAGGAGATCGGAGGCGGGCAGCAGGTCACCATTGACACCGTGCCCAAGGATCAGCCTGATCCCGCGCGAAAGGGTGTTCGAGGCGGCCAAATCATGCAGGCGCTGGGCTCCGATCCTTCCCAAGGTATCGCGGTGGTTGGGTTGAAGGCCAATGGCTATGGCACTTGGAAATACCGTAAGCGGTTCGAAGGTGATTGGCTGGTTTTCCCCTCGCTCAGCGGGTCCAATGCTTTGCTGCTGAATGGTCACTACGAGGTTCGATTTGAGCCTAAAGTGGACCTCTTTACGCCTAAAGATCCACCGAATGCCACCAAAGAAGTGACTCTGGACTTTTACCGTTGGGAGGCCGGCAATAATCAATTCATGGGTGTGTATACGTCATCATACCGCCCTGACGTGAGCGAGGACCCCGAATTCTTTGGCGCGATGCAAACGGAAACCATCAATTTCGAGCGAGATAAGATCGATGAGCACAGTTTGTTTAGCTTCCGTAAACGGGATAACGACGGTGTTGACGCTATATCGGGTCAAGCTCAGGTAGATGACGAGCTGTTGCAAGCCGATGAACTGTCGGGCAATTATCAGATCAGGCGGGTAAGGGCGCCGAGCTACAGCTGGCACGAAGGCGCGAGCTTTCATTACCAGACCGGCCCGTCGCTCCACGTGGCACATTCCGATAACGGCCCTGACACGGGAACTGTGGCGCCCACCATTGCAAAAACTTATGTGCAATTTAAAACCGCACTGCTGGGCGATTTGTACGGCGCCGGGGCTGGCTACAAGCCGGGTGGTGCCAAAACATACGGTTTGAGTTCAACCGGGACATCGCAAGCCAAAGCCTGGAACAACGTCATCCGCGACGCCCATGTGTCTTTGGTGCAGCACGACACCATCACCGGCCAGAAGGGCAATATTTATGATTTCGGCGGTTATTGGAATTACAACCTGGGCAACTCTTACGAAGAGAACCACATCCAACAGGGCAGCACCGTCACGTTGAATCAGGTTGCTGCGGATTCCTACGACATTTTGAAGTCCGGTGGCCCAGAGCTTGGTCAATTAAAAGCAAAAATTGGTGACGAAACCCTCAGCACTCACCAATTTGAGTACGTTTTGGACAGTGTATCGGCGCTTGACCCTGGCACTTTTTGGACTTCAAAAACCTACGATGGCGATTCTTACGACTACAGGGTAAACGGCAAGGCCATTGAGGTTAACGAGAATGTAAGCACTCTGACAATTAATAAGGGTGGCCGGCATGTTGAGCTTTCGTTCAGCGGCAGCGGCCAAAAAACGTCTTGGTCAAAAAGCGGCGAGGGCGAAAGCTTTGAAAAAACCTGGCACTTGAAAAATGGCAATCTGTTGTCGGATTCCTCAAAGTTGACCACCGCAAATGGCTATAACTGGACGGAAACTACCTACAGTCCGTTGGTATCTGGCAAAAAAGATTCCGTCGAAAGGGGAAGTATCTCTGCGGGTGGGCTCAATGTATATTCGGAAAGTTTCACGGCCAAATCTTCGGCCAGCTTTGAGTTCGGCGCGGCGGTTTCTTTCTCGTTTTCAGCTAATACCAGCTTTGCCCTCAATGTGAGTTTAGCGGCGACCACCTCTATTAGTGTCACTGGCAGTCTGAGTTTTTCCTATTCCGCCTCAGCGGGTATAACATTGGAGGGAGAAATGTCGGCTGGTCCGACGATTAAATTTGGTATGAAACCGATGGAACTTGATCTGCGGGCTGACGCAGTTCTGCTTGACGTCAACTCAACGCTGGGCACCATGACAATAAAGACGGTAGGGGCACAGTTTGAAGCTTCCCTCCTTCCAATCGCGATCGAAAATAAGGCGCTAGTGAGTGAAATGAAAGCCATGGGTTTTAAGATTACCGCCTGAACCTTGGGCGTTGATCAAGCCCACAGGCAAGCCCCAAAAAAGCCTCTTCTTTGGCTTAATGAATTCACGAGGATGGGAGTTACGATTGCGAATTATTAAGTCCATGCGAACCGGATTGCTCTCGCGTACTTTCCTCTACCGCCGTCAGCATTTTTTCAGCGTGACCATGCTCTGGGGGTTTCGCCTGGATACCGGGCGCAATGTGATGGAGCCGCATTTATGGGAAATGATTGGCAAAACCCTTGCCGCCGGCCAGCCTTTTGATCAGGCCATGCCTAAGGGTCGGGCGGAATTTCTGGTTAGCGGGTCTTTTTACGCGCCTGGCGGCCACGGGGTTTCCGGGGGCGGCGTAGGCGTCACCGTGGGCGGTGTGGAAAAGTCTTTATCGGTCAGCGGTGATCGTTACTGGCGACCTTTGGGTATGAGCCAGCCCGAACCTTTTACGCAGATGCCCATCGACTATCGCCATGCGTTTGGCGGTGAACAATGCGCCAGCAACCCTCTTGGCAAGGGTGATACTCCGGTGCCCGGCAACGCCGGTGATCTGCACCCCCTGCCCAATGTGGAATACGCCGGCAGTGCCGTGTCTTCTCCTGACAGCAAGCCAAAACCGGCGGCTTACGACCATATCGGCGTGATGTGGGAGCAACGTTTCAGATACAGTGGCACCTATGACGAACGTTATCTGACGGAGGCCTTTCTGGGCCTGCCGGACGATATCGACTGGCGTTATTTCAACGACGGCGCCCAAGACCAGTGGTTTGATGATTTCTTGACGGGCAACGAACCTTTCGACATTCGCAATATGCATCCCGAACACGCCCAGATTACCGGCCAGCTCCCGGGCATTCGTGGCCGCTGTTTTGTCGAACAAGCCGTGGTGGGCGACGATGAAGACAGCTCAACACGGATTCGGGAAATTCCCCTGAAGACGGACACGGTCTGGCTGTTTCCCGGCGAGATGACAGGCTTGGTCATGGCGCGGGGAACCCTCGAGGTTGCTGAAGACGACGGCAGCGACATCCTGAACTTATTGCTGGCGGCGGAAAATCAAACGGATTCGCCGCGCCCGGCAGAGCATTACACGGCGGAGTTGAAAAAGCGCGCCGACCCCGAGCAGGGCTATCGCTACTTGTTGCAGACGGGGCCGCTGCTGCCTGAGGGCTGCGCCACCGAGTTTGAGGAGCTTGGGGCTGATAGCGCCGGTGAGGAGTCGGCCGTCGGCGCCAATATGGAGCAATTCGCCAAAGCCCAGCAGGACAAACTGAATCAGGATGTGGATGTCAACTCGAAGGAAGTCGTCGCTGAGCTTGAGAAGCGAGGCCTTCTGAACCCAGTGTCTGGCAAGTTTGATGTGTCGCAGGTGGCCGTCACCCCCGGGGCCGAGTCTGCTGACGAAGCGCATATTAAGGCGTTGATCGCTAAAGCTCTGCCTGAGTTTGGGGCTGACCCGGCAAAGGCCAATCCTGCCAAAGTACTCGCGGGCATGGACCCTGCGCGTTTTGCCGAGCTAGAGGACTATTTAGCGTCGATAACGAATCGCGAACTGACCGTTGCCAAGCAAAAGCTGGAAGCCTCTCGACAGGAGATCGCGCAAGAGCCCAACAGTGCACACACCGCAGAAGCCCGCGACGGTCTTGATCAGCAGATCAACCACCTCGACGCTTTGATTGAAGGGCGTCCGGTGGCGTCACGTCAGCCTTTGCCCAGGCCCGAGCGGGAGTTGCAAGAGCAAATACGTGCTCAGAGCCAGCAAGTAAGCGAGCAAAAACAGCAGCTTGAAGCGGCGTTTGGCAGTGGCCAGGGTTCGAACGAGCAGGCCATGGTGCAACTGGATGACATCGAGAAGGCCTGGGGTGATGCCCAGCGCCAGATAAACAGCGCGATTGAGCAGCTGAAAGAGCAGCACCGCATCACGGCCCAGTACCTTGACCCGGCATCGTCGCCCCATCCGGGGCAGGAGCCACAGATTCTTGAGGCGCTTTTGTCGGCGCACCGCAAAGGAGAACCAACGGCCGGCGGTGACTACGCGTTTGTGGATTTTCGCGGCCAGAATCTGCGCGGTATCGACCTCAGCGGCGCTCGTTTGGAATACGCCAACCTGGCGGGTTGCGACCTAACCCAGGCCAATCTGGCCGGCGCGGTCTTGACCCACGCGAGACTGGACAACGCCCGTTTCAGTCATACTGGTTTGCATCAGGCCAACTTTGGGCGCTGCCAGATGCAGGGCGCCGTATTCGAACACTGTGACATGACCGGCGTTGTTTTGTCCTTTGCTGAGCTTCGCGCGGTTCGGTTTGAGGATTGCGATCTGCGCACCGGAATGATGCCTATTCAAGAGGCGCAGTTTACTGAGTGTCTTTTGAACCGAGTTAGGCTGGATGAACACAACTTTCTGGACTGTGTGTTTCGTGACTGTATTTTGAACGACTGCACGCTGAACAAAGTGGTGATGATACAGCCAGAGCTGACCGGCAGCCGTTTTCATCGCTGCGAGCTAAATGAAGTAAGCTTGTTGATGGCGAAAGCCGACGGGGTTGCGTTCCAGCAGTGCCAGATGCGCAACAGCCGGCTGATGGGGGGCTGTCAGCTGAACCGGGCGGACTTTTCCGGCTCCCTGCTGGATGAGGCGACTTTACGCGAGGCAAGCCTGGCCCACGCGGTCTTTACCGGCGCCCGTATGAACCAGAGCGACTTTTCTGGTGTTGAAGCCAGCGACGCTTGTTTTGACCGCATCGTTGGGCGCAAAAGCCTATGGTATAAGGCGGAGTTGCACAGTGCTGATTTTCGCTATGCCGATTTGATGGAGGCTTCGCTGCACAAGGCTCGTTTGCAGGAAGCAGATTTTTCCCACGGCAGCCTGTACCAAGCCAACCTGCTGCACGTCACCTTGAGCAATACCCGATTTAACGGCTGCCTTATGACTGGTACCTTGCTGCAGGACTGGAGGCCGCCCGCCCCATGAACCGAGAGCAACTGGAAGCCTGCGTGAAAGGCGGGCAGGGTGATTTTCCTGCGATTGTAGACAAGGACCTTGCGGGTAAAGACTTTACCGGCGCGAACCTGTCCGGCGGTATTTTTCATAAGGTGGTCTTTCGCGACTGTCAGTTTGTGGGGGCCAATCTGAAGCAGGCCGTTTTCATCGAGTGTGACTTTAGCCGGGCGAACCTGACTTCTTCGAATCTTTCATTTGCAGTGTTTAATCAATGTGGGGCGGCTGCGGCGGACTTATCCGCCTGTGTTTTGTTGTTGACCGTGTTCAACGAGGTGAATCTGGAAGGCGCGTGTATCGCCGGGTCTACCCTCGACAACACCACGTTTCACCGCTGTAACCTGCGCGACGGCCGTCTGAACGACTGCGTGATCAAACAAGCCAATTTTGTGGAATGCCGTCTTGATCGGGCCAATCTGCAGCGGGTGCGCAGCGAGGGCCTAAACTGCGTTCAGTGCGCCCTTGCCGGCACCCGGTTGGACAACAGTCGCCACTATCGGGCAAATATACTTCAGCCAACATCCTGCTCGCTTACGTTGACGGGCGCTGAATGGGAGCTGGCCTTTTTTTTGCGGGCAGATTTGACCGGCATGGACTTTACCGGGACGCGCCTGGGCAAACCGCAGTTCACCGAATGCCAACTGGCCGGCGCCAAGTTTGCCAAAATGGCGCTCACCCAGGCCAGTTTTCAGGGCTCGACGTTGCAGGGCGCCGATTTTACCGAAGCGGGTTTGCAGCAGGCCCTGTTTATGGCAGGGCAGGCTGAAGGCGCATGTTTTGCGCGTGCGGTTGCTAATCAAGCGCTGTTTATTGGCGCTCATTTGCGCCAGTGTGATTTTACCGGTGCCACGCTTATTCAGACCCAGTTCACCGGGGCCGATTGCACCCTGTCGCGATTTACCGGCTGTGATTTGACGTACGCCGATTTCTCCAATGCAACGTTGAACGCGGCGGATTTGTCAGACACTGAACTTACGTATACAAAGCTGCATAATATTTCCGAGCAGGATACAGTCTGGCGGGGCGCCAATCGGCACAAAGCGACGGGCACCGACGCTGAAAAACTCAAGGCCGAGCAGTTTAAACCCGGCTGATCGACAACAATAGGACATCAGACGATGCTAGCGAACGTAACCGCGATGACTCAAGATACAGACGCGAGTCTTGAAGTCACCCGTATCAGCGCCTGCGACCAGCAGTGGTTTGAAATCGCACTGCCCTCCGAGCGAGTTTGGGCCGAGCGCGCCTTCAGCTGCACCGTGATGCCGCAGGTAGATGATAAGGTGCTGATCTCTCGGCAGGCGTCGGGCGACTGTTTTATTCTTGCCATTCTTC
>Ga0307945_1002769_pt1 | contig 14251 bp, 17 predicted proteins | sample OrgLakmetagen228_FD_201818 | JGI IMG/M metagenome (GOLD analysis project Ga0307945, IMG submission 201818) | Saline water microbial communities from Organic Lake, Antarctica - #228 | ecosystem: Environmental > Aquatic > Non-marine Saline and Alkaline > Saline | place: Antarctica: Organic Lake...
AGAGAGAGAGAGAGAGAGAGAGAGAGAGAGAGAGGGAGAGAGAGAGAGAGAGAGGCACACAGACAGACGCAAGCAGCGGACAAGGGCAACTGCACATTTCTGTCAAGCATGTGGTAGATCACGTACAACAATAAGGTCTAGCAACAGGTGATTAAGGTGATTCCAAGCCAACCTCTTCGATCTTTGGTAAGGCATTAGACAAGTGATAGGCAGGCAAGTGATGCTCATGGCTATACTATACTATACATGGCTTTACTATACTACACATGGCCAAAAGCCAAGCTCGCTATTGGTATTAGCGTGGAGGCAGGCGAACACAAGCAAAATGTGGCATAGCCCATTTGAAGAGGCGCTAGTCGCACGCTGCTCCTTTTTCATATCAGCGTGGACTGGGAGTGAACTCTGGCACTTTCCTGTCAGTTATTGAGCAGATCACCCTCCGCGACATAAAAGAGGATACAAACGCGATTCGACTCTCATCCTTTCTCACTTTGCAATGAGAAATCTATACCGGCCTGGATTGTAAATACAGGAATGTCTTCCTCCTGACTGCTGACAGGGGCAGTACAAAACGTAAAATACGTCGTATCACTGATCTTCGTATTACTGATCCTTGTATCAGTAAATTGGACTACGTGTGTTATGCAAATGCAAAAGAATCCACGTGCTTTAAGAGGAACACTGGCATTATCATTGTTTCAACATCAACTCGCTGGGAAGGCCCCTCTGGTACTTACCTTGCTGGTGTGTGCAGTGTTGAAGGCAATGAGTAGGGCCGGCTCGCCCTCAGGGTTGCATAGGGTGTATGCAACCTGCGTGCACAATTTGTGCGCATGTGTGTGTGTGTGTTTGCGTGTGTGTGTGCACCTGTTTGTGTATGTCTGTGTGTGTACGTGTGTGTGTGTATGCACGTGCGCGTGTGCGTGCGCGTGCGCGTGCACATAATCTGTGTGTCTTGTTTCACTTTTTTTGTGTATTTGTGTATGTATACAAGTGTGTTATGTGTCTGTGAGTGTTCAGCCTTCCCATACGCGCGCATGTCAATTGCCTGTGTCTGCTCACAACCTTGCAAGATGTGCACCTGTGTAAATATATGCTCAAAAACGCACGTACTTGCTTGCACCAACGCTCCCTCTACCATCATAGATCAAAGGACTTGTGCACACACGCAGCAAGGATATACCTTCACCCTTTGCACATACAAATGCACGACCTATGCACATATAAATGGACATATAACATTTAAACACCTGTGAACACACAAACCCTTCAGACCCCCGTCCCCACACGAAGTGGAAGTAAAAGTATACATATATTTGGATCCGCATGCATTGAAAAACCACGCCAAAGCACACACAGACACATACACACATACCAATCAAGACGTCTTTGTCCAATTCAGCCCGAAGGGCACCTCCCGATCGTTTCTGAAGCACACACACATGCAAATACACAAGGATACACACGCATACCATACGAGACGTCTCTGTCCAGTCTGGCATAAAGGGTGCTTCCCCATGCCACTGCACGTCACGATCGTTCACGTAGCTCGTCCGCTGCAGCTCTGGCCGTGCTCGTCTGAGGCGGATGAGAAGCCTGTGGAAACGAGACAGTCCTGCCTCATCCTCTCCTGCCTGGTTCCAGTCAAACCAATTCAGCCTGCGTGTGTGTGCGTGTGCGTGTACGTATGGGTACATGTGTGAGAATGTGTATGTGTGTGCATGCTAGTATGTGTGTGTGTGATGTTTGAACTGTACAACATTTTCTGCAGCACTCTGCTGATGCTGGTAAGCGACAGCTCCAGCAACCCCACTGATTTAATGCAAGATCTGAATTACTGTATGCTGGCATTTCTGTGGGTAAGCTAACAGACGAGCCACGAACCTCATTGTCATAAGGTGAATTGAAGGCTCAGGAATTGCGTTAAAGTTAGCCTGTAGACAGAGCTGCAGTCACAAATGGTAAAGCTCTGAATTCGACCTTGCTGACCAAGTTGTTGAAATGAGTCTGAGAGCAATCCACGCACCTACTGAAAATCACACCAACCACAAGCGCAAGCAAACCACACCTACTTCACACACTGCACAGGTGTGCACACACACTAACTTACTAGGGAGAATTTAGCACTTACACAAGTACACCCACACATGTTCGGGCACGTGTGTACACGAAAGCACGGTGCCTGCACGCACACCACTTACATGTCACACACACACAAACACACACTCACACACATACGCACTTTGTGTCATGGCAGTAGGTGTTGTTGTTGCCGTTCTTGGTGTGGCCGTACTCGTCACCCATGTGCAGCATAGGCACCCCATGAGCCAACAACAGAGCCATGGTCACGTTGCGCATCTGGCGCTGGCGAAGGCGCTGTACACAGAGCATGCACCAATACGAATATTGCATATGTGTGCGTGCGTGGGCATGTTGGAACAGGCACAAAGTGTTCAAGGCACACTAAGGCTCGAGCTTTGTAATGTACGGCTTGTATGTAGCTGCTAGTGCTAGCCAGTCTGGACACAGCAAAGCGTCTCTATACCACAACTCATGGTCCCTTCCTTTCCCTGCATAAAAGGTTACAATAACGACCATGCTGGCAGCAATAACACACACATACATACACACACACACATACACAAAATGATCATAAAAAGGATCACTCAGGTGTCAGTGTAAAACAGGTCGTTACCTTGATACTCCAGTCATCTGTAGGTCCCTCTACTCCACTATTCCAGCTGTTGTTATGCTGCTCTCCGTCCCGGTTGCCCTGCACGTTAGGCGCACAGGTTGTGTGTGTGTTGTGTGTGCTGTGTTGTGTTGTGTGTGTTGTGTGTGTTGCGTTGTGTGTGTTGCCTTGCATGTTAGGCGCACAAGTTGTGTGTGTGTGTGTGTTGTCCAATAACGTCGCTGGGTCGGTGTCATACAATATGAATTGGCCTTCACATGATGGCCAGAAATGTGTATGAGTGTGTGCATGTGTGCTGTGTGTGTGCACATTGCACACCAAAACTGCCAAAGTGGTGTCGTACACTAATCCCTAATGTGTCGGCCTGCACATTAAGGCACACATGTTGTGTGTGTGTGTGCGTGTGTGTGTGTGCGCGCGTGTCATACACTATTGTAGTAAACTACCAATGTACAGGTGGCTTCACGCGATTACTCTCTCAGTCACCTGGCTACTTTGTGGCTTTGAACTCCCCTTAAACGTAAACAAACACAATTTGTGCGCTCTTCCAAAGGAGAGCAGGCTACATGCCTTTGCAAAGCATCTGTGTTTCCTAATGTGCGCATGCAGATGTTGTCTATGACACACAGGGCTGCAGTCAAGGCTTGCAGGATTCATCCATTCCAACACATCCGTGCCCTCCAACACTTGGCTCTGCTCTCCTATGCCAGGACAGTGTGAGTGCCAAGAAACAAAGCCCCTGCACACTCCACGCTGCTCTTTCGTGCGTCCGAACGCGCATCTCGACTGCCTACTGCCTACTTGAGGTACAACCCGCACGAACAGGCACGCGCACCTCGACTGCCTACTGCCTACTTGAGTTACAACCCGCACGAACAGGCATGCGCACCTCCCCGTTAACTTCGTTATGCTTTTCGTTGTATGACACCAGGTCCGCCAGCGTGAAGCCGTCATGCGCAATCACAAAGTTGATGGAGGAGGTGGGGGGCCGGTTGCCGCGCCACTTGCGCCCCCCGTTGTTGCTCCACCTGTGTGATGGTGAGTGTCGGGTAGGGGTGTGTATATGTGTGTCCAGGGGTGTGTATATGTGTGTCTAGGGGTGTGTATATGTGTGTCTAGGGGTGTGTGTATGTGTGTCTAGTGTCTAGGCTTGTGTACTTGTGTGTGCGTGTGTCTAGGGGTTTAGGGTTTAGCGTCATCATTAAGGCCCCCCCCCCGTGTGCTGTTGCTTGCATGGTTTGCTTGGATGACAAGTTCTGCCGCCAGCAGATCCGAGCAAGACAGAACCATTAACTTGTTGCGGTAGTTATGGCAGTTGTAGTTGATGGTTGCATATTTTTTGTACTGCTAGGGATAGTAGATGTGTACACAACAGGTGAGCCTAACCGGATCTTCTTCACCATAGCAGATGCACCACCTCATTTAAATGAACACTCGATTCTTTACCATAGCAGATGCACCACCTCATTTAAAAGAGCACTCAATTCTTTACCATAGCAGATGCACCACCTCATTTAAAAGAGCACTCGATTCTTTACCATAGCAGATGCACCACCTCATTTAAAAGAGCACTCGATTCTTTACCATAGCAGATGCACCACCTCATTTGAATGAGCACTCGATTCTTTACCTTAGCAGATGCACCACCTCATTTAAATGGACACTCGATTCTTTACCATAGCAGATGCACCACCTCATTTAAATGAACACTCGATTCTTTACCATAGCAGATGCACCACCTCATTTAAATGAACACTCGATTCTTTACCATAGCAGATGCACCACCTCATTTAAATGAGCACTCGATTCTTTACCATAGCAGATGCACCACCTCATTTAAATGAACACTCGATTCTTTACCATAGCAGATGCACCACCTCATTTAAATGAACACTTGATTCTTTTTCTTCTACCACATCCTCATGCTTGTTCGTCAATTCTAAACCCCATTTTTGCCACTAGATGTAGGGTAAGCGACACACAGCGCACGCACACGCACACGCACACACACCAAGTACCCACCATTCTGTTTCGCCTGGGTTTGCGTCGGAGTAGATGTTGGGTGACCCACACATGACAGCAGCAAAGGCTCCGGCAGTACCGTCCATGCCTTTGACAAAGTTGCGTACCGTGTCCCTGAAATGGCCGTTCCACTCCGCCCAGCGCCCTCCGTAGTGGGGGAAGGCAGCCACCTGTCGTATGTATGTGATGTAGACGCACAGAAATGTATGTGATGAAGACACACATAAATACGCATAAGAGCAATGCACAGCAATGTTTTGCAACAGCACGGGGAATAGGCCGCCACCTGTTGTGTACACACACGCACGCACGCACGGACACACACACACAACACACACAAACTCAGGTAGAAATACAAAGCATGCACAAGTACTGCAAAAGCAGGGTGGGGGAAGGTGACCTCCTGTTGTGAGTATGCATACATGCATACGCACATGCATGAGCAGACGCACACGCACCCACATACACATAAGGGCGTGTACATTGGTGTCTTGTCAAAGCTTGGGGGAGTAGGTTATGCGTAACGCACACACGTACACACACACATTCACATCAGAGCATGCACACCAGCGTTTTACAAAAGCACAGGGGAAGGTTGCCCTTTCCTAAACAGAACGTATACACACGAGCATGCATACAAGTGTTTCCCTAGAAGAGGGGGACATCCACACCTATAGTTACATACGTATGTAGGCAATACCCACATGCTACAGTAACACACATGCTAGTAACTAGTAACACACATGCTATAGTAACAGTAACACACAGCTTTCAACGGTCACAACTTCAGGCCCCACACAAAGTGCCTCAGTACTGTTTGCAAACACCCATTTCTGCAATCTTAAGACACACAAATGCACACACACAGACACACGCACACACGCACTTACGTTCATACACAAGCCCACCCACTTCAAGCCACCACACGCTCTTCCTCACACACCTTCCCATAAACACACACACACACACACATGCAGAACCACACACCCACACACACACACACATTCAACACACACAGACACACCACATAAAGACACACAAACCTGATTCAGGCCGTCGCAGTCCCACGCCTCTGCAATCATTTTTGTGTCTCGCAGTACTGGGTCTTCAGAAATGCTCTCAATAAGAGGGGGGTCAGGCAAGGGGGTACCGGTGGGCACGCCAGCACCATCCGTCATGATGCCTGCAAATACAAACGTAACAAATGGTTGTAGGGTGTCTTGCAAACTATTCAGGATACGACATCAGGCACCATCCGTCACGATGCCTGCATTCACCAAGGCACGAACAAAACAGCTTGTCGTAGCCGTCGCCTGCGTCATGTTTGTCTGTGTCCCTGATTTTGTGTCAATGACGTCCTTTCGTCCTTTCCAAGGTCGTCCCCATGCCAAAGTCCCCCCAAACTGTGCCAAGGAGCTTTTCATCCAAAATAAAGCCCTTTCTACCTCATGTGAATGCAACATACTTGGTTTTATATCTTAAATATTGACATTTGCCGGATTCTGGCATTTTGGGGTGCTGCATGGGGCCCGCTGCGTATTTTGCACCCACTTTGGCAGGGAACAGATGCATTTCATGGCTTGCACCGATCAGCCTCTGCTCAGGATACAAGCATTACAAATGCTACATAATAATGCTGCGACGTCGGAAATGGGGCAGGGATACTGGGAATGCCTGCGAGTGGGAGCCACCCACACAAGGGGCACAAGGGAAAAAGACAGAAAAATCCGCCGCTCCTCAACCCAGTTTTTGTTCGCAGAATTGTGGACTGATTTCAAGTTCATCACAAAGTTCCATATTTCCAGCCACCCACTGAGTGTTTAGCATGCTTTCTGGCGTGTGGAAAAAAGTCCTTTTTGCTATCCAACGCAACATTCAGGACCAGAAACAATATATTGGTTGGGGAGATGTGGCTGATGTAAGCTTGTTGGCAATATTTGGCCAGGAAAGGGGGGGGGGTGCATGGAAACGACCCCGACAGCTCTTTGAGATGAATTAATACGTGATATGGCACAAACACAAATACGCCCGCAAACAGTACACAAGCACAAGCAAAATCATTGCACACTGACAGAGACAGACATGCACAGCTACGCTCACAAACACACAAGCAATGTCGATTTACACCTGCAGGGTCTGTGGCAGCCCCCCCTGAGTGCAAGCCCACTGTTTCGCCCTCCTCATTCTGAGGGGAGGGGTGCCAAATGCTGGGGGCCCGCGTCAATATGGAGGCCAAGTCAAAGCGGAAACCGTCCACGTGGTACTCTGCAGGCACACACACACACACGTGTGTGTATATGTGTGTGTGTGTGTGTATGAACCTGGGTGCATGTAAGAAAATGTGTGCTTCCTACTTTTCAGCATGTACTAGCAGTTTTGACTCGAAATCTGAGCTAACCATTTTCAAGACACAGTAGGGACAAGCAGACCTAAAAACACAGGAGGGACAAGCAGACCTAAACACACAGTAGGGACAAGCAAACCTAAACACACAGTAGGGACAAGCAGACCTACACACACAGTATGGACAAGCAGACCTTAACACACAGTAGGGACAAGCAGACCTAAGCACACACAGCTTGATACCCCTCCTTCTAAAAGCATCTTGACTCACATGCTGCAACAAACTCGGCACCATTGCAGTGAACCACTTCAAGCACAGACTTTCCATTTACGTAAACAGGATGGCAACTTTCCCCCACATTCATACGCACAAATACGCATGCGTACAAGCATATAAACACATACTCCCTTTCCTGACCCTCTTGACCCACCAGTGACCCAGAACTTCAGACAATCCAGAATGAACTGCCGCACGGTGGGGTGGTTACAGTTGAGTGTGTTGCCACACCCGCTGTAGTTGTAGTACTCCCCCCCCGGTGCAAGCACGTAGTATACGCGGTTGTCCAGGCCCCTGCATCCTCATTGTTTTGCAAGGAGAACACTGAGGGGGGCATTTGCTAAGGTTGTTGTAGGTACACGCATAAGGTTGTTGTAGGTACACGCGGTTGTCGAGGCCCCTGCGTCCTCATTGTTTTGCAGGGAGAACACTGAGGGGGGCATTTGCTAAGGTTGTTGTGGGTACACGCGGTTGTTGCAGGTACACGCATAAGGTTGTTGTAGGTAGTACACGCATAAGGTTGTTGTAGGTACACGCGGTTGTTGTCGAGGCCCCTGCATTCTGATTTCCATGCAAAGAAGGGAAAAAGGGCGAAAGGGCGAAAGGGGGCACTTGCAAAAGTGGGTAATGGGTGTGAAACTTTGGGGCGTGCTGAAGAAGCAGGGAGAGCAAAAGGGAAGCAAGCACAAATTTGTCATGTTCTGGCTGTAATGCCTCCCGTGCTTGGATGAAAGAACCGGTGAGAGGGGAGCGAGCATCATGCGTGTGTGTATGTGTGTGCATGCCTGTTGCGCATGTATGCATTTATGTGTGTGTGTGCTTGTGTGCTTAAGTATATGCATGTTGGCGTGCGTTGTTTACACACAGTCAACAACGGGACTTACAGGATGAGCATAGGAGGCATTTCTCAATGTGTCCAAAGAAGTCACTTTTCCCGAGCAAGGCCTAATTCACAAGCAACCACAGGCACACACACACACACACACATTTGAAAACCGGGAAGAAAGCAGGCTCCACATCGTGGTATGGACATGTTCTTGACCATGCGCGCACACATACACACACATGCGCAATAAAAACGGAGCTCGGCCCCTGCTGTGTGGTCGCATACCACAATGTAAATACAATACCCACATAAACAAACCCAATACCATGATGTAAATACAATACCCACATACACACACCCATCACCACGATGTAGATACAATACCCACATATACAAACCCAATACCACGATGTAGATACGATACCCACATACACACACCCAATACCACGATGTAAATACAATACCCAAATACACAAACCCAATACACACACAAGCACACACCTGAAAGAAAGGGTCAAGCCCTGCTCATTGCCCTCCGCTGTATGGTTGAACACCACGTCCAAGATGACCTCAATGCCTCGTTTGTGGCATTCCTTTACCAGCGTCTTAAATTCGTGGGTGACTGCGCTTGCAGGCTCCCCAGCGGCGATGGCTGCGCTGTACCTGCAAGCGAGCAAGGGACGTGTGTGTGGTCCATAAGAAGGCATACAAACACAGCTGAAAGTGTGGGTAGCACGGTGCGCAAACAGGACCAGAGACCTGTCTCCAACTGCGATGGCTCTTGCATGAGCCTGGATTCGGGGTATGAATTATTTGTAGGGTTGGCTGAAACCGTACATATGTATGATCACACGGTGTGTGTGTGTGTGTGTTTATACAATAATAATAGCAGGAGAGTTCCCATACGTAACTCATTCACGGTATGATTTCACGGTGCAGGCAAATCCTTATTACACTGGACAGTCCCAAGTATATACTGGCCCCCCCAGTATTTATACGCTTATCATATGCTTACCATGACTCAGTTCTAGGCACTCACTCCTTTGCCAACATTGGAGGGATGGATGGCAACAAGATACCTAAGTTAAACGTACGACATAAGATGTTGAGGATGTAAGCATTCCATGCATATAAGGAACCTCTCTAGCAATTGTAGTCAGTAACTCTAAGGCACATCCACCCACATACCTGCACACCCATCCACCCACACACCCACCCACACCCACCCACACCCACCCACCCACACCCACATCAAACACAAAGTTACGGTGCGTGTATAGCACCTTCTGTTCTGCACCGTACACTGTGACCATAGAAATGCACATGCCTGGTTTGGTCACACTTCCAACCGCACACACCCAACCAACAAACTAAGGCAGTACCTGCTCATTGGAGCAAAAAAGCCCACTGTGGAGTAGCCCCAGTAGTTATAACGATAGGCGGGCGGCTCTGAGCCAGGGATGGCTGAGTAATACTCCAGCTCGTTGAGTTCCTGTGCAGAAACGGGCACACATTCAAGGAAGCTCAAGCTCAATTTTGGAGAAAGCTAGGGTGCCGACGCTTTGGCGTTTTTGGAGAGCATGCACAGCAAACTCCGGCCTTTGAAGTTTTTGCGCAAAGGGCAGCACATTTTGCAGGAGGGTTGAAGTAGGCTAACATTGCATCAAGTGTAACCTTGAATGATCTGAAGATTCATTTAAGGCATAGGTGTGGGACCTATTTTGTTCTTCAAGGCACGTGGGGCAACATGCAGAGCAGCAGGTCCCGCAAGGAAGAGTGCGCATATTGCTGGGTAGAACAGTTCTGTGTATGAAGGGGCAAAAGCATGCTCCAGCGCACATAAAATTCCTGCGCAAATCCTGCACAAGTAATGCGTGAACTAATAGACATGAGTGATGCAGAAAGCCGTCCAATTGGCTTCTATCAGTGTCTTTTTGGGCTAGAATAAAGAAAACAAGAAGAAAAAGTCCAGGCACTGAAAACCACTCCCCACATTAAATAAGGTAAAGGAGCCACTTTGGTGCCGGGCACCATATACTCCCTCACCACACCAAAGAAGAGAGGAGAAATTTAATGAGGATCAGGAGGGTTGCAGGCTTGACCTAGTATCTCCTGCTGCCTAAAGGCAAATGTTTTTGCAACTCTGATAGCTCCAGATTCTGCAAGACATCCGGACGCATGCTCTTGTAACGATGTTCAATTGCTACACACATATGCAAGGCCACCTACCTACCACTTTGAGAGAGAGGGGAAAAAGGAAAGGCAGCATTCACACACGTGCATGTTTTTGTGTGAACGTGGGAGTGTGTGTACGTGTGAGTGTGCCAAATTTTGTGCAAGGAAGCCCCACCTTTGACCTGATCTGTACAGCAGCACTGTACTTTGTCCGTATGGGAGTTCAGTTAAAGGCAACGCCATCAGAGCAACAAGTTCTGAAATGAAGCCTTCACTAGGAGGATGCTTGCAACAAGAACATTTTTGTTCTTAAGTTGTACGATACGCACACAGCTGTGCAGCAAGCCGGCATTTGTCGATGCTTGACAGTTGGTTGCCCTGCGTGGCGAAATGTATTACCTACTTGCCTGGGCATGGCTGCTCCACAGATGGGCAGCAGCTCAAAACTGTAATTAAAATGCCCCCATTTCAATAACCTCCCACTAGGGATACAAATAAATGGTTCCTCATCATAGACACTGGTCTGTATGTCTTCATGTAAAGCAAATCACGTGACCTTCATTCTGCAATTGTCCAGCCATTCAACTGTTCAAGATGCAGTTCCAAGTGGTTTGATTAATTTTAGCATCAGCTGACACGTGCTGTTGAAGCGCACCTGGTCAAAGTGCACAGGGGAATCAAATTTCGAAAGGCTTTTTGTTTGACAAACCGTTATTGATGTGCTTAGACGGTGGGAGTAGGATATCTAAATTCGACATTGAAACAGGTGGAAAATTTTCACACGTAGCAGCAGCATTTCTCACTAATGCACTCTCTCTCTCTCTCTCTCTCTCTCTCTCTCACACTCTCACTCTCTCTCACACACACACACACACACAAACTCACATACACACAATCACACGTGCGTTCAAACAAACACACACCTGAATCGGCAGCAGCTCTATTGCATTTACGCCAAGTGACGCCAAGTAATCCAAACACTCAACCATGCCAGCATACGTGCCTGCATATACACATGCGCACTCTTGCTGTGCTTGATATTGCGGTTTGTGGTATGTGCACACAGGCAAATGGTTAGAATTGGCCATAATCGTATATATACTCCGTATATAACTGTAATTTCGGTGATTCTTCTGCCAAAAATACCGTATATCCACCGTATATATATATATATATGGTTCTGGCCAACCCTACAAATGGTACACATACCCACAAGTGCATACTTGCTATACATCCTTACATATATACACAGACAGAGAAAAGTGGACACGCGTACGCAGATGTGCACTCTGGCTGTGTAGTTGTGCAGTTTCACACAGGGAAAAGTGGTGATCACAAATGCTCGAAGTACGCGCTCTTGCTGTCAGGCATTAGATCTGAGCTTGAAGTAAGCATCATACGCGCAAAACAGCTCACACTTTCAATTCATTATCCAAAGCCCTGCCTATAAGCTTTGGATTTGAGAGGAATAGAAAAGGAGAGCTAGGCAGTGATGCTTGCTCATCCACACAAAAGGAAGCCAATTCGGTTCCGGCAATCATCGTGTGTCCCGGAAAAGGCGTTGAGGTACGTGGGCGTGTCAACTCTAGATTTGGGACTCATACCCACAAAGCACCTCCGTTGTATAACTCCTCACCTCATCCCCTAAACTATTCACAGCAGAAAGATTGAGGTAGTGTTCCAAGATTTCTGCAGGAAGTTTGAAGGCACTCAAAGGTAACATACGCTCAAAGAAATGCATTGTGACCGCAAGCAGCGAAAACACAATGCATTTCACCACATGCACCATATTTGACGCCTCTGACTCTGCAAGCAGCAAGAACGAAATGCACCATAATCACATGCACCATACTTGACGCCTCTGCAGCAAAATTAGGCAAAGGTGAGATGTGTAACAATATGGTAACCCGTTTTTCACTTTAGTTGTTTCTCGCCTTGGGATGGCTTAGAAACCCAAAAAACCCTCCTGATCCCTGGGGGAATGACTCTACCCCCTTTTGATCTTCTTTCCAGGTGAGGGGACCTTACAGGCCCTGTGCATAAATGGCTCCAAATTTGCAAGTGAAACAAAAAGCAAGGTCACTGCCTCTGCAATTTCCCTTCTACATTTCTTTCAAGCTTCGTACCAGGGGCACTGACGTTGCTGCTGTCATCTTGTGTGAACCCTCTGACGTGCATTTCGTAGATGACCAGCTGTTCCATGGGCGTTCGCAGGGGGCGGTCACCTGCGCTTGTACACACAGGCGCACGCACACATATGCGAATATAGTAAATTTTACACATATGCGATTATAGTATAATATACACACATAGCAAGGAGCTGTTGCTGGATGCAAACACACAGAATGCTTACGCACTCAACAAGGGCTAAAAGAATACATGGACACTGCTGGAATTTCACATTCCCAGTCAAACACAGTCTGGTTGGGCAAAGCTCCTGCTGCATGGGGTCATATGGCTACAAAGCCTGGCATGCCAGGGTCCTCTTAAACGTCCACGCAGGCTAAGGCACAACCTCACCTTCCCAGTCAAACACATCCTGGCTGGGCAATGCTCCTGCTGCTTGGGGCCATGTGGCTGCAAAGCCTAGCATGCCAGGGGCCTCCCAGTCGTGGTCTGGGGCAAGCTTGCCCCAATGCCGCCTGCTCAGCACTGCTTGTGCATATGGGTCCAGCAACACTGCATCCTGCACACGTGTGCGCGTGTGTGTGATTGTGTACACACGTGCGCGTGTATGTATGAAAGTTTGTGCACGTGCGTGTGTGTGTACATGCCTATACATGTGAGTTCATGTGTGCATGTGTGTGTGAATTGCTTTGTGTTATGTGTGATGCGTGGACGTAAGGTCCTTGGGGGTAGGTTCTGCCAAGAAAGGGTAGACTACAAAAGCTCAATTTCTTTCCTCATTTTAAAAGGTCATGCACGTCTGTACCTCAAAATACCGCTGGCCTGGGCTTTCAGGGTCTGCATCTTGGTGAGGGCCTTTCACTCGATACCCTGAAAGCAAGCAGGATGTAACAAACAGCTTTTTGTCACATACAATAGGTGATTAAGCAGGGTTGGCCAGAACCGTATACACTGGTAACAGACCGCGTATATGAAAATTTTTGTGGTAGGAATACTGTGCATGCATTGTGCATACGTACGTACATGTGGTCCAGGCCAACCCTACAAACCAGTGACCTGGAATAAGCAACGTGTGGGCGCGTGCAACTGCACTAGTAGTGTCGTGCACAGGGGCGGAGCTCTGCCCCAGAAGAACAGGGGGGCAGCTGTGGTAGGCCCACATCCAACAAGTTAGGGTGCGCTGTACGTCACATGGCTAGGGTAGGCCAGAACCATGTATGTATGGTGTGTATTTTGGCAGGGAAATCACTGAATATACGGTGTATGTTTACTGTTCTGGCCAACCCTACACAAGGCGTACCTGGCAGGTAACCCTCGGAATTGCACATCACACTTAAACATAAGCTGAGGCTGAGAAGTCTTGGAGTTTTTGGGGTCAAGAATCTCCACTGGTGAGCACTTATGACAACCATCAGCAACAGGAGCTAATCACCCAATTATTAGGTATCTTGAAATTCGTAGAACTTTTCCCACCTCCCTACCCTTCCACAGCCTCAGGCCCAGGGCGCAATGCAGTACTGAAAGGCATAGTGCCTATCACCTATTGCAGCTAGAAAGTCACTGCTGTGTCCCCAAGCTCAAAGCTAATACCCACACCATACCCATCCATACACCCCACTTCAGTGTACAAGTCTTGTTAAGTGCGATAGAACCTCCTTTACCCCCCCCCTTAAACACACACACATACAGGAATTTCACAACTCAAGGGAGCCATCCTCACCCTTGAGCAAGCTGCAGCTTACGTACCACACACTCCCCCCCTCCACATTTTTGCAACTTACGCCCACCT
>Ga0307945_1002770_pt1 | contig 14250 bp, 15 predicted proteins | sample OrgLakmetagen228_FD_201818 | JGI IMG/M metagenome (GOLD analysis project Ga0307945, IMG submission 201818) | Saline water microbial communities from Organic Lake, Antarctica - #228 | ecosystem: Environmental > Aquatic > Non-marine Saline and Alkaline > Saline | place: Antarctica: Organic Lake...
ACCCACCCACCCACACACACACACACACACACACACACGCACACACACATGAGATCGTGGCATTTATCTCAATGGGTGTTAATCCCTCTGAGTTCATTGCTGCCCCCCTTTTCGGCTCAATGTTTGCATCCTCCCTATTCATTTGCAGATGAAAAACCCCGACTCAGTCCTGAAGATTTGGGATGGGAGCTGATTCGCAAGAATGGAGAATCCTATGTTGAGCTCTGGCAGCGGGGTGAGACGAAGAGGAGTCGTGAGCGCATTGACTTCTTTTGCATTACAAGTGAGTGTGTGCATCCTTGTTGGCTTCCTATAATATAACTCAATAAGTACTTCATGTTTGACCACGTGTTTGTGTAGTTGCAGACATGCATATGTAGCTTCCTAATTTTAGCAGATCACCTACTGTGAAATTTCAGGGAGAGCCAAGGTTGTCTTCTTGACCATGAGACAGGGGCACGTGACGCTCGCTATGTGTCTGTCAGCTCACCGGAAAGGTTGAAGGCTTTGTTTGCAGATCCTTACGAGTACAAGTGAATAGAAAACACTGCTTGTGTTCCTGTTTTTTATAAGCTCTGTGTTAAACTTAAGATGAAGTCGTACGTGAACACATTTCAAGGGTGCAATATGATGCAAACGCAAAAGCTTCTAATTCGCCGTCATCAGCAGCAGCACCCTCGGCCATTTTAATTTTGCTGTATGTTGACTGCGGGACTTCAGGTGCTGCTAGCTGCTAGCCACTTGAATAAAGGGAGCACTTCAAAAGAATTAGAAGGCAGCATGAGATGGCAGGGAGTTTAATTACAAGGATTCATGAGTGCCACTATCAAATTAACTTCAATATGCAGAAGTACCCTTCTAGAATAATGTTCAAACACAACGCTCTTTGAATTGGCAAATCATTGCCATATGGAATATTAATAGCAGAAACTGCCTCAAAGCCTACAGCGCTTTTGATTTTGAGAGTATTACATAGATCAAGGAGAGATAGCACATTCCCTACTATGCTGAAAAAGAAGGAAAATTGAAAGAAACATGGCAATAAGAGGGGCCAGTTGGACGGAACAGGAGTCAAGGGGAGAAAACTTGGAGAAAAATGGGTCCAGGCGGAAAGAGTTGGATACAAAGAAATCACAGGAAGCTGCGCGAGGAAGACTAGAGCGGTAGAGTAAAACAGAGGGTCGACCGGAAAAACTGAGGTCTGCATTCCCACACTACCAAAAGAGCAACCAGACAAAAAGGCAAGAGAAGCTAGGAGCCAGCCAGGATAAGAGCAAACTAAGCCATAGCAATGACTGGTGCGTCCAAACAGGCTCATACACAACTCAACTTCCCCTAAAGAAACTGACACCTCTTTAAAGCGCAGAACCTAGGTTTAGCTAAATAGAATAGTCTTACGGGAAGCCCTTGGGGGAGAGAGTACAGAGAAGGTGCATAAAAACCTGAGAATCCTGGGCACAGAGCATCGGCCTATGGCATACAATGAACGGCATGAATACAGCGTGATGACGGTGTGAGTATGGCATGATGACGGCATGAATACGGCATGAATACGGCATGAACAGCATACAATGAACGGCATACAATGAAAACTGGTTGAAAGAGCTTTCCAAGGAAATCCCTGAGGCAAAGTGGAAACCAATAGCATACATAACGACCCCTACCCCTCTGCACTTGGCACTGAAAATAATTCATTCCTATGCTGATGGCAGCCTTAGAAAACATGCAGAAGGGCAAGACCGGATGAGGTGTGTACCCCCCTCACCTATACGTATCCCATAAGGTAGACCCAAGAGGCATGCGTAAAACCAAGACCATCTCACGTGCAGAGCTAACAGCTAAAGCAGCCGCGATTATTCATGGCTACTCCCAAATAGTCGCAAACAGCCTAACTTTGTGACACCAAATCAAAAAGTAGCTCCCACATCCAAACCTCCACCGCCACTACACCTCAAGTAGATAACCTCGAATCCATTAATTGCCAAAGCTATCCGCCAGACACCATTGCCCATTCATTTCTACAAAGTCAAGTCTCCTTACGCCAGCCAATTGGCAAATCCCAGCCGATGCTCTTGCTATACAGTCACAGCCTAGTCTGACTTTGGTATATCCCATTTTATAACATCTACTGGCTTGCAAAAGAAAAAGACCATCAACTTACACACACAGACACAAAACTACCCTAACACAGCTCAGGCGCCTGCCTTAGGCTCTGATAGTTATCAGACCACTGCGACGCCCTACAAGCGCACATGCACCCTCTTCACAGACTTGGAAAATGCCAACACTGTAGCAAACTACCATGAGTACTGCCAGACTTCCAGACCCTTATTGAGAACGGCACTGCCAACGGAGCCGCTAACAACGCTTACCTAACAGCATCCGATGTCCCTGTTAAAACCAACTGCATCATTATGAAGTACAGAACAGGAACCCTGTACACCCAAAAGCATGCAGTATGGTTTAAGCACTCAATAAGCCTAACTTGCCCCCTCTGCCCTCAACGAGACAGTGCCCTGCATGTCCTTCTGGATGCTAACGCACATAAATAAAATATGATCACTGACACAACTTAGCATGCAGCATCAAAACTAGTTCCCTAGGATCCTGTTTGTCTTTGTGGATATAGGCAGCAGCAAGCGGCTGGCTATGCAAAATGCCACCAGCAGATAGATCCACCTTTCCCAGACAGCACCGTCCCATAAATCTCAGCATTCTACAACGTGAGATCCACCGAGGTCAACTACTGCGAGGATAACATACCTCAGAACCAGCTGATTGCCACACGCCAGGAACAAACAAAGGCCTCTGCACCAACCTTTAAGGAGCCTCCGTTACTCTCCACACACCCATCCTTTTGGGCGTGGGTGGTACTATCTACAACACTTACACATTGGAGCCTTTCAAGGATTTGGGTCTTGGCTCTTAAGCAGATATCAAACTGCTGAGTACTCTGCAGCATGCAGAAGTACTCTAGTTCTTGGAGGCGAGTGCTATTGAATGTCTGTTAGTACTCTCTTGGCACAGCTTGCGCTGTGCTAACCATCCTTTTTATGCTTGTGCCTTAGATAGTTAGCAGCTTAGTTTAAAGCCCTTGCTCTCTTTGACTTCAGCAACTTGCCCTTGGCCTGTTCCTTCCTGTTTTGTGTGGTTCCGGTGTGTCTGTTTCTCCTGCCCCTTTTTGTGTGGCAAACTCAGCTTTTGTTGGCAGGTATGGGTGTCAACGGCCCAGATGCTTTTCTTGTTTCTCTTCTAGGAGGGCTCTTTTAGCCAGTTCAGTGTCTCTCTTGGTGTTGGCACAAGTATAAAAATCCCCCTCCAGCATATCTGGTGGATACGAGCCGGAATAGAACTTGCCTCCCAGCTCCACATGCACTCTGTCATGTATGCTGCTAAACTTGTCGATACCGGACGTGCCCTTTCCAGTAATATGGTCAACACTCAGGTCAAGCCTGCAATTCTCCCCATTCCTTATGCTTTTCCTTTGTAGTGGAGTGGTTTTTAAAGTAACCGCAAGGTGGCAAAATTCATGTCGGGAGTGGTATTCACTGCCTGCGTAGTTTTTCTGCTTTCTTACCACTTTGCGGAAGGTTGTCAGATCAAACCACTGTCACAGTAACATACAAGACAGCACATCATTTAATGTTCATTGAGAAACAATTTTAGCCAGGTTCAAGTCTCTCTTGAGCAAAGTCTGGGACCTGCACTTCTAACTGCTGGGCAATTATCCTTCTCTCTTTCTCTGCTCTTCTCGAATTCAACTTTTACTTTAACACACTAACATATATCAAAGTCACTACCGCACACACAATGGTCGGCTGCCGCGCCTCTCCTCTCCAGGGCTGGGAATTTTACTCAACCATCAAGCTGAGCATTGAGTAGATTACTGAGCTAATAGAATACTGCAGTGTCACAACCAGAAAATGCTTTCTTCAATAAACTGGCTCCTCCAGCTTATTTAACGAAAGTTGTCAAAGTAACCTCACAACTGAAACACCAACTTACTAAATCACACGATCGTCACTACCACCAATTGGGCGTGATAAGGTTGTCCAGGCTGATTTCGATTTACTGCCTCTTTCAAGTGCCTGCTGGACAGCTCAAGTGCTAATTGCCTTTTAAAAACAGCGTGGGTGTGAATCATAGGTACGAGCTGTTCAAACTGGGCGTGCCATTCCTAGTAGAATTTACTGCGGATTTGAATCATAGGATGATAGGTATTTGGAGAGACGCTGATTTGGTGGATCCTAACATGCTCATGCACAACAACAAACTGGCTACTCATCATTCTTGGTTTGCCATCCCTGTTTCTAGTAATGAACATTTGCCGACTACTTTGCCACGGTAAATTCATCTTGATATGTCCAAACATGTTATGTGCAAATTCAATAGATTCCGCTTGCATGCGCATACTTTGAAAGTTGAGGCAGCAGCGTGGCTTGAAGGTGGTTCTCGCGTATGTGACCAGTGTCCTGGTGAAGATAAACGTGTCCAGAACGGGGTGCAAGCTTTTTTATTTTGACAAGATCATCGAGTTCGTGAGCTGAGGACATATTCCTCCTTATTGTTACACCCCTTTTTGGAGGACTTCTCAGCAGCCTGACCTTTTAGCTGCATCAAGTCAGCAACCGATTTTAGTTTCCTTCTCAGCAGAACACTAAACCTTTTCCTTTATTTCTGAGCTTATGGATTTATTTGTGGCTGGCCAAGACTAGTTGGCAGCCGATCAGCCAAAATTGGCTGAAGGTATACTCAACCTTGACTGAAGGTTGTTTTACATTTCAATTTAAATTCTTATGTTTAATAATGGGGCATTGATGTATTAAAGAGAGACAAGTATTTACAAGTGATTTGCATGTGCGACACATGAGTTTTATGAAGGGCAGCCACGCTGGGTGTTAAGCGTACCACCACAAATTGGGCTGTCTTGAGGGAATGTGGACACAAGACACTGCCATATTACTAGTCCAGGTCTGTTTTCAAGTTGTATAATAGCATGCTTAGCTAAGTCCAACAGCGAGATGTTACACAGGGTGCTGAAAGCGGATCTGAGCATACATTCACATGACCCCTCCTGCTGGACTGCTTTCAGGTCTTAGATGCTTTTCAAGGGTTGCGGCGTTGTGATTTATTTATGCAAGCAGCCAATGCGGCAGGGTACTTCTCTTATTATTCAAGAGATTACTGATGATCTCAGGCACAGATTGCGGACAGTGTGGAGAGATGCTGAGGGATTGAACCCACAGGACACAATCAGCAAGTTGGCAACATTCCGATCAACCTCTTTTTGCAGTGCCTTTTTACACAACGTGTTTGCCCAGACATTTGCATTTGGTTCTGTCTCGACATCATGACGTCTTGCGGAATGTTAGCTGTTTTAGGCTGAGGGTGCACACTTTCAATCCGGAGGCAGCAGGTTTGGTTATAAACTTTTCCCAGAGGGGGTTATCTGAGGCCCAAAATGGGTACGGTTTTGGCATGCTCCTAGGGTATGGCTCCCCTAATTTGCACGTTTAAGCTCAGCTCTGAAATGCAGGAAGGATTCAATGCAGCTGAGCTTGAAACGTGCAAATTAGGGGAGCCATGCCTAATCGGCCGCGGCGTGAACCGTACTTTTTGAGCAGCCATATACTGTATCTAACCAGCCAGTGCACCAAACCCGGTGATTTTTAGTGTTTTGGGGTTGTAAAAATAAATAAAAATCATTATAAGAAAAATGGGGCAAAAAGACCAAGTGGTTGGCGAGATATGCAAACTAATGCCATCCCCCCTGGAAAGCACCCATCTAGGGTACAGGTGCACGACGTGTTTAGTCCTGTCATTCTGTACGCAGGGCGACTTGTCTAAATCTGAGCACATGCTCGGGTAGCTTACAATTTATAAAGTCAGCATCAGTTTGAAGCTAGGTTATGTCCAATTTGAAGGAGTGACGTGTGAGTAGTTGCACCTTTCATGCAAAAAAGAGAAAGTTTTGGCTTTTGCCCAATGACCCTCCCTCTGGGCTTTTCCCAAGCTTCCGCACAGATGCCCCCAGAGGCATATATAGTGATGTAATCTTACCGTACCTTATGGATTTATTGTTGACTGGCGAGTACCAGTCACAGGCCGATCAGCCGAACAGCCTGCCTGAAAGTCCCCCCATGTAAACTAAATCTAAGTATAACTTGTGTTCGTAGTACTGCTTTACTGCAGCCCCCCCCCCTGACACAGTGAATACATTCCGCTGGCAGCGGAAACACAGCTCCCACTGATCTCAGACTTGTGTCAAGGCAGGACGCAAGTGGAGGAATTAGTAAAAAAATAGAAAAAAGGGACATGCTGAAAACATTTTTAGTCATGTAAGATCCAGTCGCTTAACCTGTAACCCTGTAAGATCCAGTCACAAGAGACAGACTTCCCCCAAGAGGAAATCAAGTCAGAACAGCATACATATTCAAATTTAGCTCAAAAACACATCTAGACACTTGCCACATCTATTGCACAACGTAGTTACTGTAAATACTGCGATTAGTAATTGCTGCATGTGTGCTCATCCTGCGCGAAAAACAGTTGATTACCCGCCCCTCCTTCAACGTGGATGACCTGCAATTTGTCAACTCCAAAACTATAAGAACCTGCTAAGCACCCCTGCGTGTGAGTACCTTAACGCCTCACAAACTCCTGCTAATATACAAAACGAGCCATCTCTGCACCCCTGCTACTTCTCAGTCTGTCTGCATTTTTGACCAAGGTTGTCTAGTAGTAGCTCTGCTACTGTGCTGCCGCCTGACTAGGCGCACGGCTTCGGGTCATGCACTTGTCTGTGCCTGTCTGTTGTTTGGGCTTGACGGCCCGAAACTTAGCAGCTCCTGAGCCCTACATGTGTACAAGTATGTGAATGTGAAGAGTGTTGCGCTAGCCTAGGGTGGTCATCTTAGCGCTTCAGCGGAAAAAAGGCTACTCAACTCTCCCGTGTGAACACCATTTATAAGGTCAGCACTTTGCTCATGCGGTGGAAGTTCCAGTCCCTACGTACCGTTTGGCGCCCACGCTTCCGGCCGGAGGGAGCCTGTTGCGGAGGTGTGGCTCCTAAGGGCACTGGGCTGGGAGGCGAAGGAAGGTTTTGCTGTGTTGTTTCTGCTGCAACGGCACCAGCAGCATCGTTGGCATCAGCAGCCGTGGGCACGTCAGCTCCTTCCTCTGCCACTGCACTGGTGCCGGTCGCATCAGTGACATTGCCAGCGCAAGGTTCCTTAGCTGCTGTGCTGACCTCTCCCTCTGGCTGCTCTGCCATCCACTTGCCCCAGGGCTGCTGAGGCTTGCGAGCCTGGATGGCCTCAAAGCTCTCTCCTATGAGTGGGAATCAAAGAGGGGCGACTGGCGCTTACAGTTGTTCTGGACCTTGATGGCACAGATGTAAATCATCAATTGCACACACGTGTTTCGTGTGATCGATGCAGTCGATGAAACCCACATTACCAACTTGATCATTACAGACTGCATATCATCAGATGCCAAAACATCTTTCACAAGGGCATTGTAAAGTGGCTTACAAAATAGGCTTGGTTGACAAGGTGTAGGGCAGGCAGCAGCAGGGAGGTCGTCTCACCTGTCACAGTGTGGACTAAATAGTCGTGAACGTTTCCAAAGCCCTGCGTCTTGGCGTAGCCTGCCAGCTGGCGTGTGGGCTCCAGGTTGAGCTGCATGCAAAGGCACGATTGTTTGAATCTAGACGGTAGGAAATACCTGGACTTACCAGGTGAACAGCGACACTGTAAAAACAACAAAACTAAGGAGCGTCACATCAGTCCTGATAACTTGAAACACACACACGTACACACACACACACACACCTTTTTCCGGCAGGGCCCACAGTTGCAGCAGGATACGCAGCCAGCCCCGCAGGTTCCCCTGCAGGGGGGACACACCCACTCCCCGCTCTCCACTGCCTTGGCCTGGTCCTCACCATGCCGGTTTCGCAAGCATGATTTGCTGCGCACCAAATTACAAGCAACGATAGACACCATCATTTGCCATCTTAATGGCAATAAACGAGCGTGCCAGCTGTCTTCATTACAAGCAGGATTAGAGCCAGGCATTGTTATATTACGTCAGGCCAGCGTTTGTAATCAGGTGATGACTTCATGACGAACTATGAGTGAGATGGCTCACTCACCAGAATGTGACAGGCAGCTTGGTGCCGTTCCCACAGTCTGGGCGAGTGCATGTGACATGTTCATCAAGTGTCTTCTGCCTGCACCTGCACATACAAACATGAAAAGGTGTTGAAATATGCAGGCCAGGCCTACCAATTGTGTGTGTATGTGCTGGTATCATGTGGATAACGTCCAAGTGCTCAGTGCCTCTATTTGCTCTCCAACCACTACACATTCTTGTTACGGATCCGTTTTTGTAGTTTAGTGGGGCGCCAGGATTGTGGCCAACAGAAAGGAACGGTTTCCTGTTGGCCCCAAAAATGGTTAAGGGAAAAGTGCCCAAAGAAAGGTTCGTAGGTACAAACACACACACACACACACCAGTGGCAGGTGATGCCGTGCTGTGAGTCGTAAACCCGGCCACCCTGGATACGCACGCCTCGTCCACTGTTTACAGGCTTGCGTGCACCTTGCGTGGCAACCAGGGCCTGTGTCACCGCTGCCTGCACCTCTTGGCCACCTGCATGTCATTGCATTAGTGACGGGAGTTAGGAGTTAGGCCAAAGCTCTCTCTCTCTCTCTCTCTCTCTCTCTCTCTCTCTCTCTCTCTCCCTCCACTTCTCTCTCTCCCCCTCTCCCCCTCTGCTTCTCTCTCTCTCTCTCTCTCTCTCTCTCTCTCTCTCTCTCTCTCTCTCTCTAACATGTACAATCCTTCATTACCTTCGCGTCCCTCCTCATACGCTTGCATTGCCTGCACGCCATGAAGCTCACGAATCTTGTCCACCTAACACAATCACAAGCACACAAACATGGAGCTTAAGCAGCATGTGGGTGAGAGTGAACACGTGCAATTGCTTGGCATATATATGAGTGAAGCCTTGTAGTTTTTTACCTTCGGGTGCTGCAAGCAAAAAAATGAGGCAGGCAGCGGTCTGCAAACAGTTTTTCTGTGCCTTACCTGCTCTGTCGTGAGCTTGCGCAGGTACGTGTTTGCTATGCGAGGGCCCTGAGTAAACATGGCAGCTCCATCATCCTCCAGCTCCTGGAAGAAGCTATCCTCCTGCAGTTGACATTGTAAACGGTCGTAAGCTGCACAAGTATTGTACACGCCTCTCTTTCATCGAAGTCCCTGAGTGAGACAACCGCCAATCATTTCCAGCCTGACTGTGCTTGACTCACACACACGCCCTTTGCAGGAAGGGGGAAAATTTTTGAATTAGGCAACGACAGATGGCCCAATTCAAAAACGGTAGCACACCTTGTAGCATATCTTTCCTCCCTGCACGCGGCTCGAGCGGCGCTTCTCTGTGTGCAGGGAGGCTGTAGGCACTTTCCGGGGCTTGCGGGCAGCGGGGGGCCCGACAGGAGCATCGGCCAGCTCGCGCGCAGCCTCAGCAACGCCCAGCGCCTGTGTGCAGCCAGTTGATTCGCGCTTGCTTGTTGGTGTGACGATCAACGATGGAAGATGGACCAAGCAGGGGGGCCCCAGAACGAGAAATAGGTCCCTACTCGCTCGTTCGATTTGAATCGGAGTCGCAATCGCGGAGTGCGCACGCGCAACAACGACCCACCTGAAGCACTTTCTTGTTCTCTGCAATCTTCCTGGCCCTCTCCTCCTCGTAGGGCGTAAGGTAGGGCGAGGACGCATCCATTTCCTCCTGCTTGGTAATAAACCTTGGTATCACTAAAACTGTGCAGAGCTGTAATGTGAACTTATATTTATAATTGGATACGCTTCATCTCCCGAATTAATCTGCCGACTAACCGACAAAGTCGGTTTGAAGGTTTTTATTTTGTTTCTTCCTTTACCCTGGCAATTATGCTACTAAATAGCCCTTTTTACGGCCTGCTAGCAGAGGGCAAGACCAGGAGAGCAGCGAAATTTCACAGCCATGTGAGCTGTATGTTTGGGGCTATTGCTCAGTTGTGTGCTTCGTATGGTCCCTTACCAATTTAATAGTAGGTAGTAGGTGCTTATGATGCCCTTTTATGCCATTTTACTTAAAATGGGATTATGGCTGCATACGCAGACGGACAACATGTGGGATGTGCCGTCTAGCTTCTGGCAGATGGGTGGGGCATGCGCAGACCGGTGGGCCTTTTTTAATGGTTGTATTGAGCGGCATGCTTTCGGTTGTACACCAGATCCGTATGAGGGTGGTACACCTTAGGTATTGAAGCAATTAATACACCATAAGTATTGATTTCCCACTTTGCCTGAGGGATTCCTTTGGCTCTTTTAGCCAGATATTATCGTAGACATTGAGGCAGTTTCTGCCTCGTTTGTTTCACATGCCAATGGTCTGCAAACCCCAATAGTGTTTAAGAAGTGGCGTCTGTTTATTGTTCCAGTGAGGTACTTCTGCATACCCCTATTAAAATTGTTTTGATGGAGCCCCAAGAACTTATACATGTGTGGAAGTTTGCGGCAGAGCGATGTGTATGGGATTTTAGTTATCCTTTTATTCCAGGTGTCAGTTGAAGTTACCGTTTCTGCAAAGTACAAGACTCAGCACATCAGCTAATAAGACTGGCACCTCCAGCTCATTAACACGACATACAGAAAATCTCAACCACAAACCGATTAACTGCTTGCCACACGATTGTTTGCTGCAAACGATTGCGCATGACACGGGAAGGAAGAAACATAAATGGCGTATTCTGCTGCTAGGAACATGGCGTTTTCATGTTGGGATGGCAGATAGAGGAGCCAGAGAATTGATGGGATCATGATGGGATGGCAGATAGAGGAGCCAGAGAATTGGGAGAAGGCATTGTCGGTGGCCCCAAAAACCTTGTCACTTGGGTATTAACTCCAGTAGTGGGGGATGTGGTTCATGTTTCAGAGGACACCACTTTAAAGACTATTTTTTTGTAGGGCGGTAGTTATGTGAGGGGGAAGCGTTTGTGAGAATGACTATTATAATCTTTTGGTATAAAGGTAGCAAATTTTTACGTGTGATGAAACCCACAAGCTCTGATGCAAGGCTTTGTTGGTGGCTCTACTGGTGGCTGGCGGTGCTGCTGGGGTGCTCCCAGTCTCCCTCAAGTGCCCCCTGCCACTTTGAAGAACCCACCCCCCTACATTAGTATGTTGTTTTTGTGCTTTTGCAACGATGAGAGTAACCAGCACAACATCTGGGCGGCTGGAGGTAAATCTGTCTTTATCTGAGAAGCGGGGTGGGAAGAGCCATTTGGGAACAACTCTACTTTCAGCTGTTTCAGAAATCTGGAGATTTTGCATGGTCATCCGTTCGTTGCTGCCTATATCAATGGAGACAACGCATAATCCTAAGGAGCATGTTTTGCTGATAGCCTTAGATCATGCGGCATGCTAAGTTGTGTCTTTTGGTGGTCATGTTCCTTATTTGCGTGTGTTGGCACCCAGAAAGGATGTGCAGGGCACTGTCTATTTGTGGGCAGAGGGGGCAAGTTTGACTTGTTGAGAGTTTGAACAATACCGCATGTTTTTGAGTATATAGGGTGCCTGTTCTGTATTTCATAATGATACATTTGGTCTTAAAGGAAACTTCGGATGATGTTAGGTAAGCATTGCTAGTGGCTCCATTGGCAGTGCCGTCCTTTATGAGGGTCTGGTAGTACGCATGGTAGTTCGCTTCAGTTTTGGCATTTCCCAGTTTATGCAAGAAAATGCATGTGTGCTTGAAGGGTGTCACGGTGGTTTGGTAGGTACCAAAGCTTTGGGGGAGGAGAATGGGCCATGTTTGTTGTATGGGTATGATTATGGGTTTGTGTTTGGTTTTCTATGTCTTCTTTTGCAAGCCAGTAAATGTTGAAGAAGGGATTTCCCTCAGGGCCTGCTGTTCTGATGGAGGTGTCAGCGATGTCGGAGTAGGTGGTGGCTGACTTTTAAGCAAGGGCGTCAGCATGTTCATTACCAATAATACCGGCATAGGATTTTACTGTGAAGAAGTGGATGGGCGATGGTGATTGGCGGATTGCTTTAGCAATGGATTGAAGGACATCTCCTTGGATGTGGTAGCGATGGAGATTCGGGTGTGACAGCTGCTTTTTAATTTGGTGCAGCGATATAAGGCTGTCTGTGGCTATATGTGAGTAGCCGTGTATGACTGCAGCTGCTATAGCTGCTAGCTCTGCATGTGAGATGGTGTTGGTTATACCCATGCCTTTTGGGTTTACATAGCGGGAAACGTTCAAGTGAGGGTGGTGTACACCTGATCCGGTGTCTTGCCCTACTTCATTCTTTTGGAGGCTGCCATCAGTGTAGGTCCAATCCCGCCAATCTTTTACCTTTCGGGTTAGGTTTTGGCTGGAGCTGTTTTGGGGTGCTTCGTCGATATTACAATTATGAGGTTGGTCAGTGCTAATCATGGCACTTGTTTTATCTGGGCCTTCTGAGGCTTAAGGGTGGTCATTAGGTAGCTTACTTATTTTGTTGACACCTGAGTATTGTCCGAAACCTAAGGCTGTTTGGTAGGGATGGTTATGTATGTTTCAAATTTCCCACTTTGCCTCAGGGATTTCTTTGGCAAGTTCTTTTAGCCAGTCTTTGTTGTGAGCATTGAGGCAGACCCTGCCCTTGGTGTTCCATATGGCAATGATCTTCAATTCCCAGGAGTGTTTGGAAAGTGGTATTTGTATGTTGTTCCAGAAGGGCACTTTCGCATATTGGAGTTGGTCTGATGGGATGGTGCCCAGGAATTTACACATGTGTGGGTATTTGCGGCAGAGTGATGCATAGGGAATTTGCGGTCTTACTATTATTCCAGGAAGGGAGGAGCATGAATGTGGATGTGTCCTCTGTGCTGACAGCAGCAGAATAAATTGCATGCCTTGCTGCCAAAAACATGATATTTTCATGAAAAATGTGATGGCAGATGGTGAAACCAGAAAATCGGGAGGAGAAGGCATTGGTGTTTGCAACAAACACTCTGTCCCTTGGGTGCTCACTCCAGTAGTGGGGGAATTTGGGGTCATAGTCGAGGGGGGATGCCATTTTTTCTTCAGTGACCAGGGTCCACTTTTGAAAGGCAGCGGTGATGTGGGAGGGGAGTATCCGTGCAAAAGAGTCTGTTTTTTTGTTCGTATGTTTAGATGTAGAGGTGTCTTTACGTGCAATGAGTCCTACAAGTTCTGGTGCAAAGCTAATGGGAGGAGGTTGGACGTGATCGTGTAGACCGCTGCATTTTGCCCTGTGAAAGGCCTTTTGTAGTATGTTAAGGCGCTCGGGAGTAAGCATACCTTTAGACTTTCCGTCGACATTGTAAATGCAGGCCACTGTGTTAGTGTACACCTCAGGAAGCATAGTGTCATCTGGGGAGGATAGGGTACTCTTTTCTTGATACTCCATGAGATCAATGGTTGTGATCCAATACTCACAATACCCTGTGGCCGTAATGTCAGCCTGTGGGTTGGTGGGCTGGATGTCAAAGCTAACTTTGTTCCGAAGATCGACATTGTACGGTTGGTACCTGTTGCCCTCTTAGATGGCAGAGAACCCTTCTTTTTGAAGATCGTTTAGGTGCTCATCTGGTGCAGGCTGAGATAATTTTGGTGCGGCAATATGCTCTTTAAACTTATTGAGGCTCTGCTTGAAGCTTTCACACGTGTTTTATAGTTCTTCTGGCTCCCAGGTTGGGTTCCACGAGACTTCCACAATCTCTCTTTTCTGAAGGTGGATACGGCTTTCCTTTTCGTTTTAGTTCAGATTGATACAGGCAGGGCAGGCCCATGAATCATTGGCATCAATAGCTTCCCTTTCAGTGGCGTTGCAGCAGCTTTTTAAAGCAAGTATTGCCAGTGGTAGGTACGGTTGCAGACGTCACAGATGTACTTGTCTTTAAAAGGTGGGGAGAGGTCTGGAGATTCAAGTCCTAGATGGTAGGAGCAAATTTCACAGCTTGCACACTTACTTTGGCTCCGGGCAATAGTCTTACTGGATTTGGGCACTATACGACTGATTTAAAGAGGGGTAGGGCCCATCTTTCAATATTCCTAGGGGCATAGTATGTATGGTATTGTTTCTGTCTTTGGGGTGTATCATCTCTGTCTCTTTTCTTGGGGGTGAAGAACCTCCAATTATCTATGTGTAGGATGTCCATATCATCATAGTAGTGTGTGTTGATGGCCTCTG
>Ga0307945_1002771_pt1 | contig 14247 bp, 14 predicted proteins | sample OrgLakmetagen228_FD_201818 | JGI IMG/M metagenome (GOLD analysis project Ga0307945, IMG submission 201818) | Saline water microbial communities from Organic Lake, Antarctica - #228 | ecosystem: Environmental > Aquatic > Non-marine Saline and Alkaline > Saline | place: Antarctica: Organic Lake...
CAAAAATTTTCTGGGCCACTTCTACGGAATTTCAAATATATCGTCGGAATCCTGAGCTCAAGCCCAGTCGATTCGCACCCTTTTTGAGCAAATTGGGTTAAGGGGGGGTCTGTGGACATGTCCAAAAGTCAGAGGAACACGCGCTCGGGTTTAGGCCGCGGGGTGAGAGAAGCCAATGAAGCAGCAATTTACCCCAAACTTACATGATGTGCCAGCATGAAATAGTCAGTAAAATTCTAAAGAAATGGAAGCAATGTGGGACTGTGCAAGCCAGTTATGGGTGCCTGGTAGGTCACGTGTGCGTGGGCATCCGTACCTTAGTTTTTGTCCCATAACTCTGCGGCATTAGGCATTATAGTTTCAGGTATTGATGAGTATGCAGATGGATGCCTATTTAAAAAGGAGCAGATTGGTACCCTTTTTGCCCGGGTGGGGGCACCGGAAGGGGGGGTTGGGCCTAGGGGGGGGGTCCAGCCCAAAAATAGGACCTGCCTCAGAAATTATTTTCCTGCCTCCTGATTGAATGCTGAATATGATGGTCCTAGCCCAAGAGACAGGGCTTGCATACATGCCGCTGCTTGCCCTGGGCTGGCCCACAAAAGAGACCTACTGCTGAAAGATTTTGCTCGAGGAATCCATAATACGGCAAAATAGCATTGTGAAGATAATTAGAGGCAGGGGATAATGGACGTATAGCTTTGATAACAATGAATCAGTGATGCTGGAGCGCGTGCAGTGTGTACGTGCAAGTGAGCTTGCTGCATGCTCTTGCATGTGGCACGCTAGAACAACTGGAGCAAACATGTTTTTGAGCGGGAGGTCCTCTTATTCGGCTTGCGTTGTGCAGGTTGTCCAACAAGAATTCTTTATAATATACGCAATCCACAAAGCTGCCTGGAAAGGTCCGGGTTCTTTTGCCTTTGTCAGTGGTCAGAGCAAATATGTAACGAAGGTTGACTGAGGCAGGCGGGTTTATTGAAACCGCAAGGTACATGGATGACCTCTTCAGCTATTTTAAGAATACTGCCTCGATTTCGGAATACTTTCAAAGTGCTGAAGGAAAAAGTGTCACAAAAAAGCCATCGGATGAATTTTGGAAAGTTATGGCCGTGGAAGCTGTGGCGCTCTATACAGAAGGGTAATCGCTGAAGTCTTACAGGCTCAGAGTTGTCAAAAGTGGTTTTGGACACAGATGCTAGTTGCACTTGTGTGAACAGTTCTTTATACAATGTAGAATTCACGAAATTGTCCGAAAGTTCCCTTTTGTCTTAGTAGCTCAGTGCACACTAATGTCTACGAGCTGGTAAAACAAGAAAAAGGACACCAGGACACCCCAAAATGTTCCTTTAGATAGCTCTGTTAGCCGACCTTTATTGTTTGTGGGCATTACGGTAGATCCTGCCATGGGTGTTCCAAACGGCAATGATGTGCGAATTTTAAGACTGTTTAGGGAGTGGTATTTATAAGTTCCAAACGGGTACTTTTGCCTACTTTTAAAATATTATGATAAAGCTACAAATCTACGCATGTTTGGAAACTTGCGGCAGAGTAATGCACAAGGATGTGTGGTCATCTTTTTGCTTCAGGAGTAATACGTTGTATATATTAGTTATGAAATCCGAAATTGACTGCTCAAATTGGCCAAGTCAATTGGCCTAGTCTTTGTAGCTCAGTGGTCAGAGCACTGGTCTTATGAGCCAGTGGTCAGCGGTTCGAACCCGCTCTAAGACAGTGTTTTGCTCAAAATCACACGCTCATAACATGCTTTAAGCCAAACACTATTGATGTGTTGCTTATATTTTGGAGGAGTGACAAACACTGACACACTGGCAAGTTGGGCAGATGATTCCCCCTTTTTGCCCCAGGTGTACATGGAAAGAGAGGGCCAAAAGAGACATTTGGAAACATTTGGAGAGGAGAACCGATTCCTGTGAAGATCTCATGAAACCCTGGCATGTTGAATCGGAGATTACAATTTACAAAGCAATCCTCAATCATCAGGTAATCTTGTTTGACAGACATGCACGCACGCATGCATGCACAAAAGCACAGGCATACAGGCACATAGGCACACAGGCACAAATGTACACGCACAATCGAGCATGCACAAAAACACAGGCACATAGAAGCAGTGTAACAAAAAGGCACATGTGTGCATAAGCACGCAGAAAAAGAGTTTGGTGACACTGTAGTGGCAAACCTAGCACATAGGCACACACGCACAACAACACACACACGCACACACGGAAACGAGCACAATGGCACACAAGTTCACATACCTGGCCACGCACACACAAACACACACACACACACGCACACACACGCACACACGCACACACGCACACACACGCACACACACGCGCACACGCACACGCACACGCACACGCGCACACGCGCACACGCACGCACACACGCACACGCGCACACACGCACACGCACACGCACACGCACACGCACACGCACACGCACACGCACACGCACACACACACACACACACACACACACACACACACACTCCTGTGCCTGTCGATACTGTTGACACTGCTCCGTGCCAGATTGCCAGTTACACATTTCAACCCATGTCCTCGAATTTTAAACCGATCTACGTTCCTCATGACACTTTTGCTCAGAGGCATCTTCAAATACTCCGGCAAAACAAACACACGTACATCAGAATTCTCCGGTCTCTCAGGCAATCTCCGGTCTCTCAGGCAAAGCAAACCAATTGTGATAAGCCACAGATCTTTTTATATAAGAGCAAGGGTCTTGACCATGGGCCTCTCTCCAAACTGCCTGATGCCTGAATCTCAAGTCCATGCGCAAATTAGATATGTTCAGCTTCCTGTATGTAAAAAGTCGGCTTTTGTACATAGCGCAATTTTGCAAATCACCAAAGGCACCTCCGTCTAGCCCAACACTTAAAAGCACCAGAATTTCCAAAGAAAGTATTTGCTTATTTCATCACATTGCGTAAAGTATTGCTCTTTGAATCAACTATCCTATTCCATAACTTGACAGGTGACCCAGGCTGGCTGACCTAAACTTTTAATAATTGCAAGGACTTGTTCAATTGACGCATCGTGTTTTGAATTTTATCTTGAAACCAACAGCACCTTGCAGCCAAGTGTTTTCTTAACATTCTTCACTGGGGAAAGCACACTGCTGTTCGTATATTGGAGATTTGCGCTTTGGCAAGCGTAAACATGAATGAGGTAGCCAAGTCTTGAGCCTGTGCCTGTAGCTATTAAACTAAAAATAGCCCAGGACTGCCTCAAGAGTCTTGTTTAACGTACATGTCCTGCACCCTAAATTTCAGAAATATGTTAAATCCCGCCCTTTCCCGCACCACAACAATAGATATTTCTTGCCCTTACAGATGTAATCCCGCAAGACTTTTAGCCCTGTTCAGCACCAATGAGCTTTAAATGAAAGAGAACACCACAAAAGTGAAAGGAAAGTCACCACGCTGTTTGCATGCTGCAGCTTGATGCTCTTTGTTCTCCTGCCCCACACTTTTTCTGCCCTTCCCCTCTTTGTTCTGCCACCCCCCCCCCCAAAATCTGCTTCCGCATCTTCTGACCACTAGATAGCCACTATCACTTATGGGGTTCGTACCCCACCTTAGACACTTTCGTCTCTCGTGTACTTAAGAAAGGACGACCCTTGTAGGCCATTAACACACGAGAAAGTGTACAAGGTAGGTTTGCAGGCAGGCAATAACACATGCAATAAAGTTGGCGAAAGCGTTGTGATGGTGGCTTATCGTGTACACTGAAGGATGCTCAGCATTTCCATTTGCTGCGACTATTACAATGCTTTGGCTGACTAAAACATTGTACAAGGTTCATAAAAACGCGCGTACAAAGGAGCCGCCACGATCTCACAAGAAAAGACACGGTACACGTAAGCCAAGAGTATACGAGAGAGTGCACAATCAAGAAAAGATTATCTACATGTCAGATCAAAACACTGTCACTGCAAAGTATAAGACTCAGCATAACAACCAATGGTTTATTGAAGAAGGGATTTAAGCCAGGGTTGAGTCTCTCTCAAGTAAAGGCTGGGAATTGCACTGCTTACTGGCAGTTTTCCTTCGATTCACCTTCGATTCTCTCTCTTTCTCTGCTGATTCTCAAATCCAACTTGCTTTATCACACTGACACATACTATACCACACACCCTAGTCGGCTGCCGCACCTTTCCTCCCCAGGGCTCGAAAGTTGATTCAACCACCTGGCTGAGCATTGAGTAGTTTACTCAACTAATTGAATAACGCAATATCAAAAGCAGAAAATGCTATCTTCAATAAACTGGCTTCCCAGCTTATTGAACAAGACTAGGTGGCAATACAACCTCAACAAAAAACCAGCTAACCAAATCACACAATTGTCACAGCCACCAATTGGGCGTGACATACAAATGAAAAAAAATTCATGGAGCCAGATATAAGTGTTGTAAAAGCATAGCAATAATTCTTGGTAAATGCTATATCAAACTTTTACCTTTGCTTCACTGTTGCTATGATAGTTGCTTCACTGTTGCTCTGGATAATGTATGACCTCGGTTATTTCCCGACTGACGCCATAGATGCTGTCAAAATTCTATATGATAATGCTACCACCCAAGTCAAGCTTCCTTCAGGTATCCGCACAGGTCAAATACCAGTAGAGAGAGGCACGATCCAGGGAGACACCCTCTCCCCATTTCTTTTCCCTCTCTATATGGAACCCCTCCTGCGATGGCTGCATGTAGGAGGACGCGGCAACGTCCACACCTGCATTCCCAAAGAAAATGAGCTTCAGACCCATCTGGCCAACAACATCAGCAGTGCCTCCTTCGCAGACGACCTCCTCTGCCCCACGGGTAACTGAAAAACCTTAAAGTGCAAGCAAATAAACTCACCCTTTACTCAAATTGGGCCGAATTGATTATATCTGGCAGTAAACCAAAGTCACGGGTAGCCTAAATGCGTCCCCTTTAAAAGACCACAATGACCTAACACCGTCTGAAGCACTCGCAAAAACAACATACTGGTTCAAAACCAGGCAACAGAATACATCACACCCAGCTCCCCCTTTCCCTATCTAGGAGTCACCCTGATGATGGATCTCAATTGGAAGCATCAGCACAGGCACATGGACGAAAACCTAAAGCAAAAGCTTGACGCCCTTGAAGGCTCTTATGCCTCACCACGGCAAGCACTAAACATAATACACTCACGCAATTATCCCTAGTCTGGCCTATGCCTTTGCGGTCACACCATGCTCCTACCCAGACCTAGATAAGTGGGATGCAATGATTGGAAGGGTGATCAAAAGCAAACACAACGTATGGCGAAGCACACTGAGCCATGATCCGTGAAGATGTCCATAGTTTTGGATTGGGTGCCCCCTCCATCTACGTGGAATACCACAGGCGCTCAGCAGTAGCACCCGTAACAAGCCTAGAAGACCCTTCTGAACGTCACCAATCTGTGACCATGCATCTCCTGACCCACCAGGTCACCCAACTCAAGGTCCTTGCCACTACATTCCTCTCCACAAGAGAAGGCACGTCGCTACCAATAAAACGGCAATTCAACCTGCTACATATGCAAGCACGTCAACTCGCTTGCAACCATGCTAGCAAGCTCCACTTAGCCTTGAAAGGAGACAGCATGTTTTTAGACGATCTCAAGCTCAGAAGTCACCTCCGCCCGCAAGCCCCCCCCCCAACACTAGCCACCCTCATCAATTGCATTACCAAACCAATTATGGACCTAGGCATAACTGGCTTCCATGACCTCACATCAGCCAACGGATAATACGTTGTCTCTGGGAAACAACTCAGAAGCAAGTACACTCGAGTTTTCAAAAAGCACATCATAGCCCTAAATAGGCTTGCTGCCATTGCTAACCTGCCTGGAACACAAGAGCTAAGCCCAACATAAATTGCGCAAATACTCCAAGAAAGGAGTTCAGAATAGTCTATCCTACTTAATTACCGCAAAATAAGCAACTCCTCCTTCACAGGTCTCCTAGACACACACATGGTATAAGTTTTGGGTGAGGGGAAAATGTTGTAGGCTTTCCGCCCGGCTGCGTTTTCTCTTTTTGGTGTTACTTGAGAAGCAGATTGTGTCTACCGTGCACGTTTTGCTGGCTGGTTTTGTGTGGGAGTGGCAAGCTAGGTTATAGGTGCAGGTTCAACCAGGCATTTGATAGCTGCAGTTTTGGCGGGTTGAGGGATGGTATCAACATTGCGCAGACAGATTCATGGCTGCTTTTTGTTTGGTCGTCGGAGCTTCTTTGTGAGTAGCGTTGTGAGTGTGGAGTTCTATTTTGTGATGAAAGGGCAGCTGTCATAATTGTGATGGGATGGTGCGATGGTGCTGTATTTGAGATGGCTCAGTGTCGGGTATGTTGTTGTATGCCATGCGTTTCCTGAGCCAAGCATTAGCTTCTGCAGGGGGAAATGCTTGTATTGATAAAGGTGTTGGTACGTTCTGAGTGGCACGTCCTTGGAGTTCTGATGGATGTTTGGATACTATTGAAGTGGGAGAAGCAGTGTTTCAATACAGAGGTTTGATTAGAGCTTCAAGTATCTGCTGGTGGAGCTGTGCGTGTCGGGGGTGGACGTCTGATGAGGTTATTAGTAATAGGACGCCTAGTACTGTTGCTGAGTGTGGTTGTGGTGCAGGTGTCACGTAGATGCACACACTTTGTTGAGGTCGAGTGTTTGCAGAATCAGGGGCGCATCATCATGAAGAGACAATGTGTGTCATATGTTTGTCCAGAAGGCCTGCAAAAGAGGGATTTCTTATTTTGCGGTGGACAAGCAGAGCGTTTGGGGTTGTTATTTTTCCTTGAAGGAGTTGTGTAATGGAAGTAGTACTTTACTTTCTGTTTCAGGCACGATAGTGATGACTGCAAGCCTGTTCAGCCTTTTTGAAATCTCGGATGTACTGTTTTAAATTGTTACTCAGAGATGATGTAGCTATCATTTGACGTGAGATCATGAAATTCATTGATGCCCAGGCTCAAAAGTGGTTTGTTAATGCAGTAATCGAGGCTGGTCATTGTTGGAGGAGGGGGAATGCTGACGGAGGTGACTTCTGAGATGAGGAAATTTACTACCAAGGTATTTCCTTTCAAGAATAGATGCAGGTTATTGGAGAAATATTGCAAGCTAGTTGGCGTGCTTGCCAAGCTAGTTGGCGTGCTTGCATATGTAGGTCAAGTTGCCTCTTACGTTGTAACGGCGTCCCTTCCCTCGTGCAGAGGAATGCTGTAGCAAGGCGCTCCTAGTGGGAGATCTGGTGGGTATGGAGATTAGTGGTCACAGATTAGTGGTGATGAGAGGGGTCTTCCCAACTTGCTACAACTGCTACTGCTGAGCACCTGTGGTACGTAAATGGAGGGGGCGCCTTACCCAAAGCTGAGTACATCTTTACGAATCATGGCTGTTAGAGTGGTGTGCCAGGGGTGCAGCGCTTGCTTTTAATCACCCTTGGAAATTATAATCATCGTGTCCCACATTGTATCACCATACTCTAGCGAAGATCCTGAAAATAGTCGGCTAAATCCCTTTTTATAGGATTATTGAAGATGTTTAAAGTTTCGTCCATGCCTTTTCAAAACATGTACGACATTACGGGAATGTTTTAAAGTTTGGAGCGTCCATGGTTCATGATGTACTCGAAGCAGGGTTGCACATATGTGGTACGAGCGCTCTTAGCGTAGCGTATGCTTGCTACGCTAGGTCACGCTACACCGCTAAGCTACGGCTACGAGCTACGGAAAAATCAAACAGCGTGAATTCAACTTTTGATACTTCAACATACAGTTCCATTTCAGTTTTAAACTTTATCCAATATTATAATTAAAGCATATTTCCTACATACTACAGACCCTCGTAGCATAGCGTAGCCGTAGCTTACGTTGCGTAGCGTAGCCGTAGCCTTTATGCAATCCTGACTTGAAGGCCTGTTCCTTACAATTCCTTATTTACGATACTGCCACAGCGGCAACAACTACTGCACTTTGAACCACTCCTTAGATTTCTGTATAACAAAATGAAGAATGAAGAAGGGGCAGAAAAGGAGGACCCTTAACCCTACCTAGGTCTGGTAGACCCTTAGAGAGAATTACAGCATCATTCGCTATAAATACATGTACATTTACTTTTTGTTCAAAGGCAAACACGATCTGCTTGTTCGCGAACATCAACTGAGCACGCAGAGGAGAAGAGGAGTAGTTCCATTTTTTTGCTATTTTTAGGTACGCTGCACATAATCTCTTCCCTTGTTTCCTGCATGTGTGTGAAAATCTCTCACAGCCCATCTCCTTCACAGTCCAACTCTTCCCAGACTTGGAACCATCGCTGAGCCCCAGCTAGAGGCTATCCGGAGCCAGTGTCCACCATTGGGCTCTTAAGAGAATCTACCCTACTATCTCTAACTGACCCGCAATCTCTAGACTGGGAGTGGTTTTTACTACCTACTGAAGTGGGACTAAAGCTCTGCAGTGTACCAGGACTGGTGTTTACGGTACCCAAAGTGGCTTTCTTTCCTTAATTAATGCGGGGAGTGGTTTTTACTGCCTGCGTAGTTTGTCTTTATAAAGGAGGAGACATCTGTTGAAGTACCTGCATGCCCCCAACACTTACCCTCCCGACATGCGCGAATTGTTATATGAAAGAAAAAGAAATTCTGTTATTCCTCGATATGATCCCCCACACTAAAACCTTGTTTTCCACCGGAAAATGTGTATAAACTCTTCGTTAGCAGTGCTGAAACCTGCACCCGGAGTTTGTTCGTCCGAGGCATTATTATGTTTGCAACTGAAATTGGACGAATGCATCAAAATAATAAAAACACAGGCAACATGGTTCACAAATGCCTCTCGCTTATTGTTCTTTGCTTTTTGTTCCTTGCTTTGACGACGCCTTAAGCAGCCTCGGGCAACCGGCGTCTGCAAATGCAGAAGAAAGGTTTCATTGGGGACGGAAAGCCTCACGTGTGTTGAGCTGGGTACTTGTTTGATCATATTCCTATGTTCGTACGCTCTGTCAGCAACGTGTCCCACTTGTACATGTAACACCTACAGGCTGTGAGCACCAGCGACGACATTGACTTCGGTGAGCGGCACACAGGGGAATTCCAGTGTTTTCTCTCTCAAGCTTGCAACATTTTTAGATAAACCCTATCACATTATTGCGCAGCTGATGGTGAAGAAGACCGGAGCTACTTCGACTTGGTGATGCAAATTGTTGGTGCTTTGCTCAAGGAAGAGGAAGAGGCAGGAAACGAGGCAAGTCAGTGTGCCTTCAAGGCATGTGGAATTAAAAAAGGATTTGATTGAAACGTTCAAATAGTACACAGGCGATGCAATCCAAAGTGACAGGTCACTTGGCATTGCATGTACTGAAATGACAACGATTGTTTTGCGCACCTGAAGAGCACCTAAGCTAGCAAGACTGGGAATATGTGATTATAAGTTGCGTGTAGTGTCCGCTTGTCCGTGTGCGTGAATGGATAACACCTTTCTATAGAAGAATTTCTCCCCCCTTTACCCTGCACAAGCTTGTTCCTTAAATTACTATGAGTGTTTAGACCATCAACATGTTGTCGGACCCTCCTGGTTGCAATAGCTTTATTTGTGAGTGTCATACCTCCAGCACGTTCATTTTGTGTCCTAACGTGCTTACGTTTTTGTTTGTCCCATCCACATCAGGATTACTACGAAGACTTTCTTGCCGAACAAGAGTATGGAGACATGTACTACGACAATCACTTTGACATGACACCGAATGCTGACGATTCTTCCAAGGTAAAGAAAGAGGCACAAGTATGACTTTACTAGGGTTTTGGCAAGAAGGAAAGGTCATATGCAGACGAGACATTGAACACAACCCCCACAAATGTCTGAGCAATACTCCTAGTTGTGTGCAGGCTTCTGCCTCCCAGCCACCTGATCCCCACTGAAAAGCTGATCTTATTTTTATTCTCCAGGTGGGATGTCGTGTGTCTCTGCATCCATTGGGTGGTGCAGAACACAAAACTACATCCTTTCCTATTCCATGCCGGTAGTGTTCACACTACCTGCGTTCTTATGTCCTTTCTTTTCTTTGCAGACGTATCTCGGCAATTGTGTTCACACAAACATATGTCTCTTAACTTTTCTTATATCGTGGCAAATGCAGGTCACCGCCAACAGGATTGAAATTGAGCACGCGCTGCTGGACGACATTGACTTACCAGATACATCGAGCAGCACTGTACAGGTGAGGAGAGGCATGCAGCAGGAGGAGAATAGGTCATAACCTACAAGCTACTGCCTGAACAAAAAGTAAAAGCTATGCAGGCAGTTGAAACTGCGGAGTTCTTTGCATGAATAAGAGCTCCAGTTTTTGCAGGCGAGCGACTTGGGTGACTTGAATGTTGCACGGAAGTGCATGCTTCAATTTTTTGTCTATTTTCAGCGTATAGGAGCAATTTCTTGCCTTTGTTGCAACTGCTTTGTGGTTCCCTCTGCCACGTGGATGCTTTATCGCGGGCAGGCATGAGTGTCAACGGCCCAGCAGCCTGCCTGGTTCTTTACTTTTCAGCTTTCATTCTATCAGTGTTCTTCCTATCCGTCTTTATTCCGTGGGTGGAGGGCAGATAAATTAAGACTATTTATATCTGTGAATCCTCCTCATTTTGGGTGTACAATTACTTTTTTGCATCTGAAGTACCACAAAACATTGCCAACATGAACCGTGAACATGCTGCAGGGTCAAGATGAATTTAGCGACAGTGATGTACAGGCGATGGACATTGGGGATCAGATCATCGAAGCATATGAGATTGATGATGAGCCTGTCACATCTCTCATTTTTTCGTTCCCATCTACTACCTTTTACACTGTCACTTCCTATACGACAACCTCCATTCAAGTTGTCAAGAGGGCGGTATCGTCTTTCACAGCACAGCAGTGTATGATGACCGGCTTCTGCTGATCTTCCACACTGTCAAGCTTTTGTAACAACAACTCAAACCTGTGTTGCTCACGCATTGTTGATTGTTGGCATTTATGGTTGGTGGGGAAAATTGCTGCTGCTCAGTGTCTTTGCTATTTGTGATGCACTTTTTTAAATTGATACCTACTCTAATTTGCTAGCAGAAAGTTAAAATTGCTTGTCTCATTACCTCTATGCTGACACAACCAGGAATGAAACATTGTTAGTAAACATGTGGTTTGACTGGTGTCGCGATTGATCAGTGGCAGCGACGTTTTGTGTGACAAGCAGTAGATAATTTCTGGATGTCGTGTTCAACAAGCTGGGTGTGCCCGTCTAATTGAAAACCTTATCATCTGGATTTGGTAGATTTGGTAATTAATTGGCAACATGTGAGCATTCTAAGAGGTACTATTAGGGGGGATCCTCAAAAGACTTTGTACCGTGTAAAGTCTCTGATCATATTGTCCCGCCTAGTCATATTAACGTGTAACACAATGACCAAGAATGTCTGAGTAAACGGTCACAGCTCTGGGAAGAGACAACGGTGTGGCAGACAACCAAATCTGAGTAGCAGTAGCAGAAATACACACGCACGATGCAAATAACTCACTCCTCTGCTGGACGGTTTTTCCACCTTGAAGCCTTTTCTGGTCTGAAAGCGCCCAAAATTCTTAATAAGAATACAAGATTTACATGGTTAACAAGAAAAGGCATTTAGACAGAGTATGGCCACTCGCCTGTTCATAGAGTAAAATAAGAAGGCACACAGAAGGCACACATCCAGCTTGTTAATATTTGATGTATGGCGCGTCACATAGGTCAGGGGAAAATAGTAACTCCCTACCACAAGGCTGAAGACAAGCCGAGACAGAGAAAAAAAGAGATTAAGGAAGAAAGAGAGGAAGAGAAGAAATGAAAGGGGTGCAAGTTGATGTCTAGACTCCAGACCTGGATAAGAGAGTTATGACAAACAAGATTACGAGGAAAAAGGCCTTCAGTCAAGAAGTATGACTGCTCGTCTGGCAGCCTTATGACTCATGACATACAGGTGAGGAATACAAAAGCAAAAGGGAGGGAAAAGACTGTGCACAATAATGTCTCTATGTACTGAAGGGCCGGTAAAACAAATGGGAAAAAGGACACCAGGGTGAGTGCAGATTTGCGCACATCCAGATACAAAACCTTGGGGCACTCAACAAGAGACATGGGAAGCTAAGAGTAAGCCAGGATAAAAAAGCAACTAAGCCATTGTGATGACTGATGTGCTAAAACCAACTCAGACTCAACTCAAGGCTACAAGCAAAAGTCTCCCCTGTAGGTTTAAGCTAAGGAAGCACAGCAAGTTGCCCTCAAAAACCAAGTCCATTGTGGGGAAAACAGGAAGGGAACAGTAAGATAGGAGTGGCCTAGAAGATTGGGTGCAGGCTCTACTACTAGGAGAAGAAAAATTCAGAAAGAACGGAGGCGCTACCTTGGCAGACTGCAAAGTCTGTTAAAGGCTGCATGGAGGAGATCAACTGCTCTAGCTTCAACTGCTACAGGCTCTTAGTGGTAGGTACGGTTGCATACGTCACAGATGTACATGCCTTTAAAAGGTGGGGAGAGGTCTGGAGATGCAAGTCCTAGATGGTAGGAGCAAATTTCACAGCTTGCGCACTTAATGTGGCTCCGGGCAATGGTCTTACTGGATTTGGGCACTAGTCCAATTGATTAAAGAGGGGTAGGGCCCATCTTTTAATATTCATGGGGGCATAGTAAGTGTGGTATTATTTCTGTCTTAGGGGTGTATCATCTCTGTCCCTTTTCTTGGGGGTGAAGAGCCTCCAATTATCTATGTGCAGGATATCTATATCATCATAGTAGAGTGTCATTGAAAAAGCCTTGTCCTTCTTGTATGTCCAGAGTTCTTGTTGAATATGCGTGGTGCGCAGGGGGGTCAGGTTTAGGCTAGGAAGGTTATGGGTTATATCGAGGACTTCACATCTTCTTTTCCTTTGGGGTCTGCGCTGTGGTGATGGTGCTGGGTGGTCTGCAATCTCAAAGGTTGGGTTGCTGTGTATCTGGTAAGTTATTGGGTTGATGATATTGATATGCTGAATGGGAGGAGTGATAATTTGTGTGGACGCTTGTGTTGCATGGTGGCTGTGGCTAGTGATTTGTGAGCGTGTGGTGCGTTTGTTTGGCTGACTGTTTGTAGGTTGTGGTTCAGTAGGCTGAAATACTATTTGTGAGTTTAAAGCAACAGTGTCTATGATTTGAGTCAGGGGCGTATGTTGCTGACTTTCTGTTTGGATGGCTGCGTGGCCTCTTTCTGGTATCAGGGAGGGTATCTTGTGTATGCCGTGCACACTTTGCTTGTTTGTCTTGGGAGAGAGTGGCCAGGTGGTTAGTGGGTGTTGGGTCGGAGGGGCAAGTAATAGCTGTAGTTTGTGGCAGTGGTATTGGTGATGTGCGATGCTTCTAGAGTTGTGGTTCCATTTCGTTTGGTTGGATACCCTTTGTGAGTGGCGTTGTGGGCGTGGGGTTTCTGTTTGTGGTGAAGGTGGAGGCCCTTCCACCAATGCGACGAGGGAGTGTTGTGTTTGGGGAAGCTCAATGCGGGATATGTTGCCATGTGTTGTGCGTTTCCTGGGTCGAGCGTTGGATTCTGTACATTGGGGGTTTATTTCTTCTAGAGATGAAGGTGTAGGTACGTTGAGTGTAACATGACCTTGAGTTTCTGTTCGAGGTTCGGTTGTGAATATAGAGGAGGCAGGGGATGTTTGCGGCTCTAAGTTTGGTGTGTCAAAAACAGAGGATTTATTGGGGTGTCCATTATTTGTTGGTGGATCTGTGTGTAGAGGTGGTGGGCCTCTGATGAAGTTGTTTGTAATGGGGTGCCTATGGTGTGTTGCTGAGCGTGGCTGTGGTGTGGGTGTCTTCCGTGGGCCGATGTGTTAATGTGTGTGTCTAGGAGACCTGTGAAGGAGGAGTTGTCTATTTTGTGGTAGTTAAGTAGGATAGACTGCTCTGAATTCCTTTCTTGGAGTATTTGCGCAATTTATGTTGGGCTCAGCTCTTGTGTTCCAGGCAGGTTAGTAATGGCAGCAAGCCTATTTAGGGCTATGATGTGCTTTTCTCAAACTCGAGTGTACTTGCTTCTGATGAGTTGTTTCCCAGAGAATGTACTTTCCGTTGGCTGATGTGAGGTCATGGAAGCCAGTTATGCCTAGGTCCATAATTGGTTTGGTAATGCAATTGATGAGGGTGGCTAGTGTTGGGGGG
>Ga0307945_1002773_pt1 | contig 14242 bp, 9 predicted proteins | sample OrgLakmetagen228_FD_201818 | JGI IMG/M metagenome (GOLD analysis project Ga0307945, IMG submission 201818) | Saline water microbial communities from Organic Lake, Antarctica - #228 | ecosystem: Environmental > Aquatic > Non-marine Saline and Alkaline > Saline | place: Antarctica: Organic Lake...
TTGCTCCGCCGTATGAGTCTTAGCCGCTCCCGAGTATTTCCGGGCGTGTGCACGAAGGCACACGAAGGCGTTTTCCAGGGGGCACCACGCGGAGGTGCTCATACATCGCCCCCCACTCTATATAAGGATCCCAAAAGGAACAATCGCGCGCAAGGTGCCTTCCGGGGAGGATCACACGTGGAGGCCTGCTACACACTTCTCACATTTTTCATCCTGACTAAGACCGCAGCCTAAAAAGCAAGGTTTCGGGACCTCGCGTTTCGGACTTCTTGTTCCAACTGACTTCCAGGCATCGAGCTGTAGCTGCCCACGGGGGGGGCCCCTGCCTGCCCCCCCCCGGAACCTTTTCCATAGCTGAAACTCTATATACGTACAGGTTATCGTACGGAAGTTTGGAACGGTATGGTGTGTGTGCAGAGCTGCTGGTCCCATTTCTTCGCTCAACATTTTTTGCGTTTGATTTCTTGTAAGGTATGCACTTTCGAAACGTAGTAATGGTGTTACAGCAGAGAAGGCTCAATAATGGGCCTCATTTTTGCGACCGTTAATACAATTTGTGAATTTTTTAATATTCGTCGCTACGCAATGTATCTTCAAGCCCTTTGATTTTGAATCTGGGTAGAATGGAAGAAGATCCCCACGCTCTCTGGGTCCAAGCAAGGAAGCAGCTGAACGGTAGGCAGCCTAACTTGTCACAAGGGCCTGGGAGCGTTTATATGATCAAATGTACAGCGACAGACAGGCACTCTGTTTCGTGCTCCTACACACTGCACATCCTCTGCCGGCGGAAGACGCAAAGAAACCTGTCTGATGCATACTTTTTGCTAGACGTAGGTTTTGCACGTAAAGGATGCAAGATTATAAAGCAAGCCACCTCTAGCTATCTTGTCTGAACTGATGAGGACCAGCTGCCTTTTTCCATCCACGGCTCCTGCTACACGCACACGCCTGTTTTATATACCAGCCTTTGCATACTTGGTATCACCTGCTTTTAAAGGTAAACAGGTTCCTGTTGCTTTACCATGTCCTGTTGCAGAGCATGAGCTGCGCGTCTCGGAACTGAATCTGGACCTCCAGCATACGCTTCGTGGCGTCCAGTCTGCACGTGACAGTTTGGCAAAAATCAAAAAGGGTAAGTGTAATGAGTTCTAAAAAGCATGCTATCTTAATTCAAGATTGGGCAACAGATAACATTTCAAAGAAGGGGTACACAGACACATCGAGTTTGTTAAAACCCTCTGCACTCGTTTTTGTGGTAATTTGCACTTGCAGAGGCAATTGCAGTTGAAGCCAGCAGGAAACAGCAAGAGAAAAGCGAGTTCCATGAGACCAAAGCCATTCAGGTAAGGCTGGTTCAAATAAACAGTAGGCTGGTGCACAGTGATGCTCCATTCAATCAAAAGGCAACCCTGCTTTCTTCCACAAGCCCCTTCTGCATGGATTATGTTAGGTGCTGCAAAACGCACGTGCTGCGGAGGTGCACGACACGCAAAGGCTTGTGCAGCAGCTGGGCATGGCGCGTCAGAAGCTGGCAACTCTGGAGTCCAAGGCTGAGGAAGAAAGGTAGGAAATGACTTGCGATAATTATCTCCAGACTGGCACTCTTCGGACCATACCAAAGAAAAGAAAAGAAAAGAAAAAGAAAAACTGCGCGGGCATTAAAAATATACTCCCCACATTAATCAAGGAAAAGGAGCCACTTTGGTACCGGGTGCCGTAAAACTCCTCTTCCAAAGAACAAGAAAAAGATCAATGGGGATCAGGAGGGTTGCATGCTTGACCTGAAACCGTCTCCTGGTGAGAGTTGGTAACAGTGCTGAAAAGGGCACGTCTGGTATGGACAAGTTTGGTTCTTTTGCGTTTATTAAAAGCAGTAGAGATATTTGTCACGAATCACCATCAAATTGCTACCCAGTAATAACTAGAGAAACAATTAAGTTAATAGTGGTTCCTGCAATAATATACCATCAGTCTTTCATCCACGATCTGACTGAACAGCAGCTTTTGTAATCATTATTCTCGCAGGAACATGTGGCAAGCTCACATCCAGGACCAGACAGCGCACAACAAGGGCCTTGAAGCATTTGTGCAGATGCAGCCCCCTAGAGCTAGCATGAATTAGCCAGTTAGGTGTGCATCAATGTCCCTGGCACGCCTCTATGCTTGGCGAGAATGGAAATTTTACAATCTGAGTCAGTAGGTCACAGACAAAGTAGCAATTGCAAGCTAAGCTGATTCTTTTACTTGCTATTTTGCGTGTTGCAAGTGCATTTTGATTAGTAGCACAAAAGCAATTCAAAAGAGTGAATGAATGAATGAAAAAAATCAGGAACGGGCAATTACAAGAACCCAAGTTTGGCTAGACAGCTCTAACTCATGCGAACAAGAACTTAATTGTATAAGCTAAGTTTAAGTTGTTTCAACTACTCGTGGCCTCCAGGAAAAAGGAAAAGAAAATATACACAGGCCATGAAAACCATCCCCACATTAATCAAATTAAGGTAAGGTTACATCGTTACATCACTATATATACCTCTGGGGGGAATCTGAGCAAAAGCTTGGAAAAAGCCTGTAACCGTACCAAAAGTGGCGCTGGGAAAAAAAGACAAAGGGAAAGGGCAGGAGGCTGTAGTTATCACAACTTTTTGGCGCCACATGTCGGCTGGAATATACATTACATGTTCGGAATCCTGACGTCAAGAGCAATCAATTGATATTTTGATTATTTGATTATGAGGGGTCATTGGTGGGTGGTCATTTCGGGGGGCTCGGAACCCTTTGGGGGGGTTTCCAGATGTTATGGGCCATTACCAGCAAGTTTTAAACATATTTTTGGATTCCTCAGCTTGCGCCCGTTCGATTGGCACCCTTGTTGGGTGAATTTAACAAAGGGGGGGGTGCCTAGTCACTGAAATGCATGGGATGCCCCCAAGTAGGCCGCAGGGGTGTGTTCAGGCAAATTATCAGCAATTAATTCCAAAGTTGCAGTTCTCGTATTGCATTATGCATAAGTTGCTTGAATGATAAAAAAGGGTTTAGGCAAAGGTTTTGGTTTAATTTGTGCACGAAACAGGTGGTCGAAGCAAGAGCGTGTGCATGTGCGCATATCAGTTTTTGCCCTATAATTCTTTAGTTATTAATTTATTTGGCAAGAGAACTGTGTAGGCAAATAGCTGCTTACATTCTGAACAGATTGACATCCTTTTTATAAGTGTGGGGTGTCAGGAAGGGGGGTGGGGGGGCATTTTTGGCCGGAGGCCCAAGATTTAAACTGGCTGTAAGAAATTTGTTTTCCAAGCTAATTCTGTTGCTGGGGCTGTTCGGGCTGGTTTTGCTGCTGCTGGTGCTGCTGGTTTGGCTGATGTTGATGGCTTGAAAGTGGCTAGGCACTCAGCTAAAAAAGAGGCTTGTGATCTCGTTTTATGACATCCCACTAGCCAGGAGCATTTCCCATAGGTACACCAAAAGATAATCATAGTAAAGAAGGCATTTTGTGCAGAGGTAATTAGCCTGGCCGGACTATCTCCTTTGTTGCATACCTTAAACACTGATTCCATCCCCCGCTTCATTGGTGCCAGGTGTTTACCTTTCTTATCTCTACTAACAGGTTTGACGGTCACACATTTTGACTGGTAGGTAGTCTTTTTTAATTTGTAGCTTGTCTTTTCAACCTCCGCAGGTATTTTGCTTAGTCAACTGAGCAAATTCAACTTTTGTCATCTTACGCAAAGCTTTGTTTTTGCTCCCAATGCAAGTTGGGCAGTATTTTTAACCAGCTCCACAAAAGAAGTCACATCTTAATTACCATCATCATCAAAAGAAAATCCCTTAATTTTGTTTGGGTGTCAATACTACGTGATTGAGCCATTGTTTCCAAGTTTCCCTCAAAGATGAAAGTTATTTCTACCTAATTCGAAATGAGACCCGAATTCCCATCCTGCACATAATTCTCCTGTTCTCTCTATCGGCCATCAAAAAGCTTCTGGAAAGGCCTGAAAGGCCTCATCTTCAGGTCTTGGCCTTCATACAGCACCGCCTGAAGGGTGGGAGTGATGCAAAGAGGACGTGCTTACAAAGAAGAGTCGGCATTTTTGATGACAACATTGTTATTTCTTAGAAAAATTTCTCACAGCTTTGGAAGAAATGTCTCCCTCCTCCTCTCTACACACACCTGAGCAATACCCCCACTGCCAATTGGTAAGACTGCATTTGGAAGAGGAAGAGGTTTTGGGAAGATTTTGGGTAGGGCTGCGTATTGAAGGAAGTGACGGCCAAATCTGAGCATCAGCCAGTGAGGATTGACAGGCTATGAAGGTAACTTGCTAAGCTAGGTTAAAAACGACGGAAAGCACTTTCTGGAATTGATGTGATTTCGTGCCCGAAAAATGCAGCCTCCACATCAATAACGTAAAAACATCTTCAACTCACGGTCTGGGCGGCCTGCACGCTTTGGGTTGAACTTTTTATTTGGTCCGGCAGGTGGGGTCGGTGCCTCCTTTTTCTTGTCGTCATTCCCTCTGCCTTCATTCTTTCCTGTTCCTCCCCCCCCCTCGGAGCCATCTTGAGTTACTGGCGATGAGCTCCCCTTCTTGCCTTGCCCTCCCTCCTCCTGCAGCCAATTTGATGAATGACCATCGTCGGCAGCAACTAATTGTGCTCGTTTTGTGTATGTTGAGCGACGTAGCGTTCCTTGAAGTCAAGGTGTTGTCTCGAGTACAGGTGTCTTCTCACTGAGCAGGACAGTACGCTACCTGCCGAATTATTCATTAATCCGATTCATTCATTTAAGCATTCGATACCCAATTTGGAACTTATCACGTTGTACGTCAGATAACTGTGCCATATCCTTGCACAATTCAAAAGTCATGCTGACCTATAACACCCACCTCTCCTTCATCCCCCCCCTCTTCAGCCTCATCTCCCTCTTCAGCCTCATCTTCTTCAGCCTTGTCCTCTTCTTCAGCCTTGTCCTTCTTGCCCACGTCAGCTGTTGACCCCTCAGCAGGACACTGTGCTTGCCCAGATCCATAGGCAAAGGGAACTCCACACTGTTGCAGCCTTAAAAGAACAATTGTACACAAGGAGAGCACAAAATGTGTCAGGACAGATATTACTAAGCTGGAGCCTTGGTGACACAGACGGTTGCCATAAATCATCTCTTACAGATCTGCCGGCAAATTGCTCTCTTTAGGACTACTACTACAAAAAGAACATAACTCACGCGTCTTTCACTCCGTCTCCTGAAACACCAGCAGCCCTGTGTCAACGTGCAAGTGTTGGGTAGAATGTGTCAGACCTCCCAGCTTTATGCGAGAGTGACCCTAACCCTAACAGATCTCACTTTTTGCTTTGGCAAGTGATCTTACGCTTTAAAGCTCCCAAAAGTGCAAAAATGTTAATAGTACTGTGCACGTCTCACTCTCCATTGTCGTAGCTTGAACAGTAATCATGTTGGATTGTACTTTAAAATCATGCTCAAAGTTCAAGCATATCACTCCATTATTTTGCGCAAACCAAACGAGTCCTGCTTTCTGTTTCTTACCTGGCCAGACTGTTCCCTTCAATCTGTGATATCAGCTCGTCATAAATGCTCCGGTGGCAAAGGCAGCCTCCCAGGGGCGCATCATCATTGAATCCAGCAATGGATTGTCCCTGTTTGGAAAGAAGTAAAGCACACACAGCTCTTCGGCACTAACAAAAATGTTTTGCTGAAGGAGATCGGGCGGCGGAATTCAGGATGCAAGCAAGTAGGGTCCTTCTCACCCGCTTGCAGCACTCTTCAGACACTCCAGATTGGCAGGGCGCTAGCTGGGTTAACAGACTGTTGGGGTTGAGACCTGTCAAGTATGTTTAACCAAATGAAATGCTGTGAACGCATGCGCAGCAGCTCAACTCGCACATCGGATATTGCTCCAGGAACATGTTGCCCACACCTTCAAACGTTTTCTGGCACTCTTCAACTGGAGGGACTTCTCCCGCACAAGCTGACGTAGCAAGCATATAGACAGCGGCAAAAAAGCCCACGAGCACTTTAACAGACATGGTTTTCGACCTTATATATGTTACTTCTGAGTTTATTCTGTCTCCTTTAAAAAAATGAATAAATGTGTTGTGAGCGCTCTGTCAAGTTTTGATGGCAGGGGTCGAACGTTAAGTAATTTATTTATCTACGCATTGTATGAATGCTTTGACACGATGACCTATCTATCAAAGGAAAGAAGAACGCTGGCTTTTTGGGTTGAAACTGGTGTTTTGCAGTTTTGTTTTTGGTTGTAATCGATTCCATTTAGCGCTTGAACCGCTCAATGCTCTTGTTGCGGAAATTCCATTCCATCCCGGCCAAAAGAAATTTTTTATTAGAATACCATGCAGCCAAATAATAGGTCTGCCCCTTTCATTGGTGTTATCACAAGAAATTTGCTTGGTCCAGGGAGGAAAGGTTGAGGGGCGCAAATTACTCTGATGCTAAATAGCTTACTTAACAAACTGGGGAGCAATGCATGAGCACCTCCGCGTCGGTGCTTGCACGCTTGCACGCTTGCACAGACTAAGACTTGTGCACAAATGGTGTTTCTCAACGCCAGCCGGAGGAGCTAGCTTGCGACCACGCAGGCACGGACGTGGGAGGACCGGGACTGGACAGTAGGCGCATTCAAGGAGTATGAACAAGTGCAGGTAGGATTGGCAGAAGAAAAGAAAAGATAGTGTATATGCTGCCGGCATGGATAAGGAAAGGATGTTGTTTTGTGTTCTGCACCACCCAATGGATGCAGAGGCTGTTGAGGTATATATCGGAGGTCTTATGCACTACTGGCAAGCCAACAGAGGCACACAACATCCCACCTGCAGAATAAAAATAAGAGAAGCTATTCAGTGGGGATCAGGTGGTTGGGAGGCAGAATGCACACCACCAGGATTATTGCTCAGATATTTTTGAGGGTTGCGTTCAATTGCATCTGGTTTGAATGATTGTTGTCGTGAATCTGATGGCATGTAAGCTCAGCTTTTTCGTGAGTGCTGTGGCATGTAGACCAGTAACTCCAAGGCTGTGGGAGTGAATTCCTTGTGTGGCTGCTGTTAATGGTGCCTGTTGCTCCTAGCAGGATGGTGTGGAGGGTTTTGCGGTGTCTGAGTAAGCAAGGTACTAGCAGCTTATGTTGTTCTCGTGCCTTTTCTGCTTGTTGAGTAAGGGAAGTGTCTACACAGTATTTGATTTCAATTAAATGCACATCGCATTTGTTTAATTGTATGTCTCTTGGTTTCATAGCCAGGGGGTATGGATTGGCAGTGCCATCTGCTAGGTTGTCACGGGCAACTCTTCTTGCACCGTTGGCAGACCTAGTTTGATACGTGTTTGTGTTATGTTTCGTTTGGAGCGTGGCTGCTGGGTCGGAATGACTATGATTGCATCTGGCTTGCTAATCTTCCGCCGCTGTTGTGCATTGAGATTGGAAGGTAAGAGCCAGGTTGGAATCATTCCTATCTGTGTCTCTTCTGAAGGGCCTTGTTGTACTATATTTTCCACGACTGCCTACGTCTGCTTGTGCTAGCAGGCATGCACCCTGTGTACCTTGTCGGATCGCTTTCATAATCAATTGCCCAGCAGCGTGGTGCCTGTTATTAATCATTTTAATTAAAGGGGCTCGAAAGCCTTTAAACCTCTGAACCAGTAATGAGAAGGAGATCGAGGTATTTTGCTGCATATGCTGCTCAATGCTGTTCCCGTTACTCAACAAACAGACACTGAGTATGTGTCTGTTTCCCAGAAGCGAACTAGCCATATCGTCTCAGTTCTGTGATTTGGATGTGGATACTAGCAGGCTGAGTACCTAATGCTGAAGGCCGAACTCCATTGTAAGTGTTTGCCCGTATGTGTACATTCCCAACTGTGCTTGCTTTAATTTCTGCAGGTTTTCGAAACTATTCAGTCACGCTATGTGACAGGTGGCCAGGCTTTACATTTGTGTGCGTCACGATCAGACACGTGCTGTGCCCTTATTGGGTGGCACACCCCTGATTAAGGTGTGTGTTGATGCTAACGCTGCTGCGCACGCAAATAATAACCTGTGCAAACATACTTAATAAGACCAGCTGCGTACGCAAATTAAAAACTGCACACACATAAAAAGAACTGCGCATACAAACTTACTTGACTTGCTAAAACATAGGAAAACCTGCGCACACCACGTAACTACTACTAAGACCAGCTGTGCATGCAAACAAAAACTAAGCGCACACATACTTACTACCAAGACCAGCTGCGCACGCAAATAAAAAACAAAAAACCAAGCGCACACATTCTTACTACTAAGACCTGCTGCGCACGCAAATAAAAAACTAAGCGCACACATTCTTACTACCTAAAAATACCGCGCAAACTGCTCTTGCTGTGAAATATGAAAATTTGTTGAGTCCAACCATTCTGATGACATCCTCTATGCAATGCAAATTTGAAGAAAAACACAACCAATCAATACTGGAGTCTTCTGAAGTTGAGAAATATCAACTGCAGTTTGAAGACATGCTGGATGCTATTCGGGACATTCTACCTGAACGACAAGGCCCCGACTTCATTGAGATTGCGCGCTTGGGAGGTAGGCGGGTAAATTCTTGTTCCCTCACCCTTGTGCTGTACACAGATTAAACTGAATGCCTGCCGCTTGTGTATGGTAGAACTTGCAAATTATTACAATGTTATTGCTTTTCTTGTACTTGCAGCTTTCCCTACCCTAATCCCGCAGTACCAGAGAATGAGCTACATTGAACTGCAGCAATGGTTATTGCCACGTGTTCTCATAATTCCCCCACTGCATGCTCACCACTTTCCAGAGAGCGCACAGCCAGTTTTTTCCAAATTCCTGCAAGTCTCAAATTCCATCTTCAAAACGGCATCACTGTGCTCTTGAGATCTGAGTTAATGATGCCTGGCCGTAACAATTGCAGCATTTCTCCTTGTCAGTGGGAAATGAGCTGTCAACTGTTAAAAAGTTCAAAATGGTAGTTGGCTGTCATCCCTTGCAGGTGAGACCGTAGTAGCCAACAAAAAGGCTGCTGGAATCTCCTCGTACATGTACCGTGGATCAAACATGGAGACATGGGACCCCAATGAACAGCATGCTTAGAATGTGGAGATTGGTGGGTGCAGTGGTTCCACTTGTATTTTAAAATGGGATTGAAATGATTTATCGTTTGTTGTGGGTCGGTAGGTTGAGCGCTTGATGCTTCCCTTGTTTTGCTTCACGTAGAAGACAAGCATTTGTCATTACATATGGACATGTGGGCACCAACTTAAAGTAGTCGTTTTGCAACAGTACGGGAAATCATGCAGGCACACATGATGACAGCAGCACACACATACACACTTGTGGTCCTGGTTTTCTTGTGGAAAGCATGCATGCAGCTGGATTTCCCCTATTTCATACAATGCTCAAATTACAGCTTCAAACGGCTATGCGTTTTGTTTGTTTAATTGGGGGGGGGGGCTCTGGGCATGTGTTGCCAATAGCAACATTTCCACTGTTGGTCTCTTGCAAGATGGCTGACTGAGCACGCGCACCCTTGCCTCTGTGCGCACATACATGTACAGGCGCTGCAGGAGGGACGGAGGCACAAAGGCGTGCCAAGTAGCAGGCCTGACCAATGCTGGCCACATATTTACATGTGACTTACAGTGAGTGCTTTGCATCTCTGCACAGTAGTAGGATGCAATGCAGTTTGAAACACCCTGGTTGTTGAATGGGGGGGCTCTGGACTTGCGTTGCTAGTAGCAGCGTTTCCACTGCGGGTCTCTTAGTGCTGCAAATGAGCGTTGCGATGGAGGCCCACCTTCGCGTGCATCTGCATGCCAATTGTGCGTCACACCCACAACTTTCGTCCTTGGCAAGCACGCACAGGAGAAACAGGCGCAGCCAAGCAACACGATGTTATGAAGGAGATAAGGCAAGGATGTCACAGCTGGTGAGTTAGTTTTGTGATCTCATTTCTTGCTCTCTTTCTGCTTAACTGCAAGATGAACACACCCAGAATAATGAAGGGAAAATGCCACGAATAAATACACAGCCCTGTCAGGCCGCACTCGTGTGCGCGCACCCCACAACCCCTTTGCGTCCCCCATTCTCCTTCTTCTCAACATCACGTTCCACAGAGTTGCCTTTTCAAGACCAATTGAGTAACTGCCTTCAGGCGGTGAACAGCACCTACAAGGCAACAAATGTCAGGAACAACCTCAACGCAACGGTGCGTATTCATCATTAAAATATAAAGATGCTGCCTGCGTTTTCATTTACCAACAATTAGGACTGTGATGAGGACTGTGTTGGCATGGACTTTTGTGGGTTTGTGAGGGGCACTGAACACTGAATACGTGTGGAAATACTTGGCCCACACACTGAGATAAACAATCTTACATAGAGTTCACAGAGTTCACAGATCAAGTCATCAGTCAAGATGTGCCACTGCTAGTCTGCGTATGTAAAACAGTGTAATTTGTGGAAATTATTGTTGCAACACCCGACTTATAATACCTACAGGAAAACCCTGAGAAAGGGAAAAAAGGGGGAAAGCTGTTTGTGACAATGCAGCACTGGATAAAATCAGTGAAAACATTTAAGCACCTGTCAGGTCTAACCGACCGCATTAACCCACCAAAGGGGGTAAAACGTCTCTGTGCTTTGGGCAAATGAAAAAATGGACTGTGACACTGAGAATACTAAGGAACATACAACCGTATATTCAGCTACAAATAATGCCACTATCCCTATCTCATGGTTGTACAGGGAATCTGACGCACGAAAGCAGCAGGAGCAATGTGCTGCGTGCCCTGCGCAAAAGCTATAAGAAGCTCACACGAAACGAGGGCTTCCAGGCAATGGATTACGAAATCCCTGGCTTCTAGGCAATGCAGTACCAAATTCCGGGCTTCCAGGCAATGGATTACTAAATCCTGGGCTTCCAAACAATGGAGTACTAAATCCCGGGATCTATTTTTTTATACTGTCCTCTCCCTTTCTCTCTTCATCGCTTAATTTCCTTGCACTCCTGTCTATGCAGGATTTGATGACTATTTAGTAAACTATACCTTTTGCCAGCCAGACTGTTCGGCTGGTCGGCCAGGGACATAACCTCGCCAGTTGTAGTTTTTTAAAGCAGGTTTCAATTTTGTCAGGTATTTTAATTTTGCCAGGGTTAACAAATCCAAAAAAAATCCAGACACGAATCAAAAGCATTTTCTCGTTTTCCTTGTTGCCTTCCCGTACACAAAGATTCTGCGCACAAAGATTCTTATTAGTATCTGTGTATGATGTTTCACAAGGCATGGGCATGAATACAGGATTTACAGGTAAAGCCATCAGTCAAAACGTGCGACTTCTAGGCTGCGTAAATAAAATGTGTAAAAACTGCGGTAATTGTTGTTGTAGTTCCAGACTTGTAGCACCTAGACAAAAATCCCTGGAAAGGGAAAAAAGGCACAACGCTGTTTGTGACATTGCAGCACTGAATAAAATTTTAAAATCAGTTGACAACTAAGCATCTGCCAGGACCAACCGACCGCAATAAACTAAGGAAGGGGGATCATCTGTGAATTTTGGGCACGTAAGAAATTTGGATCTGTCACACTGAGGACACCAAGAATGAGGGAGGCAAATAACAATATGAGCATGATTAAGTCCTCTAAGCACGCAGCTGGTCCTTTTATGGCATCTGCTTTTCGGGTTTGTCAGTTTGTACGTGTGAATTGACTGGTAAATAGACCATACGCATCTTTGTGGCTTAGGAAGACGTATGTGCTCCCAGCCGGTATGTCTGCTGGCCAGGTGTGGGGCACTGAGTTGATTAAAGAGGATAAGGTCTTCACAAGTGATTTGCAAGTGCAACACATGAGTTCTATTACGTTTGCACCGTGAGATGGCGGTGGATGATTTACATGTCTGGTCACAACTGCTAAGAAACTAGGTTCTCACAAATACCTAGAATGAGGGGGAATTATATATGTAATAATAAGGGGGGGGAATTAAACCCAAACTAAGAAGGAATAGCAGTTGTGAGGACCAAGTAAATAAAAAGATGAAGAAACTGGAGAGGAACACAGATCAAAAGCTTCAAGAGTGATTTGAGAGCTATCACTTTGCTTCATTTCAAGAACTGGAGTTCAAGTGTTACACACTGAACTCAGCAGTTTTTTGAAGGGCACGCTGGGTGTTAGACGTACCACCACGAATTGGGCTGTCTTGATGGAGTGTGGACATGAGCCACTGCAGTTTTACTGGTTCGGGTCTGTCAAGTTTTGTAATGTATAATTGCATGCTCAAGTCGAACAGTGAGACGTTAAGCAGGTTGCTGAAAGCGGATCTGAGCATACAATCACGGGACCCCTCCTGCTGGATTGGTCTTAGATGCTTTTTGCCATGTGCTTGTAGTGAAAGTACGGTTCTACGTCGGAGGTTGTGGCAACCTATAAGCCTATAGGACAGGTGCTCATGCTCCGTTTTACAATGTGCGCAAAACAGGGATTATAAACTTAAAACAAAGGGCACCCTGCTGCTCCTGAATTTGTGCTGATTTAGGCGGCAGTGGTGGTTTGATCTGCTGGGGTGCAAGCTAAGTGTAAAAATGACTTCTCAAGAGTGAAACCGGCTTAAATGAACACCACAGGTGTACTCCTGAGGGTCGAAAATATGGGGCAAAATGTGTGCTACGCGTCCATTGCATCTGTGCATGCCATTCTGAGCATCATGCTGTGCGTGCGTGCTGCAAATCAGCCAAATCGTCAACACACACACAGGACGAATGACGCACAGCCGACGCCTTGTGTGTGTTCCTGGTAATCAAAAACGTGATGTAGGGTGACTGGAAGATGCCGCATGGGACATTTTAGGAGTTTGCCTGCAAGCGCATCCGACAACGCAATGTGCGACCCTTATGCACAGGGTCACAGGTGCACAGGAGCACAGGTGCGAGACCAGGCGCAACAGACGCCACAAACACATTCCTGAGGGTCGAACAGTTAGGGCAGCATGTGTCCAAAAAGTCCACCGGTGCTGTGCAAGGCAGGCACTCTGGACATCAATGCTGTGCGTGCATGCTGAAATTCCGCACGTCTTCTCGCGACACACACACACACACGCACAGGAACACGCACACACACAGGAACACACACACAGGAACACACACACACAGAGAGAGAGAGAGACACACACACAGGAATACACACAGGCACACAAGCGTACGCATACACGCACACGCACACAGGAACACACATGTACGCACAAGAACACATACACAGGAACGAACAAACACACACACAGGAACACTTCCATTTCTATTCAAGAGTTCCAGGAACAGATTGCGGACAGTGTGGAGATATGTTGAGGGATTGAACTCACGTGCACAGGACCCAGATGGCAAGTTGGCAACACATCAATCGCTTTTTGAAGTGCTATTTGATCTCAATGTGCGTGCCTCTGTGTTTTTCGAGACATTTGCATTTGGATCTGTCTCAACATGACGTCTCGCGAAATGTGAGCCATATTAGGCTGAGGGCGCACACCCTCAAGGCGGAAACAATTGGGAACATAAAAAATCTCTTTTGTGTGACCGTTGTGCTTGTGAGGAGATCCAAGATGAAGTGCATGCCCTTTTGATGTGTAGAGACGCAGACGACTGTGCTTTAAGGAGAAAGTCTGCTTACCTGTTTACCTGTTTAGCGCTCAGATGCCCCCCAGAGGCATATATAGCGATGTAACCTTACCTGACCTTAAATTTGGCAGAGGCATATGTTTGCTTGGTTTTGACTGATACGGCTGCTGGTCATGACAGCTTGCTTGGTGTGGTTACAGGCTTTTTCCAAGCTTCCGCTAAGATGTCCCCTGAGGCATACATAGCAATGTAACCTTACCTTACTGGACAACAAACGGAAGTATTGAAACTAAAAAATAAGGTGAAGTCATCCACCGATTCCGTCCATCAGTATTAAGCAACGAAAGTCGCTTTGTAAAAAGCTAGCTAAACAGCATGGTCTCCTTGTTATTCTTTAATCAGCATGTATGGTCTCTCTGTTGTCTATAATCTCTCTTCTCCTCTTCCCTACTTCCAAATATTAGTCGCCACCGCCTAGCATATCCCACAATGTTCCTAAAACTGAGCCCCCTCCCTCACCCCCTCCCTCATCTCCTTTCGGCAAATCCCACTGCATTTCTTGCGAGTCGTCTCCAAATCCCCCCCCTCCTCCACCCCCTTCCCCTGA
>Ga0307945_1002778_pt1 | contig 14232 bp, 19 predicted proteins | sample OrgLakmetagen228_FD_201818 | JGI IMG/M metagenome (GOLD analysis project Ga0307945, IMG submission 201818) | Saline water microbial communities from Organic Lake, Antarctica - #228 | ecosystem: Environmental > Aquatic > Non-marine Saline and Alkaline > Saline | place: Antarctica: Organic Lake...
TACGGTGTTTTTGGCAGGGAAGCCACCAGCTATACGGTCACGTACGGTGTATGTACACGGTTTTGGAGAATTCTACTAATTAGTGAACAGCCAAACGGCCACTCAGTGCTAGTAGCCGTTCAACCTCACAGATACAGCATTACAGCCGCAATTAATATATGGTCCAAGTACGGTGTATGTACCCGGTTCTGATGAACCCTTCTTATCAGTGCTGCAATTTTGCTCACACCGCAGAGAGCTGCACACCTCGCAGCCACCACTCAGTTCCTGTCCTCCTGCCCTAAATGGGCGCTCAAAAAACGCAAACAGCAACAATTGCCGGCATGATTAGACAGGCTTGTAATTTATGTGAAATGCATGATTGCCTTACGAGGCACGCACATAGGTCGTTACGAGGCCTCACAAAATAAAGCGCACACACACACTCTTTTTTTATCCCCTCAAGTATAAAACCACAAAAGATGTGGCTTGCCCAGGTGCCAGCTCTCACACAGACACATTCAACAACCAGGACATGCACTCAGGAACACACTCTCTCCCTCACACACACACACACACACACGTACCAGCAAGGCCACGATGTCAGCCAGGAGGCCTCCTTGATCTGTACCCGCCAAATCAAACACCGTGAGCTCTGAATTGGGGTCGACATTCTGCTCAGGTACGGAGGGGCCCGCGCACAGCACATCCCTGTGTGTGTATATTAATGTGCATGTGTTTCTGTATGTGTGTGTATATATGTATGTGTGTGTTTCTTTATGTCTGTGTATATATGTAACATGTGTGTGTATGTGTATGTATGTAACTATGTGTGTGTGTATGTGTGTGTATGTATGTATATGTGTATGTGTGTATGTATGTACATATATGTATTTGTTTTTATACACGTATGTGTATGTGTATATGTATGTATTTGTTTTTATACACGTATGTGTACGTGTATATGTATGTTTCAGTGTGTGTGAGTGTGTGTAGTATGTGTGTATGTATGTACATATATGTATTTGTTTTTTTACACGTATGTATAGGTATATGCGTGTGTTTCTGCATGTGTGTATGTGTGTATGTATGTGTGTGTGTACATATAAATATGTGTGTGCTTCTGTTTGCGAGTGCGTGTACGCTCATATCTCATACGTAGGTTTGGCCAGAACCGTGTATATACGCTGTATGACATCGTATATTTAGGTATGTGGGTCCAGCCAGGTTTACTCATATGTGTGTACAACTAATTATATATTAAGCGAAGCTTCTATATATTAAGCGAAGCTTTGGCACGCACTTGATGGCCTGGAGTTTTTTGGGGTCTGTGATGCGGTCAACGGTGAACTCATCGAGGAACCAGCCCCCGTCAGAGGAGATGCAAGCCTTGCGAATGCTGAGGCCCATTTCTGTCAGGCATTGTACGACCTGAATGTCATGCGCAGAGAAAAAACAATTGTGAAGATGCAAGCAGCCGTGTGAAAACACACACACACACGTACATGCATGTACACACACTCACTTATACGCGCACACACACACACGCACACATATGCACACTCAACTACACACACGCATGTGCACGCACACGTACAGGTACGTGTACACGCACACACAGGAGCCCATGCACATGCACACGTACACACACACACACCTACACACCACACACCTACACACCACACACACCTACACACCACACACACACACACACACACACACACGCACACACACACAGACACACACACACACACCACACACACACACACACACACACACACTCACTCAAACATACGCACACACACGCACACAGATCCAAACGCACACACACCTACATGCACGCACCCACACGTTTTCAAGCGTTATTAACAAACCAGGCACTAGTCCCCACCTCCACGAGTGTGCCAGCCCTGTTTGCACTGTCCACGGTCAAGACTGTACGGTCATTGTAGGTCGTGTTGTCCACCTCGACATTGGGGGGGTTCAGCCTCAGCTCTGGGGAGGCAAACATACCGACATGTGTTGCAAGGAACACTAGGAAGAGAGAAGGGGGAAAGAAGAGCAGGTCTGGTCTTAACAACCCTTGGGTCTGGATGGGGCCATCCAAACCCTAAGAGGGGCACTTTCACAAAGATACAGACTCCACCCCCAGAGACAAACCTCACAATCAAAGGCACCCTCCCCTTGCTGGAGATACGCACATACCATATGTCATATGGTCGAACATTGCTCCCGCGTCGCTTACGGCATTGCCTTTTTCATTTGCCTTGTACACAGCCAAACTGGCGAGGTTCAGTGAGGAAGCCACGCTCTGTGTAGTCCGGTGTCTGTACATTTGGACCATGGTGGCTGGGTTACGTCGAGAACGAAGGCCTTGAAGGCAGGAAGGGCCCTCAAGCGGCCGGTGCCTACAAGTTAATTTGGTATTCTAATCCCGAGGCAGTTCCGACGGTTGTTTAAAAGCGGTTGATTTTGCGCGGTTAAAACGGTTGTGGAAATCTGTTGTCACATTAACAAAAAATATATAAGAACCAATACTTTTGTTTTGGTGCCGGACCCCTTCCGGGATATATTTTCAACTGTACCATGGGGAAAAGTAAGAATAGTATAAGGCTTCGAAGCAGGGCTCTGGGCTTCTTTCCTGATTCGTCTGTGCTTAGTTCTGTGCCAATAAGGCCCGCACAAGCTGCTGGCAAGAGCAAGGTGCTGGAAAAAACGAGCAGTAGGAGACTCAACAGGAGGAGAATAGACGGGGGCCATGCTGGCCAGCAGGAGCAGGAGAAGTTGGGTATTCATTTGCTTCTAGATGGGGAGCCAAACTGTTTAATTATGTACTTATTTAAATTCGTCAATTGCATCCTAATTATTTTGTGTGTGACCGCTGGATCACGCACATAATTAGTTAAGAATGGGCGTACCCCATGGTATGTGTAAATTTTTCATAATTAATTAAGCGTGTGACCGGGGCCAAATATCTAAAAAAATATATTCACCGCCTTTTTTAAAAGGTGATAGAAGGCACCTGGGTAGTTTTGTCTATGCTACCCAAGCATGACTAACTCATAATGACACGTTTGCCGCCACCATCATGCGTGCTAAATGACGCAAGGCTCCTCTGCAGAGCATGTGGGTGGGCCCGATGGCCGCGGCAAGCCTGTCAATGGCTTGTCGAACTTCAGACAGAGCGGCGGAGCGGGCGGCAGTGTCGGAATGGGAGGGAAGGGCACGAAACCTGAAGTTGAAGTGTGAGAGAGTGAGGGGTTTGTGAAAAGGGTGTGAGTACTGGGGAACGTGACTGTGCATTACAATGGGGGTGTGCTTATAAGATCGTGCGCACCACCAGCCAGACTCCAATCGTTCTCTTATCACTGCCACCAAAACTGTTGTGCTTGTCGAGAACATAATGTTCTGCAAGTGAGCTCTGAGGAAGCTCATGGAAGCAATTGACAACTTATTATTGAATACCGCATTGTACTCTTGAACACTCACATGACTAGCTAGGGCTTAGAATGCAAGCTCATACACACGTGCATACACACACACATACACATTGAGCACACCTGGCAAACGCCAGCCCCACATCCGCTTCCTTGGCCAACCCAGTCCCTGTTCCACCCCCACCCTGATATCTATCGTGGCTGAGCTGCAGCAGCTTTGTGGCAGCTCGATGGTCCGCCCCTGCTGCACAGATCATGCCTAGTCGGTGCTTGCACATCACCAGCTGCGTGTGCATGTATGCAAGTGTGTGTGTGTGTGTACGCATGTGTGTGTATGTGTGGGACTGTGTGTGCCGTACCGTACCATAACAAATGCAAGGTTCGAAAAAATCCTAACCCAATTAATGAATCCCAATGCAAGCAACGCGAGGGGGGCAACGCTTAATTATAAAACACAATGCGAGCCTATGAGAGGGCCTTCTGGCCCACTGAGCTGCACCTACATGCGTATGCACGCGCGTATGTGTGCGTGCGTGCGCGTACGTGCGTGTGTGTGTGTGTGTGTGTGTGTGTGTGTATTCGTGCGTATACGTGTACGTGTGTGCGTGCGTATACCTGTACGTGTGTGCGTGCATTGTGTACGTGCGTGCGTGTGTATACATTGTGTACGTACGTGTGTGTGCGTGCGTTATGAACTTGTGTGTGTGTTTGTGTGTGCGCGCGTATGTGTGTGTGTGTGCGGGTACGTGTGCGTGCATGCGCATGTGAAGGGATTGAAGATATCCTCCCTCTTGGTGTTTTCCCTCCCCAAGAGAGTGCCAGCCTCCAAGCTGTTTGTCCCCTTGAGGGGCGGCTTAACAAGCTTTCCCGGCCTGTCCCCGTTCATGCTTATAATTAATTAAGTAACCCCAATGGGAGCTTTGCGAGGCCCTTGTAACTTGGTAATTTAAACTGCTCCCGACACTCCGCGAGGGGGTAAAAGACGTTTGCGGTACGCGGTGATATACGTACCGTACGGTGTGTACGTATGTGTGTGCTTGTTTGTGAAGACACATATCGATGCAGCCTGCATCATGCAGGTACACGGAAAATGTGGTGGCTATGTGTGATCTGGGCACCTGATTTGTGGCACTTGGTCATCCAATTCTTGTAAAATTGTCCCTTCTTATCCCGTTCCCATCCCATCCCATCCCATCCCATCCCATCCCATCCCATCCCAAAGAAATACACATTGACAACAGGCGCCCACCAGATCAGAGTTCTCATCCTCGTAGATCTGCCGAAGCGTTTCCCCAGCTTGCCTCACATGAGCTTCTGCATCATGCAGCATGTCCTGCATGTAGAGACAGTGAAGTGATGCTGCTTTTCGTGCACGGAAGCAGTAAGTGTTGTTGCATTTAGGACCGTCCTCACAAATGTGGACGCCCAGCAAAGCAAAGCCCCTTCTACCAAACCTCGGATCACCAAACAAACCCTCGCACGCAACTCCAGGCACCCTACAGGTGCTGTGATGCAAAACTGTGGATTGTTTGTTGCCTGAGGGGGAGTCACACACACACACATACACACACACAAACACACACACACAAATTAAAGTACCCTGCTGTGATGCGAGACTGTGGATTGTTTGTTGCCTGAGGGGGAGTCACACACACACACACACACACACACACACACACAAATTAAGTACCCTGCAATCGCCTGGACATGAAAACGTGCTGCGGGTTGCCACTGCTAGTTGTAGACGATAAGCATTTTTGTGTTTTACAAGCACGGGTTGGAAGAGGCTGTACGCTTATGCCATGCGGCGGAATAGTCTGCACGCTTTGTGATGATACACTGCTCTCTGAAATTTTTGTATCTGCTAGTTGTAGATAATAAGCTATCTTGTGTTTTACAAGCACGGGTTGGAAGAGGCTATACGCTTATGCCATGCGACGGTATAGTCTGCACGCTTTGTGATGATACACAGCTCTCTGAAATTTTTGTGTCACAAGCGTTTCCTGTTGAGAAGCACGTGACAGGAAGAGCTGCTCACCAAAATACGCCTTTGTTTTAATGGTGCCTTCACATTACACATGCATCAAAGTTGATGTGGTGAAACGCAAGGAAGGCATTAGGAGCGGGGCATACACTTACTTGCACATAGTAAAAGGTGCCTAGCTTGTACCTCACAATGGCTAAGTCTTCACTATTTGGGCTCACATCTTCTAGCAGCCTGTGGGCGTGTAATTGTGTGTGTATCAGTGTGTGCATGTTGTGTATGTTCGCGGATATGTGTGTATCAGTGTGTGCATGTTGTGTATGTTCGTGTATATGTGTGTAAGTGCGTCTAGGGGGGGGAGAGGGCAAGTGTGTGTGTTTGTGTGTGTTTGTGTGTGTTTGTGTGTGTTTGTGTGTGTGTCTGTGAGAGGGGGAGGGGCATGCCCTCTAGAAGCCTGGTGTCAGTCAGAACGTTTTTGTTCAAAATTGAAAGTTACATCATCAACGTGTATCCTCCAGCACGTACTCTTGAGTGCAGGGATGTGTCATACGGCGTATTCGTATAATACGCCGTATCGTAATTAACGCGTATTTTACCGTATTGAACGAATCAAGCCGTATTATACAGATGCAAATTTGCCCATTTTTTTGCCGGGTTTTGGCCTTTTCAGGCACTTTCCGCCAAAACAACGGCCTTTTAGTGAGCTTTCAATGCTGTTATATAATATACTTATAACATATAATATATCGGAAAAGAATTGGGAACGTTTTGGGTGATTTTGGGGCGAAATGGGTCCATTTTGGGAAGAAAATCGGCACTCCCAAAATTGCCTAAAAATACGATTGTGTGATACCTTCGCGTATTCCGTATTAACACTTATTATACCGTATTGAACGTCCCAAATCACCGTATGACACATCCCTGCTTGAATGTATACATAGTGTATATACAAAGCATACAGCGTTCATACAAACCATACAGTACAAACAATGCGGTATGCGTGTTGGTGTCGGTATAAAATACGCCTTGCGCAATGAAGTCGTGGCTGCCAAAGGTCATCAATTCGACCCACAAACGATCGCAGATACTTAGTGTTGGCCATAACCGTATATATGCACCGTATATGACCGTATATTTGGTGATTTTCCTGCCAAACATTCCGTATGTACCGTAGGTTCACGATCACTTCGGAAATTAATTAATTATTTGGCCAGAAAACTAAAATTTTTATTAATTCATGGAGGCCTCTCCGAACTGAATTCGAAGTGATAAATTAATTATTTATAGTGATTTAGAGGGTGAAAATCGAAATGAGCTCCAAGCGCGCCAGTGTGAACTCCCTGGCCGGATTCTTAAAGCCCCTGTCCCCAGCCTCAGCCACAGCCACAGCTTCAGCCTCTTCAACAAACAGCAGTAGCAGTGCACAGGCAGGATTCACAGGGCTCTCGAACTCAAAAACGAATTCCCGACAGAGCCCTCCCGAAGTGCCCTCGAAGCCAAAAATTATTCCCCAGAACCCCTCACGAACTGAAATCGAAATTTTAATTAATTTTTTAAAAGTGTGGTCCCGAAGTGATCGTGAACCTACGGTATACTTATATACCGTTTGTTTACGATCACTTCGGAAATTTATTATTTTTTGGCCAGAAAACGAAAATTTTAATTAATTCTTGGAGGCCTCTCCGAACTGACTTTGAAGTGATAAATTAATTATTTATAGTAGTTTTGAGGGTGAAAATCGAAATGAGCTCCAAGCGCGCCAGTGTGAACCCCCTGGCCGGGTTTTTGAAGCCTCAGCCACAGCTTCAGCCTCAGCCACAGCTTCAGCCATAACTAACAGCAGTAGCAGTGCACAGGCAGCATTCACAGGGGGGCTCTCGAACTCAAAAACTAATTCCCGACAGGGCCCTCCCGAAGTGCCCTCGAACTCAAAAATTAATTCCCAGACTCCCTCATGAACTGAAATCGAATTAAATATTTGAAAGTGTGGTCACGAACTGATCGTGAACGAACGGTATATGGTTCGGTATGTACACTTATATATATGGTTCTGGCTGACCCTGCAATTATATTACACAGATGCTGTTTCTGAATGGCCTGTCAGGAAGGGGGGTCAGGAAGGGGGGTTTGGGGGGTGGGTGGTCATTTTGAGCCGGAGGCCCAAAATTGACACGTGACTGTCATGAATTTTTTTTAGGCTCCTGCACACATGATGGTAGCATGCCAATTTGCAACCTCTACACAACAGACACACAAAGAGGAAGCACACACGATGGTGGCATGCCAGCATGCACCCTCTCACGTCTCACCGTGCATGCTGCTTCAGGAGGGTCTCACACAGCAGGGGGTCGGGCTCAGCAGCTCCTAACGGCACGTGGACGAGGCGGTCATGCTGCAGTGTGTGCACGTGTGTGTGTGTGTGTGTGTGTGTGTGTGTGTGTGTGTGTGTGTGTGTGTGTGCACGTGTGTGTGTGTGTGCGTGTGTGCTCATACATACGTGTTCCTCATGTGCTCGCGAGTCTTTGTTTTGCGTGCTCACGCTCGCTTCTTGACGTGCCACATCAAATGGTGCGTTGAAGACTGCGACACCTTTGTTAGCATCCAGCGCAATTACTGCCTTGAAAAATGATTGGTGGATTACTGCTGAGCAAAGAAAAGAGGGCACATTCCAGACGGCAGCACTTTTTTTGGCTATAGAGCATTTCTTTTATGTGCTCGCACTCACTGTCTCATGTGCCAATGAACCAATTCTACTTTTTATATGCTACTTAAAACACTCTATAAATTGTTCGACCAGCGCAAGAAAGTTCACAAGAGACTGCAGCCATTCATATATAAGTTAACAATTTCTACTAGCTGTAGAACCATTGTTTCCTGAGCCAGTGCGAGAAAGGTCACAAGGGACTGGAGGCCACTGATTCTATAGTACAATGTTGGGCAGACACCGCTTTTCACATGCTATCACACAACTACCTGGCCTAGCGCAAGAGAGGTCACGCAGGAGAGCAGGCCATTGATTAGATGATACGATGTCAGGCAGAAATGCTTTTCACATGCAATTACACGGCTACCTGGGCTAGCACAAGACAGGTCACGCAGGAGTGCAGGCCATTGATTAGATGATACGATGTCAGGCAGACACTGCTCTTCATGTGCAATCACACGGCTACCTGGCCTAGCGCAAGAGAGGTCACGCAGGAGTGGAAGCCACTGATTTGGATGATACGATGTCAGGCAGAAACGCTTTTCAGCCAATCGGATGATTGACGTTGGGCAACAAACGCTTTCCATTTGATCACACAATTACCTGGGCGAGCGCAAGAGAGGTCACGAGGGACTCTGGGCCATAAAGGCCTGCCATCTTTTTAAAGGAGGACACGACGGTGTCTTCCATTTGAGCGACCTGTGTATGTAAAGAAGGCCTGCCATTTATTTCACAGAGGACACGACGGTGTTTTCCATTTGAGCGACCTACACATGTGCGGCACGAACAAACCAAACAAGCGACTGTGTGTGTGTATGTGTGTGTGTGTGTGTCTGTGTGTGCGTGTGTGTCTGCACATGTGCGGCACGAACAAACCAAACAAGCGACTAATTGCAGCTACATTCATCATCAATTTTATAGACCCATGATGAACTTAAAAACAAGGATTCAAGCCTACTCATCCAAACAGGTGGTGCCAAATGCAGTCATGTACATGCAAACCTCACCCATACCCACATCCACACACACCCACACATACACGCTTCACACCTGGCCAGCATGCTTTGTGCCTGCAAGGAGGGCGTAGTCAATGTACAACTGGGCCTCGTGCTGCCCAGGGTCGTTGCGCGCCTGAACAAACACACATACACACACACACACACACGCACACACATGTGTATGCTTACAAGTTGGGAGGAGGGTGACTTTTCCTGCTCAATGTCAGGCAGTTTTAATGTATCACAAGGCAGTTTTAATGTATCACAAGGCAGTTTTAGTGGTATCACAAGGCAGTTTTAATGGTATCACAAGGCAATTTTAATGGTATCACAAGGCAGTTTTAGTGTATCACAAGGCAGTTTTAATGTATCACAAGGCAGTTGACCTTGCGTATTGCCCAGGGTCGTTGCGTGCCTGACCAGTTGTACATGTGCACTTGCATGTAGGGAGGAGGGTGAGGTTTTAAGGTTCAATGTCTGGCAAATTCAATACTGCTGTAAGCAGTTGCTCGAGGTTGCTGCATGCACGAACAGATCCAGGGTGAGGTTTTAAGGTTCAATGTCTGGCAAATTTAATACTGCTGTAAGCAGTTGCTCGAGGTTGCTGCATGCCCGAACAGATCCAGGCTTCAATGGACATCATCGGAGATGCAGAAGGCCCAAGAGGCACGAGTAGGGTTGGCCAGAACTATTATATGCCGTACAGACTTGGGTTCAGTCCGCAGCCCCAAAAAAAAAAATTTGTTTCACACTCCCGCATCAACCCCGCACCCTGGAAATATTTAAATTACACCAACCCCGCACAGGGATTTTTGCCTGACAGGCTCCAAAATACGCCAAAAATCCCCGTTTTTCAATCCCGCACCCCCAAAATTAATAGATATTTTTCGTGCGCGCAGTCACCCTGCAGGGCAAAAAACGATATTTTTGCGCGGTGATATAAAGTCTGTACGGTACACCATATATGACCGTATAAACACTGCATATATATATTACCGTATATACACTGCACATATAAATATATATTTCCGTATATACACTGCACATATATATGTGCACATATGTATGCACATATATATGTATATACCTAAATAATTGTAGCCAACCCTAGGCGCCAACTTTCTTGCTGTGCTCACGTTCAGAACGGTATCAGCTGTGCTGCTAGTTTGCGGCGGTGCAAATAAAGTTATAACGGCACCTCTGGGTGTTGCGCAGAAGCATCGTGTGCTTGGCTCAACAGAGAGATGGAGTCAGCTGATGAAATTGAGCACTACCCTCGGGTGTCACATTACATGCAAACACACACACATACACACATACACACACAAGCACGCACGCACACACACGCACACAAAGACATACGCACGCACCCACACACACCTGCACACACGCATGCACACAGACACGCGCATGCACGCACATACGCACGCACACAAGCACACACACTTTTCCCAACTTGTACGTGCTTACCGCCAAAACCTCACGCGCGGTGTGGAGCAAGCCAGCTGCCTCTGTGATCCGTCCCTGTGTAATTGTGTGTGTGTGTGTGTGCGTGTGTGTGTGTGTGTTTGTGCGCGTGTGTGTGTGTGTGTGTGTGTGAGAGAGAGAGGTTGGGACCGGTTAATAATTTCAGGCCCGGATTCACGACATTCATTTATTACGGCAAATTGGCCTGAAGCGCAACAAACTCAGATATTTAAAAAATGGGAGAGAGAAAGGCAAACCTCTACGAAATGAAAGAAAACGAGCCAGCTAGGTGCGTACCATTTAGGTAGTTTGCAACCACCTCACAGCAACACAAAGCACCAACGAACAACCCTCAACACCCCTTTTACTACCTTTTCTAGTATACCACCCTTCTCAAGAGCCCCACCTGCGCAAAGTAGACCACCCCCAGACGCAGCGAGCGGTGCCCCACCAGCAGAGAACCTGGTGAAAAATTTTTCAGTGTCATTTCGTGCGCAACCTGCGTACACATGCAGGAGTTGGAGTCTGGTGCAAAATTCTTCAATGTCATTTCGTGCGCAACCTGCGTACACAAGCAGGAGTTGGAGTCTATGCAAAGTTCTTCAGTGTCATTCGTGCGCAACCTGCGTACACATGCAGGAGTTCACACAGGTGTTGCAAGAGGGAGTGCAGGTGCAATAGTGCTCACAGGCGTCGAGAGGAAAAGAGAGTGCATAGGCGTTGCAAGAGAGAGAGAGAGAGAGAGAGAGAGAGAGAGAGAGAGAGAGAGAGAGAGAGAGAGAGAGAGAGAGAGAAAGAGAGAGAGAGAGAGAGTGCAGGGAGGTGCGCGTTTAGCGTTTATAGGCCATAGATAATGAGGGGAAGCATGCATTGTTGTGCATGAAAGCAAGAGTGTACACAGGTGCCGCAGGAAGCGTAGGGAGGGAAGCAAGCATAGGCCAGCAATGAGTGGAGCATCACATCGTGCGTGATTTTGGAAGTCTCATTTTGTGTTGCATGAGTCTGCAACCTGTTGCACAGGTGTTGCGCATGAGTGTGTGAGCTGCTAACAAGCAATGTTCCTTTAAAACGCTGTTTTGAGGGGGATATATCAGGGCCATCTTGTGCGTGACCTGCTTGCAACGGTGTGAGCAAAAGCAGGCGAGGGCCTTAGACAAGTGTGTGTGTGTGCGTGCGTGGGTGTGGGACGGCACCTGCTCACGCTAGCCAAAGCCCCACCAATACAGAGTACATGCATTAGTCTTTACCTAAAAAGAAACAAGCAGGGAGGCACGACAGGGGTCATCAGCATACTGCGAGACGGCTTCACTACCTTCCAGCTTTTGCTCATTAGCAGGTGTGCTGCCTCCACGCACACTCATGCTCATTTAGCAACATTTGTATGCACACACATACACACAGGCACACGCACATGCACGTGCACACACGCATATGCACACGCTCGCGTACCCATGCACATAAACACACAGGCACACACACATGCACGTGCACACATGCATACGCACACGCTCGCGTACACATATACAAAAGCATACACACCTGGGCATGGTGCGAGGCAGTTTCCACATCTCCCTGCATGAGTGAGAGCAGAGCCACTTGGCTGTACAGCTCACTCAGCTCTGGACTGTGTGTGTGTGTGTGCGTGTGTGTGTGTGTGTGTGTGTGTGTGTGTGTGTGGCTGTACAGCTCACTCAGCTCTGGACTGTGTGCACGTGTTTGCACTTGTACATGTGTGTGTGTCTGTGCGTGTATGTGCGCGCGTGTGTGTATGTGTGTGTATGTGTGTGTGTGCGTGTGTGTGTGTTTGTGTACGCATGTATTTGTGCGTGCGTGTGTGTGTGTGTGTGTGTGCCTGTGAGTGCATATGTGTTCATGCGTTTCGGTGTGTGCGTGCATGTGTGTGTGTGTGTGCGAATGTAAGTGAGCCTGCACAAAATGTCGAGGCAGCAAACCTGTTTGGGAATTTGGGCTGGAAGGTGGTGATGCCCTCACGCAGTATGCTGATGGCCCCTGTCGCGTCTCCCTGCTCTACCAGAAGCACAGCCGTGTCTACCTGCAGCAAATGATGAGGCACTGTTACAAAATAGGGTTGGCCAGAACATGTGTGCCGCACACGAATGTATCATTCAAGATTCATCCGCCAAAAATACCATGCGCATGCACCGTGTTTGGATCTACAGCCTTGTCCACCTGCTTTTACAAAGATGAGGCATGTGACAACGATGAGGCATGTCACAACGATGAGGCAAGTTAAAAAAGGGTTGGCCAGAGCCGTTTAGAATGCTACATGTAACCGTTCGAAGACGTCTCTGCCGAAAAAACATGCGCACACATCGTACAACAAGGTTCTGGCCTGATTGCCAACTTGTGGCCGTTTCACGTGCGTGTCCTTGCTCTGTTAAATGTGTGATGTCGATTCAAATAAAATTGAGGTTGCACGGCACACAGATCTGCAGCAGCATTGACGTGCCTGAATAGTTAGCTCAATGACAGCAGAACATGCACTTTAGCTGGACTGTCCACATTTTTGAGTCATCAGAGACCGGAACAGGTAGGCGAACATAAGAGGACACGCTTTGTTCCCTAAGCATGTCCTCTTATGCTCGCCTACGAGTGTGGGCACGAGTGCAGACATTTAATTTGTTGTGCTCTCTGAAGATGCCTGACAGAATGTTGCATGCATAAAACCCATCATATTGCATTCACACGCTCAAAACTTACCAGCTTAGTCAAGGCCTCCTGCAGGCTCATGTGCATAGGCTGCTTGTCTCCAGGGGGAGGGTTCGCTGTATCCCTGCTGTCGTCTCCCCCTGGCGATCCTCCTGCCTCCACAGCAAACCCCCTGCTACACTGCAGCTGTGACGGGAGTGACAGGAGGGCACGGCTGCCGTGCTGTGCGTGGCAACTTTGACCACTGTGCTGGTTTAAGTTCATCACGTGAAGTTCATCATGCGCCGTATGCAAGCTGAGCTCTGCATTATGTTGTAGGGAGAGAGAGGAGGGGAGGGCTGATGGTAAGATAATTTGAAGGAGGGATTGCTGGGGTGAGCCTGCCAGTGCAGGCTGCAAACTACGGACGCCACGCAGTAATGCCATGCTTGATTTAACAAATAATAATACAGAATTTTGCACTCGGTTTTAACGAAAGCTGTCCCACCAGAAATTTATTGATCTGCTTTGTTCTGCATAATAATTTTAATAACGCAAATGTCTGCAACAGCTAGCAGGCGTGTCGCTGCTCCTCTGCTGTCAAAATTGATGGGGGGCCTTCACTTCGGCAGCGGCAGCAGTAGCAGCACAAACCCCTTACAGAATGTGAATCTGTCCCTCGTTGGAAGTCTGACAAGGGGTTTCACAAGCAGTGACAATGGTTTTGCAGCAGGTGAGGGGCGTGTTGAAGGGGCGCCGTCGAAAAACAGTTTGAATTGACATCCCATGGATTTATACAAGGCTTTTGTGCAAACAAAGAGACACACACACGCACACGCGCACAACTGTTCAACGCACGTGCTTGCACCCATGTGACACACTCGCACATGCACACATACGCACGCAGGCAGACAGGCAGGCAGGTAGGCAGGCAGACAGGCACACACACACACGCACACACACACATGTGTGCATGCATGTGATGCCAACAACTTTGCTTGCCTGTGACTCTAG
>Ga0307945_1002784_pt1 | contig 14214 bp, 14 predicted proteins | sample OrgLakmetagen228_FD_201818 | JGI IMG/M metagenome (GOLD analysis project Ga0307945, IMG submission 201818) | Saline water microbial communities from Organic Lake, Antarctica - #228 | ecosystem: Environmental > Aquatic > Non-marine Saline and Alkaline > Saline | place: Antarctica: Organic Lake...
AAGATCAGCAGGGGCTGTGGCTAGGCAGAGCAGGGAGTTTGTCAGGGGATGTGGCTAGGCTGAGCATAAAGATCAGCAGGGGCTGTGGCTAGGCTGAGCATGAAGATCAGCAGGGGCTGTGGCTAGGCTAAGCATAAAGATCAGCAGGGAGTGTATGGAGGATCAGGGCTAAGCAGGGAGTTCAGCAAGGGCTGTAGCTTTAGGTGGTAAAACTCAGTGTACTGGGTGTGCTAGTTGTAGGTGGTGTAGGTAGTGTAATGGGTGTGCTAGGTGGTGTAGGTAGTGTAGGTAGTGTACTGGGTGTGCTAGGTGTAGGTGGTGTAGGTAGTGTACTGGGTGTGCTAGGTGTAGGTGGTGTAGGTAGTGTAGGTGCAGGTGGTGCAGGTAGTGCAGGTGGTGTAGGTAGTGTAGGTGTACTGGGTGTGCTAGGTGGTGTAGGTAGTGTAGGTGTACTGGGTGTGCTAGGTGTAGGTGGTGTAGGTAGTGTAGGTGCAGGTGGTGTAGGTAGTGCAGGTGGTTTAAGTAGTGTAGGTGTACTGGGTGTGCTAGGTGGTGTAGGTAGTGTAGGTGTACTGGGTGTGCTAGGTGTAGGTAGTGTAGGTAGTGTAGGTGCAGGTGGTGTAGATGGTGCACCTTAGCTTTGGTGCAGAAGGTGGTGTAGGGTTACGGGTTGTACATAAACCAACAAGCAAGCACACACCGAGCCAAATTCGTTGTACGTGAAGACCAAAGAAACTGACCTGGGCTTGGGCCGTCCAAGGCTCACTTGGACTGGGAAGGGGCTGAGGGGGGTCGTGTGTGACAGCTGGCGTAGGGTGTGTGATCAAGGAGAACTGCGAGAAGCGTGTGTGCGTGTGTGTGTGCGTGTTTTTGTGTGCGTGCGTGTGTGCATGTGCATGTGATTGTGTGTGTGTGCGTGCATGTGTGTGTGATTGTGTGTGTTTGTGTATGCGCGTGAATGTGTGTGCGTGCATTCATAGGTTGTAATTTCTTTGCTGCCAACCCCTTACAGGCCATATTGTGTGTGTATGTGTGTATGTGTGTGCGTGCGCTTGTAGGCTTTGATTGTTTTGCTGCCAACCCCTTGCAGGCCATATTGTATGTGTGCGTGAGTGTGTGTATGTGTGTATGTGCGCTTCAAGGCTTTAAGTTCTTTGCTGCCACAACCTTGCAGGCCATGCATGCTGTAGCCACGTGTTGCAGATGTAGGGGAAAACGAAAAAGAGACTGTACAGGCAGCAGATGCACACTCCCCACAATGATTGAGCCACATGCCAAACAGTCATTTGCTGCAGGCAGCAGAAGCACACCAAATATTATTAAGGAGAAGCCACAGTCACGTGCTGCAGGAAGCAGACGCACACAAGCAAGTTGCAGACGCACACAAGCAAGTTGCGGACGCACACAAGCAAGTTGCAGACACACACAAGCAAGCTGCAGACGCACACAAGCAAGTTGCAGACGCACACAAGCAAGTTGCAGACGCACACAAGTTGAAAAATATTCCACACATTCACGTGCTGCAGGCATGGATGTGCTGCAATAAATGCTGTGCTCCTTCATTGCCTACCATCGCACACAGGTCGTCCCCGTGCCAATGTCAACCCAAACAGGGCCAAACGCTTTCCACTCAAATCACAGCCTCCTATGCATCTTCTGAATGCACGATACTCAATTTTGTTGATTGACATTTGCTGGAATTGACATATGCTGGAAATTTGGCATTCTGGGGTGCTGTGTAGGGCTTGATGCAACTTTGTAACAACACTTACTACCTGATCTGAACCATAGTAGGGCTCGATGCAACTTTGTAGCAACACTTCTCTGATCTGAACCATAGCCCTACATACTGGCAACGCTGCTCTGCGAGCTGAGATAGATGAGGCTCAATTTGTAACAACACTTACCTGATCTGAACCACAGCCCTACATGCTGGCAACGCTGCTCTGCGAGCTGATATAAATAATAGAGGATTGAGCCTCATATCGATCTATATCAACGCTGCTCTGTGAGCTGAAATAGATGAGGCTCAATCCTCTATGAACTGGCAACGCTGCTCTGTGAGCTGAAATAGATGAGGCTCAATCCTCTACGTACTGGCGACGCTGCTCTAAGAGCTGAGATAGATGAGGCTCAATCCTCTACGTACTGGCAACGCTGCTCTGTGAGCTGATATGGGATGAGACTTGCGTATCCATGGTTATAATCCGACTCTTGTTGTTTTTCCAGATGCAGGCACACACACCCACACACACAAACACACGCACATGCACGCGCGCACATTACAAGCTTGTCGATTAAGGCCGGAGCGGCTATGTCGTAGGCCTCAACCTCACATGAAAATTGACTTATCAGTCCCTACCTACTACTTTTCTCCTTTCTGTCAATACCTCTTGCTTCAAAAGATCGCAGCCCCTCTTCACACACACACACACACACACACACACGCACACACAAGCACACACACACACCTCTGTAACTAAGGTTACTTAAAATAATTAAGCCCTCTCAGCGCACACCTCTGCAATTTTGTCCAGCAGCGCCTGGATGTGGTGGCTGACGTGTTGGGGCTTTGCAAAGCCATCCAGTGTGCCGTCCATGCCACGAACAACCTGTGAGGTGGAAGGAGGGTTTGCAGGTTGTCTGTAAGGATGGTAGAACGCACAACACAAACGTGGAGCTTTGCAAAGCCATCCAGTGTGCCGTCCATGCCACGAACAACCTGTGAGGCGGAAGGAGGGATTGCAGATTGTCTGTAAGAAAACGGTAACCACGAAATTGCGCAATGACATGTGGGGCCTCGTGTAAGGCCTTCCAAGTGTGCCGCCCATGCCACGAACAGCATGCGAGGTGGAAGGAGAGTTTGCAAATTCTATGTAAGAAAACGATAACCATGCAAATGCCGTCCATACCACGAACAACATGCGAGGTGAAAAGACGACATTGCATGCAGGATTCACTTCATCCCACTCCTGTTTCCAGCAGACCAAGCCTGCAACCCTGAAGAGGTGCACTGCTCCTTTCCAAAGAGCCACCCTACCACAAACAGCTTGTGCGTCATGGTAGAGGAATGACGATGATGTTAGGGGCAAAGGTGGGGCACGTTGATGCCCCTTTACACCTCACAGTGTGATGGAGTGCATGTCCCCTCCTCCTTTCTAATATGCCAGGATTCCAAGCGCCACCTACCACAAGCAGCTCGTGCATCATGGTAGAGGAATGACGATGGCAATAGGGGCAAAGCTTGGGCATGTACATTGCGCGGTGTGAAAAAGTGTGCTTTCCTTCTCCTTTCTAATGTGCCAGGACTCCACACACGGTCGTGTGCCTGCATGTCACCTTGTTGCATCTGACAATAAAACAGCGCTCACATAGGAATCTGTGCTATGCAGGGCTGGCCCAAACCGTATAACTACACCGTATATGACTGTACGTGTCGTAATTTCCCTGCGCAAAATACCAGGTATACACCTTATATACGTATGTATGTATGGTTTTGGCCAATTGCTATGGGGAACCGTTGGTGGGTAGTACTGCCAATGCACCTAAACAGGATTTAGAAAATGTGCCTCATTAATGTGTGTACACACACCCAGACCCTCGCGCAACTGCACACTCACACGACCACACACACACACACACACACACACACACACACACACACACACACTTGTAAACCCACACCCGCACTCCCCCATCCTCCAATTTACACACACACACACACAAACACACACCTGCCAAGAAGGGGAAGCCCTCTTGCTGATACCTGCACTGGGAGCAGCACCTTGCCCTTTGCTGCTGCTGCCACTGCCGCCACTGTTGCTGTGCTCCTGCCCCTCCTGCTGCTGAGGGGGCCCTTCTTGCAGCCCAGGGCACCATTTGCTGCCTGCTCTCGAAACGACAGCAGCATGTGGGTCGTTAGAAGCATGCAAGGTGCATGTCACGTAGGATTGGCCAGAACTGTGTACATACACCGTATATGACCGTATATTTGATGATTTACCTGCCAAAAATACCGTGTATGCACTGTGTATATGTGGTTTTGGCCAGCCCTATACATGTGTGAATTGCAGGGAGGCGTGAGCTGGCCTTCTGAAGCCCAAGGCACCGGTTTGCTGCATGCAGCACACGTGAGCAAGAGCAGTGGCAAGCAAATTGTGGTGGACATGCGCATCAGGTGCGTGTGTACGAACAAATGCAGAGGCCAGTGAGGTGAAGAATGTGGCATTTTGAAGGCCAAGGCGCCCTCTGCGGCTCAGTGAGCAAAGTATCAAGACGTACGCACACACACACACACATAATGCACATGAAAGCATGCTGGGATGAGTGACTTAACAGATGGCCATCTGAAGGCCAAGGCGCACTCTACTGCTCATGTAACATAGTATCAAGACGTAAGACGTACATGCACATGAATGCACAGGCATGCTGGGATGAGTGTTTTAACAGGTAGGAGTTGTTCAAGGGAGGTGAGTCTGAAGGCCAGGGCACGCTCTACTGCGCATTGGGCATTACGACGTGTGCTAATGCACAAAAAGGAGTTGTTTAGAGGAGGCAGTCTGAAGGCCAGGGCGCACTCTGCTGCTCATTGAGCATTATGGCATGCACGCGATTATAGATGCAGGGGCGAGGTTTTAATTGCCATGAATTTTCCCTTTGTCCTTATCCTTGTTTTTTCCTTCGTCCTTGGAACACATTTGTGCAACTTCCTCACCAACCGTACTCACAATTGCACGCAGAAGTACAAAAATACATACATAGGATTGTATCAATCACTCACTCACTTACCCACATAAATGCACACATAAGCTTGTAAACAATCACTCACTCACTCACTCACTCACTTACCCACACAAATGCACACATAAGCTTGTAAACAATCACTCACTCACTTACCCACACAAATGCACACACAGACATGCATACACAGAAATATAATGAAAGTGTACACACACACACCTCTAGCAAGCCCTGAGCTGTCAGATGCCCTACGTACAGCCGCTGCCACACTCCCTGTGTGTGTGTGTGTGTGTGTGTGTGTGTGTGTGTGTGTGTGTGTGTGTGTGTGTGTGTGTGTGTGTGTGTTATGAATGTGAGTGTGTGTACGAGTGCGTATATGTTGGCGTGTGAGTGCTTACACATGTGTGTTTTTACAGCCTCCCCTTATAGGAGCTGCTGCTGCAAAGGGTTTCTGGTGTGTGAGTGTGTGCACGTGCTTGTGTTTTTGTGTTTTGTGTGTATAAATTACGTGTGAAGTGTAAAGATGTGTGTGCATGTGTGTATGGATGTGTGTCCAAGTGTGTGTGTGTGTATGTGTGTGTGTGTGAGTGTGTGTGTGTGAGTGTGTGTGGGTGTGGGTGTGTGAGTGTGTGTGCGTGTGTTTGTGCACGTGCGTGCCCATGCGCGTGTTACCCTCACACCCCTCTTACCTGGCCCCCCTGTCTCTGACAGCCACGCCTTCTGCTGTTGCTGCTGCAGGTGCTTCTGCCTCCTAGCCTGTCTGCTCTGCTGCTGAGACACGATGGCATTGCTGTGGGCATTGCTGTGGGCATTGTGAAGAGGCGTGCTGCTGGGTTGGGCACTGTCTGAGGCCGTGCTATGGGTTGCGTCAGAAGTGGAAGTGGGGAGGAAGGCTGTGCTGCTGCTGGGTTGCTGCGAGGCTGGTTGGGTTGTGGGTGTGGGTGTGAGGTGGTGTGTATGAGATGGTGTGTGTGACGCATCTTGGCTTGTGCGCGAGGGGGTAATAGAGGGAGGAGGAGGTAAGAGGGTGGGCAGTTCGGCACTAGTGTTAAGGTCTGCGGCGCTGGTGCTGCCGGCTTCTTTGCTGCTGCTGCTGGCTTCTTTGCTGCTGCTGCTGCTGCCTGCCCAACCAACGAATCGAGGGTGCACACCTGAAGCATGGGTTTGTGTGTGTGTGTGTGTTTGTGTGTGTATGTGTGTATGCATGTGTGTGTGTCTGTGACCGTACTTTAAATGTACAGGACGCACAACGAAAGCACACTCGCACGAGCATGCGCGCTAGAGTGTGTGCGTGCTCAAGCACACTACGCACGTCAAGCACGTTGAGCACATAAAGGATATTGAGCACATTGCAAATGCGCGTGTGGATGTGCGTGTATGTGGGTGTTGGAATGCGCGTGTGAATGTAGGGAAATTGCAAACGGATGTGTACAGAGGTATAAAGAAGGTGCTGCTAACTGCTCAGCCTTTTATCACCCATTGATAGCAAGCATGCGCTTTTACAGCTCTGAAGCTACATGCCAAGGTTATGTATATTATTTAACCTAAGCCTTAGGCTAAGGCAGTTAATTTTACATTTATACATGCCTACATAACAACAATGACACAAGCAGAACATAAGAGTGACACGTTTGAAAGAGAAGGTTCTTGTGGATCGGGCGCTAGTGACAGTCAAGTCACGCGCGGCCTTACAAAAACAGCAGTGAAAGTCACACACACTAACACACAAAAAAAAAACAATACAACACACACATACACACACACCTAGGCGAGGCAGCAATAGGAAGCCTGCTTCTGCCACGGCGTTAGCCAAAGGAGCAAGGTGAGGCCAAGGCTTTTCTGTGTGTGTTTGAGTTTGTGTGCTTGTGTGAATGTTTGTGTGTTCTATAAATAAGTTACGCTCTCACACTAGGTGTCTCACATTCTGGCCAGCATCTGGACAACACTTCATATTCTATCTTATCAAAACAGTTAAGGGTTGGCCACAACCATACATATATGGTGTAAATGTAGGTGGTTAGATAGATAGATAGATAGATAGATAGATAGATAGATAGATAGATAGATAGATAGATAGATAGATAGATAGATAGATAGATAGATAGATAAATAGATAGATAGATAGATAGATAGATAGATGGATGGATGGATGGATGGGTGGGTGGGTGGATGGATGGATGGGTGGATGGATGGATGGATGGATGGATGGATGGATGGGTGGATAGATAGATAGATAGATGGATAGATGGATAGATAGATAGATAGATAGATAGATACCGTACCTTTGCGGATCCATCCCGGTGCCTAAATTTCATAAATAAATATAAAACGTAACCCCAAGTAACCCCGGAGCCTCAAAATAAATATTTAAGCCTTTCCTGCACAAATTCCGGGGGGCATTTACCCCAGGCAGTGCATGTGCGTGTGTGAGTATGCATGCACATGCGCGTTTGTGCGTGCACATGTGTGTCGTGCTGTGTGTGTGTGTGCGTGTGTGTGTGTGCGTGTGTGTGTGTGTTTGTGTGTGTGTGTGTTGCTGGGCGCATGTGTGTCGTGCTCCAGGTGTTGTCCAGGAGTGTCGTGCTCCAGGCCTGGGGCGCATGTGTGTCATGCTGCAGGTGCTGGGGCTGCTGCAGGTGCTGGGGCAGGTGCTTGGGCTGGTGCTGCAGGTCCTGGGGCTGGTGCTGGGGCTACTGGTGCTGGGGCGGGGCCTTCTCCGCTCATCACTGTTCACCCACCCACAAAACTTTATTTTCGCCAATCCCGGGCAACTCCAGAGCCTCAAAATAAATATATATTAAATGATACCGGAACCAACCCGGAGGGGAAAAAACGTTATTTACCCGGGATGATATCGAACAGGTACGGTAGATAGATAGATGGATGGATGGATGGATAGATGGAAAGGTGGATAGATAGATGGATAAATAGATAGATTGATGGATGGATAAGCAATTGGGAGGAGGCGCGTAATATGGATGGAATAAGAGCAGTGGACCTGGAACAAAACAAAACACAAACACACTCACCCACACACATAAACACACTCAAACCAAACCTCGATCGTAAGGACAGGACGAAGAGTACAGTGTCCAGGTTATAACGACTGTACTGGTAACAATATTGTTACGGGTAATAAGGAGGTAATAAACTGGTGCAACACAGGTAATAACGGCTGTACGGGTAAAAATAACTGTCACGAAGATAATCACTGACCGTCAAGCATGCAAATCACTGACTGTGATAATCACTGACCGTCAAGCATGCAAGTGGCAGGGGATTCATGGATCACTGTTACAGTTCTAATGAGATCATCAATGACCGTCAAGCATGCAAATCACTGACTGTGATAAATCACTGACTGTCAAGCATGCAAATCACTGACTGTGATAATCACTGACCGTCAAGCATGCAAATGGCAGGGGATGCATGGATCACTGTTACAGTGATAATGTGATAATCAAAGACCGTCAAGCATGCAAATCACTGACTGTGATATATCACTGACTGTCAAGCATGCAAATGGCAGGGAATGCATGGATCACTGATACGATGATACTCAATGACCGTCAAGCATGCAAATGGCAGGGGGTAGTCACTGACCGTCAAGCACGCAAGTGGCAGGAGGGGTGCATAAGTTGGGGAACACACAAAAGGACGGCAAAAGGAGGCAGCAGTACACGGACACGCACACACGCACACATGCGTACCACACTAACACACACACGCACGCACACACACGTTCAAATAAACACACCACACACATCACAAGTGGTGCCAGGGGAAGTTGCTGATCATGTGTGTGTGTGCGTGTTTGTATGTGAGGTGTGTGCGTATGTGTGTGCGTGTGTATGTGTGTGTATGTGTGTTGTGCGTGCGTGTGTGTGTACCTGGGTTGACGAAGTCTCGGGTGACCGGCGAGATGCCTCCAAAATCATTGATCTGTACAGGTACCAAGCAAGCATGCATGTTTTCATAGGGGATTTTGCAGGGAGCAGTCGTGCTTTTCAAAGAGCAGGCGTGCTTGTCAGGGAGCAGGCGTGCTTGTCAGGGAGCAGGCGTGCTTTTTAGGGAGAAGATGTGCTTTGCAAGAAGCAGGCGTGCTTTTCAGGGAGCAGGCGTGCTTTTCAGGGAGCAGGCGTGCTTTTCAGAGAGCAGGCGTGCTTTTGCAAGAAGCAGGCGTGCTTTTCAGGGAGCAGGCGTGATTTTTAGGGAGCAGACGTGCTTGTCAGGCGTGCTTTTCAGAGAGCAGGCGTGCTTTTTAGGGAGCAGACGTGCTTGTCAGGGAGCAGGCGTGCTTTTCATGGAGCAGGCGTGCTTGTCAGGGAGCAGGCGTGCTTGTCAGGGAGCAGTTGTGCTGTTTAGGGAGCAGGTGTGTATTGCAGGGAGCAAGCGTACGCAAAAAGCAGGCAGGCCTGTGTTGCAATGAGCACAGACAAGTTAAGTTCTACAGGGGGCGAGTGACTGCAAGCTGAAATATTACTTTGAAGTGTTACAAAGAACCCATGCAAGCAACGGCTGAGCCTTGCTATTGCCGCATTGAGATCCCGCACACACACACACATGCATGCACACACACATGCATGCACACACACAAACACACACATTTACACACACAAACACACACACCAGGTGCTAACTGGGAACGCCACGCAAGTGACAGCTGGAATCACACACATGAACATGCCAGAACAAAAAAACCCATGCAAATTCACACACAAGCAAAGACGCACCCCAGCGCCTGACAGGGAGCGCTATGCAAGCGACAGCTGGAGGCACACACACACAACCAAACATGCACACACATACATACCACAAGCACATCACATACGCAAGCAAAAACGCACCCCAGCAGCTAACAGGGAACGCCACGCAAGCGCCAGCTGGGCCTCGTTTGAGGCTTTTGCCCCGTTTCCGCTATCATCAGCTTCAGGGGTGAGGTTAGGGGGGGCCTGCAAAATGCAAAATAGATGGAACTGATATTAGAGGAAATTGATAAGCAACTTTTTCATATACCTTGAATGAATGTGTACTCTCAATGAATATAAAGCAAGGCCCAACTGTGACTTGTGTGGCGCTCCCTGCCGCCCGCAAAGTGTGCATGCACGTGTGTATGTGTGTGTTTGTGTATGTGTGTGTATGTGTGTGCGGCATATCTCAGTCATTTCTCCTATTCATTGAACTGCACACAAGCACGCATGCACATACAGACACACACAAGTACACACGCACACACAAAAAATATGCACACACACGCACACACAGCACCTGCACCGCCACGCTGGTGGGCAGCAGCAGCCGTGCCACAGCAATAGACCACAGCAGCTCTTCCAGGGGGGGTTCAGGGGCAGCCGCCATTCCAGTGTTCTGTTTTGCCCTACAACGGTGGAATGGGGTGTGTTCATTGTGATTGCAAAACAAGCGTAGCAGCGCTTTGTAAAAGGCATACTAAAGATGTAAGATTAGGCCATTCCAGTGTTTTGTTTTGCCCTGCAACGGTGGAATGGGGTGTGTTCATTGTGATGGCAAAACAAGCGTAGCAGCGTGTTGTAAAAGGCTTACTAAAGATGTAAGATTAGGCCATTCCAGTGTTCTATTTTGCCCTACAACGGTGGAATGGGGTGTGTGTATTGTGATGGCAAAACAAGTGTAGCAGCGCGTTGTAAAAGGCTTACTAAAGATGTAAGATAAGGCCATTCCAGTGTTCTGTTTTGCCCTACAACGGTGGAATGGGGTGTGTGTATTGTGATGGCAAAACAAGTGTAGCAGCGCGTTGTAAAAGGCATACTAAAGATGTAAGATTAGGCCATTCCAGTGTTATGTTTTGCCCTACAACGGTGGAATGGGGTGTGTTCATTGTGATGGCAAAACAAGCGTGCCACCGTCCTGATGTGCCCACCTGTGCTTGCTGAGACAACAACAACATGACGAAAACACTGTATCCTGTTCAATTCTTTTGTGTTCCTGCAACGTGAAGGTGGTCAACATGGAACATGTTGCATAGGCCACACATGTATACACACCTACATACACACACACACATACACACACACCCCTACATACACACATGCAAGCATACACGCATGTGCACGCCCACACACCCTCGCCCACACACACACACACACACACACACACACACACACACACACACACACACACACACACACACACACACACACACACACACACACACTCTGGGTGCTTGGCACTGATCAAAGTGCTAGGTAGCCTTTGAAAAGAACAACAAATTTGAAAAGGCAGGCAGTGAAAAGCCACTCCCACATTCATGGGGAAAAGGAGCCATTTTTATAACGTAAAACTCCTTCACCAAGAGATTGGTCAACGGGAACATAAAAAGGCCTCAGCTGCCACCCTTTGATTGCCATGATGACAGCCGTTTCTTGCTAGAAAGAAGCGTGCTGGCAAGCTTGACACAAAAAGCTCGTCAGAACTGGACCTGTTTCCTGTAAGGCCAAGGCTCTCTGACAAGCTTGACATTAAAACCTGATCTAAACTGTCAATTGTACAATCGTCTTCTGACAGCCTATGGACGTAAACCTAGAAAACACGGGAGAATACTTGACTGCTTTTGCCGTTATAATAAGAAAAGGCCATAGGCTCTCTGTTTTTAGACAAAGTTGTGGTCTTTGACGAACAGCCAGCAATCAGACGGTTGCTTAGAAAGCTGCAGTGCCTAGAACCTAGTAAGCTTTGGATTATTTCCATCTTCTATCTATCTTAATTTTTGCATCTAACCTGCACGTTGAATTCGTATTAAAATGGATTGAGATGCCAACCTGTGACTTGCACGCAACAGATGAACTTGCACCTTGCAAATCTCACTTGGAGCTTGGTCATTCCAAGGGATGCGCCCTTTGTGTACTTCTCTAACTCCATAAAAGACCATTCCAAAGGATGCGCCCTTTGCGTACTAATCTAACCCCATGAAAGACCGGTCTGAGGCCAAGCCTGCAACTCTCATAATACTCTAGTGTTGGCCAGAATCGTATACACACACACATCTATATATGTATATGTATATACATACGATGTGTATATACAGTATTTTTGGCAAGGAAATCACCAAATATACGGTCATATAAGGTGCGTATACACGGTTCTGGCCAGGTATCCCATCGCTCTGGTCACGTATCCCATATCTCAACTGACTTCGCCCTTTCATTTGGGGTTTAGACGCGTTACAGAGGGGAAAAGGTTTCAAGGTTCTCGGTACTCAAGCAAGTCATGACCCTGACTGAATGAGGGGGAATCAAGCATAATAATGCGGGGGGAGCAAGCGTAGTTATGCAAGTTATTATGCAAGTTATGCGGGGGAAGCAAGCATATTTTGCAAATCATTATGCAAGTTATGTGGGGAATCAAGCATAGTTATGCGGGGGACGCAAGCATATTTTGCAAAACATTATGCTAGTTATGTGGGGGAATCAAGCATAATTATGCGGGGGACGCAAGCATAGTTATGCAAGTTATTATGCAAGTTATGCGGGGGAAGCAAGCATATTTTGCAAAACATTATGTTTAGTTATGTGGGGGAATCAAGCATAGTTATGTGGGGGACGCAAGCATGTTTTGCAAGTAAATATGCAAGTTATGTGGGGGAAGCAAGCATATTTTGCGAATTATTATGCTAGTTATGTGGGGGAATCAAGCATAATTATGCGGGGGACGCAAGCATAGTTATGCAGATTATTATGCAAGTTATGTGGGGGAAGCAAGCACAGTTATGCAAGCTTAGTTATGTGGGGGGATCGAGCATGGTTATAGTTGTGCATTCATGTTATATTCCTTACAGCTCACACCTAAGGCCCTGCACAATGTTCTCCTAAAGATGACTGTGCTGTTTGCTTCAGGGGCCAGTCACACACACACACACACACACACACACAACGTTTACGCATTGTAGCAGCGTGTTGTAAAAGGCACACTCGAGATGTTAGAAATTGCATTCCAAAACTGTATCGTTACGTGCGCGCTCACTGACAGGTACTACGCTGTACAACGCGCACCTGAAGTTTTGCACGATGCACTCCTGGATGTGGTTGTGCCGCTCCGCTGAGTCAGCTATGGCTTGCAGGGCGTGCAGTCGCTCGGCCCTGGTCTCTCCGATGCCGAGGAGGATGCCTGTGTTTGAAAACGAGGGGAATACAAAAAATTGCTTGCAGGGCGTGCAGTTGCTCGGCCCTGGCCTCTCTCGTGCCGAGGAGGATGCCTGTGATTGAAGGGGTAGGGGATTTTGTACAACGCAGAAATCCTAGAATTAGCTTGCAGGACGTGCAGTCATTCGGCCCTGGTATCTCTCATGCCGAGGGGAATGCCTACGTTTGAGAGGGTAAAGGCTTTTGTACAAACGCAGAAATCTTAGAAATAGCTTGCAGGGCGTGCAGTCATTCGGCCCTGGTATCTCTCATGCCGAGGGGAATGCCTGTGTTTGAAAAGGGGGTAGAGGCATTTGGTAGCACAATATTTGTCAAGATGGGCAGGGCGTGCGGACGTTCAGTCCCAGCCTCCCTTCTTTTTAAAGAAAGATGCCGTTAAGAGTCTCACTCTACCGTCGATCGTATTATCATCTTTGCTTGAGGATTTAATCCGCACTGGTTTCCACCCCTTCGTTAATGGAAGGTGGAGGTATTCACACACATTCGTAAGCGCTTCCAAAAGCGGTCGGGGAATGCATCTGCTCAGAAGCCAGGGCCTATACACTATCCGTTGGTTATGTACACCGCTGCATCGTCAATGGGGATGCCGGGATGCAGCCGTCGCAATAGTTCTTTTAGGATCCCCTGGACTGACGCGCTCCGTGTAGGCGCACATCGTGTGGCAGATCGCCACGACCATTAGACGACACATCTGCGTTTTTCACTAGGCCAAAAGAAAGCACAAGTGACATGTTGCAAGCAAAGAATCAGAGTAATGTCCAAGCAACTTTATTTATATTACTTATTTTGGGCCAATAGAACCAAGCCAGGGCCACGCTAATTCGGGATTCACTTACACCTATGGGCCTCTCTTTCCCTTTGCGCCCATATCTTGACTCATTGGAATAGCCAGAAATAGCGTGCGTGTGTGCATATGTATATGTGTGTGTGCACGTGTGCGTGCGTGTGTGTGTGGGCTTCATAGCAATGGTACGAAATTCCTGTACGCAAGCACGAATAACACCCAAGCATGGAGATTAGGAAACAGATACGTTGCTGTTATACAGCAAGGTCCTCACAATACTGCCGCGTAAATTGCAAACCACCAACCTGAAGAGTGTGTCCTGACGAAGGACCCCTAAGCTTTCAGCAGGGCAGCTACCCAGCAATGACGCGCACATCTCTTTTCTTTTCTCAAGCACTCTTTTCTTGATAGGCTGTGGGGACAGGTTTATGCACTTTGGCACTGGCTACACTCTTTATTTCAGCTTACCAGAAAGGGTGCCCTTTGTGACGCGTGTGCATGTGTGTGTGTGTG
>Ga0307945_1002788_pt1 | contig 14207 bp, 18 predicted proteins | sample OrgLakmetagen228_FD_201818 | JGI IMG/M metagenome (GOLD analysis project Ga0307945, IMG submission 201818) | Saline water microbial communities from Organic Lake, Antarctica - #228 | ecosystem: Environmental > Aquatic > Non-marine Saline and Alkaline > Saline | place: Antarctica: Organic Lake...
TGAACAGGGCCTTGCTTAAAAAAGGTAGCCGAGGCCGTCCCTACCTGCGCCTCCTTTGCTGTACCATCAACAGTCACACTACCCCACCCTTGACCCCCTACACCTATACAGTGCATCCCCACACACCTACGCACCCCCGTGACCCCTTACACCTAAACAGTGCCACCACAAAACTACAACCATCTACACAATGCCCCCCACACACTGCACCACAAACCTGCACGCACACTGCACCTCAAACCTACGCACCCCCGTGACCCCTTACACCTACACAGTGCCACCACAAAACTACAATCATCGACACAGTGCATTCCCACACACTGCACCACAAACCTGCATGCACACTGCACCACAAACCTACGCACCCCCGTAACCCCTTACACCTATACAGTGCCACCACAAAACTACAATCATCGACACAGTGCACCCCCACACACTGCACCAAACACCTACGCACCCCCGTGACCCCTTACACCTATACAGTGCCACCACAAAACTACAATCATCGACACAGTGCATCCCCACATACTGCACCACAAATTTGCACATACACACACACACACACTTGAACACACTACACCCAACACAGTGCACCCACACCCACCCACTTACCCACTCACACAAATACACACACAGACACATTCAGACCCTCACATACGCAAACAGACCTATGTGCGTCGCATTTCACACCTTTCAATGCCTACCCCTCTGCAAAGCTGCACCACACATGCATACACACACGCGTGCACACGCGCACACTCACACACGTGCACACACACACACACACACACACACACAAACACACACTTGAACACACTACACCCAACACAGTGCACCCACACCCACCCACTTACCCACTCACACAAATACACACACACATACACATTCAGACCCTCACATACGCAAACAGACCTATGTGCGTCCAAGTTCACACCCTCCAATGCCTACCCCTCTGGAAAGCTGCACCACACATGCATACACACACGCGTGCACACGCACGCAAACACACACACACACACACACACACACACACACACACACACACACACACGCGTGCACACGCGCACACTCACACATGTGTACAAAAAGCCCTACCTGTGTGAGTCGCAGCATGTCACCTTCAAAGGCCTGACCCTCTGCAAAGCTAGACCACAGCTCATTCACCATCTCAAGCATCACGCCCTCCCCAGCCACACGCCCACCCTCAAACAGAGTCACCGCATGCCGCTTCAGCCCTGTGATGCGTGTATGTAAGCATGTGTTATGCATGTTTTATTGTATGTGTGTGTGCGCGTGCTCTCCTGCCACACGCCCACCCTCAAACAGAGTCACCGCATGCCGCTTCAGCCCTGTGGTGTGTGTGTGTGCATGTGTTATGTATGTTTTCATGTGTGCGCGTGTGTGTATGTGTGTGTGCGTGTGCTCTCCTGCCACACGCCCACCCTCAAACAGAGTCATCGCATGCCGCTTCAGCCCTGTGGTGTGTGTGCATGTTTTATGTATGTTTTTGTGTGTGTGCGTGTATGTGTGTGTGTGTGTGTGTGCGCGTGCTCTCCTGCCACACGTCCACCCTCAAACAGAGTCACCACATGCCGCAACAGCCCTTTGGTGAGTGTGTGTGCATGTGTTATGCATGTTTTTATGTGTGCGTGCGCGTGTGTGTATGTGTGTGTGCGTGTGCTCTCCTGCCACACGTCCACCCTCAAACAGAGTCACCGCATGCTGCTTTAGCCCTGTGCGTGTGTGTATGTGTGTGTATGTGTGTGTGTGTGTTTGTGTGCGTGAGCTCTCCTGCCACACGTCCACCCTCAAACAGAGTCACTGCATGCTGCTTCAGCCCTGTGGTGTGTATAGGTGTTATGCATGTTTTTATGTGTGTGTGCGTGTGTGTGTGTGTGTGTGTGCGTGTGCTCTCCTGCCACACGTCCACCCTCAAACAGAGTCACTGCATGCCGCTTTAGCTCTGTGCGTGTGTGTATGTGTGTGTATGTGTGTGTGTGTGTGCGTGAGCTCTCCTGCCACACGCCCCCCCTCAAACAGAGTCACCGCATTCCGCTTTAGCCCTGTGCGTGTGTGTATGTGTGTGTATGTGTGTGTATGTGTGTGTGCGTGAGCTCTTCTGCCACACGCCCCCCCTCAGACATTATGATTGCACACCGCTTCGGCCTTGTGCGTATGCGCTGTGCGTTGGCTGTACTTATACATGTACTTGCATGTGTGCATGACTGTACACTAAACTCAACCCTTTTGTCGTTTGTTCCATTGCTCAAGTGTGCGTTACGTTCAAGGCATCAATACAAGAAGTAGTGTGTTTCGTTTAATACGTGGAGTAGTGTTATTACAGGTAATACCAGGGATGTGTCATACGGTCATTTGGGACGTTCAATACGGTAAAATACGCGTTAGATAAGATACGGCGTACGATACGAATACGCCGTATGACACATCCCTGGGAAATAAAAGAAGAAGTGTAACTCTTATTACAAGGGTGCCAAGGGTGATCGTTAGGGTTGGCCAGAACCGTATATTCACACCGTATATGTCCGTATGTATGGTGTTATCCCTGCTAAAATTACCGTATGTACACCGTATATACGTATACATATATGGTTCTGGCCCACCCTAGTGATAGTAGAAGTGAAGCGCACCTGGAGACAGTGCCCCCATCATCAAGAAGGACGTAGCCTCAGAATCCAGCACGACAGCTGCCGACCGACCATCTTCCCCGCTGGAGAAAGGGTCCCCTGCTGATGACTCCCTTTTGCTCGTGCCTCCAAGCATCTGTGAAGGCAGGCGGCCTCCTGCTCCTATGCCCTTATTACTGCCTGTGTGTGAGCGCGTGTGTGCGTGTGCGTGTGCGTGCCTGTGTATGAGCGCGTGTGTGCGTGTGAGTGTGCGTGCCTGTGTGTGAGCGCCGGCCTCCTCCTATGCCCTTATTACTGCCTGTGTGTGAGCGCGTGCGTGTGCGTGTGCGTGCCTGTGTGTGAACGTGTGTGTGTGTGCATGTGCGTGCCTGTGTGTGAGCGTGTATGTGTGTGTGTGCGTGTGCGTGCCTGTGTATGAGCGTGTGCATGTGCGTGTGCGTGTGCGCATGTGTGCCTGCGTGTGAGCGTGTGCGTGTGCGCGTGCGTGCCTGTGTGTGAATGTGTGCGTGTGCACGTGCGTGTATGTGTGAGGGTGTGTGTGTGAGAGGAAGAGAGAGACTGCGTAAAAATTAGTGTGTATGTGTATGCTCCTGTGCATGTGTGCTTATGCGTTTAAACGTTTTGTTGTGTGAAAATACATGTGCTGTTTGTTTATACATGTGGTGCATATACATCAAACCATTTCACGTAAATGCATGCACACAAGGCAAGAAGAGGTAGGGCTGTGACTCTCCCTTTCATTTCCTGTATGCATAATATAATGTCAATACAATGTATAATATAATTATATACAATATAGTTCCTTTATGCCAATTCCTTTCATTTTCTGTGAGCTTTATAATTCCTTTATGCCATTACAGATTGTGCGCCACCTTCGGACAAATTTGCCCCCAAACCATCCCCAAACATCATCCACTCAGAACAGTACGTCAGATATGGTCAACAAAACTCCTAAGGAAAACCAGCAACATCAGTCACACACACACATACACACATACACCGGAAGATTACTTCACAGTACAGACTCTGCAACTCCTGCAGCCACAGATGCCATGCATCTGTAAACCCGCACCACCCTCGTGCTCTTCCAATTGAGTCGTAGGCGCATCAGGGGCATTACGTAACACTAAAAACATATGAAATAAAGTTATTCGTCTAAGCGTGGTTCTACGCCTGTGTCATCCTTGTACTCCACACCTGTGTCATCCTCTACTATAAAGTTACTCGTCTAAGCGTGGTTCTACACCTGTCTCATCCTTGTACTTCACACCTGTGTCATCCATGTACTCCTCCAAATGAACCATGCGGTTCTAATCTACTAATTTCAAAGAAGGAATCAGTAATTAAAAAAAAGCAGGGTGGTTCTATTTCGCTTGCATCGTGAGATGCATAGGGCTCTGTCATTATTACCAAGGAATAAAAAGAATGACGTGCGCTCTCAAGAAACTCAACAGGGTCGACGAAACGGTCACAAAGGTGCGGGAGAGGAGGAAGTAAGTGTCAGCGGCAAGTTCAAAAGCGAGTGCCCCGCCGTGTACAAGCCAGGTTGCAGCCTCTTCCATCAGGGCTGCAGCGAGCCCACCATCAAACATAGCGAGATAGTCAAGAGTCTCAATCGTCAGGAGCGAGAAAAGCCATGAGACAAGGGCCCACTGGGCCGTGGGTTGAGAATTGGGGCGCATAGCGCCTTGCAGGAAGCGACCTAGAATTGAAGTATGCTAAAGAGAGAGTTGTGTTCTCCAAGGAATAAAAAGAATGGAGAAGGGAAGCAGAAACCGGAGAAAAGCAGAAAGTGAGAACATCTCACTTTATGCTCCACTTCAAGAACCTGAGTTCAGGTGTTTCACACTAAAATCATAAGTTTTTTAGCATAAGCCCACATCTGTGTCATCCTTGTGCTCCTCCAAGTCAGTCACGGGGGCAAAGTTTACCAGATAATGAGAAGGAAGGTAATAATGATTTTTAAAGGCGTGAGTCTGCACCTGCGTCATCCTCGTGCTCCTCCAAGTCAATCACGGGGGCAAAGCTTGCCAGAGAATGAGAAGGTAAAAAAGAATGATCTTATTAGCAAAATCCCACACCTGCGTCATCCTTGTGCTCCTCCAAATGAATCACGGGGGCAAAGTTTACCAGAGATTAAAAATGTAGAATATAAAGTGAATTACGTGACTTTAAAAAGCATAAGTCCGCACCTGCGTCATCCTCGTGCTCCTCCAAGTCAATCATGGGGGCAAAGCTGGACTGCGGAGAGGAGCTGGGCGCAGGGTGCCTGCTCAAGCCACCTGGGATGCAACAATTGCAATGTGATGGTTGAATTCATTCATCTTTGTTTGAATTGAGATTGCCTGGAGGGTGCCTGCTCATGCCACCTGGGATGCCATACTTGCGGTAGTGATGTAATGATGGTGGCACTAAAGTCGTTTACCAACCTTTGTTCGAAGTGAGATTACCTGAAGGGGGTCTGCTGATGCAGCCAGTGTACAAACATTGGCATAGAATCAGTGTGGGCTTATTCACAGGGAGGTTGTTTACAGGGAAAGTCGAGAACAGAAGAGAGGAGAGAGAAAAGGGGAGCGGGAAAAAGGAAAAGTACGCAAGCAGTGAAGCCACTTTCCACATTAAGTAAGGAGATGGAGCTGCTGGGGCACTGAGTGAGGAATAGGCGAGAAAAATGAAAAGAAGAAAGAAAAACTACGTACGCAGTGAAGCCACTTCCCACGTTAAGTAAAAAGAAGGGGCTGTTGGGGTACTGAGTGAGGAGAAGGCGAGAAAAAGGAATTGAAGAAAGAAACTATGTAGGCAATGAGAAATGTTATCGTGTTTTTTGTTCAAAATGAGCTGAATTGCAGGATGTCTGCTGAATGCGTCACCGGGGTGTGGGAACAAATGATACCTCAAAAGGCAGTGCTAATACAGTGCAGGGTTCCTGTTAAGGTCATCAGTGTGCTGTACAGTTTTTTTTCATTCTTGGTAATAATGACAGAGCCCTATGCATCTCACGATGCAAGCGAAATAGAACTATGTAGGCAATGAGAAACGTTATCGTGTTTCTTGTTCAAAATGTGCTGAATTGCAGGATGTCTGCTGAATGCGTCACCGGTGTGGGAACAAATGATACCTCAAAAGGCAGTGCTAATACAGTGCAGGGTTCCTGTTGAGACCATCAGTGTGCTGTACAGTTGGTATGGAACGACAGTGGCTGTGATACAAAAGAGGTAGAGGTCGTGTGGAGTGTGATTTTTGCTTTATACCTCACAGGACAGTGCAGGGTTCCTGTTGAGGTCATCAGTGTGCTGTATGGTTGGTATGGAACGACAGTGGCTGTGATAAAAAAGCGGTAGAGGTCGTGTGGTGTGTGAAAGCCTGGAAGAAGGGAAGCTCAGTCCAAGGTTCACCAGCACTAGGACAATTCGAACTGTAACTAATGCGCAAATGTGGAGACGCTGTGGACGGTACTACATGAGCAAATGTGAAGACACTTTGAACTGTGACTCGTGAAAAAATGTGGAGATGCTGTGGACGGTGCTACATGAGCAAATGTGAAGGAAATTCGAACTGTGACTCGTGTGCAAATGTAAAGACGCTGTGGACGGTGCTGCATGAGCAAATGTGAAGACATCATGAGCAAATGTGAAGACAATTCAAATTGTAAGTCATGTGCAAATGTAAAGACGCTGTGGACGGTGCTGCATGAGCAAATATGAAGACACTTTGAGCTGTGACTCGTGAAAAATGTGGAGATGCTGTGGACAGTGCTTCGTGAGCAAACGTGAAGACAATTCGAACTGTAACTAATGCGCAAATGTGGAGACGCTGTGGACAGTGCTTCATGAGCAAATGTGAAGACAATTCGAACTATAACTCACGAAAAATGTGGAGACGCTATGGACGGTGCTACATGAGCAAATGTGAAGACACTTCGAACTGTGACTCGTGTGCAAATGTGGAGACGCTGTGGACAGTGCTCTACAAGCAAATGTGAAGACCCTTTGAACAGCACAGTAATCATTTGGTGTGGGGTAGCACAAGCTGCTTGCGAGGATTCGCGATCCCGTGAGAGGGTATGATCGCATTAGTAGAGCCAAAAAGAGAAAGAAATCCCACCCTTAAGGATGACCAAAACGCCTGCGGTATTACCTTGAACACATTCTGTTCTATTAGCTGTCAGCACACATCCACCCACCACCCACCCACACTCACACACCAACATTTCCAATCATCCATACCCACACCCACAAGTACACACGCAACACATACACTTAAGTACACACACATACACACTGACATACATACACACGGCAAACTGTACCTTGTGTGCCTAAAGAGGAACACACGCACACTCACACACAAACCCAACACACACACACTCACACACACACACACCAAACTGTACCTCGTGTGCCTGACAAGGAAGGTGAAGAAGACAGCTCAGGTGCAGCAGCTGTCGATGAGGTTATGCGTGTGGCAAAACCTAGGCGGCTAGCCACACCCAGAGCTGCCTGCACTGCCTGAACGTCGACTGTCAGAATGCCAGCAAGCTCAGACACCTGTGTTGTGTATACTTTATGTGTGTGTGTGTATGTGTGTGTGTGTGTGGTGAGTGTGTGTGTGTGTGCATGAATGTTTGCAGTGTCTGTGCTGCGACACATTGCGCTCTCGCAGGGATGTGCGTGAGGTGGGAATTAGAATAGAGTGAGAGCTCTTGTTTGCAGAAATGTGCTTAGCAATACAGGTAGAGCTAATAAGGGTGCTGAAGAGTAATTGAAGGTAAGTCACATGAACATGGGGGTTAAAATACAAGCGGCAGGGCCAGTCTCAGAAATTGCACATGCAAACACACAATACAAAAAGTTATAGACTGCACCCCCTTACTATTTGTCACAAACACAGCGTTCAGCACAGATGCTTGGCTACCACAGGTGAGCACACAAATACACACATACACACACAAACACACACATACACACACAAATACACACACAAACACACACATACACAAACAAACACACACATATACACACACGCAAACACACACATACACACGCATTGTAGGCAGCAATTTAAATGTACAAAGCCTCTAACTGTTTGCCATTGGCCAAAGATAAGTCTGATGGCGGCCACAAACAGCATACATCACTATATCACGTGTGCTGGTGATGATTCAAAGGACTTAAACAGGCTCTGTTCGATAGCCACACAACACAACAAGAGGCAGGCCCGTACCGTCAGGCGTTTGTTATTAGCCACGAACATGGCGCATACTTCGGAACAATGCTAATGCTATCAAATTATCACAGCAAAATAGCGTGCTGCTACTGACGCCGTAAAATGTCCGTCACAGGCTGTTTCAGTAGGTTTGGCCAGAACCGTATTCACCTAAACAGCGTAAATAACCACTGTATATTTGGTGATTTTCCTGCCAAAAATACTTTATATACACCACATATATACCGGTATATGGTTCTGGCCAACCCAATCTTGCATAGCAGCCACAGTCACGACAAGCTAATAGTTTCGGGCGTACCATCAGGAGTTCGTTGTCAGCCACAAACACAGCATGCAGACTTCATTCCAGACGTTCTACGTACCGTCAGGAGTTTGTTGTCAGCCACAAACACAGCATGCAGACTTCATTCCAGACGTTCTACGTACCGTCAGGCGTTCGTTGTTAGCCACAAACACAGCATACAAGACAGACTCCAGGGGGTCAGCCCCACCCTCCAACCCTGCATTGAAAAAGGGGAGGCGTCTGGTTAACGTAGGTGAAGCAGGCAGGAAATTATGAGTAGCGTATATTATTACTTTATTAATAGCATCAGTTGTACAGCGCACATTTGCAAAAAAAAACGTTTGTTAGAGGTGAGGCTGGAATCGAGGCCTTCATCTGCACACACGCACACACGCATGCACACACACACACACACGCACACACGCACACATACACACACACACACACACACACACACACACACACACACACACACACACACACACACACAAAGGCAAGGCCAAAATTTAGGGCTCCACAGCTCAAAACTTTGAATTTCTTTACAAGCAAGTCAACTGGTTACGCGACTGGACATGCATCGTTTTCAAAGCTTTGCCGTGCTTGCACATGAAATTAAAGTTGTTCAAAACACAAGGAATGTTGGAGTGCATACCATTTGCTTAGATTTGGCCAGAACCAAATACATACGGTGTATACACGGGATTTTGGGCAGGAAAATCACCAAATATACGGCCATATACGGTGTATATATACGGTTCTGGCCAACTCTACATTTGCTGCTTGCCACCTGGAGAAAAAAAACACAACATCCACCCTCTGCTTCTCATTCCTAGGCAAAACCCAGTTTGAGCCACGGTATTTTGGAATCTCTGCAACTGGTTTTGCGTACGTTTGTTCTCTATCAATGCATTCTCAACAGGCATGGATTCTTGACAGCAATGCAATCTCAATGAACGTGCATTCTAAGCGCGTATTTTTGACAGGGATGCATTCTATACAGGCGTGCTTTTTTGACCGGGGTGCATTTTCAACGGGCATGGATTCTTGACAAGGATACATTCTTGATGGGCGTGCTTTCTAAACATAAGTTCTTGACAGGGCACAAAAACGCTCTGCACATAACATCCGCAATTCTAACCACCCTGCCAGGACCATTTCTCACAGCTTTCCAAAAACAAGCCAGAGAGCTGTCTGGCAGACTTCTGACGTGGACTGTTTGAAATGCAAGCAAGTAACACTCACCAAAAAGATTTACTTTGCAAAGGAAAACTGCAATCACCTGCCCTTGAAAGAAATGTTTAACGGAACTGCTCTCTCCGACATCAAAATACAGAAAACCACCACTTCCAGCTGTTTTATCACAGTAGGTAGCACTATCTACATCACCCATCAGCTGCTATATCACAGTAGGTAGCACTCACCAAGAGCAGCATCTTACACATCTTACAAAGCCTCCCCCTTGGACAACAGAAAATACAGCAAATAGTCATTATCAGCGAAAAGATCACAGTAGGTAGCACTCACCAAGAGCAGCATCTTACAGAGCCGCCCCCTTGGACAACGAAAAACATAGCAAATAATCATTATCAGCGATTCGATCACGATAGGTAGCACTCACCGAGGGGGGCGGCGTCTTTGTTAGACACAAAGCCCTCCAAGGGGGGGATGGAGAAACGGTCTTCCGGAAGCACCGGCACCTGTGCTCAAACGAGCAAGTGTGTGTAGCTTGAGCAGTGTAGAAACAGCTCAGGTGTCAAAGACACAGGAGCCTATTTTAAAGCAAGCTCTTTGTTAGACACAAAGCCCTCCAAGGGGGGGATGGAAAAACGGTCCTCCGGAAGCACCGGCACCTGCGCTCAAACAAACAAGTGTGTGCAGCTTGAGCAGTGTAGAAACAACTCAGGCATCAAAGACACAGGAGCCTATTTTAAAGCAAGCATACCGAGATACACACACAAATGCACACGCACACTCACACACACAGAAACACACAGAAACACACACGCACAAACATGCAATATAGTTCCCAATCTCCCATGCACCTCCAAGAAGTACACACACGTACATACACACATGCACACACACACACCAGTCCATCACACAGCGACTCTCGCACAGCATACACACACACACATGCACACACACACCAGCCCAATACACAGCGACTCTTGCACAGCATACCCACACACACACCTACCTCCACGTACACCAGCCCTTTACGCAGCAGCTCCAACAGCACACTGTCCTCCATTTCCCGCACTTGCAGCCCCCCGCTTGTGAGGCTCACAGTCTTCACGTGGTTAAGCTCATTTGGTGAGAGCTCACGGTACTCAGAATCACCTGATATATTCACAGTTGGTGTGCGAACTGAGAAAGGCGCACAGCACTCAATTGCAAGGTCCACAGAACACCAAGGTAGAGCTCAGAGTCACCTCAAGTGGTTAGAAGGGTCGACAAGCACATGGACAGGCTACTGTGAAACAAATGAACAAAATTGCAGGGCTCAAAGTTTTGACGGAGCTGAGGTTGTTATCAGTAGGCTGCAATGGAGTTAAGGGTCTCTTAAAATAGGGAGTGGTAAGAGAATGGTAAACGGTAGGCTGCAATAAAGTTAAGAGTCCAATTTTAAAGGGAGTGGTAAGGGCAGTGTAAATATGCGCAAAGAGAGAAAGGAAGAAGACAGTTACAGCACAACAGAGGGGGTGATGTTACTCAGCAAAGCGCTCTAGAATGCTGAGATTGGGACGTGGTGGGCAGCGACAGCTGAGAATTCTAAGACAAATGAGGCTCTGGTCAGCCCCTCCGAGTACAGACTGTTTCTACGAACACGCCCAGATGAACAATTTAGCGAAAAGAGCCTTTCAGACTAACGCGGGAAGAAAGCTGACAGCTTTCAAGCACCTTGCAGCCTTCTGTTTCAGAGGTGGATGTAGCAGCGTTGGGCAGGGACTTGGCAGACCCTTATAGCAAGGACACATTGATTCATCTGTTGCCGCTCATTTTCAGTGCGAGGCATTTATGCCACCATAGTACTAGTATATCTAGGGTTGGACAGAACCATACATTTATACGTATATACGGTGTACATACGGTATTTTTAGCAGGGAAATCACCATACATACGGTCAATTACGGTGTGTATATATGGTTCTGGCCAATTTCAAGTATATTTGATACTGATAGTGATACTGATACTGATACTGATACTGATTCTGATACTGATACTGATAAAGATACTGATTCTGATACTGATACTGATACTGATACTGATACTGATACTGATACTGATACTGAATCTGATACTGATACTGATTTTGATACTGATGCTGACACTGACACATATACTGATACTGTAATTAATACTTCTGTGATTAATGCGAGGACTGGCCTTCTATGTCAGCGCGCTTTTCCCGTTCCTGTTCCCTCAAATCTAGGGTCAGCCAGCACCATATATATACGGTGTATACACAGCATTTTTGGTGGGAAAATTCACCAAATATACGGCCGTATACGGTGCATATATACGATTCTGGCCAACCCTACACACAAGCATAACAGCCCCTGTCAGTGAGCACGATCTGCTTAATCCATGTGTGTGTTACAAACAACCCCACTCATATCACATCCATCGGTGAACCCCTTGTTTGCCTCCACTTCCACTAAGGCACCAATTGTCCTCCAGCCTCTTAAGTGCAAAGAAAATGTTGGTAAGAGCCACGTGTAACCATCTGCCCACAAAGGCATGGCTTCCAACAGGATTTGTACATATTGTTTACGTTTCCACTATGTACAAATTTTTCACGTATTGTTTACGTTGTCACTATGTACAAAATTTGTACGTATTGTTTACGTTTTCACTATGTACAAAATTTGTACATATTGTTTACGTTAGCACAACACAAGACCTGTGTAGGATGGTGCATAAGACGACTGTTTCCATCTTCCACCTTGGCTCAACACATGACTGTGAATGGTGGAGAGAATTTGTACTATGCTTATTTGACCACGCTACTTTTGTGCTTCAAACCTGGTTCCTTTCGTGCCAATCCAATCAGCACCATAGCAAATCCGATCAGCACCATAGCAAACCCGATCAGCACCATAGCAAATCCGATCAGCACCATAGCAAATCCGATCAGCACCACAGCAAATCCGATCAGCACCATAGCAAATCCGATCAGCACCATAGCAAATCCGATCAGCACCATAGCAAATCCGATCAGCACCATAGTAAATCCGATCAGCACCATAGCAAAAGTAGCTTTCTGTTGAAGCCTACGAGCCTAATGCCTAAGCCCGTCACACATGAAACCATCTAAGCCCAGAGCTTCCTGTACTTAACCCACGTGCAATGGACTCAGCACAATGGAGTAGTAGAACTACCTGAATCTCCCTTTATAAACCACACAAATATAACAGAGGCCCCATCCGTGCCTGACCCAATTGTGAACCTCCCTTTAGGGCTTAGCTTTAAAATTAAACCACGCAAATAATACCAGAGGCCCCTGTGTATGACCCAAATGCACTCTGGCACCAGCACGATGACCATCTAAAGACGTCTTGTGCTCACCAATATTGACACACGCAACCCCCCACCAGGGCTCTAGCCGCATTGGCTCCTTCAAGGTCTGCGGCAGCAACTCACGCGCCACTGGCACTCTGCGCGTACGTATGTGTGTGTGTGTGTGTGTGTTTGTGTGTGTGTGTGCGTGCGTTTGTGTATGTGTGTGTGTTTGTGTGTGTATGTGTGTGTAAATGTGGGTGGGGTTTGGGGTGAGAATAAACGTGGAGGTAGGAATCATCCCCAGTGCACCCCCCCCCCCCCACTTAATTTCTCAAATGTCGTTCCTCTAAACTCACACATGCTCCTGCAAACCCCAGCGTTTCAAACCTCCACCCACCCACCCACACCCACACCCACACCCACACCCACACCCACACCCACACCCACACCCACACCCACACCCACACCCACACCCACGCCCACACCCACACAGGACTCTGCAGACCTTGCACGCATCCGAGATGGCAATGAATTCATTGCAGCCCACTCTAACGTGTGGTATACGTACACAATAGTCAGTAATACCAATTAATTGATACCCAAATGATAACCCCTTCAGCAACGTAACATCCACTCTTTTGCTCAACTCCTACCCACCGATTCACACGCCACATGACTCTGCGGTTCTTGCACGCATTCAAAATGGCGATGTATTCGTTGCGACCCACACCCACGAGCCTCAGAGCATCCGCCGCCTGCACGTGGGCATTGCACACGAGCTGAAGCACTTGCTGTGCGCTTAAGAAGATTGTATGTCAGAGCTTGAGAAAATTGTATGCCAGAGCATCCACCGCTTGCACGTGGGCAATGCACACGAGCTAAAGCACGAGCTGTTATACGCTTGAGAAGATTGTATGTCAGAGCTTGAGAGGATTGTATGTCAGAGCATCTCCGCCGCCTGCACGGGGGCAATGCACACGAGCTGAAGCACGAGCTGTGATACGCTTGAGAAGATTGTATGTCAGAGCTTGACAGGATTGTATGTCCGAGCATCTCCGCCGCCTGCACGTGGGCAATGCACACGAGCTGAAGCACATGCTGTGATACGCTTGAGAAGATTGTATGTCAGAGCTTGACAGGATTGTATGTCAGAGCATCTCCGCCGCCTGCACGTGGGCAATGCACACGAGCTGAAGCACATGCTGTGATACGCTTGAGAAGATTGTATGTCAGATCTTGAGAAAATTGTATGTCAGAGCATCTCTGCCACCTGCACGTGGGCAATGCACACGAGCTAAAGCACGAGCTGTGATACGCTTGAGAAGATTGTATGTCAGAGCTTGAAAAAATTGTATGCCAGAGCATCCACCGCTTGCACGTGGGCAATGCACACGAGCTGAAGCACATGCTGTGATACGCTTGAGAAGATTGTATGTCAGAGCTTGAGAAAATTGTATGTCAGAGCATCTCTGCCACCTGCACGTGGGCAATGCACACGAGCTAAAGCACGAGCTGTGATACGCTTGAGAAGATTGTATGTCAGAGCTCGA
>Ga0307945_1002796_pt1 | contig 14182 bp, 8 predicted proteins | sample OrgLakmetagen228_FD_201818 | JGI IMG/M metagenome (GOLD analysis project Ga0307945, IMG submission 201818) | Saline water microbial communities from Organic Lake, Antarctica - #228 | ecosystem: Environmental > Aquatic > Non-marine Saline and Alkaline > Saline | place: Antarctica: Organic Lake...
TGCGTGTGTGTGTGTGTGTGTGTGTGTGTGTGTGTGTGTGTGTGTGTGTGTGTGTGTGTGTGTGTGTGTGTGTGTGTGTGTGTGTGTGTGTGTGTTTGCGAGTGTGTGTGTGTGTGTGTGTGTGTGTGTCTGTGCGCACGCGCGTGCGTGCATGTGTGTGTGTGTGTGCGTGTGTGTGCTGCGTGCGTGGATGTGTCTGTGTATGCTTCATGCTTGCACAGGTGGGAAGCAGTTGTATCATCAAGACCTTTTTGGCTTGGCGTCCTTCACAAACACAAACACCAAGCGTGAGGCCTCCATGTCAGAGCGGGTAATATGGGTTTTGCTTCGGGGGGTAAGATGTGCCATTGATCATCTCGTTGTTGCCATTTGCTTAGATACCTATATTTATATAATTTATTGAAAACTATTGAACATTCCCTTGAAACGCAAACGAGGCACAGCTTAAGACAACGTGAACGTTCAAACTGCATCACTCCAGGGGTAGGGGGATCAAAAGAAGGGGGGCAGTGACCCCTGACTGGAGCCATCATCATGCGTGGAGCTGTTGTGCCAGGGTTTGCTAGCAGGACCGCTGGATCTGCCCAATACCCGTCCCTAGATGTAGAGAAGGGGAAGGCAGAGGTTTCTCCTGGTTCAAGGAGTCCATTTGCGGAGGCGTGCGGGATGTCTACAGGTTTGTGCATTGTATGCACACACGCACATGCGCACACCCACGCACACGCATACACACACACACGCACACACACACACACACACATACGCAAACACATGCACGCATGCACACGCGCACACACATACACACACATTCACGTATACACACATACACAAACGCCCACCTATGCCCACACCTACACACACTAATACACACCAAAGCTTACACTGCACATATGCACATATACACACGTACTCATACACACATACACACACACCTGCCCTTCCATCACAGTGCTGCTCTCTGGCTTTTGCTATGCCGCCTCCTCCGCGCTGCTGAGAAGAGCAAGCAACCAATACATGCAGACACACACATACACACACCTGTCCTTCCATCACAGTGCTGCTCTCCGGCTTTCGCTATGCCGCCTCCTCCACACTGCTGAGAAGAGCAAACAACCAAGACTTGCATACACACACAGACACACATGCATACACCCCTGCCTTCCACCGCAGTGCTGCTCTCCGGCTTGTGCTATGCCGCCTCCTCCACCCTGCTGAGAAGAGCAAGCAACCAAGACTCACACACACACAGACATACATACATACACACCTGCCCTTCCACCGCAGTGCTGCTCTCTGGCTTATGCTACGCCGCCTCCTCCGGGTGCCTCACCCTCCTGAACAAGCACGCGCTGGACGGATTTGGGTTCCGGGCCCCCAACGCCCTGCTTTGCTTCCAGTGTGTGCTCACGGTGGTGCTGGTCAAAGCCTGCGCGCTCCTAGGGCTGATCAAGCCGCTGCAGCCCCTGAAGTGGGACCTCATTCTAGTCTGGTGCGTGTGGGGAGTGGCGCTCACTGCCTGCCTCGTTTTTCTGTCTCCTATTCTTGTCCGTAAAACGGCACAGCAGCCTCCTGGGCTGCTGCTTTTGTTTCTGCTCTTGTCTTACGTTATTGCTTCAGCAGCCTCAAGGTTGAAACCCACTGAGTGTGCGGTTTGTGGGCTGGCCGGAAGCATGTGTAGGCCTATGGAAAAAATGTGCAGCAGTAAATAGTTGTCACGTACACCACGATTGTGCACGATATATGTTCAGACCACATCTACCTTTAATACACTCTTGCACACACATATACACACCCTTGAACACACTCACACACACACACGCACACACACAAACACACACGCAAACAGACACAAAACACACACAAGCACACACACACTTCTTAACTTGCAGGCTCTCCTGCAACCTGTTGTTTGTTGAAGTATTTGGCAGCTCCTACAAACCTAAATTTTGCGGTTTGGATGCGCTCAATACCATGTGCGCTCACTCCCAGCCTGTCAAGCTGTTGTCTGCAGGCGTGGCTAACAGCGCAAGAAAGCAAAGAATGTTGAACTAGACATACCTCTCCCCCCCTTTGTCTGCAGGCGCGGCCAGCAGCGCAAGAAGATCAAGAATGCTGATTTGATCCCTCCTCCTCCCCCCCTGTTTACAAGCTTCCTGTCAGCCTGTTGCCTGCAAACTTGATCAGCCCCTGTAGCTTCAGACCAATAAGAACACCAAACCAGCCATACTCCCCCTTCCTTTGTCTGCAGGCTTCCTGTTAACCTGCTGTTTGTGGGCATGATCGGCAGCAGCTTTTACGCGCTGGCAACCGTGGGGGTAGGGATGGTAACTGTGTGGAAGAACCTTAGCAACGTGGTCACTGCTCTGGGGGACATTGTCATTTACAAAAAGGTTTGTGGGTGTGTGTGCGTTCGTGTGCATGCGTGTGTTTCTGTGTGTGTGCGTGTGTGTGTGTGCATGCATTTGTGTGCCTGTCTGTGTGTGCGCACATGCGTGCCTGGAAGGTATAAATACACATTTGTCTGCTCAGACACAACAGAGCCATGCGTGTATATGTGTGTGCCTGTGTTTGTGCACAAGCGTGTGTGTGTGTGTGAGATAGAGCTGCTTTGCGTTCACACACCCCCCACCTCACACATACATGCACAACACTCACACCAAACACAGAGCTACAACTGGCCAGTGTGGGCAACCTTGATGATGATGCTGGTTTCTGCTATGGTGAGCAGTGTCTGTGCTACAACAAAATGTGCCTAGCGTGCAAGACATGTGTGCTTCGCAAAATTCAACAGTAAAGGCATTGCGTACTCAATCAAGAAGAAGTGTAGCCCCGGCAGTGTACCAGCAGACGTGTACCAGCAGACGTGTGCTTAAGTGTAGCACCGGCAGTGTACCAGCAGACGTGTACTAGCAGACGTGTACTAGCAGACGTGTACCATAGTGTAGCACCGGCAGTGTACTAGCAGACGTGTACCAAAGTGCAGCACCGGCAGAGTACTAGCAGACGTATACCAGCAGACGTGTACCAAAGTGTAGCACCGGCAGTGCACCAGCAGACGTGTACCAGAAGTTTGATGCGCGTTTGTGTTAACATTGTACAAGAACAGACGCATAGAGAGGGTTAACCTACCCAAATTACAAATTACATAAGGAAGGCGTACACGCACACAAATAAACACACACACGCGCGCACGCGCACACACACACACACACACACGCACACACAAAAACACACACACACACACGCACACACACAGGTGGGGGCATCAACGGACGTGCGCTTCACATGGACCGGCTACGGCTGGCAAATAACCAACTGCCTGTTCACCAGCTGTTACGCTCTGTACCTGCGTGGTGTCATGGACAAGGTAACCAACTGCCTGTTCACCAGCTGTTTCGATTGTCCACCTGCGTGGTGTCATGGACAAGGTAACTAAACTGCCTGTTCACCTGCTGTTTCGATTGTCCACCTGCGTGGTGTCATGGACAAGGTAACCAAACTGCCTGTTCACCTGCTGTTTCGATTTTCCACCTGCGTGGTGTCATGGACAAGGTAACCAACTGCCTGTTCACCAGCTGTTTCGATTGTCCACCTGCGTGGTGTCATGGACAAAATTATAAATGCCACTGTGTCCTGTGCATGGTATAACACACCTTTACAGTCGACCAATGCTTATGCCTTATACTTCACGAGCCGTGCGTGTATGCATGTGTCTTGCGTGTGTGTGTGAGTGTGTGAGTGTGACCTTTACAGTCGGCCATTAAGCAATACTTCACGAGTCCTGCGTGTATGCATGTGTCTTGTGTGTGTGAGTATGTGTGTGTGACCTTTACAGTCGGCCAATATGCAATACTTTACGAGTCCTGCATGTATGCATGCGTCTTGTGTGTGTGTGTGCGTGTGTGTGTGTGTGTGAGTGTGTGAGAGAGAGAGAGAGAGAGAGAGAGCAGTCTGCTGGATTGTGACGAAGTAAAAGGCCTGACACGCCATGAACGCAATCCAGAGGCAGACTTATTAGAACAGGCCTCACACATTTGGACTATTCTTATGCAAGAAGAGTGACCAGTAGGTCCTTGTTCCATTATTATATCCGTATTCCGCTCACTCTATTTTGTTCCATTATTACAACATATCCGTAGCGCTTGCTCTATTGTATGCGCACACCCGCAGGTCGCGGAGCACACCACAAACAAGCAACGCATGGACGAGTTCTCCATGGTGTTCTACAACAACCTGCTGTCCATTCCCTGCATCATGCTGCTCATGTATCTGTTTGGTAAGCATCTCGAAATCCTCAAGATCATGTCGCTCATGTCTCATGTAATCTGGTCAGAAAGCAGGATTATTCAGAAAGCATAAATTTCCCAGCATCACACTGTGCATGTGCCTATTGGGGGCAAGCAACGCAGGAATCACTGAAAACATGCTTCTTCAATGTCGCGACTCGTCAAACACCAAGTTTCGTTTTTGGTTTGCACAGACTTTAAAGTTGAAGGCCCTTTTAAGGCAGGTAATTGTCAAACAAATCGCTCAGAAGCCTGTAGAGATTAGAGGCTTTCCAAAAAGGATGTTTTTTACATGATCCCCATTTGCAATTGTTTACTGGTATTCGCAAGCTTCAATTTATTCATCAAATCGCAGCTGTCCAGATCACTGTTAACCATGACCTTGCCAGTTATGATAAACATGCCTGATAAGCCATGACGTGAACCCAACTTTTTGCTGCCAAATCTTCAGTTCACTTACTGCACCACATTCAGTGATGTTTTTATAGTCTTACCGTAAATGCAGATCATTGCAAAAGAATGAAGTGAAAAGACCAAGTGGTTGGCGAGATATGCAAATTGGTATACTATTCCCCATGGAAAGCAATATTAAGGTTATAGGTGCCCTATGTGTGCGTTTAGTCCTGTCAATCCGTACAGAGAGGGAGTTACATGGATTTGAGCACATACTCTGGTGACTGAGTCCAATTTGATGACCGCGTGGTGTGTGAGAAGTTGCCCCAATGCAGCTGCTGCTATAAGAATACGGGTGCCCGCTCTCAAGCAAAACTCACGCGTGCCTTCCCTCAAAGATCTCTCTCGCATGCCTTCCCTGCAAAAAGAACAACCACACACTCTAATAGATCTCACACAAACTTGCGCACCACCGCGAGATCTGCAAACTCTGTGTTACATGTTGCCCGCCCTTCTTGCTAATGAACTCATGCTAATAAACTCTTGCAGGTGAGTACACCACCATTGCAAACCCGCCCCTCCTGCTAATGAACTCCTGCTTATGAGCTCATGCAGGTTGATTCATGCAAACTCTGTGTTTCATGTTGCCCGTCCCTCCTGATAATGAACTCCTGCTTATGAGCTCATGCAGGTTGATTCATGCAAACTCTGTGTTTCATGTTGCTCGTCCCTCCTGCTAATGAACTCCTGCTTATGAGCTCGTGCAGGTTGATTCATGCAGACTCTGTGTTTCATGTTGCCCGCCCCTCCTGCTAATGAACTCATGCCAATGAACTCCTGCAGGTGAGTACACCACCATTGCAAACCCTGCAAACATGGCGGCCTTGGGCAATCCTGTCTTCCAGCTGGTGGCAGGCCTCAGTGGCATCATTGGCTTTGCCATTAGCTTCTCCAGTCTGTGGTTCCTGTCTCAGGTATGCAGTGGTGTCTCAGGTTTGCAGTGGTTTTCCTGTCTCAGGTATGCAGTGGTGTCTCAGGTATGCAGTGGTGTCTCAGGTATGCATTGGTGTCTCAGGTTTGCAGTGATTTTCCTGTCTCAGATTTGCGGTGGTTTTCCTGTCTCAGGTTTGCAGTGGTGTCTCAGGTTTGCAGTGGTTTTCCTGTCTCAGGTGTGCAGTGGTTTTCCTTAATAATAATGCGGAGAATGGTCTTCCACCGCCTGGGAGGTGTGCGGTGGCTTTGCCTTAACAATGCAGCGAATGGTCTTTCGCTGTCTTGGGGATATGGCTTTTTTCCTTAACAATGCAGCAAATGGTCTTTCGCTGCCTTGGGAATATGGCGTTTTTCCCTAAACGTTGCGGCACCTGGTGTTTCACTGCCTGTGCGTATTCATTCCTTGTTTCCTATCTCAATATTCCATCGTTGTACCCTATCTCAGTATTCCATCCTTGTATCCTATCTCAGTATTTTATCATATTAATTCCTATCTCAGTACGTGGCTGTGACAATAGCGGTGGCGGTGACGGCAGCTACCATTGGGTGACACCAGTCGAAACAAAGTCGTTGATTTTATTTTGAGGGGGAGAGAGTCACGCAACTTTCCATTTTCTGTGTACCGTGCTGTACCGTAATAAATTCGAGATCTGAAAAACCCCAATTAATAAACCCCAAAACGATAAATGCGAGGGGGGCACACATAGTTAATAAACACAATGCGAGCTTATGCGAGGTCCTTTTGGCCCTCTGAGCTGCACCTACATGCGTATGCACGCGTACGTATGCATGCGTGCGCATGTGTGCGTACGTGCACGTACGTGCGTGTTTGCGTGTGCGTATGTGTGTGTGCGTGCGCGTACTTGTGAGCGTGCGTTGCGTATGTGCGTGTGTGTACACAACGGTTGTGTACATACATGCGTACATGCATTGTGTACTTGTGCGTGCGTGCGTATGTGTTTGCGCATACGTGTGTACGTAAGTGTGTATGTATACATATGTATACATGTCCCATATATACATGTGTGTGTGCATTTGTGTGTGTGTGTGTGTGCATGCGGGTACGTGTGTGTGCGCGAACGTACGTGTGCGTGCGTGCGCTTACGTGCATGTTTATTCGTGTGCATGCGCGTATGTGTGTGTGCGTGCGTTGTGTACGTGCGTGCGTGTGTATACGGTTGTGTACGTACGTGTGTGCATGCGCGTACGTGTGTGCATGCACGTAGGTGTGTGTGTGTGTGTGGCATGTGGGGACGTGTGCGTGCGTGCACATGTGAAGGGAATGCAGGTCCCCTTCCTCTTGGTCTTTCCTCCCCAATAGAGGGCCAGCCTCCCAAGCTGTTTGTCCACCTTGGGGGCCTTGAGGGGCGGCTTTCTCGGCCTGTCCCCGTTCATGCTTAAAATTAATTAATTACAATGCGAGCTTCGCAAGGCCCTTATAACTTCCCGACACACTGCGAGGGGGTCAAAAGGTTCGCGTGGCGCGGTGATATAAGTACAGTACGGTAACATGAGCCTTCCCATTTTCTGTGTAACATGAGTTGCAGCAAAGATGTAAAAGCTCTTTTGAGGGGAAGAGAGTGGCGCAACTTTCTCCGTGCGACATAAGTCGGAGTTGGAACAACATCGTGGAAGTTGCCATCACTTTTTCTTGCCTGGAAAGAGGCCTGAAAAGAGTGTAGGGTGGCAAGGTTGCGCCATAAAATGCGGTATGATGCCATGGCTCAAAGGCGTGGTAATGGGCACCCAGGTTTGCTCGCAAGCAGCGGCTGAGCCTTATGTCAACCGCATCATCTTTTTAAGTTGCCTCGTTCCTCTCAAACAGGCCGCGCAATTAACTGCAGCTGTCTGTGTTGAGTGCGCTTGCTGCATTGTACGCTTGCTTGTCATGCAGCTTTGAGCCTGCTGATTTGGCTTTAACCAGCTTGTGAAGTGCTTGTAAAGCCAAGCCCACCCAAATTAAAGCCTGAGGACAAACCCCGATTCCTGACCCTCCGCTAGACAAGTCCAAGCATCCCTGCACACTTAGTTTGTGTAGGTATGTGCCCTGGTTGGCAGAGGATACTTCCCTGCCAGAAGGTCGATTTCCAAGAATTCGAGCCTGCAATTGTTTTAGCCTGCTCCTATGCTGCACCATAGCAGTCGACCTGACTTGAGCTGCTGTACTGTCACACACTGGAACCTGCTTTCCAACGCAGCAATGCCAATGCTCTCTTGATCCCCATTGGTCCCTAGGATACTTTGTTTCCTAGACCTATGCATTGCTGAAAAACTGAGAGCCTTATAGCTTAGAAAATGTTGGCTTTTTTTTGGCCTTCAAACCAGGAGGGTGTAAGAAGCAAAACTTTTGGACGACACGCGTCAAATCGATTTAATTTTATATATTCGGAATCCTGGCGTCAAGAGCTATCGATTGGTATATATATGAGTCGAATCCGGGAGGGGGGGGGTGGGGTGGTCCCCCGATGTGGTTAAAGTTTTTTGGGGGGGGGGTCTCCAGTTTTTTTCTGGGCCACTCCCACGGAATTTTAAACATGTCATCGGAATCCTCAGCTCAAGCCCAGTCGATTGGCACCCTTTTTGAGTAAATCGGGTGAAAGGGGGGGTCTGTGGACATTTCCAAAAGTCAGAGGCACACGCACTCGGTGCAGGCCGCGGGGTGAGTCAAGCCAATGAAGCAGCAATTAACCCCAAACTTACAGAATTGTGCCAGCATGAGATAGTCAGTGGAATCCTGAAGAAATAGAAGCAATGTGGGACTGTGCAAGCCAGTTATGGGTGCCTGGTAGGTTACGTGTGCATGGGCGTCCGTATCTCAGTTTTTGCCCCATAACTCTGCGGCATTATAGTTCCAGGTATTGATGAGTATGCAGATGGATGCAGAATTCCGAAAGCAGCAGAATGGTACCCTTTTTTGTCTGGTGGGGGCACTGGAAGGGGGGTTTGGGGGGTGGGTGGTCCCTCAGGGGTGTCCACCCCAAAAAGTAGACGTGTCGTCCAAAAAAATAAAATAACACCCTCCTGTTCAAACTGTAAAAACTAGACAGCCGGACTTAGGACTTCATGCAGATTACAATGGTGGGTGACGATAGTTTGAGAAATGAGCGGACCTTTTTATTTTAGCTCCTTGACAATTAAACTAGGCAAATGGAAAGAAGACTCAATGTTTAGACACGGTGGACCTTGGCCAGGGGATTTGGTGATGCCGGGAAGGCAAGTCCGTTTCTTGAGCGGCGTTTATGTTGTTGCATGTTTGCAATGAGCAGGAAGTTAAACTTAATATTGCTGGAGCACAATTGCATTCCGGCCCCTTGCTGTTGTGATGACGCGTCGCGCAAAGAGAGCACTGCTCGATATGGAGAACGGCAAGTATTAGAGTCGCAACAGGCAGGCCTGCACTTGCTTTGCACTTTCTTTGCATGCATGACAGTGGGCACACACATCAGGTCAAACACAGGACCTTGAGGATGCAGGTATGCAGTGAGCACCAGTATTGGGCACACGCGTGCGCACAGCTCATGCACTTGCACACGCAAGGCTAGCTGGGGTGAGCAGGGAACCAGTTCCAGGAGAGTGCACACAACTTAGCTCAGGGCAGCATCGCCAGGCAGATGGCACAGGCATAGGAGACAATGCCATTTGAGGTTTATTGAAGAGCAAGAAAGCCCTTGCTCATCATAGAGCGTTAGCTGTCACGACGACTTATGGTTCCAGCTTAAGCATGGATTACCAGTATGGGTTATGTTCAAGGTCTCTGACTATTTCCTAGAGACCCCAAGCGCAGCGCCACTATTTCTTTTGTTTCGTAGCACTGGTGGGACCTCTTCGTACTTAATTGGTACGAGGGTGGTACCACTACATGTATCGACAGGTTCTTCTTTGTCGTTGTATTGTTGTAACACCTGCAGACTACGGCCACTATATACTCCCTTGTGGGTGCCCTGAACAAGATCCCGGTCGCCGTCTTTGGGCTGGTCATCTTCCGCGAGCCTACCAACCCAAAGAACCTTGCCAGCATCATCCTGGGCCTCTTAGCAGGGGTGCTTTTTGTGAGGGCCAAGCAGCAAGGCCCGCCGAGGCCAAGCAGGGGTTAAAGTTTTGGCCCTGGGAGTTGTGTGTCAATAAAACCTTGGCTTGGGAGCCTCGGCTCTGTTTGTGGGTTCAGCTGGCCAGACAGTAGGTAGGGTCCTCACTATGCACGTTGGCCTCTTCAATCTATGATGAGCCCTCTAATCTCCGTTTTATTCTGCTCTTCCTCTCTCTAAACCCTGTCACTTTTTTCATTTAAGTGGGTAAGTTCCAGTGGCTATGGCCACCTGTTTGATTATGTAACCCTCTGAACAGGGTGTTCACGTGGAGATGCACTCTGTACACATCTTAAATGCCCTATTGACACCGATATTATTGTTGTTTGTCAAGCAATAAATCGCATATGCAGGTATTGTGTTAATTGCTGATGTCTGACTACTATTTGGTGGCAAAGTAGAATTTGCTCCTGCCGGGTTGATCACTGCTACAACAGAGCACCTTGCAAGTGAACATCATTGCTCCAAGTTTGTAATTCAAGTGCACTTGAAATATTTCATTGTAATTTTTGAAATACAATTCATTCAATTTCTCGTACTAGCAAGTCCTGAAGTGCTATGGAAATCCATGGTTTGTCAAATAGAATAGAATAAAATTCCCAACATGGCAGGCCGCTCAGCCTGAGTCCTTCCAGCTAGACAATTTACCCATCCTGCTGGTCTAGCTAGCCTTGTTGTGAATTACGAGTAATGTCGCTTGACACATTATCAGCATGCGTTACATATTGTTAAGCACAATTAAATCAGCGGGCACAACCTTCTCCTGGTTCTGGTATTTGGAGAGCTTGTTGCCTGTTATCAGTAAGCATCGTGGAAGCAGGACCACTTGAATCACTGCGGTGTACAGTTTTTGCACGTTTTACAAACGCGTTTTTTATTTTAAACAGCGCTACCTTGAAACACATTTTTACTGCCCCCTCGCGGGCGGGGGGGCCGAACCATCTCAGGCAAACAGCGAATCGGGTTCGGGGCAGCAGCAGGCGCACAGCAGCTTTACAGCAGCATCACACAAGCACGTAGTGGGACAGCAACCCCTTTTAAACAGCAAAGCACACATCAGCGCCAGAGGGACCTTCGACGGCTGAGTTTGCAGGGAGGGGCGGGAACCCTGTAAACAGCAAGCATACAGCATCAGCACACACCGGGACCCCAGGACGTCATTGGCCAAGGCGGGAATGGGGATGGATGGAAATTAGGCAAAAAGCACTAATCGCAATATGACCGCTCGCCTTGCGCAGCATCGACGAAAGGGGGACGGAAACCCTTACAGAAACAGCATACAGCATACAGCATACAGCATACAGCAAACAACGGAACCCCAGGACGTTTGAGTTTGCAGCGGGAATGGGGATGGATGGAAACCATGGAAACAGCACTTTTTCTTTAGCTACAGGTGCCCCATCTACCAGACCTCGGTCGACACAGTATGTGGGGAGATGGTGGCACCACGATTCAGCAGTAGGAGCAGTTATTCCATGCCCAGTTTTAGTACCAGTTCAGTACCAGTGCAGTAGGTTATACAGACCAGCAGACGACCAGTAGGTTATACAGACCAGTTTCAGTAGTCTCACACTTGTGTTCAAACTCCAGTTGTCCCTGCGTTTCCAACTTGTCCAACTTATTTGTGGCAATGTGTGTGGGTTTTGCCCTTTTATAAGGTAACTATTTTTCAGTATGCGTCTACTTTGGTGAACCAACGTCTACACTTTTGATGTGTTTTTGCCTACTTCTTCTCGTATCTTTAAGGTTAGCATTTTCCAGTTGCGCCACAGCCCTTTAATTACCTGGTTTGTTTTTTAAGGTTTACCTCGTTCTCATAGGTTGAGCAGCCATTCCAGATTAAATGCCTTTGTAATCCAAACTAAACTAAACTTACATACGCAGCCTAGCAGTCGCACGTTTTGACTGATGGATTATCTGTAAAATTTGAATCACTGCGGTGTATGCACACACCGAGCTGCTACCCTTTCAGATTGCAAGTGTCGCCCTCAACTCAAAAACCAGTCCACAACTATTCGTGACCTTATTACAGCCTAGAGTTTGTGGTGTAGCCTTTTTTTGTGGCTGAGTGCCTAGCCCTTTTCCCTTTATTTTTCTGATATCTTTGAATAGGTTTTCAGGCTTTTGAATAGGTTTCAGGCTTTTTCCAAGCTTCCGCTCAGATGCCCCCCAGAGGCATATATAGCGATGTAACCTTACCTTACCTTACAGCCCAGAGTTCCGTCTTCTGCTTACGTCAGGTGATTGGATTCAAGACTTAAACGCAGGCCTGCTTGCACACTCCTGACTGCACGTGTGCATGGCACACAAAAATGCAAAGCAGCGTAAACGCAAGCTCGAGCAAAGTAAAGTTATGCTACTCACGTAACCCCTGCAGCTGTTTTACACACTACGCAGCCTAGCAGTCGCACGCTTAGACTGACGGCTTTGTCTGTAAACTCTGTAACCCCTGCAGCTGTCAGCAGCCTCTCTCATACTAGACGTGAAATGGACTCCATTCAGAAGGGCCCGGGTCAACGAGTGCTCAGGTAAGTGGGCCCTCACAGCTCAGTGAAATTGTCACGGTCATAAACCAATTGTTACGCACTGCATTCCCAGGCATACACGATTCCATTAGAGTCCATACACTAGGAAAAGGCCGTCAAAGGAAGAAAACACACAGCACAGGCTGCACTGCTCATACGCTACAGCAATGACAGAAATGCTGCACCTTCTGACTCTGACCGAATACTCAAAAGGGCATGTTGTGCCAAAAACGAAGCCTGTCCACATGCCGCATCAGGCTCTTCATACCAAAAACCACCATCAGGCTCCACATCCTCAAATTCTCACACGCTCACGCTCACGTTTGCAGCAGACGATTACTGCGTGCGCGCAGGAGGGAGAGCATGAATAAGTTTTGCAAGTTTGCTAGGTACTGCACGTGAAGTGAAATGAGAGTAAGAACAATTTGCGCAAGGATGGACGCCAATTATTGCATGTGCGCAACAAGGAGAGCCAATTATTGCATGTGCGCAACAAGGAGAGCCAATTACTGCATGTGCGCAGGAATGAGTTGCGCAACAAGGATGCTAGTTACTGCGCACACACAGGAAGGAGAGTAAGAACAAGGTGTGGTAATTTCAAAGCAACGCGGCTGCCACTAGAGAGAGGCCCGTTGCACTAGCCGGCTGATGCATTTACTTTGCCAGCTGAGCTACAGCTGCTTCATTTTAAAATATGCATTTGTTATGACAGCTGAGCTACAGCTGCTTCATATTGAAATATGCATTTGCTATGACAGCTGAGTCACAAGCTACAGCTGCAGAGCACCCAGTTGTTGGAAGGGGTCTCAGCTACTGGCAGCAGTTACAGGGACAACACTTCCACACACACATGCACGCACACGCACACACATACACATATAAACGCTTCCACACACGCACACAGTGCTAATCAAACACTTTCCCTGTAACAACACTTTACAGTTACACCATCAATGGAATCGTCAAACCAATCCTACACAAGAGGCGTGCAGGCTGAAGCTGAAGTGTTTAGCGAATTTCACTGAACGAGGCATGCAGGCTGGAGCTCAATTGTTAAGCAGAGTATTCTGAACGAGGCCCGCAGGCTGAAGCTACTTGCAGGATAAGAATGACGAAGGTAAGGTGAGGAATAATGAAGGAGCGCAAGAATAATGAAGGTAAAGTAAGGGATAATGAAGGAGCACAAGAATGACCAAGGTATGGAATAACGAAAAAGCGTGCCTCACCAAGAAGTACTCCACGCTCGCTTTTTTGGCTTGTGCCCCTCTGACCTCTTGGGGAGCTGCTTCAAAGACCTGAAGTAAGTCACGAATGAAAGAAAGGAACATTTATGTGCACATAAACTCCTGAAAAGGTGGTATGCTGGGTCTATTTGTGCCCCTCTGACCTCTTGAGGAGCTGCTTCAAAGACCTGAAGGAAGTTGCGAATGGATGAATGATTGATGATTCAGAGGATTCATGCGAAAACACAACATATTCTGAAGGGCTGCTTTTATTGTTCCTCCTTGACCTCTTGAGGAACTGAACTGCTTCCAGGGTTACAAGGATGGCCTACAGCCCGAGACTCTGGCTGATGGCAATTGGCTGGTGAAACAAAATCAACCAGTGTCGAAAATTGGAACTAAATCTGACACAAACTTGAGGAGTCTGTATGAGTCTTGATTCAGGAATGCATTGATCTCAAAATCAGTAATACTGTGATGACAAGCCAAGAAAGGAATATATTCAGAGCTCGAAGGAGCAAACGCACGCAGAGTTTTAAACATTCCTTCAAAAAAGGTCTCTGTATCTCATGCGCAGCTCGCACACTTCAGCACACTTGCAAAAGAAAAGCACATGCTTCTCATCTTGAACTTCTCCACACTCACATTTATCGCAAATGCTAGAACCACCATGCCAT
>Ga0307945_1002798_pt1 | contig 14179 bp, 17 predicted proteins | sample OrgLakmetagen228_FD_201818 | JGI IMG/M metagenome (GOLD analysis project Ga0307945, IMG submission 201818) | Saline water microbial communities from Organic Lake, Antarctica - #228 | ecosystem: Environmental > Aquatic > Non-marine Saline and Alkaline > Saline | place: Antarctica: Organic Lake...
GCAGATGGATGCAGAATTCCAAAAGGAGCAGAATGGTACCCTTTTTTGTCTGGTGGGGGCACTGGAAGGGGGGTTTGGGGGGTGGGTGGTTCCTCAGGGGTGTCCACCCCAAAAAGTATACGTGTCGTCGTGTCGTCCAAAAAGTACATAAAAACACCCTCCTGTTTAGCTCCTCACTTTGCCTCGTTCAATTAACAGTTTCAAGGCCCAGACTGGACAACCTACCCAGCACTGATGACAAACAGAAAGTGTTCCAAAGCCTTCAGCACAACAAAAGGCAGAGAACAGGTTGTGTGACCTCACACTTTTGACCCCAAATTAAATAAGCGAGAACTCTTCAAGGACCTTGCCAACTCAAAAGAAAAAAATGAAAACGCCAAAACGATTATCATGATGCTTGTGGCTAATTATAAGTTGGTTGCAGTGATCTTTCATTGAGCAACATTGGAAGAGTCAAACATTTATTTTTCTCTACTGTTAGCCGGACAGGAAGTACCCTGCAAGAGCCAGACAACAGCAAGTACAGGCATTTGTGTTCTGTTTGTCATGTAACACACATGAGATAGGTGAGACAAAAGATAGCATAAAAGTACAGATGGAAACTTGCTTGCATCTTTCAGCAGCAAACATCAGGAAATTGAGGGAGAATACCTCAACACGATCCCAAGCATTTTTTATGACAATGACATTCAGCTACCATGGCTGCAGGTTGCCCTCAATCAGCTGCCCTTGACCTCAAGCACAGTGGCAGCGAAAACAACTTATAAAGGAGGCGATCACAACGATTACCACGTCGCCAAAGGCCTTTGCATAGTCGAGGGACACTGGCTTCAGCACGCTGTAGACTTGTACTGCGTGTCTGGTAATGACGCTGACATTGTCACCCTCCATGCTTCGAGTGCTGCTAGTATAGCCAGGCCTCGTGTCCTGCTGCCCACTTCGTCATAGTCTCGAGTTCCTATGCACGCTAGTTGGTGCAAGGACTTGTGTCTGCAAGGGGCACCATGTTGGAGCCACAAGTTAGGGTTCGTGGCATAAGTTTGGCATAACCACGCAGGTGATTCACTGACTGACTTCAATGAGGCTGTGCATCATGAGCCCAAGTCAAAGCACTCTTTTAAGGCAGGTCTTCAGAAATCTACAAATCGCAGGATCTCAGGGAAAACCCGAAACAAGCCTTATTCCGCCTCCAATACAATGGGCAATTAAGCAGTACCTGCGCTCAAGCTCCAAAACAAACTCAGGCCACGCGTCCAGGGCTTGATCCAGCATAACCTGTTGTTGAGGCCCTTTCAACTCTGTCCACACAGGCCTTTGCTTCCAAGCCGGTGCCAAGTGCCTTTGCTGAGCAAGCGCTGCTTGAGCTGCCGACTGCACATTACACAGGCACGTGCGTTACGATGGGTGTGTGTAAATTGGGGCAAGCAGGCTCTCAGGCAGAGACACATGTGCGTGCTGCAGAGCTGTCTGCTTATTCATGTGCAACGTTATTCATGTGCTACGGCATGGGCGGAAGGTAAACCAAGCTCCAAAAGATCTTGGGTAATTATTGAGAGGTTTCAGTCAGTAGGAAAAGTTTATTGGTACTTTACTTTTGGTCATACCCCACTATATCACCGCATGTGATATGTGACACAAGTAAGTTCCCCCATAGCCCCATAAGCGTGTCTGTCGGCCTGCAGTCTGTGGCAAAGTATTAATGTGCTGGACAAACGCCTTTTGCAGCCTAGCCTGCCTGCTGCTGATTGAACAGCTTTAGTGTGCTGTGGCCTGATCCTGAAGCGACTCTGATCCTGCTGCTAGCTTTACAAGTGCAGATCATACTGGTGCATTTCATGGCAGACCCTCCTATGAGTACACACCTGGATCCACACAGACATTGCAGGGTGGATCTTCTGGAGGCGGAGAGGCTCAGCTTGCATGCGCACAAAGTCATTGTAGGCTGAACCAAACGTGGCAGGATGGGACCTGAAGAGGACCTGTGTGTGGCATATGGGAAGTACACATTGTATTGGCACTTTTTCTGGCAAGACGTCGTGCGCAACCAGGAAGGTCGCCCCCTCGAAACTGACATCTTAGTTTACCACGGTAACATCCGGAGGTGACAGTATGAAGGAAATGCGGAATGTGCGTGTGTGATCACCGGTGACAGGTTTTTGGCTTTTGTGTCTTGAATTTGGGCATGCTTGTCAGTGATGTTAGCAAGCAAGCAACTCAGCTGCGCTTTGATATGGGAGGTCATCCCAACGAAGAAGAAAAATGTATGCTCGTACCTCCAGAGAATATGGTAGTGCAGTGCCAGTTACTGACTCTAGAGCCAGTACTTCTTGAGCGACTTCTTGCCACCCTGCCAATCCCCATAGCTCTGCATTCTGATGTAAAGGGTTGGCAGTCGCTTGTGCGGTGCGTGATTGACGCGGGGATGCACCTGACCCATCAGCTGATGGTTGGGGCCAGAGGGCAGGCTCTGAAAGCGCTCGGCCTTTGCTGAGCCTTGATACTATGCGTGGGGATGCTTTGTGCCCCGTGCGCATGGGCAGATGAAAGGGTACTGGCGCTGCTTGTTTCAGCGTGGGGTACCTGTGTGCGCGCACGTGTACGTGTGTGTTTGTGTCCGTACATGTGTATGCTGCGTACGCTACTTTTCGTGCTTTTGGCATCACATACAAAGGGCTGACACCTGCCAGGTTCCTTTGCATGAGCAACACCAGCACACTGTTGTGTGTGAAGTGACATGACGCAAGAATGACACATGACGCAAACAGACGCATGCCTCACACCTTAGGCGTCTAAGTGTTATGTATGGAACATGCTAGCATCATTACCCGTGTCACACATTCACTTCATCACCTGTGTGGCAAACGCTGCATCCACCCACGTGCTGACGCCTCCTCTTCCTGTTGCTTGCGCAGCTCCAGCTCCTGCTGCTCCAGGCGTGCAAATGCAGCTGCACGGCGGTCAACCAGGGCCTGCTGAGCAGCGACAGCCTTGGCTTGAGCAGCTACCACACTCTGACGGAGCACAGCACCTTGGAAAGCAGCGGCTGAGGCCACCTGAAGGGGGGGGTAGTTGCAGAAAAGGGTTTCGCAAAGTTTATTTTTAGTCAAACGGAGGGAAGGGGGGGCGGGGTGATTCTCCCGCTCAAGAGCTTGCATCTTTTTGACAAGGCTGAAAGACCAAGAGTGACTGTGCAACGGATGACTATCAACCCGCGTTCACAATCACCACTCCATCCAAAGAGCTCCAAGACCCACCTGCTTGGCGTACATGGCTGCTTCAGCTGCCACAGCTTGCCGTGCAGCCGTAGCCTCTTGTAATGCACAGGCAGCCGCCTCTGCTGCAGCATTCTGTGCATTAATCACCGCCTGCTGCGCTGCTTCGTACTGCCGCTTTGCCTCTGACTCTTCCTCAATTACACGCTGAGCAGCCGCAGCAGCTTGCTCTGCAGTCATCATGTAACAAATAGGCCTACGTTTGCGGTCTCTGCTGCTTTTGATCCTGGGGGCACTATGACATGCAAGGATGTGCACTTGCATACACGCACACATGCACAAACACATTCACACATGCACACACACACTCACACTCACACATACGCAAACACCCACAAACACACACCCACACATTGACAACCATACTCACACCCATACCCACACCCACATACTTAGACCCACACTCCCATACCCTGCCCACACCTGCCGCCTGCTGCATATCTGCCTCTGCCTTGGCCGCAGCTGCAGCCTGCGCTGCCAGCAGTGCACCTTGAGCTGCAACTGCCTTTCGAGTTGCCGCAGCTTCCTGTTCTACTTTAACACGGGCCTGCTCTGCCAGCTCCTGCTCCGCCTCAATCACGGCTTTCTCCTCTGCTGCCACCCTTGCCTCCTCCTCTGCACGACGTTCTGATTCAAGCCGTGCAGCAGCTGCTTGTGCCTTCCTTGCATCTGCAGCTGCCTTTGCCGCCGCCATTGCCTTCTGTGCTGCCTGCTCTTGAGCCGCAACCCGGTGGCGCTGCTCCTCCTTTTCAGCTGCCTCCCGCACACTCCAAGCAGCTCGCCGCTCTACCCACTCTGCCTCCAGCTTTGCCTGTGGTAAGGTAAAAGGTGCAAGGAGCATACATAGTTGTCTATCACGAAACAGCCAGATGCAAGGAAGGCGCGATGTTGTCAAGCAGGCTTTGTTTCTGCGCGTGCAAGAGGGAGTCTCTGCTGCACAATGCTCTGAAAAGAAAAGACCACAACAGGTAAGTCACCTGGTACTGCTGCTGCCGTAGCAGCTTGGCTGCTGCGACTGCTGCCAGGCGCTCCTCGTCGTCAGCTGCCGCCGCTGCTGCTGCCGCCTGCAACGTGTTTGTATTGATGTTTGTTAGCTTTTGTGCACGCATCTGGGTATGTGTATGTTAATCAGGCTTACACCGTACTAGAGCAATTTTGACCGCATTTACGGTAGCGCACCGTATTACGCCGTACCGTACTGAACTAAGATGGTAGAGTTAACTAGTACGGTCTTAAACCTTACAAGACGGTGGTTACCATAAAGTGCGATTTTGGTATAATTTGGCTGTGGCTCCAATTTCGGCTCAAAACAATTATTTTCTTTTTGCAACAATTGTTCATGAATAAAACGCTAATTGTTAACCAGGATTCAAGTATTGCCGGCGGCCCCAAGCCCCCAAGCTGACTCAGTTTTCTTCCTGAATCTTACGAAAAACAGACCAAAGACGGAAGCGGAATTCAGGCCCCAAAAACGCCCGACAGATTCTTTTAAAACCGACCCTAGCACAAATTTCTGAGGAAATTTGGGAAAAAGACGGTCCGTACCGTACTCAAACCGTCTGAGCACAAGCATAATGTTAATGCACTTGTGTGTGTGTGTGTGTGTGTGTGTGTGTTTCCAAACATCATGTTCTATCTCTCTGTGGGTGTGAGTGTGTGTTTGGCATTCCATGAGTGTCTCTCTATGTGCGTCACTGCATGACTTTCCATTTGTGTCTGTATGCTTTCACGACATGCTAATCCTACCTGCAGTACCGCTGCTATGGCAGTAGCTTCCGCCCTCAGCTCTGCAGCTACGGCTTGTGCTTGAGCCTTTGCCTCTAGCGTAGCTGCGTGCTGGACTGCTGCTAGTAGTACGGCTTCCATGCGCACTGCCTCTGCCTCTAGCTCGGCTGCTGCCTTCCAGGCTGCCTCCTTGTGCTGTGCCACTGCAGAAATCCACCGCTGCAGACCCTCCTTGTTGATAGCATCCGCTGCTTCTTGCGCCTGACATGCCGCTGCTGCAGCTGCTGCTGCTGCCCGCTCCTGTGAAGGATTATTGTGTGTGTATGTGTGTATACGTGTGCGTTGTGTGTGTGCGCGTGCGTATAGAATGGTCCAGCTTGTGCTGGCTTTTCTTTTTACGACAGCTGCAGTTATAGCTGCACCTACAAGCAATGATCAGTAATGAGGAGCAATGATGCACGTCACAACTACGACCTACAGGCTCTGTGTGTCTTTCTCCTGATTATTTGCATAGTGTGTCCAAGCAAAGGGAAGATCAGGTTGTGGTGCCCACACACTCCCCCTTTGACCTTCCTGTGTCTGCGTTTTTTTTTGTAGGTGCCTGTGTTGCAGAGCTGTACTCCACTGCTGACTCTTGCACTGTCACACCAGAGACACGAGCGCAACAGTGACAATGGCACTGCAAACTCCGGTAAAAAGAGTGACATACCTGTGCATGGGCGGCCTGTGCTCGGGCCTCTGCTTCAAGTGCTGCCTCCAGCTGGGAAGCTGCTTTTCTGGCCGCTTCCTGCCGTGCTGCAGCCGCCTCGCGCTCGGCTGCTGCCTGCCACTCTGCTACCTTCTGGTGCGCCACTGACGAGATGTACAGAAGTAGGCCCTCCTTGTTTATAGCGTCTGCAATTGACTGAACCCTGAAAAGGACATCTGCCTCTTGAGCGGCTATTGCTTGGCAGAAAGGCGGGACATCACAGCTGCTATTCTGTAAAGATGTCAGGTACCAAAATTCAGTTGCGTGCAGTGTGCAAAGTAGGCAAGCAACGTGGATTTTGTGTTAGGGTGAAGCATTTGATTGTTCCCTTGTTTCCTTTAATTAAAACATTTGGGACATCTTGACCCCTTTAGTTGTGCATTTGTATGTGTAATGTGTGTGCAAGCACTTTGTAAGGGTGTTTGCAGAATTTGAAGCGCCAATGCATGGCTGTACAGCAACACTGTACGGATTACACATACCCTGAGCAAGAGGCTGACATTATTAAACTCACCTGCAGCAGCTGCTCCCTGGCCTGCACCTGCTCAGGCAGATCAGCTAGCCAATCCACCAGCTGAGCAACACCACTGTACGGGCCAGCGCGCTGAACGGAGCCCAAAGGGGGTTGGGCTCCTGCCGCTAGTACAGAGGGTGCGCTGCCTGGCTGATCTAACATTCCATTGCCATCGAAGCTGTACGTGCCGTCCACTGCCTGCACATCCAAGCCCTCCAAGCTGTCCCAGCTGCTGAGGACGTTGTCGCTGTTGCTGCTGCTGCCGGTGTCATTATAGCCCACAACGGAGCCTGCCGCATGCACGGTCCCATTGCTGCCACTAGTGCCGTTGTTGCTGCTACTGTCGAAAGTAGCCGCACTGCTGCTGCTGCTGTTGCGTTGGGTGGTGATGCTGTAAGCCTTTTCCTCCTGTAGCACCTGCAGCACAGCCGTCGCTAGTGCTTGGGCCGCACGTATGGTGTCTGCTGCCTCCTTTTGAGTGCCCTTCTGAATGATGCGTGACCACGTCAGGATCTGCAAGGGATTGGCACAGCGAGGCATAAGAGCAAACAGCATGGAGCTCCAAGTGTGCTTACTCATTGCATTGCTTGCGATGATGATGGGTAATTCAACTGCCCTATTACTTTTGAATGCCAGTGAGCAGCTGAGGATGATTTGCTCACTGGCTTTTGTGGTCAAGGAACAACAAAAGCATTTGTGCTTCATGCAAGGGACGGTGCGATGTAAATCATTTATGCAATGCTAGATCCTAACCTAGGAGCACAAAACTGATTTAGGGAGAGACACAAAGAACACACTTGTACACTTGTACAAGATCAAACATGCCCTCAAAACGGTGAGTGGGTATGTTTCCTGCCACCCACAACAGTACGTACCTCCTCTTCCAATGTGGTGTCCCCTGTCACCCAGCTCGTCGTCCTGCTTGACGGGGCTGTAAGCTGCTCCCTGGTAAACACCACGGAGCCATCACGGCACAAAACGGGCACCAACTTGGGTGCGTCATCAGGCAGCACGTACCCGCTGCCACGCAGCTGGGAGCGGCTGGACCATCTACTTGCTTGAGGGCTGTGCAAACAAGCGGCAGGGCTGCTGTATGCGCCTTCTTGCGATGCATCTACGATCCTTTCCCCCCCCCCTCCCCATCCCCCTGCAACTTTCCCAGCTGCAAGGTCCCCCTTCTCTTCCCTGCGATCCCCCAAGACCCCGCCCAAGGTCTTCACCTTTCCGACATCCTCCCCCACTCTAACTCCATCCTTGGTTTCCCCCATTGGCGTAGTGGAATCCACAGTCAGGGTGCCACTTGTTCCAGCACTCATTCGCACTCCTCCACCTACGCCGCCCCGCCGATCACCCTTACCAATCAGGCTTGAGCTTGATGAGGCTGGGAGTAATGACCCTGTGTTTCTGCTGCGCAAGGAGGTGGCCCGCACACCGTCGTATCCTACACCCACTGAACGGCCTAGACCAGATGCTGAAGCACTGGGAGGGCTGTTTGTCAAGGTTTGCACAGCCTTATGTGCTTGAACTGACACGGCGTGGAGGGCTAATGTCAGGGAAGGAAGATCATCACTGTTGCTGCGGCTGTTGCGCTTAAAATGAGCGGCACTTTTCTTGTCACCCCCACGGCCGGCGGCGAGGTAGGAGACCAGGACCAGCAAACAGGCCAGCACAGAGGCCACAGAGAGAATGGAAGTAACAGCAATCTGTGGAGGGAATTATTTGTCGGGACAAGTCGATAAACTCGAGTGCGTAAGAGCAGGGCCTTGTCACTCTCCTTCCCCTTGACTGCTCGACAAGGGAAGAGGGAGCAAACCTAACTGACTTCCCAGCACTTCCTTCCCCTTAAGAAAGCTCTCGCTCTCTCGCTCACTAATGTGACTGTTATTGTGATATTTCTTGCAAGCAAATTGCTTAACAGAATTTGTATAAAAATATAAAGATGCTGAAAGGGTAAGAGGGGTTCACTGCGCGCTATTTGCAGACCTTCCTCGCATCTTTGTTTGTGTGCTTGACCATGCCAGACACAACTGAAATCACACCTGTGGTTCTGTTGTTACGCCAGCTGCTATGGCGGCAGCTGCAAAGAGGTTGACACTGCCTGACAGGCACAAGCTTTCCACACTCCCGTCTGCGGGTGTGCTACTCCTCGCCTCCTCTTGCTTCGTGTTGAGGGTGCGTGAAGACTGCCCTCCCTTGCAGAAGGAATGAGCGTACGCAACAGCGGATGGCGGTGGCGCGGCGTGTGCAGGGGCCAAAGGCACAAGGGCCATAAAGCATGCACCTTTCAATGCCAATGACTGCGTTGAAAAATGTTACAAGGTTACATGTGACTCACGACCGCAGAAACAGCTGTAACATACCTAGTGCCTTCACGAGGCTACTTACACAAGAATAGCCCCTTCGAATACCCTGGACACTAAAATCAATCAGCAGCACTTGTATGTTTTGGTTACCACACGTGCGGCACAGAAAAGGACGAAAAAGGCATCTTGCTCACCCAGGAGGATGCTTCACTGAGTGAATGGGCACGGGTGGGGATACCTACAGAAGAGCTAGGAACCTGCATTTGTGCATGTTATGCAAGCTTGTTATTGCAACCTTAGGTTTAGCAAGCAGGGGGAGAGCTCCCTTCCCCTCAATTCACCGCTCAATTCACCTGCATACGAGCACAGGGGTGCAGGGAATGCCGGAGGACGAAAGCGCGACTGCTCCGACAACCAAGATTTTGGTTGGCCGTTTTGGATTGGCGTGTGCCATCCCCGTGAATAACGACTCCTCCCCGGCGCGGAAGGAGCATTATTGGCATTTATAATCAAAGGGGAGGTCCACTCTCAAGGACTCGAGTGCTCGAAGCGACACAAAGACTGGAAAAACGGCTTACTAAATGCTTATTTGAAAATAGAAACTGTTCAGATATGCGTTCTTCCTTTTTGCATCTCCGCAAGGTACTCCGCCACGCGTGCACATACACACACACACACACACACACACACACACACACACACACGCACACGCACACGCACACGCACACACACACACGCACACGCACACGCACACGCACACACACACGCACGCGCACACGCACGCACACGCACACGCACGCGTACGCGCACACACACACACACAAACACACACACACACACACACACACTCTCTCTCTCTCTCTTTCACGCACACACACACACACACACACACACACACACACACACACACGCACACACACGCACACACACACATAAATGCACACACAAAAACACAAACAACACACACGACACACACACGCACATGACGTACACATACACAGTCACACATACCTGTGTGCATGCACAAGTACTCACATGCATAAACACAACACAAAACACACATACACACGCACAACATACATACCAGCGCACATTACGCGCACACAAATACACGCACTCGCACATACCATAAGCACACACAAATACACACACATACATCACACACACATAATTACACACATATACACATGCACACCTACACACACATGTACTAGCATCACTCTCTCACAATTACATACGTACAGGTGCGAAACACACATACCGCCTCACACTTACACATACGCACACGCACAGCATGAACACGCACAGGCATAACAATACGCATTCACGATCGCAGGCAAGCTTGCCTGCACAATCCTTGACCTCTGCGGCAGCAGATACCTTGCAAACCCAAGGGCCGCAGCTGCTCTCCTTTTGTGCCTCCCTTTCATTGGTGCAGCGACTGAGCAGCAATTCTGCTGCTGGTACAAGTGGGAAATTGAGCAGTGTTGATAGAATGTCCCCATCTGCAGCTTTCGCTGGGAGCCAGCAGGCCAGCAGGGCAGACAATACTCCTACCCAGCAGCTGGGGTTTGTGGCGAGGCGCCAGGCTGCCCTTGCCTCTGTGCCCACCCTGCCCAAGGTGCCCTCCTTTTTTCGTGCTTGCAAGGGCATAGACCTGCTTTCCTTGTTTCGTCTGTTTGCCTAACAACAGATTTGCCCTTCAATATCACAACCTCTCACTTTCTTTCCTCCTCACCCTTGTGTCGTCCCTTGAAGCTCTTGGGCTTTGCAGGTGAGTGGTGTCCAGAGTAAATCATCTGCTACTCATATTTGCTTGCAATGTATTCTGCCATCCAGTTGTTGACCCTTGCCTTGCTGCTTGGGAGGTGTGGCAGAGCAATTGGCTTTGCTCTTGCACGTCTAATTGGCTTTTTGACGCACACAACTGTAAATTAAACCACTGATAGATCAGCACAAAGAAAAGCTTGTATTTTGTCTGTTCTGTTAAAAGGTGCAATTCCTTTCTTGGCGCTGTCCCCTTATACGTTGGAGGCTCTCCATACGCACAACTGGATTGATCGATGTGCTCATGGGCAAGTGGCTTATGGTGAGTGCTGTTGCTGTGTGATTGTACACAATTACGTGTGTCTGTGAATGTGTGTGTGTGCATGTGTGTGTCTGTGCGTGCGTGTGTGTGTCTTATGTGTGTGAGTGTGTGTTGGTGTGTGAATGGGAGAGGGTGGAGTACACACAATTATCTTTATGTGTGTTTCAAGAGCAGTGCAGTTCAGCCTTCTAGCGCGGACTAGCCTGACACTTCACACGCCCCCATATGACAGGCTAGTTTTTTCTTTGGGAAATTCTTAGCCCCTGTCAACTTGGCGCAGAAGGTTCAAGAGAAATAGCGTGTACATTATCTGCGTGTAATGGCATGGATTTGGAAGGGATGTTGTTCTGTGTTCTGCACCATTCAATGGATGCAGAGCCACGCAAGAGCCAGCCTAGAGTGAATACAAAAAGGAAAGGTGCTGTTAAAATTATGTGGCTGAGAGCACTGCTGAGAGGCTAAAGCTTGCAAACCACCAGAAGTAAGTGTGCTCAGATGCATTTGGGGTTTGTGGTGAGTGCCTCTTCAATTAATGTTATTTTCACCTGACTAAAAAACTGGTAGCTTTGTTTTCTTCGTGATTGTTTTGGCAATCAGTCCGTTTTATTGCAGCTGCTATAGATGGTAGCCACACTGTTACTATACCTTGACCATGCAGGATAATGTGGAGTGTGATCTCCATTAGATGTCCTACATGTCTCTTATGCTCTTATGTTGTTCTTGTGTCTACTCCACTTAATGAGCAGGAGAAAGGCCCACGCAAAACATCGAGTACCGTGCCTTTCCAATGTCATTGGTTGTTCTTGCTCTAGGGGATGGGCAGTGGTAAGGCTAGATGTATTTGTCTCTTGGGTGCAAGATTGGGGATTCAGAGAAAACGGACTTGGGTACAGGTCAATCACAACAGGTCTTCAGGTGAAACAGAGGAATTTTTGATAATTGATGCCTTTTGGCATCGTCGTTTGGGAAAATGGGTTGGCAGGGGGGGTCAGCAGGTCAAGTGGTACGCATCGTGTTTGTATTCTGGAGGTAAGGAACGCATGCTACTCGTTCGCGCTAGTTCCCCCTCGTGCACATGCATCCTATTTCACTTCCTAACTTGACACCCAGAAGTACCTCTAAGTATTTGTTTGCAACGCTAAATACCCACGCTGCCTGCACCCTTGCTTGCGCACATTATTGCAGGCGCCATCATCTGTACCTTCCTTGGAGCTGTCCATTGGGGGTCCGCTATGTCATCCATGAGCAGTGTGAGCGGTGAGTTGGTGGTGAAGCAGCAGACAGCTTTAGCGGCAACAGCGGTTGCAGATAAAGCAAAAGGCCACAATTGCCACCTGCCGCTCCAGTACTCCACCCAGCATCAGCTGAAATGTATTACTTTAAAGTGTCCCCCCTGTTGCAAACTGTATACCGCCCATATCCAGGTGGAAAAGCGGCTGCTGCATTGAACGAGCGATACACTTGGAGCATCGTGCCTGCTCTCGCCGCTTGGCCCATTATGTTCATGGATCAAGGGCCCGGCTCCCTTGCTGCGGCCCTGCTGCTGGTAAGCACAGGGACCCTGGTTGAAAAAGTATGCTGCTCAAAATTAGCACAAGCAATGTGCCCCTGCTGCCCTAGCGCTTGCAAAGCATGGTGCTGAGATGGACTGAGGTTGTTGTGTGCACAGCTGGGGCCTTGCGACATGAAATGCAAAGATCGTCTGGTCTTTCTTTTTGGATTGGGGAGGGGGGGTGAGCAGGCAGAGAGATTGCGCAGAATGGCACAAAGTTTTTTTATAGCGGGTGAATCTAGAAGTAGCAAGCACGCTGTTGCTGCTCGACGCAGCAGTCCTTCGTTGCCTTGCTCACAGTACCAGAATATGTTATTATCCACCCTGTCTCAACGTTTCCCCTTTTTGAAATTTGTCCGCAGAGTATTTGTTATTTGTCTGACCGGAGCTACGCAAAGCTTGGAGCCTTGCCCGCCTGGTACGATTACCAATTGATAGTATTAATTGATTCAAGTAAATTACCAGGTAAAGTACATATTAATTACCAGTAATGGAACATTTGAAGAATGGTAGAATATTGTTTCCTCTAAATAGAAATTTTTAATCCAACACCTTTAGATTCTGCTATAGATATCTTTTTCTCACGAGAGTATGCACAAAGCATGGGGGGAGGACCTGTTGCAATAGCAAAAAACAGAGGAGAAGGCAATCATGTTACAGGTGAAAGCCAAGCAAATGTGTCATAGATATACAAGGTAACCCCGTTATATTTGACCTATAGAGTAGAGGATTGTGAAGGGAAACGCATATTTGTCGGTGTTTTAATGTCAGCATCTTCGTTGCAACAGACTTCAAAAGTCAAATACACCTTGATTTTGATATCATCTCTGTGCGCATACACTGCTAAGTACCCGTGGCAACGGAGCTTTGCAATCTGACCTCTTCACAAATATTTACAGGTACCTGACCATGCGGGGCTGGCTGACTCTGCTTGCCATGATGGGCTGCCTCAGCACCACGATTTTCTACATAGGTAATGACAAAACAGAGTGAGGTAGAAATGTCTGCTTCCTTGTGCCTTGTGCCAACTGGTACCAGTGATGAATAATGTGAGATCCGTTTGCTGCGGTGCATAACAAATTTCATACAACCGTCCAGGCATGGCAAGCACCCCCCTGCAACTGCACTGTTGGTTCGCAGGCCAAGATGTGAAGCGTGCTGAGCAGAAATTGAGAGAAAAGGATGAGGAGGAAGCCAAGGCCGCAACTGCCGCGGCAGAAGCAGAAGCAGTGCAGAAAGCTGAGTCAGAAAAGAGCATTGATGGTGGAGAAGCACCTAAGAAGAAGGGCTGGCTGTGGTGACAGTAGCTGTTGTATGGTTGTTATAATTTAAAACTGGAAACGAACGCTCAAAGTTTATTACGCCCTTTGTTAAGCAGCAGCTCTAGCCAGAATTTCTCTCAGTCCTGAAGCCAAATTGTTTTCACGGCTCAAACAGAGTCAAGCACAAACTGCGCAAATTGGAATTCCACCTTTACCCAGACATGATATTGAATATTGCATATTACATTGCTTGGCCACCTGCAAGCAAAAGTGCACCTCTTCCACAGACTGGGAATTGCCAACGTAGAAATTACCATGAGCGAGTACTACCAAATTTTTGGTGGAGGTTGCCTGGTGCGGGCACCTACGTAACCCCCTCCCTTGTTTTGTTTAGTTTAGTTTACCGTACAACCCTTATATCACCCCGCATAAATATCTTTTTTGACCCTGCGGGGTGACTGCGGGAAGCTAAAATAATTATTTAATTTTGGGGTGCGTGACGTGCGGGAGGGTGTGAAAATATATAATTTGATATTTTGTGAGCGATGAGTGCCCAGTTTTTGGGACTGGGCTTTCCGGCTCCCCCTGAGCCTCCCCCCGCCCCCCTCGCCCGCCCCCCGCCCCCAGCAGCCCACCGCGCGCCACCAGCAGCCCCCCCGACAGGAGCAGCAGCAGCAGCAGCAGTGGCAGCAACAGCAACAGCAGCAGCACCAG
>Ga0307945_1002800_pt1 | contig 14176 bp, 10 predicted proteins | sample OrgLakmetagen228_FD_201818 | JGI IMG/M metagenome (GOLD analysis project Ga0307945, IMG submission 201818) | Saline water microbial communities from Organic Lake, Antarctica - #228 | ecosystem: Environmental > Aquatic > Non-marine Saline and Alkaline > Saline | place: Antarctica: Organic Lake...
CACCCTTTCTAAACGCAAAACGCAGTTAATTAATTGAATAAAGTTGATCATTAATCATCCTATTGCAAACGCACCATTAAAACCATATAAAAGTTTATTGTAACCATATAAATTTGTTTTAAGAGCAGCTGTGGCTGGGGTGGTCATCCAGCGGGCCACACATGTCATACATTTGCACGATTCAAGGTGTACATGGTGAATGATCTGTGGCAAGCAAGGATTTGCACCGCACACGTTGAGACCGTCGCTGCAGCCAACCATAATCAAAATCACAATGTGAGAACACACGCATGCACCCCAAAAAGAACACAAGCAGTATGTAGGGTGCGTGCTGTAGCAACGTAAACCACTAGGGTTGGGCAGTGTTTCGTATATTGGGCATGCACACGGAATTTGTTGCAGCGAGTTCATCAAATATACGGTCATATACGGATATATATATACAATTCTGGCCAATCGTATAAACCACACAACGAGAAAGTACACGGGGCATGCTGAGAACAAGGGGCAGTCTAAGAACAAGGAAACGAACAGCACTGGCACTGACAAAAACAAAGGGGCCTTTTTGCTCTCTGTAAGGGGGTACACTACTAGTTGCAGAGCAGGAGCAGTAAAGTAATAAGAAAGAATGGAATGTCTAGTGGCAGCACCCACGTATCGATCAAGGGAGAGAAAGCCTAACGCAGGCATTCCCTGGAAGGTGCAGCTCTATTGCAGTTGTATAGCAACAAGTCTGGGAGGACAAGTAGGAGAGGAACCTTTGTGTTTTGATGAGATACTGGCCGCGTTACTGAAAGACACAAACAAGCTTTCCACTTCACCATTGTGCAGAGCCACAAGCATGCCTAGATGTACAGCCTATGCATGTGCAGGCACTCTCAAAATACTGAGCAGCAGCATTGTGCAACGCATCAGCAAGCAGGTCTCAAACACAGTGCAGTGATCCAAAAGGTGTGGCTAGTTTATGGGTGTCGGCTCATGAGGCCCATGTGGCTAGTTTATGGGTGTTGGCCCATGTGGCCCATGTGGCTAATTTATGGGTGTTGATTCATTTGGCCCACGTTAATAGTATATGGGTGTTGACCCATGTGGCCCATGTGGCTAATTTATGGGTGTTGGCCCACTTGGCCCATGTGGCTAGTTTATGGGTGTTGGCCCATGTGGCCCATGTGGCCAGTATATGGGTGTGGGCCCATGACAACAAAGCAAACTTTTTCGACAAGAACAACCCACCCACCCACCCACGCACGTGCAGCAATTGCATTATTTACAAGAAACAATCCACTCACACACTTGAAGCAATCTGCGATGAGTGCATATAAGTACTGACCATTGACCCCTCTCACACACACACGCCAATACACACACAAACACACTTGCACACTCGCACACTCGCGCACACACACACCTGCAGAACTTCTCGTGCCAGCCCCATCTTGTCGTACAGAAATACGAGCCCTTCCCGGAAATCATGTAAGCGGCACAGGGCCAGAACATGGTGTGCGTCGTACCTGGATGTGCATGTATGTGTGTGCACATTAGTGCACCTTTGTTTGTTGCTCTGTGTTATTTAGTGTTGTGTGTGTCACCTTTGTTGCTCTGTGTTAATGTGTAATGTGTTAATGTGTCACCTTTGTTTGTCTGTGTTAATTAGTGTTGTGTTGTGTGTGTCACCTTTGTTTGTTGCTCTGTGTTAATTAGTGTTGTGTGTGTCAGTGTGTGTGCATGCAGAAGTTAGCTGTAATTAAGTGAGTATTTAATACATCCTCAAAGAAAGCAGCACAGGAGCACTTGTATTCAACGGATAGGCACTTGTATTCGACGGACTTCCTTTGCCCTCTGCCATGAAAATATTTTTGAACCAGCGTGTAACCCAGGCATGTAGCTTATGATAACGGAGTTTGCGTCTATTATGCCTCCTCCTTGTCTTTTGGTGTGTGTGCAAGCTGTCCAACATACTAATGGATTGCCAGGTGAAGAGTAGGCGTCAGCCATGCCTTACTAATCCTAACCCTCAGAGCGACTGGTGGTTATACTTGCAATAATCCAGTTTCTCCATCTTTTTATTTACTTGGTGCTCACAACTGCTTTTTTTCTCAGTTTTAGTTTATGTTTCTACCTTTCTATTCATTTATATGTAAATTATATATATTTATATGTAAATTATATATATTATGTATATATTTATTGCTCCCCTTTTTTCTGGACAGTTGTGAGGACCTAATTTCTTAGCAGTTGTCATCCGGACTTGTAAATAATACACCGCCATCTCACGATGCAAACGTAATAGAACCTCACAGAGGAAAGGGGACACCCCAAACTTTGTGTGCACATATGACGAGACCTTACTTTGGTGACTCCAGGTGAGGAGGCCAGCCTGAGGTCATGAGCTCTAATGCTTTACTCCTGCGTGCCTGTGACGACGACATTTCGTGTGTGAACTGTAAATATATAACGAGGTCATGAGCTCTAATGCTTTACTCCTGCGTGCCTGTGATGACAATATTTTGTGCATGCACTGTGAATAAAATAGTGATTTACTCCTGCGTGCCTGTGAGCTTATTTTGTGCATGTGCTGTAAGCAAAATTATGATTACTCCTGCATGCCTGTGGCGACAATTTTTTGTTCATGCGCGGTAAGCAAAATAATGCTTTACTCCTGCGTGCCTGAGACAAGATTTGGTGCATGTGCTGTAATGAAAAGGGTGTGCGCATATTCCGATACTTTATGCATGTGCTGTGATGAAAAGGGTGTGCGCATGTGACGACATTTTGTGCATGCGCTGTAATGAGAATGGTGTGCACATCAAACAGGTGCGACCTTAAGTAAAGATGTGCACGCTCGAGCGAGTGTGGTAATGTTTTGGGTACATGTTTGCCAAGGAACAAGGCGCGCACATCTGACAGGAAATGTGACATCATATGACGTATGTCGGTTTGTACATGTGACGCAGGTGAGTGCATATGTGCGGTAATGTTTTGGGTACGTGCTTGCCAAGGGACAAGGCGCGTACGTCTGACAGGATACGAAGTATATGTAGGTTTGCATATATGGAGCATGACTTGGTGAGACACATTAAGCGTCATTTCATATGACGTATGTAGGTTTGCACATGTGAATAGGTGTGCACATATGGAACAAATCTTGGTGTGACGCATTAATAGGGTTGGCCAGAACCATATATACGTACGGTGTGTATACGGTATTTTTGGCAGGGAAATCACCATATATACGGTCATATACGGTGTATATATACGGTTCTGGCCAACCCTACACATTAAGCTTGAACCAGGAGTGGTGGTGTATGAAGGTTTGCAAAGGCAACTAAGTGCCATCCGACTACATCTGCACATATAACTAGCTGTGTGTGCGCTCAATTGACTAGGTGCGAGCAAATGTGAGTAAGCGTGATTAAATGTATGACCAGGTGCGCCACACATAGGTGTGCACATGTGACTAAGTGTGTTCGTTGTGCGAGGTGCAAGTAGATGTGATCAAGCGTGAATACGTAAAAATATGACCAGGTGTGATGCATGTAGGCGTACACATATGATTAAGTGTGCACGTTAGACGAGGTGTGTTGGTCGTGCGAGGTGCGAGCAAATGTGAGTAAGCGTGAGCAGGTAGAAATAGGACCAGGTGTGACGCACATATGTGTGCACATACGATTAGGTGTGCTCGTTGGAAGAGAAGAGCACAAAAGACTGCAAGCACCCTTGCAACGCTTATGGTAACTGTAACTCGTGACAGACTGTGTGCACGTGGCAACATCAAACGTGATCACTGTGCAAACTGTGCACGTGGCAACATCAAACGTGATCACTGTGCACGTGGCAACATCAAACGTGATCACTGTGCAAACTGTGCACGTGGCAACATCAAACGTGATCACTGTGCACGTGGCAACATCAAACGTGAATGCGCAGCAAGCGTGCAAGACTGTGCAATGCGCAAGAAGTCTTGGTGCATTGGTGCTTTGTGTACAGGTGCCATGATACGTCAGGCAGTTCTGCACAAGCACGCCACAATACACAATACAATATGGTATATGGACTTGCACAGGATTAAACTAAATGACGAGACTAAATGACTATACTAAATGACTATACTAAATGACGCCCAAGTAATTTTGGGTGATCAAACACAACAGGATGTGCGTGCTCATGCAACATGATCCCTAATAACTTTTGCTCATGCAACATGATCTCTAATAACTTTTGCTCATGCAACACGATCCCTTATAACTTTTGCTCATGCAACATGATCCCTTATAACTTTTGCTCATGCAACATGATCCCTAATAACTTTTGCTCATGCAACATGATCACTTATAACTTTTGCTCATGCATTATGATCCCTGTTGACTCTCGTCTGGTTCATTTCACATTGTGTCCAAGCAAGGCGTTTGGCTGAAATGACGGAGCACCGAGTGTAAATAATAAGGGGTGTCAATGCGAGCCTGATACAAGAAATTATGGGGAAGGCCACAATCAGCTTTGCGTGCTTAATTTTTAATAAACGCACAAACTTGTGTGTACATGCGTCAACAGTCAGGTACTTCAGTGCTGCGTGCCTCCAATTAAACACACAAGGGCACAAGTTTTTGGTGCAAAACATGATACAACATAGCGTGCATTGACATCCTTATGAGTTCAGTGTGAAACACCTGAACTCAGGTTCTTGTAGTGTAGCATAAAGTGAGATGTCCTCACTTTCTGATTTTCTCCGGTTTCTGCTTCCCTTCTCCAATTTTTTTATTCCTTGGAGAACACAACTCTCTATTTAGCATACTTCCCTCCCTCCCTCACCTCTTTTCTATATTTGAGTCCTTAGTTTTCTGCCGTTTCTCCGGTTTCTCTGAGTTGTTGTGTTCTCCTTGGTAATAATGACAGAGCCCTATGCATCTCACGATGCAAGCGAAATATAACTTATTGGTTTAGCACCAGAGTCTATTGCGTCCACCTATGCATCTTGTAAAGCACTGCTTCAGTGCGTTCAGGTTAACCATCTTCTTGACGATTGAATGAGATCAGCTGAAAAGGCCTTTACCTTGAAATCTAATGAGGCCCCACTCTTGCCTGGCCCTGTGAGCTGTAGCTGCTGCTGCTGCTGCTGTTGCTGCTGAGCCTGCTGCTTCTTTTTCTGCTTCCCTTGCGGAGGCTGCCGTTCATGCGATTGTGCGTGTTGTGATTGCGGTGCTTGTTGTGAAGACGTCTGCTGCTGCTGATGTTGCTGCTGCTGCTGCTGCTGCTGGTCTTGGTCATTCAGGTGCTCCATGAGGTACAGCTCGAGCAGCGTGTGGTAGAGCGTGTTCTGTAGGCATGGGTGATCACTCGTGCTCTCATGCTTATGCGCAAAAACAAAAGACGCGCAACATACTCCTTGAGATACTGTTCAGTAGTGTGTGTGGTAGAGCGTGTTTTGTAGGCATGGGTGATCGCACGTGCTCTCATGCTTATGCGCAAAAACAAAAGACGCGCAACATACTCCTTGAGATACTGCTCAGTAGTGTGTGTGGTAGAGCGTGTTCTGTAGGCATGGGTGATCACTTTTAATCTCATGCTTATGCGCTAAAGTAAAAGACACGCAACATACTCCATGAGAAAATCATCAATTCTCTGCTTCAGCTGTATAACTGGAGTTCTTGCGTAGTGAGCGTAGGCTGAGATCTGGCAAGCACTTTGCAAAGTGCTGTGTACTCTCGTTTTAGGCATTCTTTTCTTTTTAGGCATTCTTTTCTTTTAGAAATTCTTTTCGTTTTAGGCATTCTTTTTTTTTATGCCTTGGTGTAATGACAAAGCCTACAGCAAACTGTAGCATAGAACCGTGTGGTAGAGCGTGTTCTGGCACCAAAAGCCATGAGAACAATGCCCACTTACTCATATTGTGGTTATTATGCAGGTGCAGCTGTGGCATTCGACCATACATCATGTATTCTATATTTTCTCACCTCATTTGCAAGGGAGCTGTGTTGTGGGTCTGCTGCCGCCTGGGCTGATGCTGACGCAGCGGTGGTGGTGTTGAGGATGAATTCACACAGGAGCATGAGGGCAGTGGGTGTGTGGGTGTACAGGTGGGCGAAATCAGCCACGCTGGCGGTGTATGCTGCTCCCCCTGTGTTTGTGTGTGCGTGCGTGTGTGTGTACGGACGTGCGTGTGTGTATGCACATGTTTGTACACGCGTGTGTGTACGCATCTTTGCGTCAGTGAGCAACCGTGCACGGATCTACATGTATGCACGTTCAATGGACATTTGTCAAAAACAGAGGCCGTGGATGAACTAGGCAAGCAAACCAGCCGATTTCGTGATGTGCTCCCTTTATGTGTGTGACTTCATTTCTGAGCTTGCGCGTGTGCATGGATGACATGTGTGCACGTGCAATGTGTCACTTTCTTTGAAAATTGGGGGTAGTATGACAACCTGCATCCGTGCTTTTGTAGGTGCTTGTGTGTGCATGTGCGTATTAGTGTGGTTCTTAGTATATACAATGGCATGAGTGTGTACGATGTAGTCACGAAATTGGCAATGCACTCTTTTAACACAGCTTTACGCACACAGATTGTACACGCACAAACACAATCACAAGATGACCTAGCACACTGTTACGCGACTGCATGTATGTACCTGCTAATGTCTGTCACACACACTCATACTCACACCCACACCAAAAATCACGCACGCACGCACACACACACATATACACACGCACACACACACACTCATACCCACACCCAAACTCACACCCACACACAACATCAAACAAAACACACACCGTTGCGCTGTGCATGTTTTGGGCTGCCATTTATGGGTGCTGGTGATGAATGAGGAGGGCAGCAAAGCTCCATAAGAGCCCTGGTAGCAGCTTCAGGCCTGCATGTTGCATGCATGTGCATATCTATGTGTGTGCATGTGTGTGCATGTCTTGAAGATGTGTGCGCACTTGTGAGTGTGTGGCATGTGTGTGTGCGTGGCATGTGTGTGTGCATGTGTATGCATGTCTTGAAGACTCATTTGTGAATGCGTGGCATGTGTGTGTGCACGTGCCTTTTTGGGGGAGGGGAGTGTGTGTGAAAGTTGTGGCAATGACTTGGTGATACTTGAAGCTCAAAAAGTCAAGCAACGACCAGCTTGCCATGCAGCTTGTTCGCATGTCTGGGCAGTCCTTTCCTCAGGCATATTAGCTGGTGAAAGCCTGATGCACGTCCTTATTTTATTTCGTCTCATTTGGCGGAGCAAAGAAGTCGCCTGTGGCCTCTGAGCTTACAATTTGGCCAGCCACATCCTGGAACGTTTGTTACCAAAGTCAACACCGTTACTAGTTAATACATCATCTATTTACCTTGCCGAGAGCAGCACTGACAGAGTATCATGGATTACCTTGCCATGATACCTTGGCAAGGTATACCTTGGCAAGCACTGACAGAGTATCATGGATTACCTTGCCGAGAGCAGCACTGACAGAGTATCATGGATAACCTTGCCGAGAGCAGCACTGACAGAGTAGCATGGATGACTCTTTTATGCAATTGGGAGTGTTGCGGTGCCATAACGGGTCCTTTTTCATCCCAAAGTGTGCGGACAACTTCACTTCCTGTTATTAGACCTTGCTCAATTTTATTTTCATGTTTCAAATTTGATTCTCATCATCATTTTTCAAACTTAATTCTCATCATCATATTTCAGACTTGTTTCTTTTCATCTTAATTCAGACTTAGTTCTCATCACCATATTTCAGGCTTATTTCTGAACATCACATCTCAGACTTTGCAGGCAGTATATTTCAGACCACACAGGCACAAAACGGAGCAAAACGGAAAAAAACGCCGTGCGTAAATTCACGACCCTGCATACACTCAGCGTCAGTTTCGCCTGATCACTGAGTCAGGACATACGACTCCATTCATCAGGCTGTGGAAATGCAATGCTTGCACTGCACTTCTCCTGCTTTTTCAACACTTTTACAAACATGTGGTGATACAGCCAAAGTCCCATCCACGCAGATCCGGTTGAGAGGTCCGGGTGAGAGCAAAAGCAAGGCAAGGCCGCACCCGAAATATGAATACCTAACATGTGAATGCCTAACATGTGAATGCCAAACATGTGAACCATAACATGTGCACCCGAATATAAATACCTAACATGTGAATACATAACATGTGAACCATAACATGTGCACCCGAATATGAATACCTAACATGTGAGTACATAACATGTGAGTACATAACATGTGCACCCGAAATATGAATACCTAACATGTGAATGGTGCTGTCGATACACTACCAGTATTGCAATTGGTCGTTTGTCCGTGCTTGCGTGTACATGCACTGACCTTGACGTAACCAGAGCTTGGCCCATTCTCCGCAGGGCAAATGCACGGTGCGCACGAGGAAGTTTCTCCTGTGTGTGTGTGTGTGCGCGCGTGCGTATGCGTGTGCGTGCGTGCGTGCGTGTGTGTTAGTGTAAGTTTGTACATTTCCATGGTTGTAAATGCATCATATGAACAAATGCATTGAGTAACTAGGCAGCTTCTCTGTTGTGTGTAATTGTGTGTATCTGTGAATATAGTGTGAAGCATCGTGTGCACAGCCGCACGACAAGATTATCCTTTGGTACAGTTTCCCTGTGCATTAATACAAAACATAAGCACGATGTGTGAAATGTGAAATGTGTTTAAGTTGTTTGTATGAAATGTGTACGTGCAGACTAAATGTATAACACGTGTATGTGTAATCTGGTGTGTGCTCATGTGTGCACAGATCCAATGTGCACATTTTATTTGTACGTGTATATGCAAGCAAATAGTTGAGCATGTTTTTGTTTGCATTTTGTGTGTGTGTGTGTGTGTGTATGTGTGTGTATGTGTGTGTGTGTGTGACCAGTTTTCAGGGCAAAGGTGTCTTGTGACCTTCTATGGCAGTGTTCAGTAGCGCAATGCAAACTAGGCTGGATTTTCATCATGCCATATGACAATTGTCGTCATTTAAAGGACCTTATTTTTAATGTTCGGACCTTGAATTAGACGTCGAGCTTCGTTCTTCAGCACTTCACTCTTGACACGTCTAAGACACATCTCAAGAGTGAGGTGCCAAAGAAACGAAGCAAGCAGAATCACGAGGCAGCTTTGGTCTCCAGTCACTCTAATTGTTGACACCCAAAAACACACATACATACACACACATACACACACACACACACAAACATACACATGCACACACACCAAGAGTTCATGAACCCAAATTTATAACCTTCAGCAGCGCAAGAGCATTATCGCAGGCGGCTCACTTCCTTACTGTTAGTGTGACAATACAAAAGGACTCAAATACAAACCCACCAGCAGCGCAAGCGCGTCATCATAGGCTGCTAAGTCCTCCATCAAGATATCCAGCATCCAATCAGACTGTCCCGCAGCTTCCGCAACCCACAGCGCTTGCCTGAAGTATCCAGCAGTGCGCAGCACCTGTGGACGACAGAAGTTACACACATATAAGTGCATGCCTATGTGCATCATTCAGACTGTCCTGCAGCTTCCGTAACCCACAGCGCTTGCCTGCAGTGTCCAGCAGTGTGCAGCGTGCAGCACCACATGGGAGCAGTGCTCGCACTTGGCTATATGCATGTGCATGGCTATATGTGCATGGCTATGTGCACGTGCATTGCGCGCAACAAAAGCATCTTGCTGCTGCGTTTGCTACACGTCCCCCAAAACAGGATTTTTCTACACGTGTAGCCTAGCCCCACCTCAAACCCTTTGTTCACCTTGACTGCTGTTTCTGCATCAAACTTAAGGCCCCCTGCTGCCGCTACTGCTGCTGCTGCAGCACTGCTTGACGGCCCTTGGGTGCCCTGCTGGCTGTGTGTGTGAGCAGCTGCTTGAGGCACACCACTGCGATTGGGTAAAAAATGTCAAATTTGGCGTTGGTTGCCTTTATTTGGCCTGCTGCCTGCGCGTGTGTGTGTGTGTGTGTGTGTGTGTGTATGTGTGTGTGACTTTGTGTGCGCAGCTGCTTGAGGAACACCACTGCGACTGGAAAAAAATATCAAATTTGCCGTTATTTGGCCTGCTGTGTGTGTGTGTGTGCATGTGTGTGTGTGTGTGTGTGTGTGAGTGTGTGTGTGCGTGAGTGTGTGTGTGTGAGTGAGTGTGTGTGTGTGTGTATGTGTGTGTGTATGTGTGTGTGTGTATGTGTGTGTGTGTGCAGCTGCTTGAGGCACACTACTGCATGATCAAAGGATGGGGACTAGGGTTGGCCAGAATCGTACATGTACACCGTATATGATTGTATATTTGGTGATTCTCCTGCCAAAGATACCGTAGATACACTGTACATATCTAGCCAACCCTACTAGTAGTGATGGTCTGGCCTGACAGTAGGTCCTGGATCACTTTGACCAGCTGTCAATGCAGCCACAATCAGCAGCTAGGGCACAGCACTGCAATTGAAAACGAGTTTGCACATAGGCTTTGATGGCCCTTGCATGGCCTGTGGCGATGGGCTGCTGCTTGGAGGGGCACGGATGTGGACTGCTTGCTTACACGGACGCTTATTTGGCTTATACTGCTCGCTTATACTGCTTGCTCATACAGCTCGCCTATACAGACGCTTATTCGGCTTTTACTGCTTTCTTATATGGCTCACTAATAATATGGCTTTGCTTATATGGACACTTATACGGTCTATACTGCTCGCTTATACAGCTCCCTTGTACGGCTCGTTCGCTCACACAGTTGTGAACTGCTCGCTTATACAGCAACACACTGTGAGTTGAAAACGAGTATGGAGGTAAGGCCTAACAAAATGCATGGCCTGGCGACAGTGGGCTGCTGTTTGGGGAGACACGGTTGTGGACTGCTCGCTTGTACGTAGGGTTGGCCAGAACCATATATATACGGTGTAAATACGGCACTTTTGCCAAAAATTTTGGCAGGGAAATCCCCATATGTATATACGGTGTAAATACGGCACTTTTGGCAGGGAAATCACTAAATACACGGCGTATATATACGGTTCTGGTCAACCCTGCTTAGACGGCAACACACCATGAGTTGAAAATGAATATGGATGTAAGGCACGACGTAAACATAGGTTTTGGCTACCCTCACCTGCTAAGTATGCCTTTAGACCTTTTTTTAATGGAGTCACAAAGGCACAATTCACCAACTGCGATACAATAATATCAGTGCAATCACCCGTGCTGAGTAGGCACACATTCCAACCATTCATGTTCAGAGCACGTGACGATCCATCCAGAGCACGTGACGATCCATCCAGAGCACGTGACAATCCATCCAGAGCACATGACAATCCATCCAGAGCACGTGACAATCCATCCAGAGCACGTGACAATCCTTCCAGAGCACGTGGCAATCCATCCAGAGCACGCGACAATCCATCCAGAGCACGTGACAATACATCCAGAGCACGTGACGAAACATACAATCCACTGAATACAGGTATAAAAAAAACAAGTTAAAAACGAACCACGTCCAGCTTTGTGTAGCCACTCCAAACAGGTAAACAAATAGGATAAAAAAATTGAACCACGTCCTTCAGCTCATGTGTAGCTGTTTAAGAGGAGGGTGGTGTACAAAGCACCACAAATATACATCAGCGCCTATTACCTGCGCTGAATGAAGGCGTCCAGTTTTGCCACGTCTTTCAGCTTGGTGTAGCAGTTTAAGAGGAGGGTGGTGTGATCTGCACTGGCCAGCCCCTTGTCATGCAGCAGCTCTAAGTAGGAGGTGAGGTTGTGGATACGCTGCAGAGTTGAGACGTTGAAATAAGTCGTGTCAAGCAGCTCTAAGTAGGAGGTGAGATTGCGGACATGTCGTAGAGCAGAGAAAATTAATAGAAAAGATTACGCAGGCAGTGAAAAAACACACTCCCCACATTATTTAATGATGTCGTAGAGCAGAGAACATTAAAGAAAAACTACGCAGGCAGTGAAAAAACACACCTCCCACATCAATTAATGAAAAGGAGTGAAAAGTATAAAGAAATTGTTAAGAGCAGCTGGAAGGGGAGAGTGAGGCTGCGGATAAGCGACAAAACAGACTTATGCTGCAGGTTATTACATAAAACGGAGTAGCTGTGCATCAATGAATATTACAATCATAAAATGGATATGAATAGCTGTGCATCAATGAGTATTACAATCATAAATTGGAGTAGCTGTGCATCAATGAATATTACATTGTTTGTCATGATGCGCATCAATATTTAGAATGCACAAAATTCGTCATAATGCGCATCATTATTCAGAGCGCTTCATTATTTAGAATGCATCATTATTTAGAATGCACAAAAAATTGTCATGATGCGCGTCATCATTTAGAATGCATTATTATATACAATGCACAAAAATCGTCATGATGCGCATTATTATTTAGAGCGCACAGAAACACTCATCGACCAAGGAGCCCTATGAACACACATCTTGGCTATCGCGCGGTGCGGTGCTCCTTTGCAGGCTATGGCACGATTGATTAGGCCGGTGAAATACATAAGAGTATGCGCACGGACACATTTCACACACCTGTGCATCGAGGAACCTTCTGAGCACGTAGCTGGGCTCCAAATGGTGTAGCGTTTCTTTGTACGCTGCCATGGCAAGGTCAAACTCGCCCTTGTCGTAAAGGGCATCTCCCCACCTGCAAAGTACAAACAGAGAGGGGTGTATGTTACAGCGAAGCAATGTCTACAACACATTGATTTGCTTTTGTCGTCTCCCAAACTGCAAAGCACACGGGTTCCCTATAAACAAAAAGGTTCCTCGCACACCTTAATACATAATACATTCCCAGCTGCATAAGGAGACGGGCAGACTTTGGCTTTATATTGAATTTCGACGGTAGAAACCAAGTATTGTTCTATCTAATTCCTTTTACCGAACACAATGAAAATCAAGACCAACCCTAAGTTGTAAGGAAACCCTCTACCCACATACAAACGTAAAAAAATCTGGGGTGGAGCGGTTGCCGTTTTTTGTTGAGTAAACCATAAAGGTGGGAGGGAGGTTAGTACATTTATGAAAGCAAACCTTTCTGCCGCATGCTTGCAAGCATGGTTGTTCTTTTTTTATGTGTGCACAGCCAACCAAGCCAAATCCAGAGCTACACGTACATTCACCCAAATAATGAATCAACTCACGGAACTGACTCACTTTTGCTGGATGCTTGCAAGCGTGGGGGCATCCGCGTTGTGTGCACGAGCCAGGTCCAGAGCCAGCTTGTGGAGGGATCGGCGGAAGAGGGAGTCCAGCTGCAGTGCTAGGTCCACCTGTGTCGTTGGTGAAAACTTATCATATGAGCATATGGGCACACATGTACAAACATGCATGCACACAAAATAACAAAAAATACAAGGGGGTTCAGATGCAGAGCTAGGTCCACCTGTGTTGTTAATAACGAGTTGTATGGGTGTGGAAGCATACAGGCATAAAGGTGTTGCGGGCAACAACCAAAGACAGCAGTGAGTGATTTTGTTAGCTTTACACAAGTCCAACATACATTGATAAATTGACGTGCACGTGTGTGGTGATCTGATTGTGTGCAACCTCAAACGAGCATGTACTGACAGCAGAATTGTACAGCTACTAAGCCCTCCAACAACACACATGAGCTTTTAAAACACTGTTAATGTGATCAATTCTGCGCGCAAGGATGCGCGCAGGAGTGCTTCTCAGTCTCTGTGTTGTGTAAACATGGCTGCAACTATTAATCATGGTCTGTTTGTCGACCACAACACCTGTTTAGCACATTAACTATTTATCATGGTCTGTTTATAATAACTATGAATCATGATCTGTTTGTCGACCACACCACCTGTTTAGCACGGTGTTCCTATTTTGGCATGTATGCGCATATCCGTCGACCATAACACATACAGCATACAGGCCTCCTATCATTACTATTTCCTATACATGTTTTAGGGTTAGACATCCCTGGTTCAACACAAAGGCTTCGCAGACAGCATACCTCCTTCAGCACCATGACCTTGCCCCCTCCCAACACCACGGCCAGACCACCCCACGCTGCAGCTGCTGCTTTTACGCTGCCTGCAGATGTGCAACGCAAAAGCTAGCATATGGAAAAAAACGCACGTTCCAGCGATAGGACAAAATGTGTGTCAGTGCTGTATGTAGCCAGACACAGATACTGCTGCACGTTCACGAAT
>Ga0307945_1002801_pt1 | contig 14176 bp, 19 predicted proteins | sample OrgLakmetagen228_FD_201818 | JGI IMG/M metagenome (GOLD analysis project Ga0307945, IMG submission 201818) | Saline water microbial communities from Organic Lake, Antarctica - #228 | ecosystem: Environmental > Aquatic > Non-marine Saline and Alkaline > Saline | place: Antarctica: Organic Lake...
CTTCTGACGTTTGCGACGGGTGCAGGCGGGGCTGGGGTTGGGGGTGCAGGGGAAGGGGCAGGCGGAGCTGGGGCTGGGGGGCCAGGGAGTGCAGGGAAGGCGAGTCGGGAGTTCCTGACCACTCATTGGAAGGCTTCCTGACCACTCATCGCTCACGCTGCTCAAAATCATTAATTCTGCTACCGAGCCACAACCGCCGCCTGTAGAAAAAAATATATATGAAACCACCGCCCTGTCACTGCCCCAACCAAAAAATATTAATTAGGGGGCGGTGATATACTTTTTGTACGGTATATACTTTTATTCTTGGCAGGGATTTCATCAAGTACACGGTCATATGCAGCGCTTATGCACGGTTCTGGCCATCCCTGCACATGGCATGCAGCTAGGGTTGGCCAGAACCGTACATGTACACCGTATACGACCGTGTGCATAGTAATGTTCCTGTAAAAAATACCATATATACACAGTATATGCATATGTATGTATGGTTTTGGCAAACCCTACATACAGCCTGTGAGGTCGTATTACAGCTCACCTTGCCGTCCTCTCCCACGGCCCAGGCGGTCGAGTTCTCCAGCAGGGGCTGGCCCTTGTTGGTGCGGCGTGCGTTGCGGTCATCTGTGATGCCCTCAATGATCTCCACGGCCTTGGTCAGCGCCCTGTGCGCACACAGCATTTGATTAGAGGGGCATGTGTGTGTGTTCTCGTGACAGGGTGCACTTGCCTGTGATGCCCTCAATGATCTCCACTGCCCTGGTAAGCGCCCTGCACACACTTTGCGCAAGAAATGACATCATGTCAGTGTTTTGCTTCCCTCCCCGTCCACTTCCCCTCCTCTTCCTCACATTGCAAGACACTGTACAGACTGCATTCTCCCACACTTCCATACACGGCACCCACACCCACACCCATTCTCACGCCCAAATACACTCCCACACCAACCAACACACACCCACACCCACACACCCACGAGTCCTGTGGCCTCCCTTTCCTTTTGCCAATCCCGTCACCAGCAGGAGCACACCCAGCACACACACACAAACACACACACACACAAATCCTCCTCCACCCAACACCCACATCTTGATCCATGCTCATGCTCATGCCAGTCCTTCCCAGTTTCACCTAGCCCCACGTGTTCCCCCTTGTTCCCCCTGTCCCCACCACACAAAGTACACATCCCACGTCCCTCCCCCTCCCACACCCACACCCACACCCACGCACGCACACATTTGCTCCCCTCCCACACCCACGCACGCACTTTTGCTGCGCGCTCATGCTCTGCCAGTCCTTGACCTTGGCCTCGTGCTGCGTGTTGCGCATGAGCACAGCGTACGGGTCGTCTACGTCGTCTTCAACCACCGCCTGCAGCACCATCTCATCCTCGTAGTCTGAGCCCAGGGCCTTGTTGCGGTACCTGAGAGCACATACAAAGACAACAACACCTAGCGAGTTGCTGTCTTTTGTTGCGGTAGCTGCGAGCACATGGGAGACGAATTTGCAATACACCTAGTGAGTTGCTGTCTTTTGTTGCGGTACCTGTTAGCACATAAGAGACGAATTTGCATTACACCTAGTGAATTGCTGTCTTCGTATTCCATGCGCAGTCGACATCGTTGTGGTGGCTGCACATTGATGAACATGAAGGAGGTGCTCTTCTACAACAGTCATATGAGCCCAAGGCATGATATTAGACACTCACAGGTAGGCACACACACTGTCTCTCTCTCTCTCTCTCTCTCTCTCTCTCTCTCTCTCTCTCTCTCTCTCTCTCTCTCTCTCTCTCTCTCTCACACACACACACACACACACACCCACACACACACACACACACAGAAGGAAGCATGTTATGCCTGAACAAGGTACGCTTTGGGGCTGGCACATGTGAATACGTGTAAGCGAAGCTTAGCAAGCAACGCACGTAGACTCACACCCTCCTTGCTGAGTCAACATGAGTTGAGAACAAAAAATTATGCAAAACACCTCAATTGACCATTTCCTCGTAATAATCACTGACCATTTCCTCGTAAATACCACTGCACATTTCCTCGTAATCACCAATGACCATTTCCTCTAATTACCGCTGCACAAACTTTCCCAATTATCGCGCAGCTAACACCTTTTCTATCTGCGAGCGGATCTGCTGTCAATCCCGCAGATGGCCGGAAGCATTACGCGCTTATATGTAAATCGTTTCGGTGGGTGTATGTGCAGAATGTTGAGCAGCGAATTTTCTAGACACACCGTCAGAACCGGTGTGCACATACGGTCATTTGCGGCGTACTCAATGCATTTCAGGCCAACCCAGCAAAGACCAGCCACAAGCCTGACGACCAGAAATTAGACCAGCCAAGCATGCAGCAGGTCCTGAATTTTGTGTTCCACACCATACACCAGGCCCTGAACTCAATGTCGCGCAAGCCACGCACCAGACACTGGATTTAATGTTATGCACACCACGCACCAAGCCCTGAACTTAATGATGCGTGCACCACGCACCAGGTCCTGAACTCAATGTTGCGCATGATGTCAGCGTACGTCTTTTCGTAGGCCTCCACAGGGTCCTCCCCATGGGTTAGTAAGTAGTTGTAAGGCTGCATGTTGATGCGGATACCACACCTGCGAGTGGTTGGTTTTGCGTTACTTTTGGCTTCATCAGTTGCTTTGGGGCTTTTGGCAACAATTATGAGGCTTCAAGGCCACTCATGCGTGTCAACATATACACGTACAACTGCGGTGTGGTTTGTTATGGTCCATCGCTGTGTCAGCAAGGCTGCACGCACAGATGCCAAGCAGATAGTAGGCGTTTAGAAGGGTGATTTTGAAGGCTTGCAAAATGCACGCAAGCAGCCATCATGCCCACACGTTGATTGGCGCAGAAGTCGTGGGAGCAAACTGTATCAGTAAATGAAAGCACTGAATAAGTGTCGCTAAGTGATATCACAGAGAAATGAAGACAGAGCACGGGTAGACTCAACAATGCAGCACAGTTATGTTTGTCTGTGTGTGTGTGTGTCTGTGTGTGTGTGTGTCTGTGTGTGTGTGTGTGTGTGTGTGTGTGTGTGTGTGTGTGTGTGTGTGTGTGTGTGTGTGTGTGTGTGTGTGTGTGTGTGTGTGTGTGTGTGTGTGTGTGTGTGTGTGTGGATGCCTGTGTGTGTGTGTGTGAGTGTATGTGTGTGAGTGTGTGTGTGCGTGTGTATTTGTGTGTGTGTGTGTGCGTGTGTGTGTGTATGTGTGTGTAAGTGTGTGTGTGTGCGTGTGTGAGGTAATTGACAAGAAATGACGCTCACCCATGGCGCTGGCCGGCAAAGTACTCGCCGATGTACACCTCGCCCCGGTTCTCGCTGGTGAACTGGCCCAAGCCGTGGGCATAACCCACCTGAAATTCGCCCTCGTACCTGAATGTGTGAATGTGTGTGTGTGTGTGTGTGAGAGCGTGAGCATGTGCGCTTGTGTGTATATATGTTAATGTGAGTAGCGTGATTTTGAGGTCAGCCTGGGGAAATTGTGGTGTTACAGCCCTAGACGTAGTGTATGAGTCTCAGTGCTGTGAGCTTTTTGGTTGACGCCGTCAACCGTCATTTGACGGTCAGGCGTAATTTACAGTTTTGACCGTCAGAAACTAATCACCAGGCGTAATTTACGGTGATTTTAGGTCGGCTTTACGGTTATTTAGGTGTGAAACCGTCAGGAATTAGTTATTTACGGTGGGAAACCGTCAGCAGCTGGCCAGGCCGGGCCAGGCTCGACTGACTCAGGGCCACAGGGCCACACGAGCCCTCTTGGCCTGAATACCGGAGGACGTTTTATATTTATATCGCAAATCGCAAATGTTGTTTGTGGGGAATTTGGAGCTTGAGTTGGCACTCTGAGCCACTGAGTCCCTGACGCCGCACCGTTACTTACGATTCCCCACCGTCAGTATGAATTTCACCGTTAATTACGGTTATGTGACGTAGACGTCATTGAAGCACCGTGAATTACGGTGCCATTTCTGATTGACGCCGTAAATTCACAACACTGATGAGTATGCAAGGAAACAAGTTGCTCAGGTGCCACAGTCCTTGCCCTCACCTGATACTGCAAATGAATAGCAGGCCCTGATTCTAAAACTTTTGAAACAATATCACATTGTGTCTCCCCTGTGCTGTATCCAAACGCTCCACGTTGAGTGTGACAGGCTCCAACACTCACTTGTCACCCCTGCGCACGTCCCTAAAGTGTAGCCCACCACCAGTACCGTTGCCAAAGATCATGACGCCCATGCCGTGGGGTACAGCGTCACGGGTCAGGCCCTCAAACCTGTGCAGCAGCAGTTGGTAAGGGATGGTCCGTGCAAGCTTACGCAGATGCACGTGTGGATGTGCACGGGAGTAAATGACGAGCAAGCAAAGTCTTCCAGTGGTCCGTTTGACTGGCAACCTCGATGATCTACTGTCCTGGTCTAAGGTGATGCTTTCAACCTCCTTGTAGAACTCTCCACCCCCCACTCTCTACCCACGTTGTACCATCATCATAAGCATAGCTGGACCACTTCAGGGGCTCTCCAGGGAAGGGAGCCAGGGGGTGGTTGCTGTGGCGCAGGGAATACTGGGGGTTGAAGGGGTCCTCAGCATCCAGGCCCAGACCTGCTCCCACGTACTCCGGCTCCCACTCGCTCTCTGTGTTGTCCTCGTCTGACTCGAACTCGTCCGTCGCCCACACCGCCTCGCGCGCATTTTCGGTGTTTACGTGCCGAGGCCGGTAAGTGCCGTAGAAGTCATCCCAGTCCTCGGACTCCTCTCCCTGATTGTTGGGAGTTAGTGGAAAGGAGCATTGTCAGGAGGGATCAGAAGGCGCAGTGGGTGCAAGCCAACCGAAATCTATGAGAATTTGTTCACGACCGCAGGGAAAACTCCATCGCAGATCCCAGTAACTCACCATCGCCTCGTCGGGGGGCCCCTCCGGCATCATCAGCGGCTTGCCCTCCCGATCCCACAGATGCATATCCCACAACGTCTCCAGGTTGCCAGCCTCGTAGTCGTAGGACTCGAACTCGTCCGTGACCCAGTTGCCACCCTCCTTGGACAGAGTGCTCAGAGGCTTGCCCCCGGCCCCCGGCTTGCCTCCCTCATCAGCAGGCTCAGACAGGAACTCCCCGGGGAAGCTGTCCTTCTCGGCGGGAGCGGCGCCTAGGGCCTTGGCTGACTTGGGGGGCAGGCTGCCCCCCTTTTTCTCCCTCTCCTTCTCCTCGTCCAGCCACACCATGTCATCCGTGTTCATACCCTGCGGGTGTGTGTGAAAGGGGGGGGGCAGGGGGTTCCAGAGTGCAATGTTGGAGGAGGGGAAGGAGGGGGAGGGGGGGGGGGGCAAAACACACGCTCATGTTCTATGCCCTAAGGTTTCCGTGCACAACAAGCAATGGCAGTTGCCGTTGTGTACAAGAGGAAGATTGAAGGCTTGCTTGTTAATGATGTGAATGCTGCGCGACAAGGGACGCGCAGGAGCGCTGACCCTCCCCATTTGACAGTGTGAAGCGCCCTACAAATGAGCGGGCCAAGCGAAGCACTGCTGCCATGTAGCCTTCCTGTTGCTGCTAAAAATAGCAGCAAGCTGCTGCTGATGGGCCCTCGATAGCCATTGCCACTGCTTTCCATTTGCTGTCACTGCTTCCACAAAACGAACGCACCGCCTCAGGCCACCGTCGCCCGTTCTCCCGTAGCCATTTCTCCTGCGGTCACGTGTGTACATGCATGTGCATGAGAGCTGTGTAGTGGCAATGCAGTCCAAAAAGTCTATGTGTAACTTTGCAGAGTGTCAAATGATGATCAAACGCCTTTCGCACCTGGAGCCTCAGCACGTCCTTGCGCACTTTGCTCTCTGGCTCATCCTCTTCAGACTCATAGACCTTGAAGAACAGGTCAGGGTGGGGGAATGGGGTGTTGCTGACATGGTCACGCCGGGCAACGGCTGCGGAGAGGGGAGGGGCTTGCTGCTCGTCCTCCACCTTCTTTTTGGGAGGCATTTTGTTTTAAGGATTCAAGCCTCTAACCCCTAACACATTCCTTTGTTTATTATGAGCAGATTGTGTTGGACATGAAAATGTGTCTGTTGCCTGACTGCTGTAATATATTCTTATTAGTATCAAATATTTCATTTTACCCAATCATTACTGCTGGACTCAATCGGCACCCTTGTGTCGCCCTGTTCGAACTTCGAGCATATAAGCGCTGCCAAATAAAGCAGTAACCGAGTGCTCTTTACCTACTTCTGGCCTGGCCTGTCCACCTGATATCCGTCATTTTGTGGAAAGCCTCTTCGCCTTCCCTCTGGATTTCCCCCCCCTTAACCCCTCGCGGGCCGGGGGTCCGAGGGGCCACAATTGTCATGAGACATACCACTGGGCCTGAGGAAGGAGGGAGCCTCCCAGATGCTGCCTGCTCTGGTTTTCAGGCTGGGCCTGCCTTGCACCAGTTCCTCAATCGGCACACACACCCGACACAGGGGCAGGGCGACTCCAGCCATAGCCAAATCACATTTGACGTGCCTTATAAGGTGAGATAAGAAGATTTCTTGCGCTGCCGATGCCTCCTTTATTCCAGGGAAGTCAATGGCTCTGACTTGCACTACCTGCAGGAGGAGCACCCCCTGCACACAGGGGTACTCCAAAACGGGTCTTGCGGCCTTCATTGTAACACAATCACTTACACCTGCATTTATGAATCTGCAGGACGGACCCGGGGGAGGCTTAGACTCCTCTAAGCATCAGAATGGGCGGCCAGCAACAGCGAACAAGGGTGTGTCGCACGTTCTGCACGCATCACACTTAAAGAATAGAAAAACAAATGCAAGCGACTTATAACATTCTAGGCACGGCTATGAAAATGGGGACGTTGCTTTGCTGTCGGGGTGCAAAGTACTCAAATTATTAGGCGGATCATCCCCGCGACTCCGAGGTCTAGCATGGCCACCAGGCGTTCAGGGCACCTGCCCAGACACATTTATGCTCTGCATATTTACGTGCCGGACAGAAAATCAGCTGTGCGTCTATGACTTTTTTGCACGCGGCGGATTGTGGTGCAGCAGCTCTTCAGGGTGCACGCCTGCATGCAAGGACAATGCACTCCAGTTTTCTTAACAGCAAGCCGTGCTTCTTGAATCATTTCATGCCCATGCTCACAGGGGAGGGCATTCTAGCTACCAGGCGTCGCATGACCACCTTTGAAAAGCCAACTCAGCGCTCCTCAGGTAGTTTTGTTTAGGTGCATGTGCGGTGTGCAATTTATTGTGTAGTTGATGTTAGTTGATCAAGTGTTGGCTAAGGCATAGAATGATAACAGTAATGATTACCAGTGGTGGTTGATGTGATGCTTTCATTTTTTTGTATGTGAATGTGTTTTACTGTGTGTTTGCGTGTGTGGGTTTGTGTGTGTGTGTGTGCGCGCGTGTGTGTGCCTTCACACCAAATTCAGCACATTTAAGCTGCCACAGCTGAAACACATTTCAACACACTTGCAACTTGCAGGCCTGATTGGTCGACTGGAAGCCAGCTCAAGTTTTGCTGGATCTCCTGGCGCCACCTTGGACCTGATCCGCAGCAAGAGCACGCTCGGTCAACTACCACATGGAAAGCAGCCAGGGTGGAGGGGCAGCCAGCAGGGGCACGACACCGGTGATGGAAAGCAGGAAAGCTTTGCAGCTGAGGAGGAAAAGTCTGGGGAGGCTAGAATGGGAGAGGGTTGCAAAGGAGGTGGTGGGGGGCAGCAGTCCCGCAGCGAAGGGTGCACGGATGGCAATCACAGCAGCAACACGATCTCAGGCAGCTTACCTAAGTGGAAGCGTACAGTCTTGATGGTTATGAACAACAGGTGGGCACTTGCTTGGAAACTACTTATTGATGGTTATGAACAACAGGTGGGCACTTGCTTGGAAACTACTTGCAGGATCGTGGGGCAAATACAATATTCTACTGAACTTTTAAGTGTACCTCCTGTTTACAGATCAAATATGTCCTGATTGCTTGGCAAACATTGGGAAAGACAGCTCTCACAGCAAATAACGCCTCTTGCATTTACAGATAAGATCTATCCTGATTGTTTGGCAAAGTTGAGGGAAGACAGCTCTCACAGCCACCAACACCTCTCACCCCCCTGGCTCACCACAGGTACTATTACATCATGCTAGCCCTCACAGTGCTGTACATTGTGTTTGAGCACGATGTCAAACGTGCCGCCCTGCCTGTTGAAGCCGACCTTCCCCTGGAAGTGGCAGCCACCGTCATTCTGGTGCTGTACGTCATAGAGATAGGTAAGTGCTGTACATTGTGTCTGAGCACGATGTCAAACGTGCCGCCCTGCCTGTTGAAGCCGACCTTCCCCTAGAAGTGGCAGCCACAGTCAATCTGGTGCTGTACATTAGAGAGATAGGTAATTGCCTACGCCTCAACCCATCATAGTGCCTACACCCCAACCCATCCCAGTCAGCTTGCTCTGTGAACAATTTTCGGGTTCGAACGATTAGCACCTCGTGCCTGATTTGTTAAAGGAAGAAGGAGGGGGGTTGAAATTGTAACGCACCCTGTTGTTTATGGCAGCTGCAACTATTGGCAATCTTGTCATTCTAAACTCAGTGTGGAAGAGTCGTGGGTTGCGATCCACATATTTCTGCTTGCAGTGCCACGCTCACAGATCATACACAGCTGCATTCCTTTGATTTGGCTATGGCTTGTTTCATACAATTATGGCCTATGACAAAATATAGAGTGACTTAGGGTGCCCTTATTTTTTTAAACAGCATGTATACAGCATGTACATTGTGCAATGTGTGCACTTGCAGTCCTGTCATCCATCGTCAAACCTGGCTATTTCTTTGGCTTTTATTTCTGGCTGGATGCCATTGCAACAGCGTCTTTGTTCTTTGAGGTGGGTAACTGCTTTTCAAAAACGCGGAAAGCTGTAATCTTTTTAAGGCTGTAACCTTCACTGCCTGTAGTCCTTAACTCCCTTTTCTTGCTCTTTCTTGGTCACATTGAGCCGCTTGCGCAGTCCACACCAAACTCAGACACCCTGCGGCCATCCTAATCACATGCAATCACAACACGCATGCAGCGTGTAGAAGGTCACGTTTGCTTCCGTGCACACTCAGATGCAAAGCAGTATATGGACAGAAACTGCAGTACCTGCAATCCTTAGCACCAAACAACAAACGGCTTTTGGATGACCAAGGGTCACCTGCAAAACTACTTTCCTTCTGTTTTATTGCAGGTTCCTGCAGTGGAGGTGAACATCTTGGGTATAGATAACAGCCCGGAGTCATTGGATGATAGCCAATCCTTTATCAGCTACATCGGAGAGCGGGCATTTGTGGGATCCAAGGTCGCCCGCATTGTAAAGGTGTGTTATCCGACGCAGCATAGATGCTGCCAACACTTGTGTACTTGCAGCATTACAGACTCAAATTGCTTCAGCAAGGTTTGGGTTGCACATTGCATGCACAGGCCTACTCCCTTCCTCTTTTGCACACCGGAGCATAAGCTCTGTGACAAAAAAGAACTTGATCGATCGTTGTTGAGAATGGTGTCACTGCCTGAAAATGGGACTGCCTGAGAATGAAAATGGTGTCACTGCCTGAGAAGATGCTCCCTTTGTCTTATCTTGTCACGCTCATACAGACTCATATAGATGCCATATGTAAGTTTCACCGCCACCCCCTCCCCTGCACACAGATCTTCCGCCTCCTGCGCCTGCTGCGCCTGTACTCACTGTATAAGCGCTTTGATGTGCGCCGCCGCATCCGTGCAGCCCTCTCAAAAGCTGGGATGGCAGCACCCCCGGGGCATGAAACCAAGTGCGTAAAAGAAAAGAAACGAAAAGACACCGCTGGTAGTGGTGACACAGCCAGCATGACTAAGGCGTACCAAGTGCGTATATTTGTACTAGGTTTTGTGCAAATGCCTGAGATGTGTGCTATATTCTGGCTTGTACATCTAACAGTACCTTACCTCGTCAAGGTTCTTGTAAGTAGCATTCCAACTAGAACAGAGCTTGCTTAACAATGTTTTTATTTCACTTGTGGCTCTAACAACTCTCATCGTGCTTAGTGTGTGTGTGGGGAGGGGGGGGGAGGGGTGCGTTGCACTGCCAGCAAGGCCAGCTGTTTGAACTTGAGCAATTTGTGTTAGTAACTCTAAGGATTGCTTTATTCAGCCTCGACAAGATTAGTGCCTTTTCCTCTGCCTTGGCTCTTTGCAGGGGGACTAAAGGGCTCTTGCTAGGGGATGAGGAGATGAGCGTGATTGAGCTCGAGATGATGCAAGATATGGACCGCAACACACGTGTTGGGCAAAGGCTTGAAGGTGCGGCTCTAGCATCTCTCATTGTGCTGTGTGTGGGTGTGGGTGTGTGTGTGCGGATTTCAGCTTGAAAATGTCTCTCAGCCGCATGTGAGGCTGTTCAGGGATTTAATACGCAGAGGAAACACAGCTCAAATTGTGCAGAGTGCATATGCCCTTTCCGGAGCAATGCTCATAAAAGAAAAAGCCGTGTTCAGCTGGAATGACTTGTTGTATTTCTTTAAAGCAAAACACCATTTGCCTGCCTTTGGCGACGGCTGAAGCGCTACTATCTGCCCAGATTTCAGTGTTTGATACAGAACCATTTTTGCATAGTGCATAGTGCCAAACAATTGATCTTTGTCATCAACTCATTACCTACATCAGCATTTATACCTGCACCACAACAAACGCACCTTGCAGAGCTGACCTTCCGTCGCATCATCGTTTTTGTCGCACTCCTGGTGATGCTGCTACCTGCATTGGAAGCACCCTACGGCTTGTGGGGCAACTACAATGTGTGTACGCTGAAGAAATGAATATCAAAGGGAATGATCATTACTGCCTGCATATGCTGTTCATTATTTACTTTGTATTCAGGAAAGCGGATATCCCCTTGATTCTCAAAAGCGATTAGTTGCTAGTGATACGGGCATCGCCATGCTATATAAGGGGAAGCATAGGCTTAAAAATGCACTGAATACTGTACATACCAACTTGTCGAGAAGGTACCATTGTGCCTGTGTGCGCAACAATGCCTATAATATTAAGGTTGAAATAGGAAATTACCCTATATTAGGAAGTTTACTCCTGCTTGTGTGCACTCTGTTCATTGATCACAACAAATATACGATGGCACGTTGCGACACAAAGATGCTACGAAAAGTTGCGACGACCCAATGGTAGGGCTCAACTGAATCCCTGGCCAGACACACTTCTCACAATTATGTCCATAACAATATTGACCAACTCCGTCTGATGTATAACATGGAAAGCAGACACCAGGTTTATTTGTTGGTAGCGCCTCTGTTGTCAAGTCTACCTCTACCGTGCTATTTTCACTGTTTGTGCATTCGTACCCAAACTGCCAGGGCGTTGATCAAGGAGGGCTGGGCATGCTGCCTCTACCGTGCTATTTCCACTGTTTGTGCATTTGTACTTAAATTTCCAGGGTGTTGATCAAGGAGGGCTGGGCATGCTGCACGACATGGCTGTGGGCCATGGCCAGAACAGCACCTCCTGGATCACTGCTCCTGCAGATCCAGGCTCCTTCAGAGCTGTGTTTGACTCTGCACTTGAGGTGTGTTGTGTGTTGTGTTGTGTGTGTGTGTGTGTGTGTGTGTGTTCAAGTGGTCTGTGCCACTTTATAGAGTGGTAATCTGTCTACAATTGGGATCTGTCTGCAGTTTTCAGTTTCCTGTGGTTACCACATGTGGAGAGACAGGAGCATCATCAAAAGCTGTGCTATCAAAGATGTGCTTGAAGCTTGCACTTTGGAGTGTGTACGCGTGCTGCTTGTCCTTGGGTACTTTCAAAGCTGTACTAATTTCTGTACAGGAAGTTGCAGGTCTAACACACACACACACACACATATACACACACACACACACAAACACACACAAACACATTAAGATGCGTATAATGCCATATAGGCAGGCACTGGATGTGCTTTGATGCAGTGCGTTGATGTTCCACGCCCTGGCAAAAATATTCCCAACCTACTCCAAGATTAAAACTCACAAAAGACACTGCATAGGCAGCGCAGGCACGTTTAAATGACCGATTTAGGTAACAACACACTCAGATATTAAATGGTATAATTTGCTTTACACCTACACCTTTGTGAATTGCTTTACACCCACGCCTACACCTACACCTACACCTACACCTACACCTACACCTACACCTACACCTACACCTACACCTACTCCTACTCCTACACCTACACCCACACCTACACCTACACCTACACCTACACCTACACCTACACCTACACCTACACCTACACCTACACCTACATCTACACCTTTGTGAATTGCTTTACACCTACACAAAGGGCAGTGAACAAACTTGTTGGTGAGACATGGTGAGGCATTTGACAATTTTGACAATGCGCAACATCTGTATCGGCAGGTCACTACCATACCTACCTACACTATACCTACACCTATACCTATACACACCTATACCTACACTATACCTACCTATGCCTATACCTACCATACCTACCTCGCGTGGAACAAATGCCCAGCTGCCTACTGCTTTTCAGGAAATGTATTGACAATAAACAGGCAAAGTCATACAAGCAGTCATACAAGATTTAACAAAATCACATGCTTGTAGGCATTTGAGTCAAGTCTGCCCTTCCAGATTGGCCCGCACAAGTCTTCACACATCCTCTCCCTCACGGTCAAGAATGCCACCATCATGGCGGAGCCACCAAGGGTGCAGCGCCGGCACAACGAGCTGTTCTACCAGGTAAAGAAATGCTTTACAATTACTCAGATCTCAGATCCAACCTTTTAGAGATTGCAGCGCCAGCACACCGAGCTGTTCTACCAGGTACACACATGCTATACAAATACTCAGATCCATTCTTTCAGAGATCGCAGCGCCAGCACACCGAGCTGTGCTAATAGGTAGACAAATGCTCTTAACTACTCAGGCCCATTATTTTAGATGTGCGCAGCCAAAGAAACCGAGCCAAAATAGTCTGATTGATGGGCCTTGCAACGAGATTGATTGATACCTGAGAAAGTGAAGAGGCAACTAATATGGGCAACAAAGAAATGGTTCTGTGTAACGTGTGTGTTTAATAAGTTGACCGTCATGAATTGGTTGCTCTAATCTTGACACAAAGACAAGCTATGTGCAGCATATTCTTGATATCCTTGCTCAAACAGGACTACCTTCTCTTAATTAGATCAGATATCACTAAGGATTTTTACTGATCATACTAATTCTCGCCAGATTATGCGACTCAGCAAACATGTGAGCAAAAATCTATGATTGCTGTCATGGAATTCGTTTTAAACTGTGCCTTTTTCCACAGGACTACGTGACTCAAGGCGTGTGTGAAGAGGATGTGGGTTCCATCAACAACAGCTCAGATGGTTGCCCTGTATGGTCTTCAAAGGCTGTGTATGATTGGAAGTGGTATTCTCAAATGACGGTACGCACTGCACCTCTCCCTGCTTTTCTAGTGTTTCTATGTTGAGCATTTGTGTGTGTACATGTATGCATGTATGTGTGCTGTGTGTGTTTGTGTGTGAGTGTGTGTGTGCTGTGTGTGTATGTGTGTGCGTGTGCTTGTGTGTGACATGAATCCCTCATTTGTGGCTGGTAATGATTCTCCATGATTACCTTAAAGCTTTCCCCGTGAATAATCTGCTTACCTTTCACTTTCAGCACCAGCAAATTCTTCGTACTTTCTTCTATTCTTATTGCTAGATTAAGAATAAACAGGCAGTGAAAGCCACTTTGCACATCAAGTTTAAGGAGCCCATTTGGCATCGTGTACCGTAAAAGTCCTCCCTCAAAAATCCTCATTGTTTGGAATCCTGGAATCCTCGTTGTTCCATCGTCTTGCTAGACCTACATCGTGCCATATCCTACTGCTGCCACCATAGCCCCTCAGCTACAAATTGTTATTAGCATTGCTCACTCACTGTTTGCTTCTACTGCTCTGCATTGCCTTCCCTCACTCACTGTTTGCTCCTACTGCTCTGCATTGCCTTCCCTCACTCACTGTTTGCTTCTACTGCTCTGCATTGCCTTCCCTCACTCACTGTTTGCTTCTACTGCTCTGCATTGCCTTCCCTCACTCACTGTTTGCTTCTACTGCTCTGCATTGCCTTCCCTCAC
>Ga0307945_1002803_pt1 | contig 14174 bp, 13 predicted proteins | sample OrgLakmetagen228_FD_201818 | JGI IMG/M metagenome (GOLD analysis project Ga0307945, IMG submission 201818) | Saline water microbial communities from Organic Lake, Antarctica - #228 | ecosystem: Environmental > Aquatic > Non-marine Saline and Alkaline > Saline | place: Antarctica: Organic Lake...
GCTGGGGCTGGGGCTCGGGTTCGGGGGCAGGGGCAGGCGGAGCTGGGGCTGGGGGGGCAGGGAGTGCTGGAAAGGCTTCCTGACCACTCATCGCTTGGACTGCTCTACGTTAGTTTTTGCCACTGCCCCACAACCACCCCCTTCAGAGATAAATATTATATATATTAAACCACCGCCCTGTCACGGCCCCCACCAAAAAACAATAATTAGGGGGCAGTGATATACTTTTCGTACGGCAGGTGACAAAATGAGAAAAGAACAGGCATCGGGTGATGGCTGTAGGCATAATTTTCATGCAAGGTAAATTGCCCACCTCTTTTCATTCAAGGTATACTGCGCGCCTTTCTGCTAAGGTGGGCAGTGTTGATGGTAGGAATGGGCACACGTGGATGCACATGTGACGTGTGGGGGCCGCGCGATGTGTGTTTTTCTCCCTGTACGCTATGTAGCCCATAAACCCTTCGCAGTGCTTTCATCTGTTGAGGTCTTGTTATGTTGCTGAGTTTAATATCTTGAAAGAAGAGCGTCTCAAGTGTATGTGCATTCTCAGATCAACCTTTTTTGGCAGCCTTTGAAGCATGCACTGTAGCTTTTTCTTTCGGAGCGACTGTGTACTTGCCGTGTTCATGAATGTCACTGTCTCATTTGCATGCCCTCAACACATCCCAAGCTCCCTAAGCCTCAGCTAAAACACTGACCTAATCAACTGAAGGATGCACAAGGGGCTAAAAGCTGCCCATCATTTCTTTGCCCGTGCTTGTACAAGGCACTCCGCTGCCTTTGCTCTCATAAAATGTTGTGGCCTCTGTAAACAGAAGAAATTTGTGTTTTGTTGCCAAGCGCACTCAATAAAAAAAAGAGCTTACATACATCTTTCCCGGCTTACACCTGTCTCTACCTGCAAGCAACCTAGGTGTGCTCATTCCCTTGTACCTAAAGCAAACAAGTATGCAAAACCACCACCTGAATGTTTTATGACTGCCCATCTTGCTTACCGTGTATGCTTGCCGCTTCTCAGGTTGCAAGCAACTCGGACACACACACACACACACATACATACACACACACGCACACACACACGCATACACACACACACACGCATACACACACACGCACACACACGCTTCTCAGGTTGCAAGCAACTCGGACACGCTTTACGAGACAGCCATGACCGAGAGCTGCATGCACATCAAGCTGCTAGACTTAGCCGTTCCTCTTGTGGGGCCCCTTGCTGCTGGTCAGTGTGTGAGTTTTCTAACTTCATGAGGTTTGCATGCCAGGATGGTGCTACAGTCTCATGTCTGTATGCGTTTGCTTGTGTTAGCATTTATTGTGCGGTGTGTGTGTGTATGCGTGTGTGCATGTGTGTGTTCGTGTTCGTGTGCGTGTGTGTGGTGTGTGGGTGAGGGTGTGTTTGCGTGTTTGCGTGCGTGCGTGCATGATGTGAATACATTAGCCTTGTAGCAATCATGATATTGAAATACATCAAAACTCCTGACATGCAGGAATAAAAGACACTAAAGCCCTGGAGCAGCTAATCATGGACGTGGATGCATGCCGTGCATCTGCTCCAGAAAAGGTGCGGGAGTGCATGTGCGTGCTCCTTAACATATGTCTGAGGCTTCTGCACCTTCTGCTTGCAGTTTTCTATGCATTTAAGGCATCATGATAACAAGTATGTGATAAGTGTCATTGGTCGATGAATGATATTGCCTCTAACATTATACAATCAATCTGCCACATCACAATATGACGCACATGCACACGTGTCTTACACGTACTTGTGAACAGGCTGGCCTTCGTGTGGCATGCCTGGCTTCTGCCCTACATTTGAACAGCAGCCTGCAGAGCATCGATCTGGTGGGGGGTAGCTGGGAGGAGCAGGGCACAGGCATGGTGCGGGTCAAACGCACACACAAAACACATTTATCACACACACACAAACATATACGACAACACATTCACACACGTCTGCACACATACACACACACATCACACACACACACACACACACACACACACACACACACAAACGAGCAAGCTAGCGTACAAAGGTGTCGAGTCTGTTAGTTCATACTTTTTATTGGATGTTGAGCCACCGCATAGAATCAAAAACCTGACCACAGTAGGGCCTCGTGTGTGCACCCGTATCCTCATCCTTGCAGTTTCATCTAGTGCTTACAGCCACATGCAGGCCAGCTTGCTCTTGCAGCACTGCAGCAGTCACTCTAACACAGGAGGCTGCTGATAGTTGTCACGCATGCAAAATAAAATGTGCTTTCTGCTTAAAGTGTACGTGGTGAATGACGTAAAAAGAGGTAAATCACCAGAAGGGTCACTTAGGTCCAAAATGATCACGCCTCTCGGATGTTTCTAGATAATTTGCCATGTGGCTGGCAAATTTCAAGCTCAGCCCTGTTATGCAGCCCTGACTTCCTAATCAAAGATTTTATAGCAGCTGAGCTTGTGTCTTTTGCACCATTTTTTGCTGCCAAAACTTCATAAGACATCACCTACATCACCAAATTTAATGATATTATATGTCTTAGTGTCCTTCAATTAATAAAAATCACTGCAAAACATAATTAAGTGAGCTAAGTGGTTGGCAACATACGCGAATTAACATGCCATTTCCCATAGAAAACACCAAACTAGGATACGTGTGCGTTCAGTTCTATTAAATTTTATGCAAAGTGACTAGTCTTAGCTCATGCTCTGGTAGGTAATGATATCATCCTAATTTTGCAGCTGAATTGGCTCCAATATGATGATGTTCAGATGCCCCTTGAAAGCAAAGATCCTGCATGTCTGGACTCAGCTCAGATAGCCCCTCTGTTGTATCACTAAAAGCAACTGTGTGACGCTCACACAGGCGGGGCCCTTCCTTGCTTTAGGCTGCCCTTTTCCAGTGGCTTCCGTGGACGCTCCCACAGCGACACTGACAAGCGTGCAGGTATAGGCATGCAGTCTACTTTCACCAGAGAGATGCATGGGCTTCGGATGTGGGGATCGTCGTCCACGCCACCGTCTATATCACTAGCACGAGTACTGAACATAAATTATTGAGTGCAGGTACAGCTCAGACATTACACTACTTATGACAGGCACGTGACTTTTCCCTGTGACCCCTCCCTGTGATTATCTCTCTTGTAATCAGGACTGGTTCCATAGGAGGCTTCATGCACACACTGCAGGGCCTTTTAAGTGACAGCCCTGACCTACAAATGCATGCTTTGCACCCTAGGATCCCCCAACCCTCTTGATCTTAGAATACATGCCACATGCACACATTGGATGGCCTCTCTCGATACTCTGACCTCTGACCTGCAACATCAACTCTCATGATCTGCAAATGTTCTGGGTCAGGTATGGGGTTCGAAATAAAGTATAATTGACACATGTAGCCAGCCAACTGCAAAGAAATGGTGTCCTTTAGGCACTCCTACGAGATATTATTCCTAGTCCCTTCTAAGCCGTTGATTGCCTATAAACACAGTGAGGTACATCATTCAGCAGACCTTTGCCTTCAACTGTTTGTGTACATCACGCAGGGTTAAACCTAAATTACATAGGATACAAAGACAATACATGCGAACAGAATTACACACATACACGTACGCACGCCCAGGTGGACACCCGCCTGTTTGCGCCAGGGTGCGCTCAAGTGCTGACTGACCTTCTGCTGTCAGGCAGCGTGGAGCTCAAGAAGCCTAGTGGGGCAGGCGTACTGCGTCTGTACACCGGTAAGCTTCACACACACACACACACACACACGCACACACACTCATAGCGCCTGGAACCCGGTAAGCTGCACCCGTGCACACACAATTACACACACATGCTCATGTGTGTGGGTGTGGGTGGGTGGGTGGGGGTGGGCGTGGGTGCATGGGTTCATGTGGTGTGGCTGCAAATGCTTGTGCATTTGTGCACACATCACCTACATGGGTGCGCCGTTTGTTTATTGCGTAATTCAAGCAGTTGGGTCAGAATGGTTGTGTGAGCATTAGCTTTCACAATGGCACGCTCTGCTTCCTGTGCAACTCAATGTGATCACATGCTCCTTTACAAATAGACACCCAATACTTGACTGTTACGGCCTCACATCTAAACACAGTAGTGAGCGTACTATAATTGGGCCCTGTGAGGACTGCAGCTGGGATGCATGCGCAATGGTGCAATGTTACAGGCGTGCACAAACATATACTCACACACACATAAACACACACATCTCATTACTCATTACGTGTCAATTGCAGAACACGGGAACCTTGATGAATGGTACGGGGAGTGCATCCAGCACTCAGTTAGCCGCAGCCACAACCCCCTGGAACCCTCAGGTGCACCCCTCACACAGGCTGCCCTTCTGGAGCATGCAGGTGAAGAGACAAAGAGACAGAGACAAAGAGAGAGAGAGAGAGAGAGTTGAATTTGTTGTGAATAGTTTTCTTTTCTTGGTGCTGTTTGTTGTGGATTTTTGGGGTACACGTCTCGTTTCATGCATGCCGCCATATGCTGTAGCTCACAAACTCAACCAGCTAATAGTATGCATGGGTGCTACCTACAACTATCTTTAGGGACATCCATTAGTTAAAGGGTAAGCTTTCATCAACCACAGCAGCTGGTGCGCTGATCACAAATAAGTTATCTGAATAGCCAGAAAAAAATTAATTTATGCTCCTTATCTCTGCAGCATCAACTTCTAACGCAGCTGCTAAGCCGCTTTCACAATCGTCTTTGTTCGGATACCAACTGATCACAGACACAAGCACACACCCATGTTAAAGCACACACATACACACACACACACTCCACCTGTTTGGAGCACACAGGCAGCAGTGGAAACGGTGACAATGTCTCCCAAGCTAATGATGCCTCTGAGAAAGAAGTTGCTGATGGCAGCGCCACAGTGCAGACGTCTGATATCACTGGTGAGAGTGTGCGTGGGTAATAGTACGAGTGGGTGGGATTGCATGATGGGAATAATGCAAGATGAAATTGCATGCCAATATTGGTGTTGTATTTGGTATCTGGTGTTGTGTCTTTAAGATTACCAGAGGAGGGCGACCTACCCGCAAACGGGGGGTGTTTTCTTAATGTTTTCAGGATATGTGTGCCCCAACTTGCAACTGTCAAACTTGGTTCCAAATTGTAGCTGCACATGCACCACAACTTCAGAGTTGCAAATCGAGGTTGGCTTTTGGTAAGTCAGCCGCGGCGTTAACCCACTTTTGCACCACAAAATCTTCAAAGCAGACCACCAACCTCACCAAATCACATAACTTTTCGTGGAGTGATGGCCTTAAAACAAAAAAGAATCATTGCAAAAGAAATGGAGTGAGACGCTGAAGTGGTTGGCAATCCAGGAGGGCTTGTGCTGTTTTCCCATGGAAAGCCTCTGTTTTAGAATTTTGATGGTCAGTGTGAGATTTAATCCCTGCCAGTTTGCACGCAGAGCGACAAACATAAATCTCAGCACATCCTTGTGTAGCTTATAATGCTAGCTTTGATTTTTAAGGCAAACAATGTCTCAATCGGATAAAGGGTCAGTTGATGGCTGCTCTTTGAGTGAAATAGGAACATGTTCGGACATTTTCAAGTCGCCCCCTTCTGTGAGAATACATAACAAAGGTGTTGTGGCCTCTTGCGGTTGTGTCCCTATGTGTGGTAATCTGTCTTGTTGGACAACAGAAGGGTCAGGTACCTTGAACGTGTATTGGGTCAAAAGTATTGCCTAGTATGTGTTTGTGTGTGCTGGGAATGAGAAGCAGCAACTTCAATGAGAGATGAGTTGTGTTTATTAGCTGGTACTCTTTCCAGTTCCACCTTGAAGACATTGCAGCGCCATCAGCTAGCGCTCTCTCTCTCTCTCTCTCCCCCCATCTCTCTCCCTCTCTCCCTCTCTCTCTCTCTCTCTCTCTCTCTTACTCTCACTTTCACTCTCTTACTCTCTTGCCATCAGTGACATGTTCATACAAGAGATGCTTTCCTGTGTCAGTGCCCTCCTTCTTTGACATCGAGTTGTGTTCATACACTTTCCTAAAGCCCCGCACATTCGTGTTCGTGTGACCTGTAAAGCATGTACACGTAAAATCAAACGAACAAATGTTAAAACTAATGCAGTGTACCCCCTCATCACCCAAGTCTCCTTCTCAGAGAGTCTGTTAGCACCTTTGTAAAATGATTTGTATCCAATTTGTTTGGACGTGAACGCAGTGCACCTGCCCACCCCTCCTCCCTTGGCCTCAAAAGGGCCAGCACCGTTGGATACAGATCTGTCCCAGGAGGGCCTGGAGTCACACCATATGGTGAGAACAAGATCACAAGCGTTATTTTGTGTGGCTCCTGTCAGGCTTGCACCCATTTCAGATCTGTGAGCATTTCAAGCAACCTTCCAGGAAGGACCTGCAAGTGCGGCGCCTTCTCTGTGATTGACAGGACAGGATCAAACCATGCACAGTGCATCAACGCAGGAAACAGACAAAAACGCGTTTGTGTGTAATCAATCAATAAAGGGGGGGGGGATGTTCCACCAGATGGCACGTCGCCGCAAACATAAGTACAGGTTTCAGCTGTGTACAGGTTTCAGCTGTGTGCAGACTACCAATAAAAGGGGGCAGCTGCACTCATGCTCATATGTTACATTGACCCCAGGGTTGTTCAGTTCGTTTTTTGGAGCAAGAGTTCGTTACAGTTCGTGAAAGTTTGCAAATCCGAGCTTGTGACCAAACCCTAATTGATCACCCCTGATTGGACCAACGCAAAAAGCTGGCTATGTCTGCATGTTTCTGGCCGCTTGAGGCGTAAGGAAGCAGTGAACCCAAGAAGGGAGGCTGCGCTGCTTTACTTGATGACATAGATTTAGAGTTAAAGTGTGCAACCTTCCTGGTCCCAGAACGTCCCTTTCCTTTGCACAAAGACGTTTTACGGTAGGTACTCAATAGTTTTGTAGGAGCAATGTCTTAGTCAATCTTGTTGAGTATATTGCAGAATGTGAGTTTTATTGCCTGCTTAACGCTATTTTTGTTTCGTTTCTTCTGCTACTGTGTGTTGCATGGGTCTGCATGTGGTCATGCCTGTGACTGGCCTCCTAGAGACCAGAAATGCCACGTGGCTGGTTCCGTCTTGTGGCACTGTGTGAGGGCGCTTGGTTGTGTGTTGTTGGCATGCCTATGCCTGTGCTGTTCGTGATGGAAATATGATTGCATTATTTTCTAAACCATAAATCCAGCACAGGTCAAGCATGCTGACATAGTTGTCTCTCTTAAAACCTGGCAGCTTGTCTCGATCTCACCTAAGGAACATGTGTTTACAGTTTCTTAAACGCTGGCAGCTTTGTCGATCAATCTTAAAACCCTAAAAGCTTGTCTTGATCTCACCTGGGGAACATGTGTGTTTACGAGGTTACAAGGTTAACAAAAAAGGCCTTAAGTCAAGGAGTGCAACTGCTAGCCTCTCTCGATCTCACCTGGGGAACATGTGTTTCTACAGTTTATACGTGACCTCGCGTGATTAAATGTTTGATAGCACAGGATAGCAAAGTTATTTGAAAGGAGGATAAGCAAGCGAGTACGCAAACGTAAAATTACACCCTTTGCACAGCAGACAACAGGCATACACGCATATAAACAAATGGACGCACACACGCACATACACACACGTTTCCAGGTCATGATTATGTCGGTACTCCTGACTTGCCCCCATCTGAAACGCCTGAAGATGAATGGAAACAAGGTATGTGAGCAAGCACGGAGGTTTGGTCCTTGGTCAGATGAGGAAGGAAAAGAGTGGGGTGAAAGAGCAAAAGGTTTAGGCAAGTCCAAAGCAGGTCAAGTCTGCGTGCTCGTGTGTGTGGAAGCACCTGTCAACAAGCTAAGATATATCAGAGCTTCGACAGCTCTACAATCGTGATGCCAGTCTTGCACGTACAATCCAGCTATGAAGAGTGTAGTGTGTACAAGATATAAGGTAGATGGAGCGAGCATACCTTCTACCTACGCCTGCTACTTCTACTCCTACCACCCCAAACACCCATTCCCAAGCCCACCTGATCTTACCCACAACAATGCAATGATCTTACCCACAACAATGCAATGATCTTACCCACAACAATGCAATGATATTACCCACAACAATGCAATGATCTTACCCACAACAATGCAATGCAGATCGGCGACTCGGGTTTTGAGGTCTTGGCTTTGGGCATCCAGCACAACAGCACCCTGCAAGAACTTTCCGTTTGCCGGAATATGATGCATCAGCAGGGGGCACGTGCACTTGGCCAGTCCCTCCGAACAAACAAGGGCTTGAAAAAGTAGGTGTCAGCGTGTGGTGTGTGTCTCAGTATGAATTAGCAGGGATGCACATGCTTGGCCAGTCCTTGATCACGCACGGTCGCTTGTAGACTGCTTTTCCCGTTGCAAGTATAGTACATCATGCCTGTGCCGGCCGACATCTAGCTGTATCATCTGGTACATCTGTGTGATCAAGCCAGCAGTCTGCACTACCGTACATGATAGGCAGAAGTATGTCAGAGAGTGGTGTGTTCTTGTGCCAGTGGCTAAATGCATGCCGTAAACATCCTCCTTGTACCATGTGTTGTAATGCCATGTGTTGTACGCACAGGTGCACATGAACACACCTGCCCTCTCTGCTCTTGAGTTTACATCTGTGATGCACCTGCTCCTGTATAGCCTTTGGGTGGCTTCTGTTGACCACCTTGCAATCAGACTCATTTACTCATGTACTCTTCACGGGCTGTTGACCACCTTCCAATCAGGCTCGATGTGTCGGGTCAGCGGTTTGAGGGGCTCCAAGCCACTGGTGCGGAAGCGCTTGTATCAGGATTGCGTGTGAACAAGGCATTGCAGGAGCTGGGTTTGGCAAACAATGCGCTGGGAAGACAAGGTAAATGGCAGTGTCGGAGGGTTGGATGGGTTTGGAGGGTGGGTGGGTGTACTCGCCACATGTCTGTGCGTGATGTGATGCACTGTGCTCGCCACAGTGAATGCATTCAGGCTAGGATCATGGCAAGGAGGAACTATGGAAGGCATCGACACCTTGTCCTGGCACCTGAACTACCTAAGTAAAAACAGCATGTTGGTTGTCGACACACTATCTTCAAGGCAAAGTGTGGTAAGGACATGATTTGACAAAATTGTGTGGAAGTAGGGGAGGGGAGGCGGGTTTGGCAGACATCGTGATATGACTTGGGGATGGGTGTGACATGGCTTCAAGCTCAAGCATGGGATAGTTCTGACACGTGCAGGTGTAGGACCTGTTTGTACACGTGGCAAAATGAGGTGCACGCGGCATTGAGCCATGCTCTGCAAGCACTACGTATGAATCCTATATTGCCTCACGCAGGCAAAAGTGCCCCTCCCCTCTTTCATGTGCATGGCCTTCCAATTGGTGGGGTTTGTATAAAGCACTCACAGGGACTTCAGGACAACACCATGTGAGGCAAGCGGTGTATGCGGCAAATGGACCTTTGAAGTTGTTCATTCCCATACGTTTTTTTTCTTTGAGTTCGCTTCTCAGCCAACCAATGATTAATTTTGTTTCACAAATTCTCATATCAATGCAGGTGCCAACGTGCTTGCTGCAATGCTTCCTCACAACCACACGCTTGTTCGGTTAAATGTGGTGAGTGCTGACTGTATTTTAGATGTGGTTGATGCACTGAGTAGTCACGCTGACAGCTTCTGAATATACCAGCTGAGCTTAACGCATGGTAGATGGTAGGACACACGCAAATGATGAGGCCTTTTTCAATGCCAACCCTGCTTATACCCGTGTATTAAGAAGCAGAGGTGTAGCCATCCCACGCCAAATATACTTGCAAGTATTTGGTCAACACGGTTCTGTGCCTTGTCATTTTTGTGTATATGATGTGTGCCTCTGGCTTTTTTGCTGACGTAATACTGTGTGTCACTTATTTTGTGCACCATGCTTCTGTGCTACAGATGGGCTCCAATGCCATGGACGATGGCGCCATGCAAGGAGTGCTCCAGAGAGCTGCAAACCGTTCGGATCTTGTCATATCTTGATTATCACGCAGTGCGGTGATCCTTGTTCTACCCCCTATTTGCTTGAAAGCTGGCAGCTGGCAAGCTCAGTTTGGGCTGTTTTATAGGCTAATATCAAAAGGGGCAAAGGCCTTTGTTTTCAGCTAGAGCAAATAGGGGGACATACCACATCAGCGGCTGTGAAATAGGGTGGAAAGCCGTGCAGGAAGAGTTGCAGGGAGTAGGTGAGTAGGTAAAGATGTAATCTTGGCAGGCGGTTCCTTGGTGGCAACATAGAAGTTGCACTGTTGGTGCATTTGTATGGTGGCTTGTGTTTTACTTTTGTGGGCCAGCGAGGCCCAGCAAGCGTCTGTGCATGATTGTGGGATAATGGTGTCTGCATGCACACCTGTCTCTCTACGCACATAGGATGGCTGTTATTGCTGCTGTTAACAGTAGGGCCCACGTGAAGTTCCTGCCTGTTCTTGCGCGTGCAGACTCTCTCGTCTCTTGTCTATTGTATACATATCCAAGCTTTTGCAGAGATTGAGGTGGGCTACACGGTACATGCCAAGCACACCACGTCCGATTGCACACCACGTCCGATTGCAATTGGTTACAATTTACAATAGGGGGTCACCCTCAGCCAGGTTGTTTGGCTGGTCGGCTGCAAGGATTGCATAAACCTGTTGATGTGGATGTCATTGAATTCTCCATAGGAGCCATGACTTCACTTGGCAAATCAGGAAAGTACAGCAAGATAATGTCACCTGACACTTTGCTAGTCGATGCAGAGTTACTAGCCGTCGAGTAGTTAGTTGTAGTCGTAATATATGTCCAGGTATGTTGTGCACAACAGTAGGTTCCGTTCGCATTGAGTGTAGAGGCAGCAGCGTGACATTAAAGCAATCCCCGAGACTGCGAGCCAGTGTCTGCTGAACATCAATACATATACATTTAAAACAAGCATTTTTGCTCTTCCATTCATCAGATATTTAAGTCTGCAAGCTGAGGAGTATCTCCTTTTTGTTTTCTATCTTAATCTAAGGACTTTTGGGCAACATCACTTTTCTGCCGTATGCCATCATGCCAGTCATCAACTTGTGAAACTAAAATATCTTTCTCAGTGGAACCTTTTGCTTCGCTTTGCTTTGCTTTCTAGCACTATTCTTCAAAGAGCCTCCGTTACTCTCCGCGTCATCTTTTTGGGTGTCAGTGATACCATATGGAGAGAGGGGGCACAGACCCTACAACAATACTGTGGAAAAAAAGAATCACACCGGAGGTGCCAGTGCTGGGTTACACACTTGACAACAATGCTGAATGAGTGGCTTACAGAACAGTGGACGTGGTGTATGCATAGATGAAAGAGGTTTTGTTCATGTTGCTTGTCTGAGCGCAAAAAAAAAGGAAAATATACGCAGGCAGTAGTGAAAAACCACTCCCTACATTAAATAAGGAAAAGGAGCCGCTTCGTTACCGGGTACCGTAAAACTCCTTTACCAAAAGAAAATGTAAAAAACTAATGGGGATAAGGAGGGTTGCAGGCTTGACCATTTCCTGCTGATGAGAGTTGATAATAGTGCTGGAAAGGATACGTCTGTTATGATCAAGTTCGGCAGCGTAATTGACAGAATGAACATGAAGCTTGGAAGCAAGTTTCTTTATTCTTTGAGAATAAAGACCCAGCTCCTTAAGAGGCTCCAGCGTGTGATTGTTGTAGATATTGCCACCCACTCCCAAAGGATGGTGTGGAGGGTATTGGAGGCTCCTAAAAGGATGAGGCAGAGACATATGTAATGTTCCTGCGCGGCGCTTAGCTGGTTCTGCTATCTAGTGTCCTCACAGTACTTCATCTCGATGAGGAGAATGTCACGTTTGAGAATGCTGAGATCTTTGGGTCGGTGCTGCCTGGAGAGAGTGGATCTGCTAGTGGCTGACTGTGCTGCTGAGGTGCTCCTGGTTTCCCTCAATTGCCCCCTGCCACTCCTAAGAACCCACCCTCCTTCATTGCTAGTCTGTTGCTTTTTAGTTTTGTGTAGATGGGAGTAACCAATACAGCATCCAGATTGCTGTAAGTAAACCTATTTTGTCTGAGAAGCGGGGTGGTAAGCGCCACTTTGTTATAACCCTAGTTTCAGCTGTAATGGGAATCTGAAGATTTTGCATAGCCAGCCGTTCGTTGCTACCTATATCCATGCAGACCAAACAAGATCATAGGTAGCCTGCCTTGCTGATGGCTTTGAAGATCATGCTGCATGCGATATTGTGCCCCTCAGTGATTATATTTCTCATTTGCGTGTGTTGCCATCCAGAAAGGACATGCAGAGCACTGTCTAAATTGAGAGCAGAGGGGACTAGTTAGGCTAATCAAGTGCTTAAACCATACCGCATGCTTTTGGTTGTACAGGGTTACAGTTATGTATTTCATAATGATGCACCTGGTTTTAACAGGGATATAGGATGTTGTTAGGTAGGCGTTGCTAGCAGCTCCATTGGCAGTGCCATTTTTGAGAAGGGTATGGTAGTATTTATGGTAATTTGCTACGGTATTAGCATTTCCTAGTTTGTGGGGGGGTGCGTGTGTGCTAGCAAGGCGCCATGGAAATTGGATAGGTACCAAAGCCATGAGGTAGGTGACTGGGCTGTGTTTGGTTGATTTTGTATGATTCGGTGTTTTTTATGTTCTTTTGCAGCCAGTAGATATTGTATAAGGAATTTCCCTCAGGGCAAGCTGTTTTGATGCAGGTATTTGCAATGTCAGAGTAGGAAGTGATTGATTTTCTAGCAAGAGCGTCATCGTATTCATTGCCTACAATACCTGCGTGGGACTTGCCTTTGTAAAAGTGATTGGATGGTAGTGATTGGTGGATTGCTTTGGCAATGGACTGGAGGACCTCTCCTTGGATGTGGCGGTGGAGGTTCGGATGTGAGAACTGCTTATTAATTTGATGCATTGAGGATAAGCTATCTGCGGCTATATGGGAGTAGCCATGAATGATTGCGGTTGCTATGGCTGCTAGTTCTGCACGTGAGATGGTGTTGGTTATACCTACGCCACTTGGGTTTATGTAATATGTTAATTTATACAAGATTTTACAGTGTTAGGCAGGCAAGCGCCTTTTTGGTTTAGTTACAGGCTTTTTCTAAGCTTCCGCTCAGCCAGATAGATGCCCCCCCGGGGAATATATAGTGATGCAACCTTACCCTACCTTAGACAGGCAAAGACGCTGGCCCACTGGGTTCAAAGCTCATCTAGCAGCAGGGCCTGCAGCAAGAGAGTGATGAATTAGACCATGTTGATGTTCCAGACCCTCTCGTTGTGCACGTGCTGCTCTTCACACACAAGTTTTATTTATGGTGATATTTGCCTCCCTCATTTTTGGAATTTTTGGAATTCTTGTTGACGGATGTTTTCATGTGCCCCAAACACACACACGATTATTTCCCCCTTTAAATTTGCGGTCAGTTGATCCTGGCAGATGCTTGATTAATTCCTGGTTTTATTCAATGCTGCATTAATGCCACAAACAATGTTGTGCCTTTTCTCTTTCCAAGGGTTTTGTGTGGATGCTACAAGTCTGCGGGAAAACAACAAACACGCCTCGCATTTCAACATTTTAACATTGCTTTACATACGCAGCCTAGCAGTCACACTTTTTTACTGATGGCTTGACCTGTAACCTTTCTGTAAAAATTCTCTTTGCTCAGCTTCTCTGCTGTTTTATTGGATGTCTGCACCGACAGGAATTTATAACGAACATTATTACTGAGACCGTCGTGGGCAATCAAGCACACGCAATGTCCTCCCAGTCACACACTGCAAGTATCAGGGATGCAAGCACTGGCCTTCCATACATGCAAACAGTCAAGGCTGCAAGCACAACGAGAGGGGGGAAGAACCCACAGTGATGCTGAGACTTCTTCACACTGAGGTGCCAGTACTGAACGATTGGCACGCTTGATAATACTGACAAAGGGCTCACAGGCTCACAGAACAGAGGACGTGGTGTTTGCATAGATGATAGATGAGAGGTTTCATTCATGTTTACGCTTGCCTGAACACAAAATTATGATGTACAAATAGCAGCTGCTTTCCCCTATGAAGATCGTGAAAAACAAACATCATTACATCTTGGCTGCAAGGTGCTGTTGGTTCCAAGGCAG
>Ga0307945_1002804_pt1 | contig 14174 bp, 14 predicted proteins | sample OrgLakmetagen228_FD_201818 | JGI IMG/M metagenome (GOLD analysis project Ga0307945, IMG submission 201818) | Saline water microbial communities from Organic Lake, Antarctica - #228 | ecosystem: Environmental > Aquatic > Non-marine Saline and Alkaline > Saline | place: Antarctica: Organic Lake...
CCCCCTTCCGGTGCCCCCACCCGGACAAAAAGGGTACCAATCTGCTCCAAGCACAAATAGGCATCCATCTGCATACTCATCAAGACCTGAATCTGAAGTGTTGCAGAGTTATTGGGCAAAAACTGAGATACGGACGCCCATGCACACGTGACCTACCAGGCACCCATTACTGGCTTGCACAGTCCCACATTGCATCTATTTTTCAGAATTCCACTATCTTATGCTGGCACAATCCTGGAAGTTTGGGGTGAATTGCTGCTCCATTGGCTTGACTCACCCCGCGGCCTGCACCCGAGCGCGTGTGCCTCTGACTTTTAGACATGTCCACAGACCCCCCCCTTAATCCAATTCTCTCAAAAAGGTGCCAATCGACTGGGTTTGAGCTCAGGATTCCGAGGATGTATTTAACATTTCGTAGGAGTGACCCAGTAAGTTTTTGGAGGGGGGGTCAAAATAACTCTGGACCCCCCCGGACCCCCGCCCCCCTCCGATTCGACTCATATATATACCAAACAAAAGCTCTCGACGTGAGGATTCCAAATATATAATTTTTATCGGGATTTGTAAGTACGCTTCCTGCACCCTCCTGACTCGACCCACTTTATGTTATGCCATTCAGTACGTCAATGTTATGATTGTATGAGAGACGGGAAGTTTTTACTCAATGGTCATTTCAGGAAATCGCCTGCACACTGCATAACCAGGCAAAATTCTACAGAGGTAAAATTCTATATTCTACTTTTCAAAACCTGGAGACGCAACTTTGCTGAAGTACGGGCCCTCCAACACCTTCTCCCCACATTATGATGCCTCAACTTTCCTTGACCTGTGGATGCCCTCTTCTGGACACCTCCTGCACCTCATATGCTCACAAACGTGTATACACTTATACATTAATACATACATTCATATGTATACCAGGAACTAAGGAGTAAAAACCAATTCGTCGACGTTCCGCACTTGTAAGCTCGGCCAGCACTGTGCATAATCACCGTATAATGTATAATACCACAAACGTCAGAAATCCTTTCTGCTAATGTCACTGTATATGATGTGATGTGTATATATGTGTGTGTAAACCATTTGGTTATGGTCAACCCCAATCACAAGCCGTGCACACACACACATACACACACACAAGCATACACAAACATACATAAAACATCCTGTCCACGTACTTTTCTACCTCATAAATCACATACCAAAAACTACTTAAAAAGGCAGCAGAACACTCGCCACATCTAATTCAAAAACCGTTTTGGCTCACATATTACTAGGGTTGGCCAGAACCGTATTCGCATAATTGTACGTAATATACGGTACGGTATATACGCCGTATTTTCCAGCCTCCCCCCGCCGTATCCGAATTCCGTATTTCCGTATATACGTATTGATACGGAGTATATACGGCGTATATCCGTATATACGCCGTATTCTTGCCATATTTTTTGGGCAATTCTAAGCCACAAATTCGACGGCCTTAGAAAACCAGTGTGTCAAAGAAGTTACAGGTTGGGGTGGAGGGGCTGGTCTGCAAGCTAAAGTGCATGAAAGGGGGGGGGGGGTGTGGAAGCTGCTGGGAATAGTGAACCCTTCAAGGTCAGCAAAGGAGCATGCCACAGAGCGAGGGTGCAGGGGGCATACGTATATACGGTTTTTGACATACAGATCTGGCCAACCCTACGTAATACCCATCCTCGTCCGTTGCAGCAAAGCCAAGAACAAAACAGTGGGGCCAGAAGAAGAAGACAGCTGCTTGCGTGGGTTTTTCCTCCTCGTCTTGAACAATAAAAGTGCAGAATGGCCTAATGGAAAGCATCTTGGAACCACATACACCATACGGCAACTGGGGGAAAGGAGACAGCAACAGCAGAACCTTGCTTCTGCTACGTAACATCAAACATGACCCGGAAGTACAATGTTTTTGACCTGTGTTAGCCAGAGCACTGCTGGTGCCTAGGTATCATCACTCACATAATAGCGCAAAGTATGACCGCAACATTATTCATGATTACCTATAAAAAGCTTGGCTTCTCGTTTCCATCGTTTTTGATCATTTGTAGGGTTGGCCAGAACTACGTATAGATATATGGTATACGTATGACCATGTGTTACTTTCTAGTATTTTTATAGCAAGTTTCTACAGTTTACAATTTTACACGGTATACCTTTTTTCAAAGATGTGTATTACGGCGTATTCGTATAATACATCGTATCGTATTCAACGCGTACTTAACCGTATTGAACAAATTGGGCCGTATTATAATTTGCCGATTATTGGCCTTTTTACGCTTTTAAAACGGCCTTTCAGCGAGCTTTCAATGCTATTATATAATATATTATTGGAAAAGGATTGGAGACGCCAACTTTATTATTGAGGCGATTCGGGTCCATTTTGGGTCAAAAATCGGCATTCCCAAAACGCTTTAAATACGTGTTAAATACGATCGTATTATACGTATATTTCGTATTTAACACGTACTAAACCGTATTGAACGTCCCAAATGACCGTATGACACATCCCTGCTTCTTTTACGCAATTACCTATACGGTTTATATGTTTACATGCCGTATACATATACGAGCATAGAAACCTCACATACGGTCCTGGCCAACCCTAATCATTTGTAAGAGCAAGAGGGGAAATATCGGCACCTCTCACCATGTTAGCTGCTGCATGCCCCTGCTGTACTCTGCACCAGTGCTTGTAGCTATCTTGCGTGGGGTTCTGTGGCTCAGAGCCAATTGCTGTTGGGTACAAGATGACCTGCACATACGTAAAGCTGGCCAGATTCACATGCACACAAAAGATATACATACGGCAAGTTTCAGCGTGATCTGCCGATGTACGATCGTGTACAAATCACTCACATACATCACATCATTTTAGGGGTGTCACACATCAGGTGTCATAAACCTCTGCACCATGTGCTTGTTACACACACACACTCACACACACGCATGAACACACCTCTGCTCCTTGTAACACCAGGGCTCGTGCCGCCTCACAGAACCATTGGTCCCAGCATATGAGCACACCCACACACCTGCGCAAAATACCGACAAAAGCAGTAGTCATTGGAACAACTGGGCGCTTCACGGTTGAGGGCAGCATGTTCAAATGAGGGCTTGCTCATTTTAATGATCTTAATAGGGGCAGGAACAAGTGCTGACCCATACAGAGATTATACAGAAAGATCTGCTTGCCATACTTTAAAAGTCCTGAGCACCTACACATTCCATGCAAGGGCATGCAGTACACACAAATAAAGCATTTCCATGATAATGCCCTCCTCTCACCTTCTCTCCTCACCATTAAACCCCAAAAGGTTGCCTGGTAATTAAGCTTTAAAACAAAGCTGCACTCTACCCCTTCGCCTATTCACAGGTGAAACAAATTCCTAATTATAGAAAGCAATACTAATGAAGCCCCTTGTTGCACACGCCATACTGAGCTTTGCTGGCGTGGGCAAACGAAACACAATGAACGCAAATATGTAGAGCTTGTAGGTATCTTATCACACGCTCACCCAAAACGTGTGAGGAAGACCTTGAAGCTAATATATAGGACTTATGGGGACCTCATCACACGCTCACCCAAAACGTGTGAGGAAGACCTTGAAGCTAATATATAGGACTTATGGGGACCTCATCACACGCTCACCCAAAACGTGTGTGGAAGACCTTGAAGCCGCTGTTACCCGGGGCAAAGTAATATTTCTCTTCGTACCCAGGGCCTGTCGGCATTGCGAAGGTGTTAGTCGTTTGTCGTCTGTGATTGGCAGTTTGCAGTCAAAGCGTGCAAAATGCATAAAACCGGCACGATGATTGCCCTCTTAGAGGCACTTAAATGAAGATGCAGCGTCTCATTAAAGGCCAGGTTAAAGGCAAGTAATCATTGGGGTTGGAGTACTTGAAAAATGCAGTAGCACGCTGCAAACACAGTGAAGCAATGGGAATGCACGCATTGTTTCAGCACCCTTTGAACTTGCTCTGCGCTCTAGCTAATGGCTAAAGAGTAACACCACCTATAGCTACATTTTGTCTCATTCTCAGCAAGCTGCGCGTTCCAATCCTCCGTCCATTACCTTTCCTTCCGCGTGTTCAAATCTCCTGCGTGTTCAAATCATTGGCTACGTGCGTTCCGAGTGGCATGCATTGAGACACATACATGCATTGAGACACACGAGCACACAAATGCACACACACACGCACTGCTGACGACGTGCACGTGCCCAGTACGTCTAGCTAGCAGAGTGTAAATTCTTCATTGCTTGTGACGTGCACATAATTCCTTGCTGATGAAGTACTTATGTGTTCAATTGAAGTCCTTGCTTACAATGTACTTGTTTGTTCTACTACCCTGCAGGCCAGCTTCCTGAGCAACCGGAGTCGGTGCGTAAATGCGATGTTGCTCAGGCTTAGTATTGAAACTTCGCTGCATAAGCTTGCAGATACATCATTGGGCCTCAAAAGGAATGAAAGAGCATCAGGTGTCGGAGTCGAGCTGCTATGCATCTGAAGGACGAAAGGAGCCAGAGCAAAGGAAATAACAGACGACACCCTTTCAATTCACATGTTCAAGGAAGAGCCCCTGTTGCATGTGGCGTGAGCTCAAAAGGAGTTCCGCAGTCTCATGCAACTGCCTTACTTTTGACTGATCTGCGGATTGTGTTGTTTTCCGCCTCAAAAGATTTATCCACAAGCTCACCCTGACCGACTGACCTGTGGGAATGTGTGACTTGCGGTAGGTCCCTAAATCCCGTCCATCTGCATCCACCATAGCCACCGAATTGTAGCACATGTTGCCTGCTCGCTCAAAAAAGGGCACGGCCAGGACGACTTGCAGCTCGGACGCAAGCTTGGAGAACCTGTGCGCAGAGGGATACCTATATGATATGAAGGAGGAACAGGAAAGCAGAGGGAGCTGAGAAGTCAGGGTTCTACTGATCCCCCGTCTCTATCTCCATGTTCTTTGGGTCGTGGCTAGGATGGCCAGAACCGTATACACACACCGTATGTGACCGTATGTTTTGTGATTTTCTAGAGGGGGGACACTGAGGCCCAAAACTTTTGCATGCTCCTAGGGTATGACACCCTGGGGAATGGCTCCCCTAATTGACAGGTTTCAAGCTCGGCACTGATATGCGGAATGCGCAGCTGAGCTAGAAAACGGCCACTCAAGGCCACCTGCCTCATCTACCGCGGCGTGAACCCCATGTTTGAGCAGCCATATGTTGTATCTGACCAACCAGAGCACTATATTGAGTCATTTAAGGTGCGTTGGAGTCCATATATATAATAAACAAAGATCAGATCAAAAGAAATGAAGCAAGACGACCACGTGGTTGGCGAGATGTGCAATTAATGTGCCATTATTCATAGAAAGCAGCTAATTAGGCACAGCATATGCATTTTAGTCCTTTCATTCCATACGCAAGTTGACTTACCTAGATCTAAGCACATGCTCTGGTAGCTTATAAAGGCAACATCCTGTTAAGCTAGTTTGGGTTTAGTTTAATGATGAGGTGACGTGTGACAAGTTGCCCGTTTCATGCCCAAAAAAGAACATGTTGGGCTTTGGCCCAGTTCTGGTGATTTCCGTGCTAAAAATAGCGCATATACACCGCACATACGTACATATGTATGGTTGTGAGCAACCCTAATCATGGCTCTTCTTAGCTCCAGAAAAGCTTATTGTGAAAGGGGTGCACTGAGTGTGTTGGATTTAAATTTGAATTCATGTTGTGCTCATAATTCACGAGGCCGGTCGCTTTAAACTCGTGCCTCTCTTTCTGTGGCAGTTTTGACAATCGAGTGCTGCAGGTAGTAGTCCAGGCTACGCCTTGCGTCTGTATTATTCAGGAGCTGTCTTGCAGGAAAGAAACCCTTTTGTTTGTTATGACAGCCAGACAGTCATGTGTGCAACAGTGTCTTTTCGCGTTTTGCCGACTTTTGGTTTGGGACCTCTTCTTTGTGCTTCTTCTCCCCGCACTGTGCCAGTTCAAAAAGTATGGTTCTCCGTCAAGCTGCTGTTCATTGTGAGTGAGCTGCTGCTGCTGCCGCTACTGCTGCTACACGCCTCTCTCCTTTGTCTTACTCAGTGGAATGTTGCATGCCCAACCCTTACATATCATCACCCTGTCCTAATTCATGCCAAAGAGATGTGTTTACAACACGTCACTCTCCGTGTTCCCTTTTTAGTTTTCTTCAGGAGAGGAGAAAAGAAGGAGAGGAGCTAGAGCTGAATACTTATCCGTCCCTTAAGTGTACGTACTGGAAGGGTTCCAGAGGAAAAGAGCAAAACCTTTGCAGCTTTGTACCAGTCAACGGCTACAGCGTAGGGTTGGCCAGAACCATATAAATACGGAATTTTAGCAGGCAAATCACCAAATATATGGTCATATACGGCGTATATATATTTGGCCAACCCTACTACAACGGCTACAACAGGCCTGCTCGGGACCATCACATAGAATAGGTAGGGTTGGCCAGAACCATATATGTACGGTGTATACGGTATTTCTGGCAGGGAAACCACCGAATATATAGTGTATTATATATGGTCATACAGTGTATATATTGGCTGTACCTCAAAAGTAAAGGGTTGCCTTCAGCTGGAGCACTCCACGCAAAGAGACGTGGGTCTGTTTCTTGCCCTATGTACAGGCTTTCAAAAAGCTCCTGCGTTGGAAGTTTGAGCAAGGATTAAGAGAAGGCAGGCAAGGGGTTTCGTGAGGCACGACCGTGTTGTATGTATATGTGCGTGCGTGTGTACATGTGTGTGTTTGTGTGTGTGTGTATGTGTGTATGTGTGTGTAAGTGTGTGTGTGTGTGTGAGTGCGAGTGTGTGTGCCTGATTTTTATAGAGAGAGAGAGAGAGAGAGAGAGAGAGAGAGAGAGAGAGAGAGAGAGAGAGAGAGTGCATATGTGTGTGTACATGTGTGTGTGCGTGTGCATGCGCGTGTGCATATACTTGTGCGTGTGCGTGCGCATGGGTATGCACGCACGTGTGTGTGTGTGTGTGTGTGTGTGTGTGTGTGTGTGTGTGTGTGTGTGTGTGTGTGTGTGCGCGCGCGTCGCACCTGAATACATATCACTTGTGCGCCATCTTTTGCCGCAGCGCGTACTAACCCCTCTGCCTTTTCTATGTTGACTTCTTTATTGGCCGCGCAACTGAATTGAGTGGCTGCTACGATGAGGGGACGTGGAGGCATTGCTGAATGCAATCAAGGCACAATCTAGGAAAGCGCCTGAAAACTGTGAGACCTGGAGAAATTAAAGAAGAGCTGGAATCCAGATGTGTGCATACAATAAAAGAAGTTTTGTTGCTGACTAGCCTTTCTAAATACAAAGAGAGAAAGAAAGGAGAGGCGCACACACTGCCTTGATATGGAGGAGCTTCCTCAGGTAATAAGGGGCATGGCATGGCAATCACGCAAAGGGATTAAGGGATTCAGACTGGGTGACAAAGGAGGCAAGTGAGCCTATGTATCACAAGCATGCACGTCACAGGTGTTTAGTTGGTTCAAACATGCCTGAAACACCAACACCTTCCTTCCTATCTCGTGTGCAAACTCACGTCTTGCTCCTGCTGTATCCCCCTCAGCAAGCGGCTTTGGAGGGGGAGATTGGGCGCCTGAAGAACTCGATCAAGCACCTTGTCTCGTCCAACACAGAGCTGAAGGAGGCCTTTTTAGTTGACCAAGACCCGGTGTTCAAGAGTTCGCTCCAGGTGCGTCAACAGACTCGTGCATACATACGGAAACTCTCACTGAACATGCGAACCATGCTGCACTCATTTGCAGCAGGCAGCGTGCACATGCACAGGCAAATTGCAAACCCTGCCCTGCACCTTATATTAACATCTGCTGACACGCTAGCGCCAGCATAAACCCAACAAATGCAACCCGCGCAGAAAAAAATATCAAAGTAATGCTGTTGTACCTTTCGTCAATGTTACACCACTCTCAATGCTATACCAGGAAGGCACGTGTGTATGTGCATGCAGGAAAGCATAGTGACCATAGCCAAACAGAAAGCTCGGCTTGCCAGCCTAGAGGATATGCACACAGCATCTCAATGTGCAGTGCCAGCTAGCGATTGTGCTCACCAGCAGCAGCAGCAGCAGCAGCAACAACAAGAGCAACAACAGCAGCAACAGCAGCAACAGCAGCAACAGCAGCAGCAACAACAGCAGCAGCAACAAGAAACGATGGCAGGAGGGGCTCAGTCTGAGGCAGCGTCTGGGGTTTGGTTATAAGATGATTTCAAACAGGAATGTGTGTGATATGAAGTAGAATTTCACACGTTTCCCTACAGCACACCGTATCGGGGAGGACACCAAATCCTCCCTGCTTTGTGTGCGCATTAATCTAACTAGCTAGCGCTTGAATTGAACGCTACATGAGACGTGTGTTGCTTTCAAGCAGAGGAAGGTGTAGGAGAGGGGTCGGGCAGCCTTATCTGTTTGGTGGCTTTATAACAGAGTCTGCGTTCAGCTTGATTGCTTGTATGTGATGAGAAGGTATCTGTTTTTCACATCCCGTTTTGACCCGAAAGACCCATTTCTGGCTTCTGGCTTTTGTTGAGCGTAGACACAACTCTTAATTTGAAGGGTGAGAGAGGGTGTGTGGTGTGTGTGGCCCACAACGCTCTTTTAAAACTGACAATCTTGTGACCTTTTAGTATTCCATACTTCCATTATTTTGGTACTTTCTGAGCATTTCAAATTTTTATGGCCATATGGTAAGGTGTATGCCCCATCCCTGACACCTGCACATATTCGCATGCACCCGGTGGCAAACTGACGTACTCCGTAGACCAGAAACTCCGCTCTAGATGCCGCGGAAGAATTTGCTTCCAAACTCCATTTACATTCTATAGACTACGCAGCCAACCTTGCCCGTGCCCTTTCCAGTGCCATACCAACTTTCATCAGGAGCCGAGTTTGGACTAAGCCCGCAACCCTCCTGATCCCTATTGGTTTCTCTTCTCTCTTTTTCTTGTTGGCCTTATCCTAGCGCTCTTCAATCACACACATGATCTTCGTGTGCTACAGGCTGAGAAAACAATGCAGTGGACATTAACCTGCCTGTTTGTAAAGATGATGGGCTGATGAAGTTGTTGAATAAACGAAGTACCAGGCCCGCTTTTGAGTGATGTCAGTTGTAGTGTGATGGATATAAAGTTGCATCCATCACACTGCTTAGATACGATTTACTGCGGATTTGGGGCATAGGATGAGAGGTGTTTGGAGGGACGCTGAGTTGGTGGACCTTAATACACGCACAACAACAAACTGGCCACTTCTCATTGCTGGTTTGCCATCCCTTTCTCATGGTAACGAATGTATGCCGACTACTGTACTACGGTACCTTTTTCTTGATCTATCCAAATATGTTATGCGCAATATGTTAGTAGGCTCCCCTTGCGCGCGCATACTTTGCAAGTGGAGGCAGCAGCGTGGCTTGAAGGTGGTTCTCGCATATGTGACCAGTGCCCTGGTGAAGATAAATGTCTCTTAAATGAGGTGCACGCCCTTTATTATGCCAAGACCATCAGGGTTGTGAGTTGAGGAGACGCTTCTCCTTCTATTTGCACCTTTTTGAGGATTCTCAGCAGCCCTACCCAAGTTGCAACAGGTCAACAACCGACTTGTTTATAATTTCCTTTCTTAGTAGAACAACCTAACCTTCTTCTCCTTCTTTCTGAGCATATGTATCTATTTGTGGCTGGCCGGGACCAGTCATCAGCCGATCGGCCAAACAACCTGGCTGAAGGTCAGCCCCCATTGTAGCCATTTGTAAACATTAGATACGAGATTGGCATAAGGGTGCTCACTTGTCATGCGTAGCTATGGTGCACACTGCTACTAGTGTTAGCTCCTGCACACTGCTACCATATGGTGCACATTGCTACTAGTGTTAGCTCCTCAAAGATCTGTACTTGTTACCAGTCAACGCCAAAATCAACGAAATATGTGCCACATAACAGGACCACGAGCTGAAATCCTCAACCAATTTGGCGAATGAAAAGAAAAACTATATAGGTGGTAAACACCACATTAATTAAGGTACCTGTAGGAAACCGGCACCTCGGTACCGAGTACCATCAGACACAGCAAGCATTTTAAAGAGAGATACAGCGGTCCTATCAGGAGGAAAGATTTTTTTTTGTATTTTAAACAGGATACAGGATTTACACAGCATAAGTTGCAACCAGCTAGCTGAGTGACCTGATCAATTGACGTTTGCCAACAAAAGTACAAAATTGGGCAAAAGTACAAAATTGAACCGAACCAAGAAAAACAACGCGGGTAGTCCGAACACTACCAGTTTGGAGGAAAGAATGTTGATCCGCCAACCTTGATCAATAGTAGATCAATGAAAAGTCCTACAGTATAGAAGGCCTAGTGCCTGAGTGTTGCATGAAAACCTAAAAATTAAAAGCCTAAGCATAACAGTAATCGCAGACGCAGGCATTCAACTAAATTCCACCATCAGAACAATGTGCAAGAGTCAGGGCAGTGACGGCGATCTGGCCTTTCACAGGCACCACAAGCCAAAACAGTCCGACTAGAAAAAGAAATATTACGCAGGCAATGAACAGCCACTCCCCACATTAATTTAGGAAAAGGAGCCACTTTGGTACCGGGTACCGTAAAGCTCCTCCACCAAAAGACTAGGAACAACACAATGCAGAACAGAAGATGTGTGGACGCTCCAGCAGGGCCTCTACAGTCAACGACATCCTTTAGTTTATCACACAAAGATGACTGAGTGGTGAGAGGAACATTGCTCGGCCTGTTCTGATCATTTACCAATAAGGGATGAATTGAGGGTACAACGAGCGCGCCCTGCATGGCGAGCTTCTATTCTACTAAGCAAGCACGCGCGCGCACACGCATACACACACGCACGCGCGCACACACACACACACACACACATACACACACGCACACACACAGGCACACAAGGCACACACACACACGCAGGCACACAAACATCATCTTTCATGCTTCAAAGCTCCCGAGCTACTGTCAACTACCATTAGCAGTATGAGCCTATCACCAACCACTGATACAATGCCAGCCCACCTATAACTGTGCCTGCTTAAAATGGGTGCAGCACTGCCACTGAAACAGCAAGGTTCAGGCTGACATAGCCCTCGTTCAAGGGATACTGAATTGAGGGCCGCATGCAGCCTCACTCGCAAAAAAATCGTACAGGTTGACCTCAACGGTACGGGTTCGGCGCAGGGCAAGGTCCATCTGCACGTGCGTGTGTGTGTGTGTGTGTGTGTGTGTGTGCACGCGTGTGTGTGTGTGTGCACGCGTGTGTGTGTGTGTGTGTGTGTGTGTGTGTGTGTGTGTGTGTGAGTGAATTTGCATAACCTGCAGTAACACCTTTAACCTTTCTGGCTGTACTGCCTGCATATTTAACTTGCACCCTTTTACTAAAAGGAGTAAATGAGTGTGACTAAGTTCGTTTTTCAAGCTTCCACTCAGATGCCCCCTGAGGCATATAACCTCACCTTATTTTAGCACCTGTACGGAGCACAACTGTGAGCTGTGTTGCGTTGCTCACCTCCTGCCCTGCTCCTCCCTTGCCCCCAAACCCTAGACCCTACACCCTCAACACCCTCTACACACCACACCACAAAAACACTTCACCTGCTCTGCTCTTCTGCACAATACAAAGCGTTCGGCCAACCCCCATGCTAAATCCTAAAACTCCATCATGCCAACGACAAAAATACCCTCACCTGCCCCGCTCTTCTGCACAAATCAAAGCGCTTGGCCACACACACACACACACGCACACACACACACACTCACACACACACACACACTCTCTCTCTCTCACACACACACACACACACACAAACACCCACACCCACACCTCACCTGCTCCGCTCTTCTGCACAACACAAAGCGCTTGGCCACTGCACGGAGCTGCTGCACAACGCCCTCCAGGATGCTGGCAGGGTCCAGGCTAGATGCCTGCACGGCGACCACGGTCATGCTCACACTCGTTTTGAAGTGATCATGACACAATCTGCAGTCTTTGTCCTGTATATCATCATGGGGAGCGGTACTTACGGCCTGCATAGTGTTCCCTGCAAATTTCTTATAATCTTGTCACACTTGCGCCACAAAGTGATCCACATTATGTCTATATTTTAGTGGGGCTCTGGCTAGTGATTGCACTATTTGTGAGCCTTTTCTTGGTGCATGCTGATTGTTATCAGGACAGACTCCTAATTTTTATTTGATCCTGTTGGCGAAGGAAAATTCTGTGATTTAGCTTGGGCAAGCCCTCCGAAGAAAGGGGGACTCAACGCACAACTCCCAAAATGCACATCCCAGGGCATACAGAGGTGCATATTATTAAAAATGCAATACCACTGCATATACAATTGAGACCCAGGTCCAGGGTGTGCCTTGAGGGGCTGGATTGCTTCAGAAAGGGTTGTGAATTTGGGGCGCGGGAATAATGTGGCAGGGCTTGGCACCCTGTTTGAACTAGCAGCGTGCACAATAAAGATAAAGACAGGCCAAATGAACGTCCCTTTGCTAAGGCATGGTGCAAAATCCGTTTGCTACGTGGATGACTTGCGCTTGTCATAACACGGGCGCTGGACTCAAGCGAAAGGCTGAATAATAAGCTGGCCAGAACTGAGTATATAATACACGCACTGTGTTGAATTGTTGAATCTGAAAAAGTACCGTACAGAGCAGTTAAAGTCACTCCCCCCTTCCGCTACGTTTTTTCTAACTACCTAAGCACCTCCAACAACATGCTCATGAAACAGGCAGCAAAGCTGTGCTCTCCTACCAGGATAGAAAGAACGGTTATACCTCAGGCCTTCAGCCTCTAGGCATCTTTTTACATCACACAGGCTGGCTATCTCATTCAAACACATGATTCCTTGCGTTCTGGTATCAAAGGAAACCACGTTTAACGCGTCTGTGAAGTAAAAAACATCCATTTCAACTAAGCATTATTTCCTGTAACAACCTCAGATCTTTTCCTGTAGCAACCTCAGATCCCCACACCAAACATTGAATTGAGGCTACTCGCTCCCCACGTCAGTTGCATTCAACACACCTTGGCGCCTCCAGACATATCCCCGCAGTCCATAGGGTGCCCTCCAAAAGCAAGGGGCACCGCTGGATCTGACAGCACCTGCTGCAGCTGCTCGTGGACCATCTGCGAACAATTGCACGTATGATGGACATGTAAAGAAACGTAGCTAACGTATACCCGCCGAAGCACCATTTAATATAAGGTATCCAGTTCCCTAAAGCGCATAAATGAATGCAATCATACACACATGCGTCTCTCCCCTCTTTCCCCAACACCCCCTCACTTGCGCACACGTACACATGATGTATGTGTATGTGCTGGCACAAAAAGACACACGTACCTTGTGAACAGCCTTAATAGCATCTGGCAGCATGAGAGCCAGGAGCAGCCACAGCTCGTTCAAAGACAGAGATGCCTCAGGCTCAGGACCTATGAAGTGTGTGTGTATGTGTGTGTGTGTTTGTGTGTATGTGTGTGTGCGTGTGTGTGAGTGTGTGTGTGAGTGTGAGTGTGTTTGTCGATGGAGGTCAGCCCACACTTTATCTTACATGTGAGGGATGGCTAAAGCTTTGCTCCAGATCCCAAAACATAGGACAAAGACGGATCCCACCCCAGCACCTTTCAATACGTGCACACGTACACCTATACCCATTCCTCACCCCACCCGCAGGCACACCCACAAATCAGCTACAGAGTTTTAGGGCATGCACCTACATTCCCAATCTCAACACCTCACTACCGGCACACCCATACCCATTTCTCAACCCCACCTGCAGGAGCACCCATAAGGTAGCTGCAGTTAGTTTTCAGGCATGCACCTACTCCCCCCCATCTCGACACCTCTCTTTCCCATACACTCATACCCATTCCTCACCCACACCCACACCCGCATGAGCACCCACCTGTCAGAAAATACACGGTTGCATCATGTTTGGACGCACATTCAAGCATTCCCCGGCTCCACACCAGGTCCTGTCAACACTTGCATACTTGTATACTCAAGCCCAGTCAACGCTTACACCCGCACGCACGCCCCCACACCCGCACCCACCCCCACCCCCACCCCCACCCCCACCTTCACCC
>Ga0307945_1002807_pt1 | contig 14165 bp, 7 predicted proteins | sample OrgLakmetagen228_FD_201818 | JGI IMG/M metagenome (GOLD analysis project Ga0307945, IMG submission 201818) | Saline water microbial communities from Organic Lake, Antarctica - #228 | ecosystem: Environmental > Aquatic > Non-marine Saline and Alkaline > Saline | place: Antarctica: Organic Lake...
GTGAGCTAGACAGATTGTTGTGCATGTGAGCTATACGGAATGCACGTGAGCTATACAGAGTGCACGTGAGCTATACAGATTGTTGTGCATGTGAGCTATACAGATTGTTGTGCATTTGAGCTATACAGATTGTTGTGCATGTGAGCTATACAGATTGTTGTGCATGTGAGCTATACAGATTGTTGTGCATGTGAGCTATACAGATTTTTGTGCATGTGAGCTATACGGAATGCACGTGAGCTATACAGATTGTTGTGCATGTGAGCTATACAGAGTGCACGTGAGCTAGACAGATATGTGAGCTATACGGAGTGCACGTGAGCTATACATATTTTGTGCATGTGAGCTATATGGAGTGCACGTGAGCTATATAGGTTGTTGTGCATGTGAGCTAGACAAATTGTTGTGCATGTGAGCTATACAGGTTGTGCATTTGAGCTAGACAGATACGTGAGCCATACGGAGTGCACGTGAGCTATACAGATTGTTGTGCATGTGAGCTATACGGATTGCATGTGAGCTATACGGAATGCACGTGAGCTATACAGATTGTTGTGCATGTGAGCTAGACAGATACGTGAGCTATACGGAGTGCACGTGAGCTATACAGATTGTTGTGCATGTGAGCTATACGGAATGCACGTGAGCTATACAGAGTGCACGTGAGCTATACAGATTGTTGTGCATGTGAGCTATACAGACTGTTGTGCATTTGAGCTATACAGATTGTTGTGCATGTGAGCTATACAGAGTGCACGTGAGCTAGACAGATATGTGAGCTATACGGAGTGCACGTGAGCTATACATATTGTTGTGCATGTGAGCTATACGGTGTGCATGTGAGCTATACAGGTTGTTGTGCATTTGAGCTAGACAGATACGTGAGCCATACGGAGTGCACGTGAGCTATACAGATTGTTGTGCATGTGAGCTATACAGATTGTTGTGCATGTGAGCTATACGGATTGCATGTGAGCTATACGGAATGCACGTGAGCTATACGGAGTGCACGTGAGCTATACAGGTTGTTGTGCATGTGAGCTATACAGGTTGTTGTGCATGTGAGCTATACAGATTGTTGTGCATGTGAGCTAGACAGGTTGTTGTGCATGTGAGCTAGACAGATACGTGAGCTATACGGAGTGCACGTGAGCTATACGGATTGTTGTGCATTTGAGCTAGACAGATACGTGAGCTATACAGAGTGCACGTGAGCTATACAGATTGTTGTGCATGTGAGATATACAGCACTGATATCTGAATAACGGAGACGTTGTTCCCTGCTGAAGACGGTCGATTGGTAGCTGTTGTTATCATGTGATTATTCGATGGGCGGGATGTGGATACTCCATATTTGCTGGCCAAGAGGTGGTGTGGTTGGACGCAAGTATTAAATATAATGACCAAATCTATTTTCCTACTGCAGCTTTTTGCTTAGCCCATTGATAAGCACATATAACAGAGAAGCATGATCGAGCCTGGTACTTTGTGCTCTCCATAATAGAACACCCAATTTGCCTTTTGTCAATGTGGAAAGTGTATTTCAATGCCTGTGTACTTTCTCTTTCAAACGAGTCAGCAAGCTTTGACTCAAGTCCTTTGTTCATGTGACCTCTTTCACCCCCCAACCCCCAAGTTTTGTTGCTTACTAATTCACAATAAATGAGCAGGGTCATACTGGTAGGGTCACCTCAGACACCGTCTCTGCCTCACTCACATCAATGCTTGCTGCCCTTGCGAATTCGATTTCACCTAATTTTGCCTGTCTTGTTCATAGCGACCGAGCAGGGTCATACTGGTAGGGTCACCTCAGACACCGTCTCTGCCTCACTCACATCAATGCTTGCTGCCCTTGCGAGTTCCATTTCACTTAATTTTGCCTGTCTTGTTCATAGCGACCGAGCAGGGTCATACTGGTAGGATCATCTCAGACTCTGACCCTGCCTCACTCACACAATTGCTTGCTGCCCTTGTGAATTTGATTCATCTCATTACGCACGTCTTATTCACAGAGAATGAGCAGGGTCATGCTGGTAGGGCTGAGCCTCGCCACCATACCCGCCTCCCTCATGCTTCTGTTCGACGACCGCCGCACGCTCGGCCAAGAAGCAGAAGGCCTGCTCAAGGTATGTGTAGATTATATCAATTTCACACAATGCATACGTGTGTGTATGTGTAAGATAGTGTTTGTGTATGCGTGCGTACGTTCGTGCGTGTATGTGTATATGGTTATTTCTGGAAGTAACAGACCTTGTTTAAATTGCGCTCTGTGTCGTGACTCTTTAACGCTCGACCAGGAAGCAGAGGGCCTGGTAAAGTAGCCCCAAAAAGAGTGACAGATGTTAACATACGCGGCTCCTTAAATACCCACTCATATCTAATACATATCCTGGACAGCGCATGCTTGGCCAGAAAACAGAGGGCTTGCTCAAGGTATGTGTTTTTATATCAATTTCACACAATGCATACGTGCGTGCGCACGTTCGTGCGTGTGTGTATGTGTATATGATTATTTCTGGACGAAGAAGTTTTGGAGAAGGGTGACACTTAGCCAAACGGTTAATTTCCTGCTAGCTATTCTAGTCTTAGCTCTATTTGCAGACCTGCTGATCCGATCCAGGTCATGGCCGAGCGCACGCTTGGCTTAGAGCATGCATCTCGTCAAGAATGATTATATTAAAAACACTCAAACCGCTTGCCTACAGCATTTCAGCCCTGCCTGGCTAGCTCCTTGGTCAGAGAGGTGAGAATGTTCATAAGGCAAACTCATCGGCACTCAGGTATCAGGTACGACGAACACCAAAACCCAAACTACAAGGCGGCTGTCCTCCCTGGTTCAGAAGAGCAGTGACGGTATGCTACTTGCTCAAAATTGTAAAGCTGGCTGTTCAATACACACGGCAAATGACGATGGGGAGGGCTGCAGTTAGCAGCACGGGCTTTGCCTATCCTTGTTTGCTCTCAGATTGTCGGCACAAGACTGGTGATCTAAGCAGGCGGCTGACGAGAGCAAAGTGGTGAGCTGATATTATTAAAGCTCGTAGCATTGCAAGTGACGGTTGTTTGGCTCATACACGTCAGCTTGCATAATGCTTTGCATTTTTGCATGTTGTGTCTTCTCAGGCCGTCGGCAAGACCGGCATTCGTGAGCAGGAGGCAGATGAAGAGGGCGGGCTGAGAGAGAGGCTTTTGCCTGCTGATGGGACGGATGTGGAGGAGTACGGAGGCAGCTGCGACAGATCTGAAGATCTGGAGGTGTGGCTGTTGTTGTTTGGCTGTTGTTGTTTGCCGTCAATCATTTCATGAAAGGGAGGTCCATGTGAGAGTGGCGTGGGCTGCTTTGACGTTCCAGGGATGCCGCTGCCTTACTTAACTTTTGTCAAGACTCAGCAAAAAAGTCTTGGCTTCCATTTTATGGCGGTCACAGCCGCTTGCTTACGTTTGTACGCAGCAGGTGGAGATCTAGATGTAATTTTGGCAACTGATTCACTTTGCTCATCGCCCTTCCATTTTTCCTCCCTCACTCCCTCCCTTCCTCCCTCCTTCCCTCCCTCCCTCCCAGCACAGCTGTAACGTAACGTCTGTTTTTATAATTTGTCTGTTTGCCGCAAATACATCCTTAGGGTTTCGAGAACCTGCTACTCACTCCCAGCGGCAGCCGAGTCAGCTCCGCACCCATAACCCCCTCCATCTCCCCCAACCTACGCACCCCTAAAGGCGCCACTGAAGGACTCACACCAGGAACACCCACCCGCTCGTCATTGCAGCACCAGCAGCAGCAGCAGCAGCAGCAGCAGCAACCGCAACGGAATTCGCAGCAGGTGGGGCAACAGGTTGGAGAGATGCATGCCACATACGCAGCACACACACACACACACACACACACATACACGCACACACACACACACACTCACACACAAACATGCACAAAAACACAAGCGCACAGGCATTTAGTGCAGCAGATGAACAGTGCTTGAAAACCGGGAACTGATCATAACATTGTCATTGTAATTAAAACTTCCTGCATTTGCTGCCCTTCCCTTCATGACTAAAGCGTGCCACTTTAAGGGTGTATCAATTGATGTATAGGATGTATCATTGCTAATGTTTTGCAGCCTTGCAGCAACCTCACCATTGCATCCTGCCCTTCCTTCTGCCCTCACCTGCTTCTGAACATTTCCCGGCATAACGTAATTGTCACAAGCATATTATGTTCAGGCCTGTGCACTTACGCCGTAATGTTAAAATTTGGACCGTAATTACGGTATCAACCGAAATTACCCCATACAGTACGGTCCAAATTACGGTGTCAGACCGTACAAGACAGTGCCCACTGTACAATATAATTCTGACCGTAATTTGGCCGTCTGGCTCCAATTTCAGCCCAAAACTTTTTTTTACAAAAATTATGTAGGAATAAAATACAAATTAACAACCAGGAATCAAGTACTGCGTCCGACTTTGAGTTTCCATGCAAGCCACTGCTAAAGCCTTCCCCCGAGCTGATGCAGCCCCAAACCAGCCTCAGGGTTGTTCAGGGAAGCATTGTGTGGCGTCAGCACATGAGAGGAGCACACCGGGGAGCCAAAATGGGAGGTTTTGGGGTGGAGAGGCCTTCTGAGGCCATTTTTGCACCGGCAGTGCCAGCTTGGCACCGTACCATACACCGTACAGTTAATTGCCGTAATTACGGTAAATAATGATCCTCCAAAATTTTAATCACGCTGTGATTTACGGTATGTACAGTACAAATCGCACCGTACTGTACACCGTACAGTGCACAGGCCTAATTATGTTACTCCGCAAACTACTTACTACTACTTACAGCAAGCAACCCCGTGGCCTCCAGCCCCCCCTCCCCCTCCTGCCCCTGCCCCCCCTCCCCCCCCTGGTGGTGACCCCCCCCCTCGCAACCTGCAGCGTGTCAAGTCAAAGCGCAGGCATACCGAGGCAGATGGAGATGCATCCGCAGGTTTGTTGTTCGTTGAATTGTCTACGCATGCTTGCCCTAGAGCTGGTCAGCAATGCATGTGTTTGTGTACGTACCTTATGTTTGTGGGGTGTATGTGGGTGGCATAGAAAGGAAGTGGTATCAGAAAAGAAAACTGTACTAAGCATCATAATGTATTGTATTATGGAGGTATCCGAAAAGAACACTGTGCTAAGCATCATATTGTATTGTATTATGGAGGTATCCGAAAAGAAAACTGTACTAAGCATCATAATGTATTGTATTATGGAGGTGTCCGAAAAGAAAACTGTACTAAGCATCATAATTGTATTGTATTATGGAGGTATCCGAAAAGAAAACTGTGCTAAGTATCATATTGTATTGTATTATGGAGGTCTGCTATGTGTGGAAGGGTGCACACATTACTGAGGGGCTGGTCAGCAATGCATGCGTCTGTGCACGTACCCTAGCATCACCATTTGGAAATTTCTATGTATTAACCCACCCTGCTCGTTTTAGCGCTCCCTAAACAAAAGCACGTATGACACATCCATGGATACCCATGCACAGAGCCTCAGTTTCAAAACACACAGGTGCAGCCTTCACAGGCGCCATTCACACAGGATGTACAGATTTACAGATAAAGCCATTACTGCTAGGCTTCACAGGCGCCATTCACACAGAATGTACAGATTTACAGAGAAAGCCATCATTCAGAACGTGCGAATGCTAGGCTTCACAGGCGCCATTCACACAGGATGTACAGATTTACAGAGAAAGCCATCATTCAAAACGTGCGACTGCTAGGCTTCACAGGTGCCAGTCACACAGGATGTACAGATTTACAGAGAAAGCCATCATTCAAAACGTGCGACTGCTAGGCTTCACAGGTGCCAGTCACACAGGATGTACAGAATTACAGAGAAAGCCATCATTCAAAACGTGCAACTGCTAGGCTTCACAGGCGCCATTCACACAGGATGTACAGATTTACAGAGAAAGCCATCATTCAAAACGTGCGACTGCTAGGCTTCACAGGCGCCATTCACACAGAATGTACAGATTTACAGAGAAAGCCATCATTCAAAACGTGCAACTGCTAGGCTTCACAGGCGCCATTCACACAGGATGTACATATTTACAGAGAAAGCCATCATTCAAAACGTGCGACTGCTAGGCTTCGCAGGCGCCATTCACACAGGATGTACAGATTTACAGATAAAGCCATCATTCAAAACGTGCGACTGCTAGGCTTCGCAGGCGCCATTCACACAGGATGTACAGATTTACAGATAAAGCCATCATTCAAAACGTGCGACTGCTAGGCTTCACAGGCGCTAGCCACACAGGATGTACAGATTTACAGATAAAGCCATCATTCAAAACGTGCGACTGCTAGGCTTCACAGGCGCCAGTCACACAGGATGTACAGAATTACAGACAAAGCCATCATTCAAAACGTGCGACTGCTAGGCTTCACAGGCGCCAATCACACAGGATGTACAGATTTACAGATAAAGCCATTACTGCTAGGCTTCACAGGCGCCAGTCACACAGGATGTACAGAATTACAGATAAAGCCATCATTCAAAACGTGCGACTGCTAGGCTTCACAGGCGCCAATCACACAGGATGTACAGATTTACAGATAAAGCCATTACTGCTAGGCTTCACAGGCGCCAGTCACACAGGATTTACAGATTTACAGATAAAGCCATCATTCAAAACGTGCGACTGTTAAGCTTCACAGGCGCCAGTCACACAGGAATAACAGATTTACAGATAAAGCCATTACTGCTAGGCTTCACAGGCGCCAGTCACACAGGATGTGCAGAATTACAGATAAAGCCATCATTCAAAACGTGCGACTGCTAGGCTTCACAGGCGCTAGCCACACAGGATTTACAGAATTACAGATAGAGCCATCATTCAAAACGTGCGACTGCTAGGCTTCACAGGCGCCAGTCACACCCTAAGTCCTTTTCGCTCCTCCAGCACTCTAGGTGAACGCACAACCTGCATTCGCACGCACAAATTGTCCTCCAGCACTCTAGGTGAACGCACAGCCTGCATTCGCACGCACAAAATACTCACACACTCACGCTTACGCGCCTCAAACACGCAGGACCAGCCTCTGCAAGCACCGGTCACACCCTAAGTCCTCTTTGCTCCTCCAGCACTCTAGGTGAATGCACAGCCTGCATTCGCACGCACAAAGTACTCACACACATTCACGCTTACGCGCTCCAAACACGCAGGACTAGCCTCTGCAAGCACCGGTCACATCCTTAGTCCTCTCCGCTCTTTCCAGCGCTCCCCCTCTGCACGCCACACGAGTTTCGCAGCAGCGCAGAATGCTGGCGTCGCTCGGCAGTCCAGCAGCGGAGGTGCTGCACGCCAGGTGTGCGTGTTATCGCGTCTGTCTGTGTGTGGGTGTGTGTGTTTGTGTGTGTGTGTTGTGTGTGTGTGTGTGTGGAATTGGTTGGAGATGCTTGTATGATTATGTGCATATGTAAATGGTAGGACCTGCTATACGACACATAATAAAGTGTGAGTATGTGCGTGTGTGTATGTGTGTAATACAAACACAAGCGTTGTTGAGGTATACGGCTTGACATGCGCATGAGCTAGCTCCTTTATCAAAGAGTACAATGGCTGTGTCACAGTTGAGCTTTGCGTAGGCAAAGATGTGCATGCACACACACACACACACACACACACACACACACACACACACACTGTCAGTCATTGCAGTGTGCAACCGCTTCTGTGCCGATGGACTTTGCAACGACGAAGTTGTGTACGCAGGCACACGTGTTTGTAGGGTTGGCCAGAACCGTATATATACACCGTATATGACCGTATATTTGGTGCTTTCCCTGCCGAAAATACCGTATATAAACCGTATATATATGGTTCTGGCCAACTCTACGTATTTGCTCTCTTCAGATCGTGTAAGCGCTATCATGCAAGCATACCTTGCATTAGCAAAAGTGTGTATGCATGCACACGTACTTGCTCTCATAAATGTGTGTACCCAGTGCTGTGAAGGCAAACCTTGCATTAGCATGTGTATTTTCATGCACACAAGCTTGCCCTCAACAATTGTGCAGCCGCTCTTGGGCGGCTTAAATTTCAGCGGCGGAAGTGTGTATGCATGCATGCATACAAACTTGCTATCATCAATTGTGCAACCGCTCTTGGGCAGGCTGATTTTTCAGAGGTGGGAGTGTGTGTAGGGTTGGCCAGAACCGTGTATATACACCGTATATGACCGTATATTTCGTGGCTTCCCATACCGTGCCAAATTACCGTATATACACCGTATATATAGAATTATGGCCAACCCTATGTGTATGCATGCGCATGCCACTGCTCACACTTGATCGCGTGACTTCTTGATGCACAACTACTTGAATGTGTACCTGCTTCCGTGCAGGTCAACTTTGGCGCATCCTCTCGTCAGGGGAGCTTTACCTCCTCGCACCACGAGGACAAAGGAGAGGAAGACAGAGGGAGGCATCCTGAAGGAGGCTCAGCTGCCGGCGGTACTACTGCTGCTGCTGCTGCTGCTGCTGCTGCTGCTGCTTCTATATTCCCTCCTTCAACACGGAACCCTGCCCAAGGCATCGCCACAGCTGCTGCTGCTCCTGCTGCTGCGGTTGCTCCTGCCACAATTGCTGCTGCTGCTGCATCCTCAGGGCCCAGCAGTAGTGGTGGCGGTGGCAGTGAAGTTGCTGCTGCTGCTGCTGCTGCTCCATTTTGTGAAGGGAGTGGTGATAATTATGGTGGGGGTGAAGCTGGGCCGAGCAAAGGGCGTCGTGATTTTTTGAAGCTGGCATCCTTTGCTATCGAGGGCGGCCTGAGTGACATTGAAGACACCACGCCCTCAGGTATGACTCGCACCATAAACACACACACACACATACACACACACGCACACACACACGCACACACACACACACACATACACACACACACAGAAGCGTGCACATGTGCACATGCATGTTTTGAGTCACGGACAGTGGCTCAAAACAGCCACACAACCATGCCACGCACTCGCACACACACATGCACACGCATGTTCACAGTCACGCACACACTGCCCACGAGCACACAAACGCATGCACATGCACATACGTATGCACACACACATACGTACACGCCACACATGCGCACACACACATACGCACATACACAAACACAGAAACACACTCACACACACATACATACACGCCACACACATGACACACACACACACACACACACAGGGCCGTCCCCTCTGGTGGGGTCTCCTCTCGAAGAAAATGCCTTCCCTAGGGTGAGATCAGCCACAGCCGCGCCCTCAGCCGTGTCCACAGCCATATTCTCAGACACACCAAGTGGAGGGACAGCAATTTCTCCAATGACCACAGACACAGCCCCTGCCGGGCCGGTTAGGGACACCAAGGCTGCACACTCAGAAGAAGCAGTACCAGCACCAGCACCAGCTTCAACCGCAATGGCACCAGCACAGTTGCCAGCAGCACCAGCAGCACCTGCATCCGCAGTGACACCAGCACAGTTGCCAGCAGCAACAGCAGCACCTGCATCCGCAATGGCACCAGCACACTTGCCAGCAGCACCAGCAGCACCTGCAGAAGGTACTAAAGCAGCAGCACCAGCGGCAGCAGCAGCAGCAGAAGGTACCAAAGCAGCAGCACCAGCACCAGCGGCAGCAGCAGAAGGTACTAAAGCAGCAGCACCAGCGGCAGCAACAGCAGCAGAAGGTACTAAAGCAGCAGCACCAGCAGAATGTACCAAAGCAGCAGCACCAGCACCAGCACCAGCAGCAGCAGCACCAGCACAAACAGCAGCAGCAGCAGGACCCAAAGCAGCAGCAGCAGCAGCACCAGCACCAGCGGCAGCAGCAGCAGCAGCACCAGCACCAGCAGCAGCAGCACCAGCAGCAGCAGCACCAGCACCAGCACAAACAGCAGCATCGGTTCACACAGCAGCACCGGCAGCAGCCTCACTTACTGCATCCCCTTTTCCTCCTTCCCCTCCCCCCCCTGAGAAATCCAGGTCCAAGGGTAGAACCACAGAAGAGATGCTGGAGGATATGCTCGCAAGGGCAAGGGATAGAGAGGCGGTGGTAGCGGAAGCAGAGGCGGGTACGGTACCAGAGCTGCCAGCACCAGCGCAGGCGATTGCACCAAAACCAGTGGCAGTAGCAGCACCAGCACAATCACCAGCGCTAGCACCTCCAGCAGCACCTGCAGCAGTACTTGCAGCAGCAACAGCACCAACAGAAGCAGCACCACCACCAACACCCGCAACAGCAGCAGCACCAGCAGAATTCATCGCGTTGCCGGCGCAAGCAGAGGAGACGTACACTTCTTCCACAGCAGCACCAGCACCAGTAGAATTCATCGCTTCCCCGGCGCTGACAGGAAAGCCATCAAATTCTTCTGCAGGAGCAGCAGCACCAGTAGAGTTCATCGCTTCCCCGGCTCTGACAGGAAAGCCATCAAATTCTTCTGCAGGAGCAGCCGCACCAGTAGAGTTCATCGCTTCCCCGGCTCTGACAGGAAAGCCATCAAATTCTTCTGCAGGAGCAGCAGCACCAGTAGAGTTCATCGCTTCCCCGGCGCTGACAGGAACGCCATCAAATTCTTCTGCAGGAGCAGCAGCACCAGTAGAGTTCATCGCTTCCCCGGCGCTGACAGGAACGCCATCAAATTCTTCTGCAGGAGCAGCAGCACCAGTAGAATTCATCGCTTCCCCGGCGCTGACAGGAAAGCCATCAAATTCTTCTGCAGGAGCAGCATCAAGGGCCGCCGCCGCTGCAAAGGCTTTTGGGAGGACACCTGCGAGTGCGACCCCCTATGTGGTATCGTGTTCTAAGCAGCCCTTTGCAATCTCTGATGAGACCACGACAGAGCAGCTGCAAGAAGGGGCGCCAAAACAGGGTGAGCAATTACGCATACACGTGCACACACACACACACTTATACACACACACACACACACACACACACACAAAACACACACACAAGACACGCACACACACATACATGCACACACACACACAAACACACCACGTACACATAAACACACACACACATACACACACATAAACACACACACATAAACATACGCACACAGAAAAAACAACACAACACGCACAAGCACTCATGCGTACACAATGCGTATGAATACGCATTCTCACAGGGGCAAAGGCAAATGGCATGCAGCCGCAAGTGTCGCCATTCCTGCAAGCACAGAACACGCAGCAGCAGCATCTGACGCAACAGGTGCAGGTGCAGGAGCAAATGCAACAGCAGCAGGTGCAAGCACAGCAGCAGCAGCAGCAGCAGCAGCATGAGACACCGCAGCAGCAGCGTAATTACAGCACCCTTCAAGCCCCACCCTCACATCCTTCTCAGGCCCACCACGCGCTGGCAATCCCTGGAAAGCCAGTCATGGTGCGTTTGTTGGTGATGTGGTTGAGGTTAAAAGCCAGAGTGCTTGATTCTGTGTATGTTTGCCACCAACACCACATTGCGCTGGCAATCCCTGGAGGCCCAGTCATGGTTGGTTGGTTGGTGAGCTAGTCAATGTTAGGAGCCAGAGTGCTGATTCTGTGTATGCTTGCCAACACCATATTGCGCTGGCAATCCCTGGAGGCCCAGTCATGGTGCGTTTGTTGGTGACCTGGTTGAGGCTAAAAGCCAGAGGCCTGATTCTGTGTATGCTTGCCAACACCATATTGCGCTGGCAATCCCTGGAGGCCCAGTCATGGTGCGTTTGTTGGTGACCTGGTTGAGGCTAAAAGCCAGAGTGCCTGAATATGTGTATGCTTGCCACCAACACCACATTGCGCTGGCAATCCCTGGAAGCCCAGTCATGGTGCGTTTGTTGGTGACCTGGTTGAGGTTAGGAGCCAGAGTGCCTGATTATGTGTATGCTTGCCAACAACACCACATCGCGCTGGCTCCCTGGAGGCCCAGTCATGCTTGATTGGTTGGTGAGCTAGTCAATGTAAGGAGCCAGAGTGCCTGATACTGTGTATGCTTGCCAACACCATATTGCGCTGGTAGTTTCTGGAAAAGCTAGCGGATTTCTTAAAGAAGTTAGTGAAACTGCTGCACTTACTTTTGGGGGCATGCGTACTTTTCTTTTTTTCTCTTCTTCACTGTGGCTCAGTGCACATGGTTCAGTGCACAGTCTTTTTTCCTTTCTCTTTTTCACTGTGGCTCAGTGCACACATGGCTCAGTGCACCGTCATTTTTCCTTTCTCTTTTGCACTGTGGCTCAGTACACACATGGCTCAGTGCACACATGGCTCATTGCACACATGGCTCAGTGCACAGCATGGCTCAGTGAACACATGGCGCAGTGCACACATGGCTCAGTGCACACATGGCGCAGTGCACACATGGCTTAGTGCACACATGGCGCAGTGCACACATGGCTCAGTGCACACATGGCTCAGTGCACAGTTTTTTTTTATTTCTCTTTTTCACTGTGGCTCAGTGCACACATGGCTCAGTGCACAGTCTTTTTTCCTTCCTCTTTTTCACTGTGGCTCAGTGCACACATGGCTCAGTGCACACATGGCTCAGTGCACAGCATGGTGATGATGGTTGCAGTGCCTCTGTTTCTTTGAGCGTCCTACCTCAAAATAGGGTTGGCCAGAACCCTGTATGTACACACCGTATATGACCCTATATTTGGTGATTTTCCTGCCACAAATACCGTGTATACACCGTATATATACGGTACTGGCCAACCCTAATCAAAAACAGTGGCTTAATATTCCGGGAAGGTTGACATTGGAGGTTGACATTGGTTGAATATTCCGGGGAGGTTGACATTGGAGGTCGACATTAGAGGTTGACATTCATTGTTGTGGTGGTGCCGATAGCGGTGGCAGAGGTAACAGTCATTATCAATACTGCCTTCTTACTTTGCACACTGGAGGACGGTGTCAGAAGTGGAGGTGGGTGTGGTGGCGGTCTTGAAAAAGCGGTCAGGGCCGTGCTTTTTGGCATTCAAAAATGTTGATCCCCTACATTGCACACAGTATATGGCGGTCTAAATAACAAGCGGCCGAGGCCGTGCCTTTTGAAATACATCGTGAGCTTTGCACTTACACAGATGCAATTCTAGTGGCGTGTAGCTGTGCACTAAAACAGCTGTGCACTAAAACAGCTGTGCACTAAAACAGTGCACTAAAACAGCTGTGCACTAAAACAGTGCACTAAAACAGCGTGTAGCTGTGCACTAAAACAGCTGTGCACTAAAACAGATGCATTTCTTACAGCGTCTGACTTTGGACGCAGGATGGCGGCAAATAAATAGGGTTGGCCAGAAATATACAAACACGGTGCATATATACGGTATTTTTGGCAGGGAAATCGCCAAATATACGGTCATACACAGTGTATATGTACGGTTCCGGCCAACCCTACAGATTAATTTAAGGTGGTGGGGACAGTCTCAAACCGTCGAGGCTGTGAATTTTTGCATGCACCATGAACTTTTGCTCACAGCCCAGTACACCACAATCTGCATGCGACTCGACTTTGCTCACAGCCCAGTACACCACAATCCGCATGCGACTGTGCTCACAGCCCAGTACACCACAATCTGCATGCAATATGCTCACAGCCCAGTACACCACAATCTGCATGCGACTGTGCTCACAGCCCAGTACACCACAGTCTGCATGCGACTGTGCTCACAGACCAGTACACCACAATCTGCATGCAACTCGATTGTGCTCACAGCCCAGTACACCACAATCTGCATGCGACTCGACTTTGCTCACAGCCCAGTACACCACAATCTGCATGCGACTTTTGCTCACAGACCAGTACACCACAATCTGCATGCGACTGTGCTCACAGCCCAGTGCACCACAATCTGCATGCGACTTTTGCTTACAGCTCAGTACAACACGATCTGCATGCAACTTTGCTCACAGACCAGTACACCACAATCTGCATGCGACTTTTGCTCACAGACCAGTACACCACAATCTGCATGCGACTGTGCTCACAGCCCAGTGCACCACAATCTGCATGCGACTGTGCTCACAGACCAGTACACCACAATCTGCATGCGACTTTTGCTCACAGCCCAGTACACCACAATCTGCATGCGACTGTGCTCACAGCCCAGTACACCACAATCTGCATGCGACTTTGCTCACAGCCCAGTACACCACA
>Ga0307945_1002811_pt1 | contig 14151 bp, 17 predicted proteins | sample OrgLakmetagen228_FD_201818 | JGI IMG/M metagenome (GOLD analysis project Ga0307945, IMG submission 201818) | Saline water microbial communities from Organic Lake, Antarctica - #228 | ecosystem: Environmental > Aquatic > Non-marine Saline and Alkaline > Saline | place: Antarctica: Organic Lake...
AGTATGGGCCACTTTTTCACTGACATATGATTCCTCAGTAACCACCCGTGCACACGTCCTTCATCTTGGCTTCCTGAAAAAACTCCTGGGTGTCAAGAAAGGTACTGACACTCACTGCGTGCTCCGCAAAACAGGCCAGATGCCCATCTTTTTCTACTGGTTCAGATGCACCATAAGATTCTGGAACAGTTTACTCTCTTCAAACAACCCTCTCCTTGAGAAAATTGTGCGGGCTGATTTACTTCTTGCAAACAGAAGGGATACAATGGACTTACCAGGTTTTGCATGCGCTCCAAGATTTACCTACATCTCAGCAGTTTTTGGATGCCATACGATCTCGTCAGACTATCAATCAACAACAGTTTGAACTCACTCTTCGTGAACATATCATTGGGGGCTGGAGAGATCTTGACATTTTGACACCACATGAAGCTCACCATTCCAGCAGAATTATGAGGACATATCACACGCATTTCGGTGTACCTTTGGGGAATACTTCTGGATGGTGGGATGACAGAAAAAGAAATCAAAAGCCTGTGTTGCCTCTCTACCTTCGCTTGGACATTCCCAGCAACCTCAGCCGAGCACTTTCTTGCCTTCGCCTTTCTGGCCACAACTTTCTAGTCCAAAGAATGCGTCATGACAGGAATAGAAGGCCTTATAAGTTCAGGATCTGTGACAGATGTGACTGGCACACTATTCAGGATGAGGAACACATTTTGTTGGACTGTCCGCATCTAGTCAGACTTCGCACACAGCAACAGCTTATCTTCCCACCTCAGTTTGAGGATGACCCAGCTCGTTTGAGGACCTTTTTGAACCAACCTGATATTTTTGGAGTTGTCTTTTTTGTAGCTAAGTGCCTAGCCCTGTTCCCTTGATTTTTCTAGCGTTATTTTTGGTTTGGTTACAGGCTTTTTTTCCAAGCTTCCGCTCAGATGCCCACCAGAGGCATATATAGCAATGTAACCTTACCTTACCTAGCTGGTACTTTCTGAAGTAGCAGATGAGGCTGCTTTGCTCTAGTTTTACATTTTGAAGCAGCAGATGAGGCTTCTCCTTGATGCTTTCTCTTCGCGCTTCTTCAAAACAAACATTTTCTTTCTTTATACACTTTTTTCTTCTACATACATCTGTTTCATGTTTCCTCTAGCTTCTTTTTCTTTTGTTTAGCCAGGTGTAGTTTCAGGCCTTTTCCAAACTTTTGCTGAGATGCCCTTTGAGGCATATATAGTGATGTAACCTTACCTTACCGTACGTTTTGAAGCAGCAGATGAGGCTATTTTGCTTTAGTTTTACATTTTGAAGCAGCAGATGAGGCTATTTAGCTCCAGCTGTTACATTTGATCTTTTGCATTTATAAGTGTTCACACGGCGGCCAAACAAGTATAAAGCATCAACTGTCTGAAACAGCTGTCCAGGGGGGATAGTCGAGTCATTTCTTTGTATTGCAATCAAGTCAAATCGCAATACAAAAATAGTAAACTTCTCTAACCCGCAATGCGTCCCTGGAAAGCTTGACAGAGTTGCACCCTCTCTTGCCACAGATTGTAGTTTACCATAAAGTTTGCTGCCCATAGCAAACATTGCTGACGTGCTTAAATATCCGGCACATAAAAATGCCGTTAGCCTGGATTTTGTTTGACTTTGTTAGCCTGACTGCTAGCCTGACTTTCTTCCATTGTCACACGTGCAAGCTGATTATATTCTTCTTCTCGCAACTTTAAGGTTAGCATTTTCCAGTTGCGTCACAGCCCTTTTTTTACTTGGTTTGTTTTGAGGTTTACTTCGTTCTCATGGGTTGAGCAGCCATTCCAGGTTGAATGCCTTTGTAATCAAAACTAAACTAAACATATGTCACCAATATACCCAACACCCGCATACCAACAACATGGCATTTCCTGGATATTATTGCAAACCTCTTCACACAGCGCAAGGACGCGAGGCTGAGTAAAAAGAAGTGAACACAAGCTTAACAATACCCATAAAAACATCCCACTCTTTCAATTACTATCCCGTCTACCTTCCAGCTATATCACCATACAAGCTGGTTAGAATTTGCCATCATTCTGCATTTTTGCACTTGGTAATTATGATAGTTATACTCCCCCCTCCCCCCCCCTCACACACACTCACACCCACACAAACACGTGCCTTCGACCTGATTGATGCCATTATAAACTTCAAAACACGTCCAGCACAGTCGGACCCAGCATGGATACCACAAATGTCCCTTCCTTGAATACAGATTGAAACGTTCAGCATAGAGAGAACTTATAACACCCCCCTCCTCGAATACCATGATATGTCTGGCATATCCCCGCCAGCACACCAACCACAAACACCTCCTTTAAAAATCAAAACAGTATTCGGCACAGCGGCAACACCGGCACAAATACATCAAACAACCCTTATTGTTCGTGTGTCTCTGCTCTCCGTTAGAGAAGCCCATGTGAGGTTTCTACCGCAAAACCATAGGTCCTTAGCAATGCTTTATTCATTTGTATACGGCAACACGTATGTAAACTGAGCCTTTTCTCTATGTACCACAACTGTATGAGCTCTCCCCCTATGTACCACAACTGTATGATCTCTCCCCCTATTTATCACAAATGTATGAGCTCTCCCCCCTATGTACCACAAATGTACGATCTCTCCTCCTATGTACCACAAATGTATGAGCTCTCCCCCTATGTACCACAAATGTACGATCTCTCCCCCTATGAACCACAAATGTACGATCTCTCCCCCTATGAACCACAAATGTACGATCTCTCCCCCTATGTACCACAAATGTATGATCTCTCCCCCTATGTACCACAAATGTACGATCTCTCCCCCTATGAACCACAAATGTATGAGCGCCATGGCTTTTACGCCCCTGGCCTTTTCAAAGCCATACTCCTTGTGCACACATTTGTGAACAATTACGCGGACAGTAAGAACACGCCCTATGCCAACAAAGGAGGCTGGATTAAAATTTATTACACTGGCACCACTAAATTCGCACAGCACAACACACATCATGCTTCTATGCTCCAGGCCCACTACTAATGCAAGCACTCCCAATCCGTATATCATATGTAGGGTTGGCCGAAACCGTACATCATATACGCAGTTAATGAATCACCTCACAGGGCACCTCACGTCCCAGACATTACAACAGAGTCATGCACATACTCACACCCACGCCCAGGCCCAATTGTGCACACTTAATTGGTCTTATTTCCCCTCTTCCCGATCATACATGTAAGCCTTTCAGCCAATCAACTTGGCTGAAATCCACCGCCCATGTCATCCGTTGCCTCTTGTATCCAGGCATTCCCTAACCTCATCCACACTCAAGACGCCAGCTGTAAGATCACATGCCTTGACAAACCTCCCGATCTGAGTCATCCTCAAAAACCCCGGATGAAAATTAGATGGTAATGCGTAACCTCAGTAAGAGGGTTGCGATGCAAGGTACTGCTGCACTGTTTCATCCGATACGCACTCGCCAAATGTTGCAAAATGAGGCACCGCGCCGCAGGCCAGCACCTGTGTAGGTGTGGTACAACCATTGAGCCTTAGTATTTGTGTGTGCGTGTGTGTGTGTGTGTTAGTGTGTGTGTGTGTCAAGGGCAAAGAACCTAGAGAGTTGGCACTGTTCAGGAATGTAAAGCACAAGGATTTGCGTGAAATCTGTGTTTGGACTTGCTGTACACCTGTGCAGCTACCACAGCAAAAACCTTGGCTACAGCTCATGGCTACAAATCATAGCTACAGATCATGGCTACAGATCATGGCTACAGATCATGGCTACAGATCATAGCTACAGATCATGGCTACAGATCATATGTAGTGCCGCCTCTGCTTGAAAGACTTGCACAACACACAGGCTTAGCCATAACCGTATGTATACGTAAACCATAGATGATCATATATTTGGTTATTCTCCGCCAAAAACACCGTATATACACCGTATATGTATACAATTCTGGCCAGCCCTGACATTACGTGAACGAGTTAGCATTACACAGACAACAAGGAGGTACGCCCACGGCCACGCACCAGCTGGGCCTGCTCTCCCACATTCAAGGCCATCCAAGGATCATGCGAAGGGGTGGGTGCAGAGCAATTCCCAGACCTCCCTCCCTCTCCACAAATAGCTGAGCAACAGTTGCCAGAGCCACCACCGGTGCTCAGTCTCCTTCTGGTGAGGGATTTGGAGATGTCGAGGGTGAACAAAGGGCTGGAACTGAACGACTTGATGGTTGGAGAGCTGGAGATGGAGGAGAAGGGGCTTGGATGCTCTGCGGTTTCTGTGGCGGCCAAGGGTGTGACTGCAAACGGCTTGTTGCTTGGGTCGTTGCTTGGCAGCGCTGCGTCCTTTGCTGCTGCCAAAGGGGGAACTGCGTGCGCAGCACCACTGTTGCTGCTAGAGTTTGTGTGTGTGGTGCAAATGTGCCCTTTGTGTGCAGCAGAAGGTGCAGATGCATGTGGGTCCCAAAAATGAGAGGGGCACAGGGTCCCAAGGGCGGTGTCATGCTGCTGCTGCTGCTGCTGCTGCTGTGCATAGGTTGAGTGTCTTGGTCTCAAAAAGGGGGAGGTGGGATTGCTCATGGTCCTGCTGCGGTGCTGCTGAGCCATGGACGGTGGCGTTAAAGAACACGAGCTGTGAGGTGACAAGGAGGGGGAGCAGGGAATGCTTTGGGCAGCTGCAATCTGCTGGAGCATGAGGGCGGGGTTGCTCCCAGACCGAGGCATGCGGAAGCTGCGGGGCTTTTTGACATATGTGTTTTGGTGCTGGAGACTGTGTGCGGCAGGGCGCCACGGGGCATGTGTGAGTGCTGCCTGTTGAGGGGGAGGTTGATCAAGGGAGAGAGGGCGCTGGGATGCTGGAAAAGGATGGATCAGGGAAGGGGGGGATTGCAGAGGGTGGTTGGGTGCCTTTGCATGGTGTGCTGAGCTTGGGGAAGGGGGGGGCTGTATTGTGGTTGTAGGGCAACTATTGAATGTGAGCAGCTTTTGAAAGGCAGCAAGGGGGGCAGTCTTGGATGCAGATTGGGGAGTTGTCGGATGCAGGAGCGCTGTGGCGTCTTTGGATGCAGATCTGAAAGTTTGAGAGGGGAGTGGGCTGCTGTGCGCGGGGCTTGACATTCTGTGCTTTGAAGGAGGGATGGTGTCAAAGGGGTCCCTGCCAATTCGCCCACTGGTGCTGCTGTGTGTGGGGCTTGACATTCTGTGCTTTGAAGGAAGGATGGTGTCAAAGGGGTCCCTGCCAATTCGCCCACTGGTGATGCTGTGTGCGGGGCTTGACATCCTGTGCTTTGAAGGAGGGATGGTGTCAAAGGGGTCCCTGCAAATTTGCCCACTGGTTCGGCTGTGAAACGGTGGGGTCTGGGGCTCTATTGCAACAGGGGAGGGCTGATGCAGGGCATCTGAATGAGGAGCTAGTGCGTTCCACGAGATGCTGTGTGTTTGGGTGCAAGCACGGATTGCCGGCTCTTCAACTGCCGCATGTACTGTCCATCGATGTGGGCCTTCCTGTGCCTGAGGTTTGCCGTCCTGCTGGGGTGTGTGTGCACCGTGGCTGGTGTCCACACATGTAGAGGGTGTGTGTGTGGAAGTAGGGGTGGCTGTAATGGGCGCCTCTTGGCCCGTGTTGTCTGGCAGAACAAACAGCGCTCTTTTGCAGCGCCCTGCAGGACCTGAGGGTGAGGTGTGTGTGTGTGTGCGTGTGTATGTGTGTGTGTGTGTGTGTGTGTGTTGTGAAATTGCATGTGTTTGCACGTGTGTGCTTCGTGGAGCAACTACCTGATTGATTTGCTTTGGTGTATACCTGTGTTGGTATGGTTGTATCAAAGGGCAGTAATCACAACTCAGGCTTTTGGCTTCCTCCCCAACTCAGATCACCAACTCAGATCACCAACTCAAATCACCAACTCAGATCACCAACTCAGATCACCAACTCAAATCACCAACTCAAATCACCAACTCAAATCACCAACAGAACTTATTTTTGCTACAGAAGGATTGCATGTAGCTGTGTATCATAGTGTATTTGCATTTGTGATGGCGACATACTACAAGCAAAACACGTGACTGTATGTGTGTGCATTTGTGCTTGTGTGCGTGCGCGTGTGCATTTATGGGCACATGTGTTTGTGTAATAATACAGCCATTCACATTCCCCCCTCCTCTCCTCCTCCCCAACACCTACTTGGTCTCATGGTGCTGTACATTCCACTACGACGTGAGTCAGACGTTGGCTGAGGTGTGGTCGGTGGTGGTGTGAGCACCTCCTTAGACCCTTTTACTGCTGCTGCGCTGAGCGTGGGTGAGAGGGGGGGGGTAGAGGCAAAGGAAGAGAGGCCACAGTTGTTTTTTGGCAAGTCCCTCTTGCAACTGCTGTCTGGGACTGGTTGGGGTAAAGAGGTGCGGGGTTCTAAATGAGCTGCTATTGCTGATGGGGACGGCCACGGTGCGAGTCGATGCAGCATCGGCTCATTTGGTGGCGCTGATGGCAGGGACTGTCGTGCTGAAACGTGGTATGCCGCAGCTGCAGCGCTTGAGGCTGTTGCCGTGTGGTGTGCAGGGGGTGTTGGTGCTGGTGGTGGTGGTGCTGATGGCAGGGACTGTCGTGCTGAAGCGTGGTGTGTCGCTGCTGCAGCGCTTGAGGCTGTTGCCGTGTGGTGTGCAGGGGGTGTTGGTGCTGGTGGTGTCGGTGGTGCTGGCACTGCTGCTGATCTAGACATGGCTGTTGCTGCAGCGGGAGGGTGGAGGTTGGACTCAGTGCTGGAGATTAAGGCTGAGTGGGAAGCGCTATTGAGAGGCGGTAGGCAACCGCCTACATCCTCTGTGGTGGGTGGAAGGCTTACGGCCATTGGGTCTGACAGGGATTTGAAAGTGCGAGGAGAGCGTGGTACTTCTCCTGCTGCTGCTGCTGCTGCTGCTGCTGAACCTGTTGGTAGTATCTGGGGGGTCAGTGTTACGGCTGATGATGGCCATGTCGGTGCTGCAGCACTTGCTGGCAGCATGGGAGGAGTTTGGGGTGCAGGTGTGGTGGGTGACCCAGGGTGTGCTGCCTGATGCCCCCCCTCCCAGCACGCCATAAAGTCATCCATGGATAGGGGGTCCAGAAGAGCGTGCTCTACGTCCGGCTGGGAGTATGCACGGACAGATTGCGGTTGCGGGTGCATCCAATCAACACCACACTTCGTTTTCGTGCTTTCGCACGGTGCTTGCTCTCCTCCTGCCTGCTGCTGACTGGCCGGTCGGCAGGGCAGCAGCTCACGGATCAGAACTGACAGCTGCGTGAGGATCTCAGCGATGCTGGGCCTAAGATCTGGATCGTCTGCCCAGCAGCTGTGGCAGATGGCGACAAGCTGAGGGGGGCAGTGGAGGGGGAAGAGGAGCACGTCACTGGTAGCCTGGCTGATCTTTGACTGCGTGTGTGTGTGTGCGCGTGTGTGTGTGCGTGTGTGTGTGTGTGTGTGTGCGTGCGTGTGTGTGCGTGTGTGTGTGTGTGTGTGAGTGTGTGTGTGCGTGTGCGTATTTGTGTATGTATGTGTGTATGTTGAGGCCTGCTGTTATGACTCTATTCGATGCTTTGCAAACGTTGAGCTAGGAAAAATGCCGCGACATGGATTTGGTCTTGTTACATGACCCAAATTGATCAGACGACTACAAGAGAGTATGTGCATGCGATGTTCATGCAAGCATTAATGCATGCATGCCTTTTACTTGTACTCCCCTGCGAGTGTGTGCAGGCATGTGCAAACATTGAAACAATTCATGACAATTGCCATTTTTTTGCACTCAGCCGCGAGTGTGTGCAGGCATGTGCAAAGATTCAAAATAACCCCTAATGCGTGCTTTTTTTTGCACTCCCCCGTGAGTGTGTGCAGGCATGTGCATACATTTGAATATCCTCTGATGCATATCTTGCACGCCTTTTGCTTGCACTCACCCGTGAGTATGTGCAGGCATGTGCTGACATTCAAATATCCTCTGATGCATATCTTTAGGGTTGGCCAGAACCGTATACATGCACCGTATATGACCGTATATTGGTGATTTCCCTGCCAAAAATACCGTATATACACCGTATATAAATATGGTCCAGGCCAACCCTACATTTCTTGCACGCCTTTTGCTTGCACTCACCCGCATCAAATCCATGATTTTCATCTTGTGGTAGGCATGCATCCCTGTGAACATCTCCCACAGTACCACACCGAGGGCGTACACATCTGCGCGGTGGAACAAGAAAATATGTATCTGCTGAACATCTGTAATGGCTGAAGTAGTGACAACAGTGGCATCTGTAGTGGCATCTGTAATGGCTGAAGTAGTGACAACAGTGGCATCGGTAGTGGCATCTGTAATGGCTGAAGTAGTGGCATCTGTAGTGGCATCGGTAGTGGCATCTGTAATAACTGAAGTAGTGACAACAGTGGCATCTGTAGTGGCATCTGTAATGGCTTTAGTAGTGACAACAGGCAACCCCAAAAATCTGCGCAGTGAAGCAAACATTTAGTAGGGTTGCCCATCTGGCCATATATATATGCCGTATATGATCGTTTCTGTGTGTATCTAAAATACATGATGACCTCCCTGCCAGAAATATTGTAGACACACCGTGTATATGTGGGGCCCTGGCCGACCCAAAAATAGGGCTGCACACCATTAGCCTGTTGCTTATTGCTAACAGTGGCTTATTCATTAATGGCTGTAGCAGTCACGACAGGTACCCCTGCTTGAAAACCTCCAACTACTCAACCATATTACTGAACATCATTAGCCCGTTGCTTATTGCTCACAGTGGCTTATTCATTAATGGCTGCAGCGGTCACAACAGGTACCCCTGCTTGAAAACCTCCAACTACTCAACCATTTCACTGAACATCATTAGCCTGTTGCTTATTGCTCACAGTGGCTTACTCATTAATGGCTGTAGCGGTCACAACAGGTACCCCTGCTTGAAAACCTCCAACTACTCAACCATTTCACTGAACATCATTAGCCTGTTGCTTATTGCTCACAGTGGCTTATTCATTAATGGCTGTAGCGGTCACGACAGGTACCCCTGCAAGAAAACCTCCAACTACTCAACCATTTTACTGAACATCATTACCCTGTTGCTTATTGCTCACAGTGGCTTATTCATTAATGGCTGTAGCAGTCACAACAGATACCCCTGCAAGAAAACCTCCAACTACTCAACCATTTTATCATTGGTCATGTGATTGGCCATTGTGACCTCTATTAAATTTGGTGATGACGTGCCACAGCGCATTTTGCAGTGTGAGCCAAGGGCCCCCAATCATCTGTTTTTGGGAGAAGCAGCCGCCCTGCATTTTCACTGTTAACACCATGTGCGCTGCACACTGCTTAGACACGCTTGCTTCTAAAAGTTGAGATCAGGATACCTCCTCCTACCACACGCTTGTCCCGAAAACATAATCACCCACTTTATTCTCTCCTCCCACCTTCACTCAATTTGGTCTTTTCACCTGTTCTTTGGTTCGTTTTCACCGCCTGCGCAACGATATTCTTAGGAGGGCGCTCCTTAAATCTGTCCAACTCTGAGCTCTTCTTATGCTCAACACTTTGCACCGTCAGGCTGTCAGTCACTAGAACCTTGTTTTTTGTTGGCGTGTTACATAGGTCAAGGGGAGATAGCAAACTCCGTCCTACTACGAGGTTGAAATGAACTGAAAGAAGATAAATAAAAAGGGAGCAAGAGAGGCAGTGTAAATTATACTTCATGTTATTGCCATTGAAGGCCTATGACCTATGATTCCTGAGCCCGACTGAGCACCTACCGTTCTCAACACCCGGCACCGCCAGGCTGTTGGTCACCAGCTCTGGAGCCATGTGGGAGGGCGTGCCTAGCTCTCCTGCTTTGTTAGTGTGCTTTGAAGCACCTGTGCATGTGTGATGTACATGTGCGATGTGATGTGACACATCATTTGTAAACCCTACCCCTCCTACATCCATGGCTCCCTCCCCCAACAGCAAGCTTTTCACAAGTTTTTACTGATGCAATCAACATATTATGCTTCACATATTAATTCCACATACTCATCGGATCCCTGATATTTATGACTGCCTCCCCCTGTGGCAACACTTTTGTTAACGATTGCTGATGTGAACCACAGGTTGTAATCCACCACACACCTCCGTACTCATCGGATCTCTGAGACCTTAATGAAACTTTGCTTTTGCATTCAATCCAGATGACTTGACGAAATGAGTTGAATAAGCATTGGTTATAGAAGTGCCAAAATGCTGAAGTAGCCGATGGTAGGTCTGTACAAAGAGTTGTAGCACAAATCCCCTTGCTAGGCAAGAGCCTAAGCAAAATATGGCTACCTTCCCCAGTGGTGGCAAGCTTTTCACTAATGATTGCTAATCCAAACTACAGGTTATACCTTGCCACACACCTCCATGCTCACTGGCCCTCTGAAATCCATGGCTCCTGTCTGCAACTGCAGCTGCACCCCTCGCACCCTCACTTCCACTGCCATTATTGTGAGGCATGCTCTTGCTGCGTGCCCTGATGTCTGCTTGCTGCACGTTAATGCTGTTGCTGCCCGGCTGGCTGCGTGCCCTGATGTCTGCTTGCTGCACGTTAATGCTGTTGCTGCCCGGCTGGCTGCGTGCCCTGGCATCCACTTGCTGCGTATTACTGCTGCTGCTGGTAGCCTGGCCATAACTGCTGCTGTGACGTGCTGATGAGGTGCAAGAGGAGCTTGTCGCCAGAAACAGGGGGCTCGCGGCTGTGCTTCCTGCCAGCTCCCTGATCCTGTGTGCAGCAAAACAGAGTGACACTGATCGTGTGTGCTGCACTATAAAGTATCCCTGATCTGTGCTGCACAATAACGTATGCCTGATCTGAGCTGCAAAATAAATCATCCCTGATCTGTGCTGCTCAATAGAGTATCCCTGATCTGTGCTGCACAATAATGTATCCATGATCTGTGCTGCAATATAAAGTATCCATGATCTGTGCTGCGCAATAAAGTATCCCTGATCTAGAAGTACCGCACAGCAAAGACGTACGCGTGAAACACACAGATCATGTTGATTTTGACACACCCTTTGCAAAAAGAAAGAAACACACTTTTTCACACAAGCTTTTTCACGATAGGGGGTGAAGTCCGTGCAGCCATGCAATCAAAGTGGCACTCTGAACGACAGTTACCTGCTGTGGCCAAAATCGCAGATCTTGCAGGAATAGCGGCGGCCTAGCTGAGCAGCAGTGGATTCAGGCAAGAGCGCAAGCATGACATTTGCTGCATTAAGATCTCCTGCATGACGTAGAGGGTGGATTCAGGCAAGAGCTTTAAGATATCCTGCATGACGTAGAGGGTGGATTCAGGCAAGAGCACAAGCATGGCATTTGCTGCTTTAAGATCTCCTGCATGACGTAGAGGGGGAGTCTTCATGTGCCGAGGTCAATGAAAAGGTGGACTTCAGAACAATTTAATTTAGGGATTTAGCTCACAGCTAGGATCTGCATAGGACAAACACTTTTATTTAAGGAAGCACCAAACATGATGAACTCACACCTAGGGTCTATACACAACACAAGCTCCAAAGAGGTGTCAGCTAAATTCACATTGTCTTGTTTAAACAAGTACGTCAACAACAGGGTGGCTTTTATCCTCCGCCCCCTAACACTTATGCCTATAAATACATGCCCGCTCATATTGGGCTGAATATGTGCCTGCAACTATTGGGCTTTTGCAATCCTGTGTGATCCCATTTTTGTGGAGAAACCCTACGCAACAGCGCTACCAATCTCAAACTCTTGCTTAGCTTAAATTGATTGGACTTGTGTGGTCCATCGCCCTCACTCCTTACCGTTTGTGATCCCATGCTCATGGAGGTACGCATCAGCGCTACAGATCTCAAACTCTTGCTTTGCTTGAATTGATTGGATTTGTGTGATCCATCGCCCTCACTCCTTACCGTGTGTGATCCCATGCTCATGAAGGTACGCCATAGCGCTACAGATCTCAGATGCCAGAGGCAACACCTGTATCCGTTTGGTCGATTTGTAGTAAATAGTTTTAATTTCCATACAAGAAATTACAAGCCAGAGGCGGCACCTCAATTGGATCGCTCAATAGTGTATGATTATCAGGTTGAAAAGTACAAAGTTGCAATCCTTCTCAAGCCATGCGTACAAGGTCAATGTGAACGCAGTTGCTTTTCCCTCTAAGAAATCGCATTCAGGCAGCAGCAGCTGCTCACAACACCCAGAATTTTGCTTAAACGACTCTGTAGTATCTCAGTAACTTGATGAGCCTGAGCTGGAGTGCAGTAGCCCACGCAAAACCCACCAAACCCTCCTGGTTCCAATTTTCATACCAGGACTTGTCTCTGAAGCTTCAACTTGGGAAGGGAACACACACATACGTACACACCTGACTCAAGTCTCCCTTGATCCCCGAGCTCTCATCCAAAACACTCCTCAGAGATCCCCCTTGACAGTATTCCTGCAGGGAGGCATGGCCAACATTTTTAAATTAATTTGCCCTGTGCACAATGTTTATGTCTCTGTCCTTTCCTGCGCTGAGTGTGTGCATGTGTTAATATTTTATGGACCCAACAGCTCCTGTGGCAAGAAAACTGAAGTGATAGCTTTTACGAAAAGTTGAAAGCAAGCTCAGGCTTCAGCTTGGTTTACCCATAGACACACCCATCATCATCTCCAGCCTGGTTTAGTAGCTTACATTAGAAGGCAATTCAGCAATAACCTGATGCATGGCAAGTGCATTCACCTTCATACAATGACACCGAAAACAACAGTGTTGCTTAGCTCATCCAGGGTCCCACCAAACAGCTTGTTATCTAGGCCGCAGGTGGTGCTTTGGTGCTTGTCTATTCCTTGCTTCCACAAGCAGCTGAAACCACTTGGCTGCAGCTTTTGTGTGGTATAAATGAGTTCTGCCAAAGTGCTGTATATGTAAGATGACTGCTCTTACACGTGCCCCTCAAAATTACACGCATTGGCTGCATATTTGTGTGGTATGAATGGATTCTGCCTAAGTGCTATACATTTAGATGACTATTCTTACGTGTCCCCTCACAGTTGCCCTTTACATTACCACGCATTGCACAAGCTTCGGCCAAACTATTGGAAGTAGGCTCAACATAAAAAGGAATGGAACGTGCACAAGCTTCCCAGGTACTTATGCAGTCAGGACTGACTGGCCTAGCTGATGCCATCTCTCAGTAGAAATGCTTCATCCATAAGGCTTCTCACTGCAATGCCTCATAAGGTGAGATGTAGCCGATACTGTACACACATTTTTGTATTGTGCTGCTCCCTGATACAAATATCATACATGCATGCACGCACCGTTTTATACACACACTTGTATGGTTTTGGCCAACCGTTTTCATAAGACCTTATTGCAACACACACGCACACACACACACTCACCATTACTATGGACGCGGAGCAAGAGCGGTCCAGCATGCTTGGAGGAGAGCTTGCTTGCATTGTCCTGCAGTGTGGACAAGGTTGTATCGAGATTAATATATGTACAGAGCAGAAAAGCAGGGAAATGCCATTTGCCAATTGACTGCTAACATCAGCAAAACCGTCGTATGTGTAGCAGACAAAGCAACAATATTAAGCTTGATTAACACACTACCGAAATGCACAACCAGGACAGGAAAAGCACACAGAGGGCAGGAGTCCAAACAGCAGGCGATCAAGAAAGTACAACAAAGGTAGGAGGGGTACACAGAGGGATCAAGCAAGTACAACAAAGGTAGGAGGGGTACACAAAGGACAGGAGTCCAAACAGCAGGCGATCAATCAAGTACAACAAAGGTAGGAGGGGTACACAGAGGACAGGAGTCCAAACAGCAGGCGATCAATCAAGTACAACAAAGGTAGGAGGGGTACACAGAGGACAGGAGTCCAAACAGAAGGCGATCAAGAAAGCACAACAAAGGTAGGAGGGGTACACAGAGGACAGGAGTCCAAAAAGCAGGCGATCAAGAAAGTACAACAAAGGTAGGAGGGGTACACAGAGGACAGGAGTCCAAAAAGCAGGCGATCAAGAAAGCACAACAAAGGTAGGAGGGGTACACAGAGGACAGGAGTCCAAAAAGCAGGCGATCAAGAAAGTACAACAAAGGTAG
>Ga0307945_1002812_pt1 | contig 14147 bp, 9 predicted proteins | sample OrgLakmetagen228_FD_201818 | JGI IMG/M metagenome (GOLD analysis project Ga0307945, IMG submission 201818) | Saline water microbial communities from Organic Lake, Antarctica - #228 | ecosystem: Environmental > Aquatic > Non-marine Saline and Alkaline > Saline | place: Antarctica: Organic Lake...
TCCGGGGGGGTCCAGAGTTTTTTGGACCCCCCCTCCAAAACTTTACTGGGCCACTCCTACAAAATTTTGAGTATATCATCAGAATCCTCGGCTCAAGCCCAGTCGATTGGCATCCTTTTGGGGCAAATTGGGTTAAGGGGGGGGTCTGTGGACATGTCCAAAAGTCAGAGGCACACGCGCTCGGGTGCAGACCGCGGGGTGAGTCAAGCCAATGGAGCAGCAATTCACCCCAAACTTACAGGATTGTGCCAGCATGAGACAGTCAGTGGAATTCTGAAGAAATGGAAGCAATGTGGGACTGTGCAAGCCAGTTATGGGTGCCTGGTAGGTTACGAGTGCATGGGCGTCCGTATCTCAGTGTTTGCCCCATAACTCTGCAACACTTCATATTCAGGTCTTGATGAGTATGCAGATGGATTCCTATTTGAAAAAGGAGCAGATTGGTACCCTTTTTGTCCGGGTGGGGGCACCGGAAGGGGGGTTAAGGGGGGGGTAGGGGGGGTCCAGCCCAAAAATCATATGTGCCTATACTTTTCTTTTTTCTGGAGCCTCCTGGTATTTATGTTTTTTCTAATGTGTGGGTCTGTGCGTATGCCTGCGAGCAGACGCCCTAGTGTTCAGTGGTGGCCACCCTTTTTTGGCTTCGTGCTTCAGTATTTTAAGCAGCAGGGGCAACAGCTTTAGTTGCCTTGCGAAAAGCGTGCAAATCTGTGGGTCCATACTGATTGCACAGCATATTCAGATGCTGATGAGAATGAAGGCTCAGTGTCACAGTTTGCATGAAGATCCTATGATGAAATATTCATCATAGCATCATGTTCAGATGAAGATGATGATGAAAATGCAGCCTCAGTGCCACAGTTTGACGATACTATCGCGCAGGAGATCAGATGGTGCCCATTAACAGCTTCATTCCATTAGCTGTGGATGCTGTAGCCCGATCACAGGTGGGTTTGTTCAACTTGACATGTAGGGCCGGCCGTGGCCATACATACACATACACAGTACATACCCGTATAGTGTTCCAAGACTTCCCTGTCAATCCATAGGTGTCATGGTGCACTGCATGATAAATAAACATGGTATGGCTAACCCTTTTGCAATGGGTACAACCGTCGTTTCCTTAAAGTGAAATCTTGTGTGTGTGTCCGCCTGCTTGTCCATGAACCTGCCACACGTAAGCATTATTAATTAAAAATTACATCCATAATCGATGGGATGTTACGCGCACACTTGTTGCAATATCACTTCACCTGTAACTTACAAATCATGTACAATACCGGCACACAGTGTCCATCCATCTAAGATGAAAGTGTGTGTGGAATAGCACTGGCAGAGAGGCATATTCAATTGCGTAGCTGATCATGCTGGTATTCAGGCTCTTGTAGGACGTGCACCGTTGCTTGTACACGTTTTGCATGCACGCTTGAGTGCTCATATGGTTACTCACCTGCATGAATTGGCATACCGTCTTTGCAAGGCGCATTTCCTGTGCGTGCGCCAAATCGTTATGAGGTTAACGTGTTTGCACACTGCATAACATCTTTCCTGGACATACCTTGTTTGTGCATCAAAATGTTAATAGATTGGTAATGTGCATGGAAACTTGCAGGACGTGCTCATGGATGTGGTGTACGGGCCCAAGGGCACGCAGAACCTGTTAATACAGCTGCACATGCAGGTCAGTGTTTGGAGTGGCTATGATTACACCTGCTACATATAATACCTACTTGCTTTGCTGCATTGGCTTCTGTCTGTACCATTGTCGTAACCTTGTGGCTGGTCGGTCATGCTAGGTGCCCTAAGGTGGTCAGCCACCAAGGGCAGATCTTCAGTAGCTGATGGTCGTACAGGTTTGGATACTGCACTCTAAAGGCACCCATGACAGGCCCTATGCTGCATGTGCTCACTGCATCAAAACAGCATTGCCACTGCACCCAGTCCTCACGCAAAAGTAGACAGGCAAAGCTCTGAGCACTACAGCTGTTGGTAAACGACAGGATCTAATAACTGATGCTGTACTACATGATATGATCATTTTAGAAGACAAAATTGAGGCGATTCCACACTCTCAAAAGACCGTTACTGCAGTGCATGATATAACCAGCTGTGTACTGTACATTATGTACACATCCAAAGCTTCGTCCTCCAGTCATGGGCATGTGTACCAATATCTGTGTTTTGCAAGCCATGGCTTTTTACATGGTACTTAGTACTTAGTCTACGTTGATGACCAGGATAAGCCAAGTTTTGGTGAAGGAAATAAAGACAATAAGACAGCCGTTTTGTTCTTTGCAGTGCCTGGCGATTGGTGGCCAACTCAGTACCCTTTGGCACTGTTGAGTTGCAGATGCGTAAATTTCTTTCGATCATACATCTCATTATGAAATCACATTTCCGTAAGACTGTTTCACGCTTCCATGAATGTTTCATGTCATGAATGTTTCACGCTTCCCATGAATGTTTCACATTTCCATATGAAATTTGAATGTTTTACGCTTCCCATGCCTGCAGCTGTACCCAGCCAGTAGTGGCCAAATGCGTCAAGTCACCGAGCACTTCAAGGCTACCAACAAGACAAGCTGTGTGGCGGAGCGCTCCACAGTATCATCTGGCACGAGCTACGCCTCGGTGCGTGGACGTCACACGATTCATGCGTGGACGTCACATATCTCATGCGTGGACGTCACACTATTCATACATGGACGTCACACTTTCATGCGTAAACGTCACACTATTTGTGCATGGACGTCACACTATTCATGCATGGACGTCACACTATTCATGCGTGGACGTCACACTGTTCACGCATGGACGCACACTATTCATGCAGCACATGGGGGCCATGAAATAAAGTGTGCAAGAGAAGCAAGTAGTTTGGGAAAGTGCTCTGTACCTTCGTACAGGACGGCAAGCATTATTTTTGCCGCTCAGACTATTGTCAATTCTTGAGGCCTAATCAGAATCTGCTCTATTCAGGATCTGCATCTTGTGCTGTTCCTATCTGCTGACTGTCATGGGTGTTTGTTGGCTTAAATCTGACCAGTTTTATGATATCACGTCTGTATGCACTATCTGAATTCAAAGTTTCAATAGACGTTTGTTGCCCTATCCACAATTGTGGTGGCAATTTGCAGCCTTTCGCCTTTGACTGGTGTGAACTCATGTCAATCATGTCAATCATGCCAATCATCTCGGCATGGCTGCTTAGCCCGGTTCTAGTAAGGAAAGGGAGGAAAGGTTCCCCTATATACCAGCTCATGCTTTTCCTGCCTCTTTGGCGTGAATATGTCTAAATCTCTAAAATCCGTTTGACACCCTGCAGTTCAAGGACATGCCCTTTACAGAGGCCCCCCAGATGCTCACCATCCTTACCGAAAAGCTAAGCGCAACGCTCCCTTACATGGTCCGCACTGGCATTTTACAGGTGTGTACGATGCACACAACAGAAGTGAACACTCACGCATACTGCAGAAAGAAACAGAGGAAACGCGAACTGTGCTATAATTCACCTGAGAAGAGATGCACGGATTGTCACCTTGTAACCTGACCTTTTTTATACTCACGCAGGAGGCAGCAGCAGCTGCTGAGCAATGTGTGGGAACAGGCAACGAGGTGTCAGTGTGGGCATGCATCATTTCTCACATGCTCCACGTCTTTACTGGCTTACAGAGACCAGCGTATTCCAATCACTTTTGTTAGCTCAAGAAACTGCAACTGTACTTCTTAAATTGCTAGCAGTCGCACTTCTCGACTGAAGGCCTTTCTTTGTAAACCTTGTAATTCTTGCATTAGTCAGGAGATAGCTCTTACAATTTAAACTTGTCCATGTGTTACTATTTTATCTGCACAATGTACTAGCGTCCATCGCTGCGAGTGGTTTTGCACAAACCATGGGAAAAGCCAGCCAGCAACATGTTTTTAATATAAAAGCAATAAAGGGCCACATAGGTTTGTCCCTGGGCTTATGTCCCTGGGCTTATGTCCCTGAAACAGATATAGTAGCATTACCAGGAAAACCTTTATACTGGCTGGTGGCAAATTTTTGTTTGCAGCAAGCAAGCTTCCCTTTTTTTTATGTGGACACACAATCAGAGCACGCGGTTCTTAATCAGTTCCCTGGCTACCTCCCTCTGCTTTTGATTGGCCGCATCAACGTGGGGGTCCACAAGCATGAAGAACAGTGGAGGCAGGAACAGTGCAGCTAGAAGAATGGCAGTCATGGGAATATTTGGCAGCAGGAGAGGAGGAGTTAAGCCAGGAACCTCGTCCTGAGTCTGGCTCCTTGTGCTCGCCACTGTTCGCTGCTGTTCAGCTATGTGCTGTGTTCTTGTTGTTGGCAGCTGTGTGCCAGGTTTTGATTGGGAAGGCCAGACGAGTCCCAGGTCTGTATGTGGCTTTGCCGCTGTCATGTGATGATCTGAGTGGTACAACACCTACATAAACATAAAAAGAAACAACAGCATTGCAAAGAGACGTGCAGGGCGTTGAATTTAAATCAGACACCATACAGGTCGAAATGGATAGCATTTTTAACAAGCCCCTCCTTGCACATCGCTTTCCATGACATGAAAAGACAAGCAGTTCATTAAGCACTCACCGAGAAAAGTGCCAAGTTCTCAAGACAATACGCAGAATTGAAGCTTGAAAACTGCGTGACTGGCTCAAATTTTCCAGCAGGCTGCAGGCAAAGAATGATTGCTGTAATAGTAGGTGGACTGCGTAGGTGAAAACAATGATGCTAGGAAGATGTCAGATCAAATCACCGTCATTGCAAAGTATGAAACTCAGCACATCTATCAATAACCAAGGAAGGCCTCTAAGGTGGAAAAAACATCCAGCAGAGGATTGAGCTCTTCGCATTGCAATGGACCCTTATCATTGCGATGATGCCTCTACCAGTTCTGTACATCCACACCTGTGCGCTCTCTGCTCATACTCGTGTGCGCGTGTATATCTTTGCTAGTACTACTCATCTCTTATTGGCTGCCACACCACTTTCCCTTCCCGGAGCTGTGACTGTTTACTCAGACATTTTCGGTCTCATTTTGTTACACGTTATACTAGGCGAACAACTGGTATCAGAGACCTTATACGGTACAGGGTCTCTTAAGGATCACCTCTAAAGGTACCTCTTTGATTACCAAAGCTATCAAACCCAGAAGGGGTAATGGTTATCAATAAGACTGGAACATTCAGCTTATTGAACAAGACCTAAAAAACTCTCAACTGTCAACCAACCAACTGCTCTGCCACACAATTCGTTGCTGCCACCTATTGGGCGTGACAAAGAAGTTCCGTCTTGAGAATCTTGATACCTGAAACACTAAACTAACCAAAAGACCAATTTGTAGAAGGAATTCAGACCTGGTAGCCCTGCCTGATTGTCGGTTAAATACATAGCACACAGCATCCGTTAACAAGCAAGTCTTCTTCTATTACAGTGATGATTATGTAGAAGGAGACTTGCAACAGAACTCACTTCTTTTTACGACAATTCCTGCTTGCACAGGTGAAAGTAGAGCACGTACCAGGGGTTCTCGTACAAGCCCGTAGTGCAGGCCATAGTCAACCAGAGCCAACAGGCTTTGGCTGATGACAGCCGCACCTGTGCATGCAGAGCAAAGGGCAGATTCTCGAGAATGCTAACATCAGTATTGAGCAACAACATGCAATGTCCAGTCAACCCTACGGATGCTTAATTGACTGGAAAGAAGGCAGTATAAACTCCCCACATTAATAAAAAGGAGCTACTTCGGTGCCAAGTACTGTAAAATCCATTCACCTAAAGAAAAGAGGGGAAACATCAACGAAGATCATGAGGATTGCAGGCTTGGCATGAAAACGGTTGATAATAGTACTACAAAGTACGTGCCTAATATGGACAAGTTTAGCAGCGTAATTAATAGGGTGTATATGGAGCTTGAAGCAAGCTTCTTAACTCTTTGAGAATCAAGACCCAAATCCTTGATTTCTATCGTGCGAGTGTTGTATATGGTGTCCACCCACTTCCAAAAGGATGGTATGGAGGGCAACAGAGGCTCCTTGAAGGATGGTGCAGAGGCCTTTGCGCTGTTCCAGCGCGGCGCTCAGCCGGTTCTGAGGTCTAGTGTCCTCACAATAATGAATTTCAATGAGGTGGATGGAATTCATGGTGAAGTCTGCCAAGGCCTTTAGGTCGGTGCTGTCTGGGGAACGTGGATCTGCTGATGGCTGGCGGTGCTGCTGAGGCGCTCCCAGTCTCCCTCAATTTTCCCCTGCCACCAGAAGAACCCTCCCACCCCCCTCCATTAGTTGGTTTGTTTTCTAGTCTTTGCGGAGATGGGAGCGAACAGTACAGCATCTGGACTTTGACTTGTTAAGATTTAGCCTGATAGCGCCTCCAAAACACACAAACCACCTGCTCGTCCAGTCTCGACTTTCCTAGGTTTCCTACCTAACACCCTCACTTGCACTGACCCTCACTTGCATGGACAACCATTCTATTTTTACCAAGATGAAGACCAGCTGCTTGTATTCCCCACAGAAGCCCGATAGTGCTCGTGATTCCAATTTGTGTCATGAGGGCAGCCAGGAGCCTGCAGACGTTCCGACTCAAAGCTGTTCAGCGTCGAGTGCTCACTCGTGCATATGTGCATAACATGATCGGATCTTGAGAGTCGGTTGCTCCATCCTCAAAAGCTTAGGCAATTGCATGACTGAGAGAAATGCTGCTCCCTGTCTTTCTTCTTACAGTAGCGTGCAGTCGATAGGCTTCAAGAATCACTGCCACGCACCCCCAAGGAATATGTGCAGCTAATGGGGCAGCAACGATAGGAGCAGGCTGCGGCACGGCCCTGCGTTGTTGTTGCTCCCACACTTTTACAGATGCCTGCACCTCCTCCTGCCAGGCAACAGCCCACCCACCCAGAATGTACCTGCAAGGGCAATTAATTATAGATTGAGATTGAGGGAATCACTCTGTTAAGACGTTACATAGAGTGTCATATGCCTACTTATGAATGGCTCAGTCACTGATTAAAGCTGCACTGTTTGGTACACGAAAAAGATTCGAGGTAGTAGGGCTGGATCAAGCCATTCATCATTTTTTGAGCAAAACAATTCCTACTTAATATACAGCAAACAGCCATCCATGTGCCAGTGCCATGTGCCGTTGTGCCCGTTGAATGATGTAGGCTAACGTTGGATTGACTGGGCTCGCATGTAGATCAGCTGAGGGGGGGGGGAGTTGGGCAGATTTGATTAGCACATCATCAAGGCGCTGAACAACAATGTGAGATGTTTTGGTGCTTTGATAATTGTGGGTGTGAATGACAGCAAAGCAGGTGCAGTAGTGGCGGCTTTCCTTGATGGATATCCTAAGCAGCACCAAGCACATATGTGCGCCACAGCGACAGCCTCTGCAAAACAATCATCCACAGCCTCAAAGCGCACAGCAGTACAGATTTCAGCAACACACTCACGACCATCACAAATTTACCAGTTACGACCTCAGCCTGTGGTACTCCACGAACAATAGCCGCAGCAACAGCTATGGCACCAGCCAGAAAGACAGCACCAAGCACAGCCAGGAAATCACAAAAGACACCACCAAGCACAGCCAGAAAGACAGCACCAAGAACTGCAGCAGCTCCATTTACAACAAACGCAAATTGAGTGGTTCCCTCCTACACAACACCAACAACTTGTCCTGTGTCTTTAGTGCCCTGCAATGGCTGCAGTAGAGCCCTGACCATTGGCAGTATTAGCCAATATAAAGATAGTGTATGTATGTGTGTGTACTGGAAACCCACAAACATGTGGGAATGTGGAAAACAAATGAATGGGTAAAAGATGCATCAGCAGGCATTTTGGCACCGGATCTGAGAATCGAAAAAAGGCAGAGGCAGAGGTGGATGACAGATTATGTGTATTATGTTTACCACGAGCTGATTTTTAAAAGAGGTGGCTGACTTGCAAAAGAAGAGGAGGAATAGGTCATGGAACTTGAACTGCCTATGGACCCAGAGGTTTTGAGACGGTGATGACAGTTCAGATGCACATGATGGCATAACAGACGTTTCACAATGATTTTGTTATGCCACTATCTGCAAAAAAGGGGGAACACAAATACGCAAGCAGTGAAAACCACTCCCCACATTAATTAAGGAGAAGGAACTACTTTGGTACTAGGCATTGCAAAGCTCCTCGACCAAAGAAAGAAAACAATGAATGGGATCAAGAGGGTTGCAAGGTTGGTTAAAAGCAGGCTGCTGATGAGAGTTGATAATGGAACTGGAAAGGGCCTGGTATGGACATGTTTGGTGGCGTAGTTAACACCTTGCACAACTAGGATGCTGAACGGTCAAACAAATACCATAGTAACTAGTAACTAGTTATTTGGACGTGCCTCTGTGCACGTGCGAGAGCCTAAGAGCCAAAAGATCTTGAGAGCTTAGAAGCACAAGAAGCTTTTAGACGATCTCCTTTATTACCTGGGCAAAAAATGTAAGTACAGCTCCCCCTTGCGAGCTGTTGCGTGGTCAAGAAAGGTGCCCACGTTCTTGTGATGAGAATGATGGGCTCTGGAACGCAAGGAAAAAAACGGGATGCAATTAAATTTGCAAAATGTCAAGTCTTGCGCAGATAATCTTGAGGTTTTGCGTTGTGGCAGGTGCAGTTTTTTAGGCTAAACTGGCAAAGGTGTGAATGTAACTAAATCAAAAGTACACTTGCTTGCATGCAAGAGGGACAAGATGGAAAGATTGACACAATATGCAGTAAGCAGAGCTCCCTACATCAATTACGGAGCAGCAGCCATTCAAATTCAACACAAAGCACCGTAAAACTTTTCTCCGATCCACTCAAATACAAAAGAGGAATCATGACATTTGAGGTGTCACCAGTAAGTCGTGATAGTCAGTTACAGGTTTACTGGCCCAACTCTCAAGTCCTGCACAAATAACACAATACACACAGTCTCAAGGAAATGTCTTAATTCGTGGGTCAGTGTGTCAGTACTGACTCAGTACTATGTTGGGCCTAAATGATGTATGATATCGCCAACGTGCCCATCTTTCACAGTCAGAAATCACACACTTTGGGACATTTGCGCTCTGAAACATGCTGTAGTAATGTACGGCTGAGCTCAGGGCTACCTCCCTAAATGCTCTAAGCCACGTGCTACGTGTGGAGTTGTGATGGTGTTTTACACACACACCCAAGCAAAGTGAGTTTGTGAGGATCACAGACATTAAGCACCTTGTATATGCCCAATGCCATGTCCACAACAGAAACAGCTCCCCCACCACGCGATGCACCAGGTTTCTGTGTGCAATGGTTGACGTGCAGGCCTTTTAAATAAGTAGAAGTTTGATGGTCCACTGAGACCTATAAAGCAGGAACTTGTAACGGTCTTTTATTTTAGAACACGCCCTCAAAGGGTAAGCAAGTAAATATTTCAAAAATTTAAAACTCACTGTGTTAGACTATGTATGTATGCCTTAATAAAGGATTTACAGGTTTCTCAACTTTTCAAATTTCAAAGCTATGTCCATGCGGCATTCCTACCTGCTGTGTATTAACTCATGAGCAGCCGCAGAGCCAACAGCTGCTGAAATCCCAACGGCAGCTAGAATACACAGGAACGGAGCGGTGCCTATGGCTGAATAGGCCATCAATGACCCAAATATGTGCCACACAGCATAGACACAGGGTATCAAACGGGACACGAACAGGGCGGCTGGATGACGAGAAAAGCTGCGCAAAGCCTACAGGCGTCAAAATGTCATCGACATGATGTTAGAGCAGTTCCTACTCAGAGAAGAGTCTGCAATTGTAGATCCACATAGTCTGTGAAGTGTGCGGTTTACAGCATTCAAGGCGTGTCTTCACCTTCACAGGCCGGTGGTAGTCGTCTTTGGTTGCCAGAAAGAAGTCAGAAAAGGGCGTTGCGAGGTGCAAGAGAACGGCAGGAACAAACAAGCAGGAGGGCGGTAGTGTCCGCTGTTCACACACAGGAACAAGATGCAAGTAATTACTTGTAAGGTGGGGAGTGAAAGAGACTGAAGGGCATGAAATTAATTTTGAAATGCAAAGCAGACTTTCTAGATAGATAGACAGCAGCGAGCCTTCACTGCCGCTGCTGCTGTCTGGCGCAATTGTTCGTGTATCTTTTTACCTGAATTGAGGCCAGGGAGAGAACTAAAAGGCCAGGATATGTCAGAGGGAGGATATGTGGTAGTGCCTCAACACCAAAAACCTCTCCCTTCGCTCTGCTCCGCTCATGTTTGCTTGCGCCACTACCGATGCCAGTTTTCCTCCTACCTCCTAAAGAAGGGCGACAACTGCGGTTACAAGCATAAATGCTCTTGCTGAATGGCGCGCGAATCGTTTTGACAGTACTAATTTGCATTTTATTTTGTGATACAGGCGAACAAATTAATTGCTTGAAGAGATCGGTTGCTTATTCACAGCTTGCGTGAAATCAATGCCAATCGATGGCTGGTCACCAGCACTCTTCTATTCGTGTTTCTGGTCAGGAGAACCGTGTGTGCAGGTCAGCGCAAAGATTCCTGATCTTGGACTGGCTTTCGATGGTGACTGATTTACTCTGCATCAGACGTGTTGCACAGGATTTGTCTAGAGGGGGACACCCCAGAGCACAGCGATGACCCCTTGATTTGCCCCTGCCGCTGCTGTGGCAGCAGCAGGTTTGTGCACCGGGACTGCCTGCACCGTTGGAGGGCCTCGTGCTACCAGACTGGGAACCCACAGGCAATTTCCAAATGCGAGGCAAGTTATTGAGAGTACAGATTCGAAAGATAATGATGGCCAAGTTCCAGAAAAAACTCAAGGATGTTGTGCTTTGCTCCTTGCGAACAGGTCTGCCAGTTCAACTACCAGTTCAAAGCACGGTGAGTTTCAAGGAGCGAGAGTAATCGTCCTTGTGCTCAATTGCTTTTTCGTGAGATGCGCTGTGATGCACACGACAAAAGGCTCAGCCTGTGCACCCGTGCTGCAGGGCGGGTACCTCTAAGTGTTTCCATCCCTTCCTCTGCCCTCCTCTGCCCAGCATTGCTTCGGGTCTGATTCTGGGCCTTCTGTGCGCGGCTTGCTTGTGCACTGGGAGTGTACCTCTTCTCCAGGTGCGCTTAAAAAGGTTGATAGATCGCCTTTGTCCTCATTGACCAACCGTCATCAATCTGTTTGTGCGTGAGTGTACGCGTGTTTTTTGTGTGGTGTCTGACCGTGTTTGGCAGTGAAGTCAGTTTGAGTCCATTGAAGCGCTCTCTTTTTTTATGCGGGGCTTTACGAATAATTCTGCTGAAAACGTAGAAACTTGAAGCCAGTCAACTGGTAATTGATATTGTTTGGAGGCGTACATGTTATGAGGCTTGCAGCGCATGCTCCTGTCTTCACAACTGGCTTTGAACATGCACGCAGAGTGCTTATCCTGAGCTGAAATTCGTTCAGAGCCAGCTCTCACGTGTGCTGGTCTACCTCGGGAACAGCATTTTGACGTCAGGACTGCTCTGTGCCATAATGCTCCACTTTGGTTATCCAATGCCGGTAATTATGGTAGACCGTACCTGGGATGATTTGCTGTGGTGCTGTGGTGCTGTGGTGCTGTGGTGCTGTGGCGTGATTTTCTGTGGCATGCAGGTCATTTCTAACAATTCACAGTTCGCGTCCTCTATCTGTCTATCTGATCACCCGTTGCCTTAACCAAAAACATCTGCCTAGCTTATAGCAAGAGTACGTGAGTAGATTACTGGCCACCTAAGTTGGTGGCCAGACATGGCGTTTCGGTCATCATTTTTTTGAAGGAGGACCAAATACGATATCCCAATCAAAACTTTTAGTACTTCTGCTTTTACGAACCTAGTCAGAAGACAACTTCCCAAGAGACCCTGCCTGCTTACTTTTAGCACATAGCAAATCTCTCCCCTCTCCTCTCTTGTGACTTGACCTGACTTGACTTCAGGTGCTGCGCTCCATTTTTGGAGCACTGCTGATGGTGTACATGCTCTTTGTACTCGGGCCGTTGCAGTGGAGGATCCTAATGGAGCAGCAGGCTGGGGGTCAAGACCAAACGGCAAGCACCTGGTAAGGTCTTACGTAAATGTGAATGTCATTGCATTCAATGTGACATATCACATCGAATGGGATTTCCCTGCCACATTTTAAAGAAAAGGTAGACATAATGTGGCTGTCAAAGCTTTTGCCACGAGTGTTCTTGCCTAAAACTTTGAAAGCAATCAGCCTCTTACTCTCGCAAGATTTGTAATACACCAAAGCAATGTCGTTTTTCATCTTACCAATGAAACAATTCACGAGCATTTATTACCTTCATCAATTCAAGCAAATCACACACCTGATATAATTCCCATCATGCAGAGAAGATAATTGAGAGCAAGGTGCCTTAGGCATTATCAAGACAATTCATACTGGCATCTCTGCGTTTCCCACCCCAGGTTCTTTTTTGTAATGATGTGGAGCTTTGCTGGCCTGCGATTGGTCTTGCCAGCAATATTCCGGTGCGAAATTTGTTTATTGTGTGGCTAATTATGGTATACTGTTTCATCATATTATGCTCCTTTTGATGTTATAAGCGCTTGCTCCTGACAATCTTGCCTCAAATATCCTGGTTATTCTGGGAAGCAATGACAGCTTGAGAAAAGGCAGCCTCAAACATAAAACTCCATCTTGTCTTTGTCCTCAATGCTACTTTTTGGGTCCTTTCTTCTTCCTTGACATCCCCTCAAACTTCCTCATCCATAAGTATGGTTTGCCTTGTCTTCAGAGATCTTCAGCAAGTCTTCCTTCGGGTCCTAGAAGGTCCTTTTGAGTTGGAGGAATTCATACAACCAGCAAACAGCACCTTACTACAAGACCTGAGACAGCCTCAGCAAGCATCAGGCCATCACATCAGGGTGGCCCGCACCAGGCGGCACGGTAGCACCACCCCTTCTGCAATCCCTGCTTGACGCTTCCAAGAGAGAGCCGTCTTGTGCTGGTTTTAGGACATAACAAGTGTGTCTCTGGAATTCTGCTCAATGACGACGAGAGAGGCGTATATATACGACATATAATCAAGGGCCTTCTTTAAGTGCATTTGTCTGCACATGTTATGCACAGATACACTGCAAATTTGCAAAAGACACACTGCAAGTTTGTTATGCACTTGTTGATGATAATTGTGAGTCGGCATGTCAAACTGTTTACTACCGTGACCTTCATTTGTCTGTTGTCAGTACCAACTTATAAAGATGCGGCCTTTGACTTAAGTTGAACATTTGCATAACTCGTAATTTGCATCTTAACTTTTTTGCTCCGCAGCTGTGCATTGCCTTATATTTGTATTTGTCATAATGAACAACAAAAAATGGTTACATAGAATTAATGTGCTGCATTTATAATTTCATGTGGCTTCTGAAAAGCAGCTCTCAAAGCTCACTCCTGTTCACCTTGAAATTTAAAATTCAACAAGCAATGCTGGGATGGTCGTGCAGTTGTTGTCACCCTGATGATGGCTCTGAGGAGGGGAGAAGAGCTATGTATACGGTCAAAACCATAATCTAGCTTGCAGCAAGAGTACGTCAGTGGAGTATTCATTGTTGAACTTAAGGGCGAGTTATTTACAGAGAACGAATGAAGTTTAGTTTAGTTTAGTTTGGGTTACAAAGGCCTCCAGTCTGGCATGGCTGCTCAACCTATAGGTCCCAACAAATAAATCAATCAAAAAGATCGACAGCTGCACTAAACTGAGTTAATTTCTTTGATATCACCTTCAGAAATATTACCAAATAAATGGATGAACTGGTGCCGTAAATGTTCGGTACCGATACATGAAAAAATAACGTGTTTCTCATCTTGAATATAATCCCCGTTTTCACACAAATTGAACTCCTGTCTGGACTCCTGCCATATAAACCAGTTTCACACTTCAACCCCTGTCCTCGAATCCTGAACCGAGCTACGTTCCTCAGGACACTTTTGCTCAGAGCCATCTTCAAATACTCCGGCAAGACAAATGGTGCGCGTGCATCAGAAACCGGTTCCTCAGGCAAAGCAAACCAGTTGTGATAAGCCACAGACTTTTTAAAACAAGAGCAAGGATCTTGACCATGTGCCTCTCTCCAAACTGCCTGATGCCTGAATCTCAG
>Ga0307945_1002814_pt1 | contig 14141 bp, 13 predicted proteins | sample OrgLakmetagen228_FD_201818 | JGI IMG/M metagenome (GOLD analysis project Ga0307945, IMG submission 201818) | Saline water microbial communities from Organic Lake, Antarctica - #228 | ecosystem: Environmental > Aquatic > Non-marine Saline and Alkaline > Saline | place: Antarctica: Organic Lake...
GGAAACGGGTCCTTGGGCTCCTCCCCCCCATCTTCAAATCTTCCCAATTATTGTGCATGTCTATAAATAATTATAGGGGGAATTATAGGGGGAATAAAGGGGCTGGAATGGGACCATGTCATCATTGTAGAACAGAAAAGGAAAATCTCCAGGTGCAGTGCAAGTGCCGCATTGTACAAGTCCTTAGCAGTTCAGAAATGTGTGACGGGGTGGCCTTCAGACCAAGAAAAACTTCCTGGCCTGATACAGATAACAGATATATATAATCATTGCTATTATATATAAATATATATTATTTCATATATAAATAATTGAACATGTTACAAGGAAAGAGTGAGACTGAACTGGGGGGGGCTGCTGTCCCTTATAATTTTGGCAGACGCACGCTGTAAAGCTCAACAAACTCTTTAAAAATTGTCAAACTTTGACCGAACTCCGAAAGGCACTTTTCATACTCGTTAAAATGCGTGAAAGTTTGCGAACTTTTGGCCGAACCTCGAGCTGAACAACCCTGCTGAGAACTGAATGCCACGTTCTGCCCTACACAAGACCACCACTGCCTCTCACCAATGCGGTTGTGTCTGAGGTCCAGGACCCAGATGCTTCCCTGCGTTACTGTGAGTAGGCCTGGCACCAGCACAGATACGCCCTCGTCTGTCAGGCTGCAGTGGCTCATGGTCACCACATGCACGTGCTGCAGCCACAGGATGCAAGCATGACGACGCACACGTAAGTGTATGACGGTGAGACAAATGAGAATCAACACAAGAGGCAGTGTACATCACCCGCCGTGACAACAGTTTGTTCACCAGCCACCAAAGTGCAGAGAGCTGCCTGCGCAGCAACACGGTGTCCTTTTTCTGGTGCATACATAGCAGGCAGTTCTGTCCAAGGTAGTAATTATTTGAGCAGTACAGTGTGCACTAAGTCCAGGTACTTTCTAGGAGTCTTGCAGGTGCTTTTCAGGAGCCCTGCCATTCTTCCTCCCCTGAGAAATATGCCCCTCCTCAACCCTGACCCTTACCCAAAGCTTGTGTCCCTCAAGATGTTCACCTTAACTTAGGGTAGCACTGCATTTACCTCCACAGTCGATAAAGTCGCACACACAGCATGAATGTCTTGAAGGCTGAGCTTTTGCTGCGACAGGACCAGGTGCTTTGGACGACCTGGAGGCTCCAAGCTCAGCTTCTACACGCATTGCAACATCAAAAAATAAGATTCAGCAAAGTTGAATACCTTGTACAAAGCCAAATACTGTACAATTGAAAGAAAGGCAAGGGTAGCAATTGTGGTCTGAGGTTGGCACGCGTTTTACACTTGGGCAGGGCAGAGGGTGGGTGATGTCAGAGGGCAGAGGGTGTGTGATGTCCTTGCAGGGCAGGGCAGAGGGTGTGTGATGTCATCGCACAAGCGGGGCCACGACAGCAACGCGTGCTACTAGAATATAATCCTTTTTAGAGTGTGCCCAACAACTCTTTTTGACATAGTCAAAAGTCTAGCAGAGGGCACTCCAAGGTAATGATTTGGTATATCATTTCAAAAGTGTGTGTCCAGCAGGAAAAGAACAGGCCCATGCTGCTCTGTTCATGCCGTGTCGCCTAGTGACAGCGCTGGGTACTAGGCAAGCACCTACGGCCCCTGAGTGCAGCATTAGCACGCATTTCTCAACTCAGCCCTGTGCAAGCACCTGCAAGTAATGCTGAGGCCCCAGCTGAGTCAGGCCGTCATCCTCGCCAACAGGTGCTGTGGGAGTCACATCTCCGACGCTTGTTCGCTGATGGTTTGGCTGCAGTGGTTTTTACAGGTTAAAGGGCAGATGAAAAAAGGATCCGACACGTGAGCACTCGGGTGCACATTTTGTTTGTTATGTGTGCTGATGCCTGTGCGGCTTCTTTTACATGCATGCATGCGCAATTGTGTTTGTATATGTGTGAGGTCGCCAGGCATTCAGCCTTTGCCCTTTCCTTGGCTGGTTCAACAATGCACTACTCTGTGCTTTCGCTCTTCCTCTATGCCTGTCATCAGCAACAACACCCATTCCTGCGATTGTTCCTACAAGTATATAAAAACCAAGCTTCGCACACAGAAGGCGGGTTCTCAGTCGTTGGAATCGTTTTTCCTGGAACAGTTGAACCAAACGCATGTCCCCTTCCGTAGCAAAGGAAGCATGTGCTCCACAATGCAGCACCTCTCCAGCAAAAGCCACCGCATGCAACCCAAGTACAGCCACATACACATTTCAAGTCCCAATTGATAACTTGCGATGGTGGTGAGCACGTGCTGCTCCGCTCACAACCTAGGTTAGGAGGTTGCAGGTTGGAGGTAACACCGAGACAGTTCGTCATTTCACAGCTGTTCACCTGCTGAAGTGGAGGTGGAGGCAGCGCGTGCTGCAAATCGCCCAGCATCTGCCGCAGCTGGCCTGGTTGTATGGGCTGCTCATTACCAGTTGACGCTCCGGCAATGCTTGCCAGCTGTTGGTGCAGGCCAGCCGGCTGTGAAAGGAAGTGTAGGGAACAGGTCTGAGGAAGAAATGCGTTCTCTAATGCATTGCCGTCCTCTTCTCTGCCGCGGATGTGTACGCGCATGCACATGTGCAAGTGTGTATGTGTGAGTGCATGTGTGATATGCATGGTGTTCTTTGTTTGCTTTAAAAATAATCAATGTATGTGTACAGCACAGATGATTTATTCTTGTGTGTGTGCAGGAAGGTGAGCGTGCGAGCTGCATTTTTCTACCTTCTTACACGTGGACATACGTTTCATGTAGCTTAGGCTATTGGTGGCTGTCAATAAGAGCCTGTGCGAGAAAGGTAATGTTGACACACTTTCATGGGATTATTCTAAGGATCGCTCATCCCTGTGCATGCTATGCACATACTCACACACCTCCAGGGCCTGTGCGGAATGCGGAACCGGCAAGGAGCGGCACTCCCTGGCTTCTTTCCCCAATAGGGAGGGGGGTTTGTGTGCAGCAGATGCGTGGGGGTAGTAAGGCAACACACAAGCTCCGATGTTGCTGACGCCCCCTGCTGTGCTGAAAGGGGAAAGTGGTGGCCGGGGGTGTGCATGTGGGGGTGCGGGAGGGTGCGCGGGCAAGGGCACACACTGTTGCTGTTGCTGCTGCTGCTGCTGCTGCTGCCTTTGCTGGAATTCTAGGTCTACTCTGGCAACAGCGTGGTTGTGTGCTGTAGCTGCGCAGCTTTGTGCAGGCTGACTCTGTGCAGCAGTCCTATTTCCAAGGCATCCAGCTCTGACCTCTGTGCACATGCTTTCTATTGCTGCCGCAGCCTGCCCTTCTGCCCCCTCACTATCCTGCGTACCCACGAGATCTCTCACAATGACAGCATCAGGGTCCGGCTCCGCTGCTGTGCCTGTCGGGGAAGATGCTACTACGTCTGGTCCCGAAGGAGCAGAGCGATGGGGTCCAAAATCGCACACCAGCGGCTGCGTGGATGCCATGTTGGAGGTGGCTTGCGAGGTTGCTGTGGACAGGAGCGATTGCTGGGACAGCATGGGAGTCAGCATGGGGATGGCATTGGGTCCTGAGCTGCCCCTTAGCATGGCTGATGAAGTCTCCTGCACAACAGGTGCAGCCAAGATGTGCAAGGATACACTGTGTGTGTGTGGGTTTGTGCGTGTTCCTGGTGGTCGGAAACCTACGAGCTCGGGCTGGTGGGGGGCGCCGGAGAAGACAATCTGGGGGTCCCTTGTGCAAGTGCGCCCGACAAGACCTGTTGCTCAAGGCACTTGAAAAACTCCATAACCTCTCACCTGCTGAGAGCTGGGGCCTGAAACTGGTGGGAGGTGCAACCATGCTTGAGTTTGAGGGCTTTTTGAAGTGAGGTCCCCCTCCTTGACTACATCAAACCCTTTTGATGCTACTGCTGCTTCTTCTGCACCTGCTCCACACCCGCTGGGCGCAGCAAGGCTGGGCGTGTGTGGCCCCGTGCAGAAATAGGGGGAGGACAGGCAGGGGGTGGCTTGGGAGCTGGAGGTGCTGCTGGGGCTGCACAGGTGGGTCGGGCAGCCACCTCCGGCAGTGCAGCTGCTGGCTGCGAGTGGGGACGGCTGTGCACTGTAGGAGCTGACCGAAGCAGCAATAGGGCCTCTTTCGGAATGCTGCATGAGTGCCTGGGAGTCCAGCAAGGAATGTTGCTGCTGCTGCTGCTGCTGCTGCTGCTGGTTCTGCCCGGGCCTTGACAGCAGCTGGGGACTGGACTGGGTGAAACGGCAGTCAGGCTCCTTTGCCTGGCTACCGTGTGCTGCCTTCCCCTTTGCTGCCGATGCTTCATCATTGCTGGGCCCAATCGGTTGCTGCAGCCCGTACTTACTGCTATTGCTGCTGTCGCACGAGGGCGCCATCCTGCTGCTGCTTGTACTGCTGTCATTGGTGAAGTGGGTGCTGCAGGTCATGCGGCTGGACGTGCTGCTGTCGTGGGAGACCTGGGAGCTCAGTGTGCTCCCCACTACAGGCCGTGACTGGACGTCATGCTTGGTCAAGCCCTTTTGAGGCGAGGGCGGCTGGGACCGGCCCCAAATGCGACTTGAGCGGCTTGCCTTGGTGCCCCAGCCCAAATCCTTCAGGCTAGTGATGCTGGACTGACTGGAGTTGCTGCTTTTGCGCTCTGTACTGCTGCTGTCTGCACTGCTACTGCTGTTCCCGCTGCAATTGCATGAGTATTTGTGGATGTGCCTATGTGCTTTGTGTGTGTATGTGTGTGTGTGTGCTTTGTGTGTGTGTGTGTGTGTGTGTGTGTGTGTGTGTGCACGCACATATCTGCATACATGTGCAAACAAGGACATTGCATGTCCTTGACTTGTGCTCGTGTGCAAGTGTGTGTGTGTGTGTGCGTGTGTGCGTATGTGTGCATATGCAATTGTGTGCGCACCTGCCGGTCTGTGTATGTGTATGTGCATGCGCATGTGCACGTATTCTAGTACTCTTATAAATCATGTAGTGTGTGCACTTATATTGTGTGATCTAGGTCTTGAATTTCTCTTTGTGTGCTCATACACAATAAAGCAAGAACCTTGTTGTACTGGGGCGATTGGGTCTCGGCCATAGGCAACCGTACCTTGCTGGCAAGCTAGGTGGTTGCTGAAGGGGCGTAGCTTGGGATGTCCCATGGTGGGTGAGCATGGCCTGGAATTTCCTCCATGTTTTCTGCATGTCTGTCTAGCGAGCGAGAAAGGACTGCAGGACAGCACAAGTGTGACGCCGAAACTCAGCGCATACACCATCATAGATTTGGGAGACACGCTGTGTGTTTGTGTGTGCGCGTTTATGTGCGTGCGTGTGAGTGTGTGTGTATATGCGTACGTGTGTGTGTATGTGTGTGTGTGTGTGTGTGTGTGTGTGTGTGTGTGTGTGTGTGTGGTGTGAGAGTGTGTGTATGTGTGTGTGTGTGTGTGTGTGTGTGTGCACGTGTGCGTCACATGAGTTGAAGTTATATGCCTCCCTCCCCTGTCCTGCACGCCAGTATTCATCAATGACAATAGGTTGCTGAGGTTTTTGTGTGCTTGCATTGCAGTGGTGCCATCCGCCGACCCGTGCCCGGCCCGTGTGTGCCCGACACGACAGCACTCCCCAATGGTGCAGGGGGGGGCTTTCAAGATGATTGAGCCCTTCTTTCCCAACGCACCTGCCACCTGCTGAACAATCCAGTGACTTAGTCAGACACCGCAATGGATTCCGCCCGAACAACACGAGGCTTCACGACAATTGTTCTTTATAAGACGTGTACTTGTTTTTGTGCATGACAAGAAAAATTTTCGCAACTCACCATTTTCGCAACTTATACCTATTAAAAATGGACAAAGAAAACATCGATGAGAAGCTCAAGGCATTAAACTTGTCGAAAGAGGTAAATTTACCTCTTTCGACGCGCCCCGCGCCATGCACGAATTTCCCCTCTTCGCTTCTAATTTCAAGCCTTCCTTGTGCTGTTGTTCGTAGGAGAGTGACAAATTCACCAAGGCATTCAAAGACCCAAAATTCATCGAACTGTTTGCTGAGTATGCCAAGGAGGTCTCTGATCCAAAGGTGAGGGTCACACACACCACATGCACGCGCAAACATAGGCATACACACACATGCACACGCAAACATAGACATACACACTTGCAAGCACGCACGCACACACACACACACACACACACACACACACACATACACACACACACACACTCACACACACATACACACACACACACACACACACAAACATACACACACGCGCACACACACATGCAAACACAAACTAACATATAAAACATACACATACACATAGAAGGGCTCCGCCTGCCCAAATTTCAACGCGGTAATTTTTGTGTGGTTTGTTTCCGTAGTGAAGCGCTCCCTTTTTCGTGCCCTCCCTGCTTCTGCATTGCAAGTTAACACAGTCTAACTTGTATTTTCTACTGAGTTTGGCAACACCTGAGACCCTCTTTGCCTGGATCCCCACTTAATTATTCCATGCAACCCTCTGATTCTAGCCTGCCAGAGTCGCTGCAACAGCTGAATGTATTTTAATTTGTCCGACAGGTCTGGCACACAAGCTGCTGTAATTCCTTTTTGAGTACTCAACTAGTTTCTTCTTGAGTAGACCTTTTTGCAACACATGACTGTGTCCTGCCTTTTTCTCATGTGCCAGACCGGCATATTTAGAAGTGTCAGATGCACTCTTCAAAATCCACAGAGTATGTAGCAAACAAGTCAGGAAGACAAGCAGTAGACATAAAATAATAGTTTATATCAGCGGCACTAAAATGCTCGAAAAAGTCGCGGACCAAAAATCCCTCCTCGGAGGTCTCCAAGCAGCCACAGAAAGCGACGGCGCATGATAACTGCACGATTCCTGAACGGAATCAAATAGCGACTTCCGCATTTTTACGCCGTCACAACGCGCCGCTCCGCAGCCCATCTCGTCACCAAAAGTCCGACCCTCACAGCTCGCCACGAAACTCAACAGACCTGTAGATCGGCACCTGCCACAATTGTCTACAGAATCTTACACGGAACGGACGCCCGACCGCGGAGATATTCAGGCCCAAAGTACTTCCAACAGAATCGGTTAAAACCCGGACTTCACAAATTTCTTAGAAATTTGGGTACACAGGAGCGCACACACGCGTAGGAACGCTAGTATCATACGATCATATGATTGTGCATGCAGCTTTGCCCACTCCACTATTGACATAGGTACAACAGGTACTAGTTGCTGCAAAATTCATTTGGCCACAGGTGAAAATTGAAAATGATCTGTACCTTCGTCAGCTTGAAGCAGAAGGCCGTGGCGAAGAGACGTACGGCAAGGATGTCACCCTTATTGTGCCTGAGGAGGGTTTTGTGGTAAAAACTTTAGAGCCAAGCACAGGCCGCAGGACGTACGTCAACATGTGTTCCTCCCCAAAAGTAAGGTCACCAGGGTGGAGTGCTTGCAAAATTTGTTTAGCTTTGTATACAGGTAGACGAAAAAAGAATTCACATCACATTGTCATCCTTTTTCCCAGCTTTGCCCTTCTGCATGTTGACTGAACCTGAGTGCAGTTTGACTGATCACTAAGCAGGCAACAGCAAACCACTCTCATGGAAGGCATGCCCCTCATTTACTCAGGTGGATCCCTTACGCATGTCGCCAGCAACCAACCCTGACGGGCGCCGAGGGCAACAAGTGGAGATCCCTCTGAGCCTGGGTCCACGGAAAGAGGGGCTGGACAAAGAGGGTGGCGTATGCTTAGTGTTTGATTTTGTGGTGGCGCCCGCCACCTTAGAAAACGCGCTAGGCAGCCCTGGCATGATGAAGACAGTGGTGGAGACGGTGAGTGGCGTGCTTCCATTACTTATGCGTAAAAGCAAAGGGACTCATGACTTATGCGTGCAGGTGGAGCAATAAGTTTACGGTGGTGGAGACGGAGAGGTGGGGTGGTGTGAAAGGAGAGTTCTGTAAGGCCCCTAAGCGTAGCCATTCACACATACACCATGCTCACAGTGAGCAAAGCTTCGTCTAAAGACGATCGACCTAACTCATTTTTCATTTTTCCTACAAATGGCACTAGATGGTCGGCAGGTGAAGTTTAATAGACGGGGACAGGGTTTTGCTGTGCAACTTTGTTTTTGTGGCATCTAGAGATAAAACCCTTCAATGAATTGATACGACCTTGGTGGTGGTGGTGGTGGTATATGGATGTTTGTTCCTCAGTGCCAGCTACAGAAACAGCCTGTATCTTTTGAACTGCAACATTTTTGCCTCACCCTCCTGCTCTATCCACACCTGAGGTGCAGGAGATAATACTATGCTGTCAAATGTATTATATTTTATATTAGACATTGATAATCAACCCCAGAGCTCAAGAATCTGTCTGAGAACAAGTGTGGTTGGGTTTTTGCACCCCAGGAATTGGTTGGTCAAGTTCTTGCGAAGACATCACAAAAAGGAGGTGGAACTGTAAAAAGATGGCTGCGTGCATTGTATTTTCAAGCGTGTTTTCTGGTTTTATCTGCTTTGCTACAAAAGCAAGGCAGGCATAAACATGTTGCAGAGACATACCTTTAGGGGGAAGCCAGAGAAGAGGTTCGGCTAGAGAATCCATCTGCTGTTGCAGTTTAATTAGTTTAACAAATGGGGTCAGAGAGTCACCGGGCTTGACGGTCACCCTCCCCCTTAGGGTGCTGCTTATCATCCTTCTTCCCCCCTCCTCGCCCTAGTTCATCATTTCTCCATCACAAAGGGGCCCTTTCAGCTCGCGAGGTAGGGGTTGGGGCTAAACACCTAACCACATGTTACCACATATGTGCAAACACTCTGTCTGACATTGCATTGTCAAGGCAAAGTTAACATCCAGCTTCTTGCCAGGTGCTCTTCGCCTCAGCAGGTGTTCTGCGGGCACCCATACACGCCTGGCAAGCCTCGCCACTTACATCCCTTTTAAATGTGCTTTGCCCTCAAACCGTTTGTTTCCTAAAAAAAGGACCCCCCCCCCCAATTAAAAACCTGAAAACATGATACTTTGCCGACGTCATATACTTTTTTATCATTACAATATGACACTGCTATTTTGTACCCTTATCACACGTGACTCCTAGGCAATGGAAAATATTGAGCGCGGGTACAATGTGAAGCTGGGCCCTAATTTCAAGCAGCTCCGACTCAAGTACAAAGCAACTGCTGAAGTCCCCTCGTGAGTGTGCGTGCTCACACACTTGTTTGGTTAAGTGTGATGACGGACTGCTGTTGCTGTTGATGGAATGACCTAGTTGTACACGGCGTATGCGTGATTTGTATTTCAGCAAAATTTTTTTCTAAGCTCCTGTTAGCTAAGCTCCTGTTAGCTACATAAAAAATGAACGCAAGGCATAAAAGGTGTGGGGCGACATGAACAACAACGTGCCCTGAGGCCGGTCGTGTGCCTTTTCAACCTGCAGTGCATGGGTCTCAGACTGTCCCAGCTTCTATCTAATCCATCCCACAAGTATTTACGCATCCGTTCTTGCACCTCGACCTTGCTCAGGCCTCATGTGCTTTCCATCCGAGGCAACAAAGCAGGCAGTAAGCCTCCCAGTACTGACAGCCCTAATACAAACCTGAAAGAGCTGCAGGACCAGCAGCATCAGAGCAGCGCTAAGCGTAGCAGCTTTTCTTTTGCAGCAAAGCAGCGCTCAAAGGCAGAAGATGCCACGGTACGTCATGGTGTAGTATGTGATGATGTGGATGTGAGTGCCTTGTTCAAGGAAACCTAGACAAGCAAACAGACGATCCGTGTATCTCAGAATTACTGCACAGTTTTGACAGTAACCCCATTCAATCGTGATCCGTTCAACCGCAATACTTTCCTGTTGCATTTTGACCTATGCAGGACCCAGCGAAAGCAGGTCATAAGCATGCAGGGGGGGAGGTTACCCCCAAGTGGGACTTAACGCATCGCGGCGAGGTTGGTGTTCGGTTGCTTATAAATGATTTTGTTTTAGGCTCACAATGTTTTGCTTTCTTTGAGGTATTTTGAGCAGTATGGGACAAGTGTTGAAACGTGCAGTTCCAGGCAGGGATGTTTCATACGGCGTATTCGTATAATACGCCGCACCATATTGAACTCGTATTTAACAAATCGGATATTATCCGATTGCAATTTTTACCCTTTTTTTGGCGAGTTTTGACCTTTTTAGGCATTTTTCCATCCAGAAACGACCTCACAGCGAGCCTCAAATGCCATTACATAGTACATTTACAATATATGAGTTATTGGAGAAGAATTGGAGACGTTTTGGGTGATTTTGGAGCAAATCAGGTCCATTTTGTGTCCAAAAATTGTTGTGTCCAAAAATTGGCACTCCCAAGTTTGCTTTCAAATACAATCGTATTATACGCGTATTTTATCGTATTGAACGTCCCAAATGACTGTATGAAACATCCCTGGTTCTAGGAGTTTTTTGCCCAGCATGCAGGTGGTCTTAGCAATTTACCTCCAGAGGACAACCATGCCACTTGCATCAATCAAACCGCTCTAAAACCAACTGTTGCCTTTTAAGAGTACCTTGAACATGCCTCTCTACAAAGCTACCGCGCATTATTTTTTGAGCACGTTGACGCACATGGCCGTACCAGCATACCCCTCACACCTCTTGCTCGACACAGATTGATCTTGCTCATTGCTGGGGGGACGCCTCCCGCAACCTAGCTGTGGCCCCTGCAAGCTATCCTCAGGCCTTGGTGGTTCGCCTGCAACTCCCGGGCATTACTTCAGCGGCAAATGTAGAGCTGGATGTGGGGCCTAGTTCGCTCTCTGTGGTGGTGCCTGGAAAGTGAGTGAGAGCAGAGTGAAGCGATAGACAGAATTGTCACGGGGCTGCATTGCACAGTTGGCAAAGGGGCAGGTGGCAGGTGCAGGTACCTTGAGGTTGTGCACTATTTATATTCTTGTATTCTGCGAGCCTTAAGTGGCGGTACGTTAAGGTAAGGTAAGGTTGCATCGCTATATACGCCTCAGGGGCATCTGAGCGGAAGCTTGGAAAAAGCCTGTAACCACACCTATCTAAACAAAAGGGGAAGCGCCTAAGATAAGCAAGAGAAAGAGTGGCGGCACGCTAAAACCTGCAGTCGCTGATCTGCATTCGCTAAAACCTGCAGTGCTTGGCATATCATCTCCCGTAGGTCTTTAAATCATGCTGCTAGTCATTGAATGGACAGCAGCAGTAACTTCATACCTAAACTCTTTCTCTCAGGTACATTTTGGACACCCCACTGCCATATCCTGTCAAAGATGAGGAGGGCAAGGCCAAATTTGATAAGGCCAAATCTGTGCTCGAGGTTGTGCTGCCGACACAACCGCCTCCACCTCCTCCAACACTGCAAAAAGAAGCAGCAACTCTAGATGCAGAGAGCCCAAGCTTACAAATTGGAGATGAAGAGGACACCACAAACAGCACCCCCATCATGTCATCTGACCCACACTCCATAGAGCAGCAGCAGCAGCAGCAGCAGCAGCAGCAGCAGCGGCAGTGTGAGGAGAGGCAGGTGCTGAGCAGCTCTGTAGGAGGGCCAGGAGATTCAGATGTGGAGGGCGGCTATGTCATGGTCTCCTCACCTCACGCAATTAAAGACCGCAGCAGCGCAGCAGTAAAAAGTTATGACAGTTCTCCTGAGGGCCGCGGTGAGCCGAGTCCAAGTGATGCAGTGAAGGAGATGACAGGTTCAGTTCACAGCACTGCCGGTCTCAGTGAAAACCAGCTCAGGTGGCAAGAGCTGCACAACAGCCACCAGGAAGCCGCTCAGGGGAGGGAGGGAGGGGGAGGGGAGACACCGGCTGGTGGTGAAAATGGTAGCTGTATAGAGGGCTCTGCAGCCCTTGGGCGCGCGTTTGAGGCAACTCCAAGCTTCCAGGGCCCTAGAGAGGGGTTTGTATTCAGGCTGGGCGACCAGGGACTGGGCTACTATGCCGACTCCCCTCAGCACAGCACAAGTCCTGGGGGAGCGGCGGTGAAGAACGGACCTGCAGCACAGAAGGCTCTGGCTGCACTGGCAGCTGCTGGAGTGGCTGGGCCAGCAGGTATTTGTCTTCATATGAATGCTCAAGATAGGGTTGGCCGTGTTTTGCCACAAAGGGTATCGTTGCGGTACCTAGCTTTGCATGTTTTAGAAAGAAGTGTTGAAAAAAACTGAAAATGATGTGAAGTTTTAAAGCAACCAAGAAAACCCTTTCTCTCTTCTTTTGATCTTTTGTGCTGTAACTGGGATCCTTGAGATCATTCATTGAATTTACAGTCTCTCGTGACATCGACATGTTCCATACAGGTGCAAGCACAAAGCAGGAGCCAGGGTCTAACAAGGATTCGGAGACGAGCAGCACTGCCACAAGCCTAAAACCCAGACTTACCTGTAATCTGGCTCATGACCTTGACTAGTTGACTAGTTGAAAGACGACGCTTTTGGCAATTCCAGAGTTGCATTAAATACTGCACGTGGGCAAACGCCACTTACCCAGCATCAATTAAGTGGGGCGCTTTTTACACTGCTTTTATGGCATTTTTATGATGAAATTCCCTTTATTGTTCTTTTTGCTTCGAATAAGGCACGCTACGGATTGGGGTGGAAAACCATGCAGATGGATATGTTGATGGATAAGCAAGGATATAACTTTATAGATAATTGCGGTCATCGTCTTTTTGTACGGTGCATGCTGTGCACCCCTTCTGTGTGATCTTTGTAACTGGTGACTTCTTCTTGTGAGGAAACATAAATGGGAAAAGTGGTCCAGCAAGCACGTTTTGCTGACGGTCTGTTACAAACGCCATGTTTAATGTTCCAGATCCTCTTGTTGTACATGTGCTGCTCCTCACACATGAGTCTATGGTTTATGTATATATGATATTTGCCTCCCTCATTCTTGGTATCCTCAGTGTGACAGTCCATTATTTTCATGTGCCCAAAACACACAGATGATCCCCCCTCTTTGATTCAAGGGCAGGGGTAAGGATATCATTACTATGTATGCCTCTGGGGTGCATCTGAGCGGAAGTTTGGAAAAAGCCTATATCCAAACGAAAAGGCGCTAGAAATCAAGGGGAAAAGGGAAAAGGTGATTCCCCCTCTTTGATTTAATGCGGTCGGCTAATCCTGGCAGATGCTTGATTGTCTACCGTACTGTACCGTAACCAATCCGAGATTTGAAAAACTCCAATTAATAAACCCCAAAACGATCAATGCGAGGGGGTGTCCCACATAGTTAATAAACACAATGCGAGCTATGCGAGGTCCTTTTGGCCCTCTGAGCTGCACGTGCACGAGTATTCACGCGCGTGTGTGCGCATGCTGCACGTGCACGAGTATAGCTACACGCGCGTGTGTGCGCATGTACAGGGAGGCGCCCTCTTGGAAGGGTACGTGCATTGATGCTCCTTGAGGTCAAAACCTGGCTGCATTCAAACTTAAAACGTTAGTTGGAGTGTTCCTTTAGGTAACTTCTAGCAGCCACCATACAAATCTAGTACTCCTCCTCCCCTTGGCCATGCCACTCCTCTTCTGTGTGCTGAATCCACTCATCGTCAATGCCCTACCTAGGTGGCCTCCTCTTTGCTGCTGCTGCTGCATCCCGCTCTACCTGTGCCGCCCTCTCCTCTGCAACCCACTTAGCATTCGCCACTCCTGCTCGCTGCTAATCTGCCCTCTTCTCACTTGCTGTACGGTTGCTGGGTTTGAAGAAGTCTGCAACCCCAAGCTGTATGTCCCCCTTGGGGGCCTTGTTGTGCCTTTTTTCCCTTTCCAAGAATATTTTGTATGTGCTACGAGTTTGGTGCTATCATAACAACAATTATCACAATTTTTACATGTTTTACATACGCAGCCTAGCAGTCGCATGTTTTCACTAATGGCTTTATCTGTAACCTGTATGTGCTCCGCGAAACAGGCCAGATGCCCATCTTTTTCTACTGGTTCAGATGCACCATAAGGGTAAGGGCAAGGATGCACCATAAGAAGGGTAAGGATGCACCATAAGAAGGGTAAGGATGCACCATAAGAATCTGGAACAGTTTACTCTCTTCAAACAACCCTCTTCTTGAGAAAATTGTGCGGGCTGATTTACTTCTTGCAAACAGAAGGGATACATGGACTTACCAGGTTCTGCATGCGCTCCAAGATTTACCTA
>Ga0307945_1002815_pt1:0-12500 | contig 14133 bp, 21 predicted proteins | sample OrgLakmetagen228_FD_201818 | JGI IMG/M metagenome (GOLD analysis project Ga0307945, IMG submission 201818) | Saline water microbial communities from Organic Lake, Antarctica - #228 | ecosystem: Environmental > Aquatic > Non-marine Saline and Alkaline > Saline | place: Antarctica: Organic...
TACAGGAACACAAACACAGATAGGCACGTGCACCGTCTCAAACATACCGACACATACACATGCACATGCAGACACACATTCACACTTAACAACCAGCATACGCATAATTACACACATGCAATAATGTGCACATGCACCAATGCACACACACCGTTGCTACCTTTAACCAGCGTCTCTCTGCTGTTCTTCACGACCAAATTTTTTTTGTTCTGCGCGCGCACACACATACACACACACCATACTCACACCTACCCTTGCTGCCTTTGCCAGCGTCTCTGCTTTGGGCTTACGGCCAGGCTTCTTCATACCTGGCCTGCAGGCCAGAAGATGCTCGTGGAACACGAGCGAGTCCAAAGGGCTGACACGAATGAGGGCCTCACTTGTGGCATGTGACTCTTGCACGTGGATCTGCAGCAAAGCACGAGTACATATAATCATAAACACGCGCTCGTGGAACATGAGCGAGTCCGGAAGGCTGACACGAATGAGGGCCTCACTTGTGGCATGTAACTCTTGCACGTAGATCTGCAGCAAAGCACGAGGACATATAATCATAAACACGTGCTCGTGAAACACGAGCGAGTCTGGAGGGCTGACACGAACGAGGGCCTCACTTGTGGCATGTGACTCTTGCACGTGGATTTGCAGCAAAACACGAGTACACACAACCATGTATGCTTATACACATCTTTGCATTCATGTACTGTTGCGTTCTTGCACAAACAAGGGCATTGCTTACAACATGCAACTCAGATATGTGGTCCTGTGGCAGAACGCAAGGAGAAACAGATAGATAGCTGCAGGCAGTTTAAAGGATGGAGACTCCCTTTGTAGCGTGAATTCATGCACATACACTTTCACATGCAAAAAATGCAAATCATCACTCACTCGATTTGTGCTGTGAATACCTCAAGGAAATACTAGTGCTCCCTGAAACGCTTATGGCAGGATTTGATATTTTGTGCTACTAATTGAACCGTGATTAGGTTGACATTATGCATCCGCCATTACCTGCCTTTAGATGTTAGTACGCTTTTTGGCAGGATCTGATCTTTTGTGCAGCATTTGGAACCATGATCAGGTCAATATTGTGCATCTGCCATTACCTGCCTCTAGATATCTTGTCAATCCTTGTGTAGACGCCTCCCAGAACAACACTGAATGAGCACAGCTTCTCGCACACACACAAGCACCTGTTTACATTCCACGCTCTCTGTTATGTTAAGAACACTGAATGAGCACAGCTTCTTGCACACACACACAAGCACCTCCATACATCCCACGCTCCCTGTTATGTTATAAACACTGAATGGAACAGCTTCTTGCACACACACAAGCACCTTTTTACATCCCACGCTCCCTGCTATGCTAAGAACACTGAATGAGCACAGCATCTCGCACACACACAAGCACCCTTCTACATCCCACGCTCCCTGCTATGCTAAGAACACTGAAAGAGCACAGCATCTCGCACACACACACACACATCCCACGCTCCCTGCTATGCTTAAAACACTGCGCAGCACCAACTCTCGCAGACACAAGGCACCTCTTTACTTCCCACCCCTTACATCTTCAAACACTTCACAACACAGCTCCTTGCCCACACAAGCACCTCTGTACACCCCCCAAGTCAAGAGGTAATGCTATGAGCACCCCTGAATGCCTCACACAGCAAGTCATTTAGCACGCGCCCTAACCCCACTTATGACGCACCCACCTTCACATGTCCCAAGCTTTCATCCACTCCCTGCCTTGTGATTTTGCCCCTTGCTGCAGCCGCGCATGCGCTGCGCTGACTGGCAGCGCTGCCGGATTGGCGCAGGCCAAATTGCAAGCTGCATGATGGAAATCAACAGAGGGAGTTATCTGAGACCAAAAATGGTACGGTTTTGGCATGCTCCTAGGGTATGGCTCCCCTAATTTGCACTGCCAGACTGGCGCAGGCCAAAGTGCAAGCTGCATGATGGTAATCAACAGAGGGGGTTATCTGAGGCAAAAAATGGTACGGTTTTGGCATGCTCCTAGGGTATGGCTCCCCTAATTTGCACTGCCAGACTGGCGCAGGCCAAATTGCAAGCTGCATGATGGTAATCAACAGAGGGGGTTATCTGAGGCAAAAAATGGTACGGTTTTGGCATGCTCCTAGGGTATGGCTCCCCTAATTTGCACTGCCAGACTGGCGCAGGCCAAAGTGCAAGCTGCATGAAAGTCGATGCACAACTTACGTTTGCTGTTTTTGACGGTGGACCGTGTGATGCTGTTTTTGAATGTGGACCGTGCGTGATGGAAATCAATGCACGACTTACGTTTGCTGTTTTTGACTGTGACCTGTAAGGCACCCCATTTCAACGCAAGAACGCTTCGCTGCCTGGCGCATGCCAGACTGCACACTGTCATGCCAGGAACACACAATTACTATACATGGTGCATAGTATAGCAACCACCCATCTCCACACAACTGACATGCCAGGAACACAAAATCACTATACATGGTGTACAGCATAGAATCCACACATCTCAACACAACTGCCATGCCAGGAACACAAAGTTACTACACATGGTGTATAGCATAGCATCCACCCATCTCCACACAACTGTCATGCCAGGAACACACAATTACTATACATGGTGCATAGCATAGCATCCACCCATCTCCACACATGCTTGTCTATACACTCATCAAACACCACACCCACCTGATACGCAGCTTGCTATCTTATGCCAGGATCAGGAGTTGCAAACACACACACACGCACACACACACCACAGAATCCACGCAAGCTACACATGTGTGAGGTTGTGTGTCACCCGCCTGTTGTGCATCTTGCTGTATCTCATGCCGAGGGTGAAACGGGGGCAGCCTCGACCGTAGATCCAGCGCTCAGCAAACGCGTCCAGACCCTACACGTAATGCATGCAAGCCAAACCAGTGGATGTCCATAATCAGCGCAGATGCATATCATATCAGCTGGAATTTCAAACTTGCCCCTGCTTACCAAAATTCTAACCCTTGCTTAGCTCTAAACTTACCCTTGCTTACTAAATTGTACCCCCCTTTCGTTTTTGACTTATGTATCATATTGGCAGGTCTTGAATGTTGCATGCAGTAAGCCTGAACTATTTTCTGTTAGGCACATGTGTAGGGTTGGCCAGAACCATATATATACAGTGTATATATGGTATTTTTGGCAGGGAAATAACAAAATATACAATTATGTATAGTGCATATATACGGTTCTGGCCAACCCTACATATATGTTGTGTGCGTGGGCAGGCGTGGGCGTAGTTTCCCACAGTTTAATCTGCCTGCTTCAACGGCTTGAAGCATAATTGGGCAGGCACCTGGAATGAGCTGTGGTTCAAGAGCAGCTGCTGTACTAATACGCTCAACACCAATAATTATGTTGCTGCCAGTGGGCTGCTTAGGTGTGGACACCTGGAAGGGACTGGAGAAAACGCGCAGCACGATGGTACACTTCTAAGCAGTGCTTCACCTTTCAGCCAGCGTACTGCTTAACTAGCTTAAAGACAATCAGTGCAGACACCGGAAAAGAACTGTCACATGCTGTTTTTGGCCTTCTACCTTCTTCTTAGCAGTGCTTCACCTTTCAGCCAGCATACTGCTTAACTAGCTTAAAGAAGATCAGTGCAGACACCGGAAAAGAACTGGCACATGCTCGTTCGGCCTTCTACCTTTTACCACACAGTGGTCAGTGCAGTGGTTCACCTTTCTGCCAGCGTACTGCTTCACCAGCTTGAGGAAGGTCTGCGTGGACACCAAACGAGGGCTGGTGAGGGACCCAGGGAGCTCAACCCCACTATCCTTCTCTTCCGGGGGCGGCGGCGGCTGCTGCTGCTGTTGCTGCTGCTGTTGTGTCGAAGGAGCGCCCTTTTCTTTGTCGGCTCTCATGCCCACGGACTGCATGGCCTTACGCACCTGAGCGTGCACAGGTAGTTGTACGCGCACACGCAAAGATAAATTGAGAAAATATATGTCACAAGCGTGCACAGGTAGTTGTACGCACATACCCAAAGAAAATTTATGTCACAAGTGTGCACAGGTAGTTGTACGCACACAGGCAAAGAAAAGTTATGTCACAAGTGTGCACAAGTAGTTGTACGCACACAGGCAAAGAAAAGTTATGTCACAAGTGTGCACAGGTAGTTGTACGCACACACGCAAAGAAAAGTTGTCACAAGTGTGCACAGGTAGTTGTACGTGCACACGCAAAGAAAAGTTGTCACAAGTGTGCACAGGTAGTTGTATGCGCACACGCAAAGAAAAGTTATGTCACAAGTGTGCACAGGTAGTTGTACGCGCACACGCAAAGAAAAGTTATGTCACAAGTGTGCACAGGTAGTTGTACGCACACACGCAAAGAAAAGTTATGTCACAAGTGTGCACAGGTAGTTGTACGCACACACGCAAAGAAAAGTTATGTCACAGACATGCAGCGTGCGTTTGATATCATGCTCCAAATGATCGGAAAGGTGGAAAGTATTGCTAACTAGGAATGCTAACATCGTGCATGAGAGACGTTTCTGGAAGTATTGCTAACAACGACTGCTAAACTCGTACATGAGAGACGTTTCTGGAAGGCCCCTCATTAGATGCCATGCCCACAAATGTGGATACGCCAGCAAACAAAATGAGCAGAGAATAAGCAAGTAATAATAATTTGCAGTGCAGATCTTGAAGTGCGGTACAGAGGGGTGGGTGCACCACACAGTGGTGTGACTAGCATTTCAAAAATGTACATATCAAGTGTTATTAAATGTGCACTACGATCATTCAGAGATCACTGAAGCAAGCACACTCAGGGCTCAGATGTGTGTGTAGGTGTGTGTGCATTCGTGTGAGTACGTGCGCACGTTTTCCGTGCGTGCGTGCGTGCGTGCGTGCGCTGTCAGTTAGACTGCTGTTCGTGCTGTCATATATAATTTATTCCAGCATGCTCTTACCGTTGAGCGCAGCATACGTTTGAACTCATCAGGCCCTGTTTTGGCCTCCAGCATGCGCACCACTGCTGCAGCCTTCCAGCGCCTGTGCAAGAACGCACAAACAGGAGGGTTGGTAGCACAATAGCGTGCAAGGATCTGATGTTTCCAGCGCCTGTGCAAGAACGCACAAACAGGAGGGTTGGTAGCACAACAACATGCAAGGATCTGATGTGTTTCAATTTTGGGCTTTACACCGCTTGCAGATGTGCATGCACACAAAGGTACACAGGGGAGATACATTCATCTGAACATTGCGTGCAAGCATCTGAACATTGCATTGATATTAATCTGAACATTGCGTGCAAGCATCTGAAGCGCAAGCTTCTCTGTGCTTATAGATGCAAAAACATACACATACAAACAAACACACATATCACATATACCTCTCCCTCCCCCCCCTCACACACTCACACACACATGCACACACACGCATCGCACGCACGCACCGCAAGGGCCCTGGCTCCAGCATTTCCGTCCCAAAGGTACACCCACGGTCCTCTGTGCCTGCAAAAACATAACACACTGCTGATGAGCCACGAGTACTGACTATTACTGGGGGTGGTGCACCTGCTCCTTGCGCCAGTAAAGGGGCAAGGCTGCTTTTATTGCAGCAGCTGCCTTTAAGTGCCTGCGCGTTGGATTTAAGCTCAAGGAGTCTGCAGTCTTGACGGTGCTGCCCTTGCAAAGCCCTCCTGATGAGGAAATCCACATAAAAAAGCCACGTGCATTGGTAAACATGATGACAGCATTGGTACACACGATAACAGCATTGGTAAACACGATAACAGCATTGGTAAACACGATAACAGCATTGGTAAACACGATGACATTGATATACACGATAACAGCATTGGTAAGCACGATAACAGCATTGGTAAACACGATGACATTGTTAAACACGATAACAGCATTGGTAAACACGATAACAGCATTGGTAAACACGATAACAGCATTGGTAAACACGATAACAGCGTTGGTATACATGATGAAAGCATTGGTAAACACGATGACAGCATTGGTAAACACGATGACAGCATTGGTAAACGCAATAACATTGGTAAACACAATAACAGCATTGGTATACACGATGACACGCACGATGAGGAAACTCAAAAGCGCTGATATTTTGGACACTATCATGATCAGGCTGGCTTACTGACACCAGCAGTGCCACCTTTTCATCTTCATGAGGGAAGTTGAATGCAGCTGTGGTGTGCGCGCTCAGTCATTGCTAGCACGCACAGCTCTCAGGCATTGCTAGCACACACAGGACCACCTAGTTTGCATGCTACCAGCTGTACCCTTCTGACCGCCGATGAGGTTGTTTCAAAAATCCTTCCTTATCTCTGGTTATTGTCTCTCAGCCCCAACAATGAACAAACATGCATACGCATCTGCAGACACCTGCATCCCTCTAATTCTATCTCCCTCCTCCCTCAGGCACACAGACACACCTGCATTGCCCTGTTTTAACCTCCCTCCTTTTAAGCACATGCACACACCCACCTGCATCCCCCTGGTTCAGCCTCCCTCCTCCCTTGCCCTTGTCCTTGCCGCCAGAAGAAGCACCGGTGTTGTGTTGGGGGTACAAAGGGGGCATGCCACCGTCGTCTGCAATGGCAACGGCCTCACGTTCTTTGTGGCGGCGCCAGGCCACGTCATTCTGAGGAGAGGAGAAACACACAAACAAAGAGGGTTGGCAAGGACCGTACACACACACCGTATATGACAGTACGTATGGTAACTTTGTAATTTGCCTGCTAGAAACAACACATACACAAAGCGTCTATGGCAGTACGTATGGTAACTTTGTAATTTCCCTACTAGAGACACCGTATATACACATCGTCTATGGCAGTATGTATGGCACCTTTGTAATTTCCCTACTAGAGACACCGTATATACATTTACATGAATGGTTTTGGCCAACCCTACAAACGAAGCAAAGCATGAGGGAGGCACTGAGGGAGGCAAGGTGCAGACATCTGCGCCACCTCTCACGCTCTTTGTGCTGACGCCAGGGCATCAACGTTTTGAGAGAGGCAGGGTGCAAACATCTGCGCCACCTCTTACGCTCTTTGTGCTCTCCCTGGCGTCAACGATTTGAAAAGCAAGGCTCAGGAAGGCGGTGATGACTGGTGAGCTTTGATTTGCTAAAAGTTACAAATTAACACAATCCACAGCCAAGTGACACTCTCAGCATGCACCCACACTCACAATCACACACATTCACACACACACACACATACACACACACATGAACGAAATAACGCATGCACATGTGCCCACACATACATACACATGTATACACGATAACACACGCGCACACACAAAACACACACACACACACCTGTCCCATGGCAGCACGAGCAAACACGTCCTCCAAGTAGGCTGCCAGCCCCTCCAGCACCCACGCATCTTCTACCTCACTTGGCTGCATCAGCACCCCAAACCACTGACGAGCCATGGCCCCTGCCAAAGCCAAGCACGACTCCATGACACCCTCCACAGACTCAGGCCCTACCAAGATCTCAGTGCTGGCCTGCGCAAGTGCGGGGAAGTGTGGTTGTGGCCCTGTGCTTGTGCTTGTGCATCGACGTGTGTGATTTTCTAAAATGTTCTTGGATCAAGACTCCATGACACCCCCCACCGACTCAGGCCCTACAAGAAGCTCTTTGATTTGAGAGCTATTCTGCTTGCTGCTTGAGTATTTCAAGTTGCCAGGCCCTATGAACCCCCCAAACACAACAAGGTTGTGCCTGCCCCCCAATAACAAACGGTGATACCCACCAACACACCAACACACACATGCTCACACACACATGCCCACACACACATGCTCACATGCAAGTCCCTGTAGAGAGCTACAAGCAGGAAATAAACAGATCCACCAAACCCCCAACCCCTTCCTTCTCATATACATATATACACACCTTATACAAGGAATAACCTTCAAGCCCATGGCAACCTTAGGCCATTATTCTCTGTTTATAATAGGCTCTGTAAAAAGCTTATTCCAACCTCAACACAAAACTCCCACCCCTCCGAACCCAGACTCACACACACACCCTCCCCACCTCCCACAGGCCCATATGCACACATACACACACACACACACATCCTACCAGGATTATATTCGCCCCCGCGGCAATTGCAGACTGTCCCCCCCCACACACTAGACCCTGCAAGGCAGCAGGTGGCAGGAACACCACATGCAGCTGGCTGCAAGGCAGGCGGCAGTCAAGGTGCGCCTCCATCTCTCGTTGCATCAAGTACCTGTGTGTGCATGGTGTGTGCAAGTTTCTGTCTTTGTGGTGTGCGTGTGTGCGTGCGTGTATGTTTGTGTCTGTGCTTGTGGTGTGCGTGTGTGTGTGCATTGTGTGCGCATGTGTCTGTTTGTGGTGTGCGTGTGTGCGCGTGTATGTGTCTGTGTTTGTGGTGTGCGTGTGTGTGCATAGTGTGTGCAAGTGTTTGTGTTTGTGGTGTGCGTGTGTGTGCGTGTATGTTTGTGTCTGTGCTTGTGGTGTGCGTGTGTGTGTGTGTGCATTGTGTGTGCAAGTGTCTGTCTTTGTGGTGTGCGTGTGTGCGTGCGTGTATGTTTGTATCTGTGCTTGTGGTGTGCGTGTGTGTGTGCATTGTGTGCGCATGTGTCTGTTTGTGGTGTGCGTGTGTGCGCGTGTATGTGTCTGTGTTTGTGGTGTGCGTGTGTGTGCATTGTGTGTGCAAGTGTCTGTATTTGTGGTGTGCGTGTGTGCGTGCGTGTATGTTTGTGTCTGTGTTTGTGGTGTGCGTGTGTGTGTGCATTGTGTGTGCAAGTGTCTGTGTTTGTGGTGTGCGTGTGTGTGTGTATAGTGTGTGCATGTGTCTGTGTTTGTGGTGTGCGTGTGTGCGCGCGTGTATGTTTGTGTCTGTGCTTGTGGTGTGCGTGTGTGTGCATTGTGTGTGCATGTGTCTGTGTTTGTGGTGTGCGTGTGTGCACGCGTGTATGTTTGTGTCTGTGTTTCTGGTGTGTTTGTGCGTGTGTGTGTGTGCAAGTGTCTGTGTTTGTGGTGTGCGTGTGTGCGTGCATTGTGTGTGCATGTGTCTGTGTTTGTGGTGTGCGTGTGTGCGTGCGTGTATGTTTGTGTCTGTGCTTGTGGTGTGCGTGTGTGTGCATTGTGTTTGCATGTGTCTGTGTTTGTGGTGTGCGTGTGTGCGCGTGTATGTTTGTGTCTGTGTTTCTGGTGTGCGTGTGTGTGTGCGTGTGTGTGCTTGCGATCACCAGGGATCAGGATCTGAAACACAGACACGGAACCTTATCAATTGCAGTGTGGGGGGGCGTATGAGGGAGGCATTAATGCATTGGTGCATTGGGTGAGGAGTGAGTGGAGGTGAGCCTTTGGACGTGTGTATGTTTGTTTGAGAATGAGAGCGTTAGAAAATACATGCTCAGCAATCACATATGTTCCAGCAAATTGCCCGCCACGAAGTATGTACTGTGCAGCAAGTTGCACGCAAGCCTCTATTCTTTACATTATGTACAGTGCGGCACGTTGCGTGCAAGCTTCTATTCCTTACAAACACATCGCATGAAGATGCAAAGCAGAGTGCACATGGCGGGTGTGCATATCACATCACACATCACTATGTCCATAAATCAAAAGACAGCGGCAGAGATTAAAAAAGAAGCTCACAAACAACAGAATACCTGCACCCGTGCTTGCATGCTTGCATGAATTGAAGTGTCTGTCTGTCGATGCAAATACATGAGAGATGCAGAGCAGCAGCTGTTCATCAACGAAGTGGGATTTCCATACAGTACTCGACACGAAAGTGGCTCTTTTTCCTTTGTTAAGGTGGAAGTGGTTTTTCACTGCTGACTTTGTTTTTGTTTTTCGTCCTTTTTCTCCATGCACTCACAGTGGGCGTGCTGTGTACGCTACGAGGTCCTCCAAGGCGGGTGGGGCAAAGAGCGTGAACGCACACGCGGGTGGGGTGGAAGGAGCATGGGCCAAAGCAGCCGCATACAGCTGTGTGTAGTTTGTGTATGTATGTTTTAAAGTGTGTGTAAGTGTGTGTGTGTGCGTGTGTCTGTACGTGTTCTAGGCAGGGCTGTCAGGTTCAGTGCCTGCTGATTGTCTCTGCCTAAATGCACTAAGCAGTACACACACGTCAAGCACTGACAAACATCACGCACACACATCACACATACACACATCACAAATACACACATCACATACCTGCACCTGAGAGTGCCTGCAAGGGGGCCCTGCTTTGAGCCACATGTACACATGTACACACATACACATACACACACATCACGCAGACACACACGCCACACATCACACACATGCACACACACGTCACACATCACAGGCGCACATCACACACACGTCACACACCCACACCTGAGAGTGCCTGCTGGGGGGCCCTGCCCCTGCGGCTGACCCCTCCTTAGCCACCTCATTCAGCACGCTGCGCATGGCTGACCCAAATTCACTGCCACCTGAGACACCGGTGCTGCCACCAACCCTGGAACAAAAAGTCATGCCTACTTGTTTGCATTGCCATGGAGTAAAAATGTGTGGAGCATGCACGCACGGAGCACGCACGGAGCACGCACGCACGGAGCACGCACGCACGGAGCACACACGCACGGAGCACGCACGGAGCACACACGCACGGAGCACGCTCGCACGGAGCACACACGCATGGAGCACGCACGCACGGAGCACACACGCACGGAGCACGCACGCACAGAGCACACACGCACGGAGCACACATGGAGCACGCACGCACACGCAGACATGTGGAGGTGCAGGATGTGTTTGAAAGGCTGCTGCCAGCCCTGGGAAGGGTCACACACACATACACACAATGGTGAAGAAAATTAGGTGCAATGGAGCACACAAGCAAACACACACGTGGGAGTACGGGGTGTGCTTGACAAACTGCTATGCCTGGAACACAATTGTGCAAGGTTTAATAGCAGGTGCGAGTGTAAAAAAACCACGCTCCCGTGCAGGGGGAAATGTGTATGCAGGGGGTGCGTTTTTTTGGGGTGTGGAAGGACGCGCACGCACGCACACGCACACACACACATCTACACACACACACACACACACAAACACACACACACAAACACACAAACACACACACAAGGCACATAAGAATGTGTTAGTATGGCAATGTTAGTATGGCAAGGAGGGTGCATAAGGTAGATGTGTTTCATGAGCTGTGTATAATAAAACATTTGTTGGCAAGGCCAGTTCACATAATCTACAGGGTGCCAACTTGCAATGCAGATGTGCATAACACCCACACATTTACACGCACACCCACACCCACACACCCACATTCAACCACACACCCACACACAAACACACATCCACACACACACACCCAAACCCACACCCACACCCACACACACCACTCATCCACACACACACGCACAGACATAAAGACAGACCCACACACCCACACACAAAACACGCACACCTGAGGCTGCCCGTTGGTGGCAGCGGTGCTGGCTGGTATCCGGGCTGCACAGCCATAGGCCCCGCAGCTACGAGCATGTGGCTAGCAGTGACGGGTAGGGAGGGGGCAAAGTGGAAGGTACGTGTCTGGGAGGCCTGCAGCGTGTGTGCGTGTGTATGTATGGGTATGTATGTGTGTGTGCGTGTGTGTATGTGTGTGTGTGGTTGTGTAGAGGGCTGGAGGGAAACAAGTTGTAATCAACTTTCACATTACTGGCGGTGATGAGCATTTAGAAATGCGTGCTTGGGGGGCCTGGGTGTGCTGTGCATGTATGTAAGTGTGTGTGTACATGTGTGTTAGAAGTGAATGTGTGTGTGTCTAAAAAGAGAGGGTAGGAAGAAATCAGTTGCGGTCAAATTAAACATGTGAATGGCTGGCGGTAATGAAAAAGGAGGGGGTGAGATGAAAGGTGTGTGGATTTGGAGGAGAGGGTCTGCGTGCGTGAAGAGTGTGGCGCAGTGAGAAGTGAGGACGAGCATTTTGTGTGGAGGGCGAGGTGTTGTGAGCGCAGCCATCACGCACCTCAACATGCTCTGCCCATCGGCCCTTTTGGGCAGATTATGTTCAAAGCAGCAACACACGTGCAACACACGTATAACACACGTCCAGGCGCACATACATTGAAACATGCTCTGCCCGTCGACCCATGCTGGTGAGGTTTCGGCACTTTCATTGGTGGCACAATGTGTGTGGCTTTTGCCTTAGTCATTGCACCTCTGGCCACAAGCTGTTTTAGAGTTAGAGGGCGACCTTTTTAGCACACGTGCAAGTTACTTGAGGATTTCAATGAAACTTGAATGATCTTGAAAGAAACTTGGCGACACGTCCAGGCGCACCTACATGAAATCACGCACAGACACACATGCATGCACAGATAGAGTCGCACATACGTACACACGCACAGAGAGACACACGCACACACACGCACTCATGCACAGGAGCACACATGAAGTGGCACACGTCCTACCTCGCTCCCTTCC